>Juniper_p2__coassemble_8336_pt1 | contig 2629 bp, 1 predicted proteins | sample Juniper_p2__metabat2_low_PE_014 | metagenome-assembled genome bin Juniper_p2 | reverse complement strand
CACCAAAAAGCAGGATTTGTCCTGGCAGTAACGGTGCAGAGTGTACTGTCTCTGATTTTTTTAGTGAATTTTTTACAGTACGGAGATACGGAATTTCTTCCCATAGGAGCAGGACTTTTGCTAGTAGATATCATCTTGTTAAGACTTTGGTTTTCCAATCCTTTGACACATGATACGGGACTTTTGGTACAGCAGATTCAGGCTATGTCTGAAGGAGAATCCATACCTGAAGGATTGCGGCTGACAGAAAAATCCTTTTTGTATGAAACAGACCAGAATCTGGCACATGTGGAAGAAGCCATGAAGAAAAGCGTGGAAAAACAGATGCAGGCAGAGCGTTTGAAAGTAGATCTTATCACGAATATGTCCCATGATTTGAAGACGCCCCTTACCTCTATGGTGGGATATACGGATTTGCTGAAAAAAGAAGAATTGAGTGATGCTGCCAGGGATTATGTGGATGTGATTTCCATGAAGCAGGAACAGCTGAAAAATATGATACAGGACTTGTTTGATTTATCGAAAGCTACCAGCAATGTGGAGCAGCTGACCATGGAAGTGTTGGATATGCGGAAACTGCTGGAGCAGACACTGGGGGATATGGAAGATCAGATCAAGGCCAGTGAGAACGTGATCCGGACAAATTTTTCCCAGGAACCACTGCTGTTTCTGGGAGATAACAGCAAGATGTACCGGGTGGTACAGAATCTTCTAGAAAATGCCCTGAAATATTCCCTGGCTGACACCAGAATCTATGTGGAGGCACAAAAGAGTGGAAATAAAATCCGGGCATGCATCAAGAATATTGCTTCTTACGAAATGGATTTTGCCCCAGAGGAAATCATGGAGCGTTTTGTCCGGGGGGATAAGGCCAGAACAACCCAGGGACATGGACTAGGTCTTGCCATTTCATCCAGCTATGTACGGAATATGGGAGGAAGCCTGGAAATTGAGCTTGACGGGGATTTGTTTAAGGTGAAGCTGGAGTTTCCTTATGTTGAGAAACCTCAAAAAACAGAAGCATAGGTAAGGGGAAAATTTTTGATATACAAAGAAAGGTTGATGATGTAAAATCAGAGATATCTGAAATATTGAAGGAGACAAAAAATGAAGTATTATTTCGCCCCTATGGAGGGAATTACAGGATATGTATATCGGGGAATTCACAGGGAATGTTTTCCCGGTATGGATAAATATTTTACCCCGTTTCTCACACCCAGTCAGAAAAAAGCCATGACACCAAGAGAAAATAAGGATGTATTGCCGGAACATAACAAGGATGTACCCTTGGTGCCTCAGATTCTGACGAATTGTGCAGCGGACTTTATCAAAACAGCAAAAAATCTTCAGGAGTATGGTTATGAAGAAGTAAATCTGAATCTGGGATGCCCTTCTGGAACAGTGGTTTCTAAGAAAAAAGGTTCTGGATTTCTGGAATTTCCAGAGGAATTAGACCGCTTTCTGGAAGAGGTTTTCGGACAGCTTGATATGAAGATTTCGATTAAAACAAGGATCGGAAAATCAGAGCCGGAGGAGTTTGGGCGGTTACTGGAACTATATAATCAATACCCTCTGGAAGAATTAATTATACATCCAAGGGTGCAGATGGATTATTATAAAAATACTCCAAGGATGGAGATTTACAAAGCAGCAGAAGCACAGAGTAACCATCCTCTTTGCTATAACGGAGACTTGTTTACAGAGGGACATTACAAGAGATTTAGGGAACAATTTCCGGATACCGGGGCTGTGATGCTGGGAAGAGGAATGTTAGTAAATCCCGCACTGGTAAGGCAGATACAGGGTCAGGGGGCACTTACAAAAGAAGAATTACAGCAGTTTCATGACAGGCTTTGCAGCAAGTATGAGGAAGTGATGTCAGGAGACAATGCAGTTCTTTTTAAAATGAAAGAACTGTGGTTTTTTATGGGGAATCTGTTTCCAGACAATAAAAAATATTTAAAAAAGATAAAAAAATCGCAGCATTTAGAAGAGTACAGACAGGCAGCAGAGAGTTTGTTCAGGGATTTGGAAATGTGCATACCTGGCAAATAACATGGTATAACATGGAAAGCCATGTAGAATAGGGAGAAGGGCTTGCCCCTTCTCCCCTTTTTATGGTATCCTATAGAGTAGGTTTACCCAGAAAAGAAAGGGGAATAAAAATCATGAAGAAATTAAAAGACTTACTGGAGCATTTGGATTATCAGTGCCTCCAGGGTACTACAGATAAAGAAATCACAAGTGTTGTTTATGATTCCAGAAAAGCAGAGCCGGGTTCACTGTTTCTCTGTATCAAAGGAGCTGTCTCAGACGGACATGTCTATGCAAAAGAGGTAGCAGAAAAAGGGGCTTCTGTACTAGTGGTTCAGGATGCGGTGGAAGTTCCGGAAGATGTAACAGTGATTCAGGTAGAAAACAGCCGGTATGCCATGGCATGTATCTCAGCAGCCTGGTTTGATTATCCTGCGAAGAAGCTGAAAACCATTGGAATCACAGGAACCAAAGGCAAAACCACGACCACGTATCTCGTAAAATCTATTTTGGAAAATGCAGGCCACAAGACTGGTCTGATCGGAACCATCGAGACAATCATCGGTGAAGAGCATATTCCTTCTGCAAATACCAC
>Juniper_p2__coassemble_7670_pt1 | contig 2848 bp, 4 predicted proteins | sample Juniper_p2__metabat2_low_PE_014 | metagenome-assembled genome bin Juniper_p2 | reverse complement strand
AGCGCGCACGGCTGGGGGCCGTGAGGTCGCAGGTTCAAATCCTGTTGCCCCGATGTTAAAAAGCCTGTATCTACAAGGCTTTTTTTATTTCGTGTTCATCTCGTGTTGCATACCTATTTCACCATCACGTAATTCTGTAAAGTGTTCAGAAATCTTAATGTTCATTTTCTGCATCCAAATTTTATTCTTGAATCAATTCAATTGCCTTTTCTGTTAGTTCATCTTTCCTTGATAAGATTCCATCTATTGTTTGATAACATTTCACATCCGGCTGTAAACCACATCGTTGAGTTTGTTCTCCTTCTGGAGTATAAACACCAAGTCCGGATATAGGAAATTGTATAGTGCCTGGTAGTTTTACTATCGTGATATTTCTATCTGCTCCAATGGATGGATTTCCTAACACGGTAGTATTAGGTGCCTGTTTTAAAGACATGATGGCAAATTCACTTTGACTTTGCGTTCCTTCATCCATTAATAAAATCACTTTTCCCATATATGGTGAATATTCTGAGTTACAACCACTTGATTCTCCACGATTTTGATATCGCAAGGTAAAAAATATTTACCATAGTAGTAATATAACACCTTTTCCTGATTAATCACAACAGTATGTGCATCCCCTGTTTCAAAACTATATCCCAATCTTCCGTTGTAATTTCTACATTTGGAGAATAGTATTCATAAATGTTCCAAAAACGGAATAATCCAAGCATATACATTCCCATGTCTCCATCCGATACAGGATATATTTTTTCATTTTCGAATGAAACGGTTCCTATCTCTTCAAATGAAGCATAGGAATTCATTCTATCAGAAATATACAACTCTGACATGCTGTATAGATATCCACTTAGTTCTGTTCCTAAATCACCTACATCCTGAATCCAAGAGGTATCTAGTACCTTGTTTCCTTGTTCTTCCTGTGATTTTATCCATTGCTTACTAGCCTCATTCGGAAGTTCTGTTTCCACTTTTACAGGAAAGTTTTTTAACCAGTCCGATAGAGCAATATTCACTTCATCAGCACTTTTTGCCCTTAATACATTTGGCATAACTCGAAAGAGTTCCGCATCCCAATTAATATTCCCTGCAATTACATCTGGATGATGATATTTGGTATATCCCCACACCTTACAAAGTTTGTAGAGATATTCCACTTGGTTAGGTGATAGATTCTGTTTCTTGATCTTAGAGCCTTTCTGAAATTCTATATCCGAATCCCTTGGCAATGTGTCAGAGGTATATTCTTTGATTCCCCAAAATCCAAGTATCAAAATAATTATGGTAATAAGTGCAATTTTGTACTTTTTCCTCATAACATCCTACTACCTGTAAAAATCTAATCTTCGTGTTACTTCCAGTCTTTTTTCCAGCGTGACAATGTCTGCTGACTAATTCCTAAATTTGTAGCACAACCCTGCAGTTCTTCAGTGCGGTACCTACATGGTACCATGATTTTACTAATAAGGAAGAGCAATTCTTGCATTTGCTTGGTTGTGTGACTATAATAGAGGTAAATAAAGTACATTTTGGCAATCAGAGATAGTGCCATTGTTGAAAAGAAATCAATTTCTGATTTTACTAGAAAACCAGTGTTTTAGCTATATTGGAGAATAAAAACATGAACATACAGATTTTTGGCACGACAAAGTGCTTTGATACAAAGAAGGCCCAGCGTTATTTCAAAGAGAGAAATATCAAGGTGCAGTACATTAACTTAAAGGAAAAATCCATGAGCAAGGGTGAACTGACATCCGTTATGCATGCAGTCGGAGGTATGGACAAACTCATCAATCCGAAGGCAAAGGATCAGGATACGCTGGCACTGATTAAATACATCGCGGATGAAGATAAATTTGAAAAGCTGTTGGAGAACCAGCAGGTACTGCTTACTCCAGTGGTTCGCAACGGTAAGCAGGCAACCGTAGGATATGAACCGGATGTCTGGAAGAATTGGAAGTGATTGTTTGAAGATATATGTAGATGCTGATGCGTGTCCGGTTATTAAGATTGTGGAGCGTATAGCGAAGAAACACTCTGATTACAGTGAAGTTGTGATTGTAGGAGCCGGTGCAGATGCCGTGGATTTTAAACTGGTATCATTGATTAAGAAAGGTGATATCTGCGTGACACAGGATTATGGCGTAGCTGCAATGATTCTTAGCAAAGGAGCCTATGGTATTCATCAGTCAGGTAAGTGGTACACAAATGAGAATATGGATGAGCTTCTGATGCAGAGACATATTGCGAAGAAGGTGCGTAGAAGCTCCAAGAAGAATCATTTGAAAGGACCTGCAAAAAGAACCAAGGAAGATGACTTGAATTTTGAGGAGTCGCTGGAGAGGTTAATCAAAACCTATGGTAAAGCAAATGAGGAAGAAATGGGATTAGAACCATGGCAGGAACTGGAAGATGAACCTGTTGGATATGATAAAAGTGATTTGCCGTTTAATTGATAATCAGAATTATAGATTGAAAGGAGCCGGTATGGCAATTACAATCAATATTTACTATACAGGCACCAATGGGAGTGCCAGAAAATTTGCAGAAGAGATGATTTCTACCGGTGTGGTAAAAGCGATTCGCAAAGAAGCCGGTAACCTGAAATATGATTATTTCTTCCCGATGGATGATACGGAGACTGTTCTGCTGATCGACAGCTGGGAGAATCAGGATGCTATTGATATACATCATGACACGCCTATGATGGCAGAGATTATGAAATTACGAGAGAAATATGACCTGCATATGCGAGTGGAAAGATATGTGACGGATGATGCTGGAGTTCCGAAGTCGGATCAGGTATTTATCAGAAATTAGGGATAGGAATAGGTATGATAGATAC
>Juniper_p2__coassemble_7249_pt1 | contig 3014 bp, 2 predicted proteins | sample Juniper_p2__metabat2_low_PE_014 | metagenome-assembled genome bin Juniper_p2 | reverse complement strand
ACGTTCAGACATAAGAGTATCTAAGTTTCTTAGTCTGAACGAATGATGTATAAAGTCATCTTATCATCTTTGGTTTATAGATACAAGTTCTATTTTACAACCGTATGGTTTCAACATTGTATTTTCCACGGATACAATTTGTATGAAAGAAGGTGGCTCAAATAAAAATAGATATATTATTATGGGAAAACGTATCCAAACACGAAAAAATACAATTTTTGATACATTTATAAATATTTGTTGTGTAGTCCTTCAGATATTGAGCTTGCCCAACAATTTATTGAAATACTGATACAACGGAACGCAAACCGCCATACCTCAGATTGATTTTAAACCAAAAACAACTAAAATCTGTCTTTTCATACGTATTTTTTGTATTTAACTCCTCTATATGATATGATGTATATAAATCTACCCTTATAGAAAGTCTGGTGAAAAAATGCGTATTTTAATTTGTGATGATGATGAACTTATCATAAAACAGTTGAAGAAATATCTGACCCTTTTCTTTGAAACAAACCGTATCAAGTGCCCGCAATTCCTGTCTTTTACAAGCGGTGAGGATTTATTAAATGATAAGGGAGAAAAAGATATTGTATTCCTTGACATTGAAATGCCTGGTATGAATGGAATTTATGTTGGAAATGAACTGAAAAAAACAAATAAAAATGTCCTTATTTTTGTGGTGACTTCTTATTCTGAGTACCTTGATGAAGCCATGCGTTTTCATGTTTTCCGCTACCTGTCCAAACCACTGGACAAGCAGCGTCTTTTCCGGAATATGAAAGATGCCCTGGCTCATCTAAATACCACAACTGAGAAAATTCCTATTGAAACTCGTGACGGAATTCACACGCTTCCTGCATCGCAGATTATTGCAGTCGAAGCCCAGGGCAGAAAGGTAATCCTACACACCACTTTGCAGGATTTTATTTCTGTAGAAAATATGAATTACTGGGTGGAACATCTTCCCAAAAACTGTTTCTTCCAGACCCACCGCAGTTTTATTGTAAACTTTGAACATATAGTTAATTTTGACCACACCCTGATACACCTTGCCAATCAGAAGGTAGCCGCATATCTGACCCGCAGGAAATATACTGCTTTTAAGAATGCATATCTTCTGTATTTGGAAAGTATGAGGTAAGAAATTTATGGAGAGAACCTTATTATACTTTTTTTCTTTTTTTATAGAAGCCATTATACTTTGGCAATATACATCCATCCTTTTCATTCCAAAGTATTCCGGAAAAATAAGAGCACTGTTTTTGAGTACCCTGTATTTTATACTGTTTTTCTTTTCTCAGTTCCATAATATATTCTTAAATACACTCCTTTTTCTTTGTGCAAATGTGTTCTTTTTTCTTGTGAATTTTATGCTGCCCTTTTCTTCTGCCCTCCTCCATTCCTTTATCATTACTGGAATTATGAGTGTATCTGAGTTAGCAACTATGGGACTTATCATAAAGATTTTTCCAGGCTTTTTTTCCACAGATACTATGGGTATGCTATTTTTTTGTATCTTTAGTAAAAGTTCGTTCTTTGTCATTGTTCATGCTTTAACGCATATTTTAAAATATAAACAGTACCTTCAGGAATCGCATAACTCTTCCGAATTATTTCTAATGCTGATTCCTATTTCCTCTATCTTTGTTATGCTTACGTTTGTTACCATAGCCAAAACTTCCTACTTTGTTCCTGTTGCGAATATTATGGTGACAATCAGTGCAGTTCTTCTTCTATTAACCAACCTGTTAATATTCGGAATCACACAATACAACCAGAAAAAAAGCCGTGAATTTACAGAAATGCAACTGCTCCTTCAAAAAGAATCCGATTCTGCCGAATATTATAAAATGCTGCTGTCGCAAAATGAAAACCGGAGTATTTTAATTCATGATATCAAGAAGCACCTACAGTCCATCAAACTGTTAAATGAGCACGGGGAAACCGAAAAAATAGAATCTTACATCAGCCATCTTATAGCGGCTTCTGATTTGAAGGAAACTGCCAGAATCTGTGACAATGCCATGCTAAATGCGATTTTGAACCGCTGCCAGCGGCAATGTATGGAAAAGGGGATTGGATTTCATGCAGATATCCGCAAGAATCTGCTCCGCCAGATGAGCCAGAATGACCTGACTTCCCTGTTTTGTAATCTTCTAGACAATGCAGTGGAAGCTGCGGAAAACATCCCGGATTCTTTTATTGACCTTATGGTGCAAAAGAAAGAGAACACTCCCTTTGTTGTCATTGTCCTTGTAAATTCATGCAGAAGTATGCCGGATTTTGACCAGAACGGTTTTCCCGTTTCGCATAAATCCGGCATAGGCAGACATGGCTTTGGCATCAAAAGTATCCGGAAAGCAGTCGGCCAGTATCAGGGGGATTTAAAAATGTATTACGATGATACCACGGCTACATTCCATACAATTATAACCTTGAAGCAGTAGCTAAACCGTAATACTAAACGACGTGTGAAGTTTGAATAATTAACTCAAACTTCACACATCGTTTGGTGTGTTTCACCTAAAAAAATCAATACTTTCATCCATAAAAGGTATTAACATCAGGAAAGCATTTATAAAGTTCAGAATTTTTCCAGCTAGACCATAAATAGGTCAAATCTCGTAATTTCCTCGTTCCAGCCTACTTTTTGTGCCCCCAAATAGGTGGGATTGCATGTTTTTCTCATATAAGCCTACATTTTTCTGACTCCAATAGGCTAAATTCCAAGATTTCCTCTTTTCAACCTATTTTTTTCTCTCGAATTATAAGTTGGATTTACAGAATCTTGCTCAACAGCCTATTTATCTCCAAAATAAGTAGGTCTGATTTCAGAATTTATTAAAATCCACCTATTTGTACCTAAAAAAGGTAGGCTAAAAATCACAAAACAACATTTTCAACCGAAAAAGCATTGGAACAGGGGTTCATCTTCAATAATTAAAATATGCATTTTTTCACTCCTGTAAATCTCAAAAAGGGGCTGTGAAATAACAGCCTCTACGGAA
>Juniper_p2__coassemble_7106_pt1 | contig 3079 bp, 5 predicted proteins | sample Juniper_p2__metabat2_low_PE_014 | metagenome-assembled genome bin Juniper_p2 | reverse complement strand
TACGAAGAAGAACGACAGTTTTTCATGAAGTTTTTTGATATAAAGTCTTTTATTATTATGGCTGTTATGATGAGTGGTGGTATTTATCTCCGGGCATCTTCTCTTGCTCCGGAACGCTTTATTGCTGTATTTTACACCGGACTAGGCTCTTCTTTGCTATTGGCTGGAATTTTATTCGGTAAAAATTTTTTACAATATAAAACAAAATAAAACTATGAAAGTGAGGATTTTTTATGCAGGCAATTGTTGAAACTTTATTTGATGTCATTTATTTAATTTCCGTTATTACCATTGGAATTACCATGATTCGAAAATCAGACGGAAACAAAGAATACCGTTTATTTGGTATCATGGCTGTTGTACTTGGTGTTGGTGATTCTTTCCATCTGGTACCAAGAGCCATTGCACTTTGTACCACAGGATTAGAAGATTTTACGGTAGCTTTGGGTACAGGAAAATTCATTACCTCTATCACCATGACAATCTTTTACATTATCCTGTATTACGTATGGCGTATCCGCTATCAGATAAAAGGGCAAAATAACATCACTGCTGCCATCTACGTGTTATCTGCATTGCGAATCATTCTCTGCCTGTTTCCACAGAATAAATGGCTCAGTGCTGCTGCTCCACTCTCTTGGGGAATTTACAGAAACATTCCGTTTGCATTACTTGGATTTTTAATCATTGTTCTTTTTTACAAAAGTGCCCGCAAAAACCATGATACAGAATTCAAAAACATGTGGCTTACCATTGTATTAAGCTTTGGATTTTATATTCCAGTAGTGCTTTTTGCAGACCAAATCCCAATGATTGGAATGCTTATGATTCCAAAAACATGTGCCTATGTATGGACTGTTTTAATTGGTTATAAAGCAATGAAAAATCATAAATAATGTCAAAACAACTGCCAGATTCTAATCCATCTGGCAGTTGTTTCTCTATCCACTATTCCATATTTTTTAACAATTTTTTATAAAATCTTACTGCCCGTACCACGGCGTCCATACTGGCATTTTTGTGTCCACCGTACCTCTTCCCCAAGTGCAGCCTTTTCTGTTTTCTTATTTTACTTCCACTAATTCGATACGGAAATTTAATTCTTTTCCTGCCATTTCGTGATTGGCATCAAAGGTAATGGTTGCCTCTTCCTTAGCAATCACTTTAACAGGAAATGGCTGTCCAAGCTGATTGGATAAATAAACCTGCTGTCCTACTTCCAGATTTTCTGCTCCCGGAAGCTGTGCAATCTCCACTGTAAAAATGGCATTTGGATCCGGCATACCATATGCTTCTTCCGGCATTAAGTGGATATCTACAATCTGTCCCACTTCCATATCAGCAACGGCTGCGTCAAATCCCTTGATCATCTGTCCTGCTCCGCAGGTAAATTCCAGGGGCTGTCCTCTGTCATAAGATGAATCAAACTGTGTTCCATCGTTAAATGTTCCTCTGTAGTGAGTACGGCAGGTTTTTCCTACATTACGTCCTGTCAATGCTGTTTCCATAATCATTTCCTCGTCTTTCGCTTAATACTCTCCCTAATGAGATTGTAAAAGAGCCTTTCCATGCGGAAAAGCCCTTGTTTTGTTTCTCTTATTTCTCTAAAATGAGTTTTGTAAGTTCCATAGGCTCTACAATCTTACCATCTTTGTAAACACGCATGTTACCACTTGCGATCTCATCAATCAGGATAACTTCATCGTTGTGATATCCAAATTCAAATTTGATATCATAAAGATCAAGACCTTTCTTTGCAAGATCGTCTGCAACGATTCTTGTAATACGAAGTGTCTGCTCTTTCATATCGTTAAACATTTCCTGGCTCATAACACCAAGTGCTGCAAGTCCTTCGGATGTTACAAGTGGATCGCCTTTTGCATCATCTTTGAATGTTGCTTCTACATATCCACCTTCTAATGGTGTGCCATCTTCAATGTAAGCACCGTAACGGCGGATAAAACTTCCTGTTGCTTTTAAACGGCAGATTACTTCCAGACCATGTCCAAATACTTTTCCCGGAAGCACTTCCATAGTTGAGTCTTCAAGATTTGCACTTACATAATGAGTTTTCACTCCGGCTTCTTTTAACAATTCGAAGTAATGAACAGATGTTTCAAGATTTGCACGTCCGATTCCTTCAATGGTTAAACCAACGCTGTTTTCGCCTGGATCGAATACGCCATCTTTTCCTGTACAATCGTCTTTAAATTTCAGAAGTACATTTCCATTCTCAAGTTCATATACGTCTTTTGTCTTACCTTCGTAAACTTTCTTCATTGTTTTACGTCCTCCCTATGCACTTAAATAAAAGACCATATTATATTATTAACACATTCGAAGGTATCTGAAAAGACTTTTTTTACAATTATTTTCATTTCCCCCCATATTTCCTGATTTTTCTTCCTTACATTAGGTGAAAATCAGAGCCTGCGATATTTCCGTGAAGATGACACCAAGAGCGTGAGCTCCTGCGTCTGGATACCCAATACTTCTATCTCCAACAGTGCCTGCACGTCCCATTCTTGCCACAATTTCTTCTGTACTTTTTGCTCCACGGACTGCTGCTTCTGCTGTCATCTCAAATAACATTTTCATATCTTGATTCTGTTCAATCTGCATCCCTTAAAAGCCAGATTATGTATATACTGATTCCCTGTATATCCTCTGTATAAAAATATCCAAGTTCAACTAAATCGTTTACACTGTTTCCATGTCCTCTATGATCATGAATCACCGCCATATAATTATGCTCTGCCTTCCAGAAAGTGAGCTCATGATACCCGGTAAGCTGCAGACATACAAATGGAATTGCATACATCACCAACAATTTGCACCCATGAAACGCAATCATTTTTATCATGCATGTAATCAATGTTTAAGAAACTGATCCCCTCTCCCGCCTCAATACCAAGTGTATACCAGACGCCTCCTTTTTCTTTTCTCACTACATAATACAAAGGAGCTTTTCTGTTTCGGTACCATTTTTCGGATTTTTTTAATTTTTTTCAAAAAAAGGCAAAAAAAATTGCCACATGAAGTTTTTCCATGTGACGATTTTTTTGATACTACTCTTATC
>Juniper_p2__coassemble_6975_pt1 | contig 3137 bp, 3 predicted proteins | sample Juniper_p2__metabat2_low_PE_014 | metagenome-assembled genome bin Juniper_p2 | reverse complement strand
ATTCCTGCCATTTTGGTTTTCCTTTCAGCAGCAAATAATAATTTCCTGCCTGTAACACATAACCTTTTTTCTTTTCCCCTGTGTAAACCGGTTTTTTATAACTCATGGAAAATTCCTGGTAATACTCCAGATTATACTGCACATACACATCTGCATCTGCGTCTGTGTATTCATATCTGCTGATTTCCTTGCTGTCATTGTACAATTCCAGCCTTCCACTTACCAAAACTTCTCCTTTTTCACAAGTTTCCCCTGCCTTTTTCAAAGGACGTCCTTTTCTGGTCACCATGGATACAATGGTTCCTGTCTTATCAGAAACCAGATCAGAAACTTCTGCCTGTTCTTTTCCTTTTGGAAGAACCGTTTCATTTTCTTTAATTTCCAGAATCAGCCTGCTGCCGGATATCCTGGCAGAAACCCAGGTGATATCAGGAAATTCCCCACGCATCTGTTGGGCAATATATGCACAGTCCAGGTTCTTTTTTAATACTCCGTGGCGTACTTCCAAATCTTCCAGATAATTCAAGATACTCTGGGTGCTGTTATGTACGTTTCCCTCCACATGAATGTTCCAGATATGCCTGGAAAGCAGGCATAAAATAAAAAATCCAAGAAAAATGCCAAGAAAAAATGCCTTTCTTTTCCTGTTTCTGTAAAAAAAGAAAGGCAGTCCATATTTCCCTATGATTTTGACTCTGGCATGTGTTTTTCTGCAAATCCCCTGCATCCGGTAAAACCCGGAAATACTGACACTCATCTCATAAGCATTTTCTCGGTACACGAGATTCCAGAGAAAAATCTGATGATGCGCACAGAGATTCAAAAAACGCTCCGGACTTGGGGCACACACACGGATACGCACATATCCTTTCCGGTAATTCTTCCAGTCTTCCACCCCTACCCCTCCTTCATACAAACGATACACTACAGATATTTCCGGTAATCTTCATCTCAAGCTCCGTATAATACTCAATGACAAGGCAAGTGCCCTGGATTTTTATCTGATTTTCAGGGGAAAGAAGCAGGATGCAGGTATCTCTGTACTGGCGGATGCTCTTATAATTCTCAATATACAATTCCCTGGAACCGGTGAGGGTCAGGACAGACTCCCGGTAAGATAAATCTCTTGGAATCTGCAGGGAATCCCCGATTTTTCCGGTAACCTTGCGAAACTTTTGATTCACCAAAAAGCCTCCAGATTTCGCTTCTCATCCAAGTATATGATGATTATTTGATAAAAATGATTCCGAACCAGAGAATCTGATTAGGACTCAGTGTAAACTCCATATCATATTTTTCTGCCAGTTCACTGACAATGATTCCATGGCTTTCCACACAAGGATGCATTTTCTCTGGAAATCTGCAGGGACCATCCGGATAGGCACAGTTCTCGCAAATATCACAGGATTCTGTAGACAAAGCCATACACTGCGCCCCCTGCTCCCTGATAAATCTCTCAACTGCTGCCGTGATTTCTTCATGTTCCGCCCTGGTAGCCAGAGTTTCTTCAAAGTTGATTACATCTGAAACTTCCGCAATGGTGGAAAACAAAAAACATTCTTCATACTCCAGACAGCGTTTTCTGCACTCCTCTACACTTCCAACTGCCGGCGGGCATGCCCAGGTCGTGTTGTACCGTTCACATTCCTGTTCACAGATCCAACGCACCCGGAAAGAAAATTCAATATCTTCTGGTTTAAAAAATGCGTATTGATATACCGGAAACTGGCAAATAAATTCTTCAATACTTTCATGTGATATCATATGTAATTCCTCATCTTTCTTTTTATACTGGGGTACTTTTGCTGTATCAAGCATCTGCCAATTTCACTTTACACTGTTTCTTGTAACATGCAATTTTGTACTTTAATATTTTATCCACTCCGTTTTCCAGAAGTTCCTGGTCATACTTCCTATCCTCTACCTGCTTCAAGGCTCTTTCACAAACCTGATCCAGTTCTCCGTCATTGGCATACTTGACTTCAATCAGAATCCTGCTATTCACGCTCCCTTAATTTATTAAACTATATTTTATACATTTCCCAAGATTGTCAACACATAGCATTGTAGCAGCAGACACTCCCCTTTCCAATGCTTTTTCAGTTGAAAATTCTATTTTGCAATTTTTAGCCTACCTTTTTCAGACACAAATAGGCTGATTTCAATAAATTCCAAAATTACACCTACTTATTTGGGAGCAAAATAGGCTACTGAGCAAGATTCTATAAATTTGGCCTATATTTTAAGACAACAAAATAAGTTGAAAAGTGGAAATCTTGGAATTTAGCCTATTTGCCTCACAGAAAAGTAGGCTTATGTGAGAAAAACATACACTCCCACCTATTCGGGTCACGAAAAACTAGGTTGGAACGAAGAAATTATGAAATTTGGCCTATTTATAGTCTGACTAATAAAATTCTATTTTCTTCATTCGTTCCATCCTCTCTGCGGAAATATGGAAAAAGTCCCTCGCCTTTCGGCGAAGGACTAAACTTGCAACCCGACCATTTATATACCACATATGGGTCAGTGGTAAACTTTCTTTGTACTAATATACTAACAAGTACAAAGCGGAAAGTCAATAGAACTATCCATTAAAACTATATGCTGTTTACAAAAAAATCATTCACAATCGCACTATGCCTTATAATTCACGATAATGTAAAAATACCATTGTCATCATCTTCTGAAACACATCTTTAATTTTATAATATATAACGATATGTAAGCAAATAATACATATGTCCATCTCTATTGTCTATTTTGGATTCTGATGAAACAAGCTTGAATCCCATTGCATTTGCCAATTGATTAGATGCTTTGTTTTCTTTCCTTGTGGTATAGATAAACTCTTTTGCACCATATGTATTTCTGCAATATTCAATCAATCCCTTAACAATTTGTTTTCCATATCCTTTTCTCGTATAGTCTGGACCCAAACATATTGTATTTTCTCCATTGTTGTACTTTATTTTGGCAGCTTTTGCAAGTTCATAGATATTAAAACCATAACCCTCTATAGAATGGTGCAGGTACTCTGGAAAACGGCAGGGAGCATCCGGATAAGTGCATTTGGTACATTTTCTGCATCCTTCATTAGAAAGCAATAAGTAGTCCAATAGAAACACTTTGAGTTT
>Juniper_p2__coassemble_6799_pt1 | contig 3214 bp, 2 predicted proteins | sample Juniper_p2__metabat2_low_PE_014 | metagenome-assembled genome bin Juniper_p2 | reverse complement strand
TTCTGGTTGTGATTGGTTATTTATTATGCAATATACTTTTTGACATAGATTTCTCATTCTTATTTCAAATGAACAACCTCCTCCTTTTGGGAGGTACAGCACTTGGCGTAACACTTATTGTAATCGTTACTTACTTGATTTCCCTTCAGTTCTTCTTACGACAGAGGGCAAAAGTCTAAAATGATTGTAAAGAAAGAGAGATGTTGCTTCACACACTGCAACATCTCTCTTTCTTATTTACTCTGCATTCTCTTAATAACCTTTAATCTTGTAAATTCTTCCCTTTCTTTTTCCTCCAGTGCATTGGAGATGCTCTTTGTCAGAGCCTCATACTTGGGAATGGTAATGTTTTTCAAAATGTTTACAGCCAGCCTGTATGCAGAATTTTCTACCATGGACAGACGGATGGTCAATTCCTTCACCTTTTCAAAAGCGACTCTTGCTTCATCCAGAGATGCCTTCGTGCCATAGTAGGCATAAGCAGGCTCGCCGGAAGAGGACTGTGCACGTACCAATGGAATTTCTGTTCCCATAACACTTCTGGTCTTGATTTCAATGGATTCTTCCACTGGGACTGTTCTGGAAATTTCTTGTACCTGGCTGATTCCCATCTCCATATTTGCCTTCTGAAGTGCTGCATATGCACTTCTAAAAGTGGAATCTATCTGGGACTGGATATCCTTTGCCTGATCAATCAGATCCATCAGTTCCCGGATCAGGATATTTCTTTTCTTATCCATCAAATCAAATCCTTGTCTGGAAAGAGCCAGGGAGTTTTTCGCCAATATGAGATTTCCCTTGGTGGGAAAGGTATTTGGATCCATCGTATCACCCCTTTTCCATAAATCTTTTATTCAGCTTCTTCAGCAGGATGATAGTATTTATCCAGAATCTTGGTATCAATCCGGTCAAGCTCTTCTCTTGGAATCATGCCAAGAAGCTTCCATCCTTTGTCCAGGGTATCTTTGATATTTCTGTTTTCGTCAGCACCCTGGCCTACAAATTGTTCTTCAAAAGCTGTACCAAACTTCAGATACCTCTTATCCAGAGGGGATAATTCATCCTCACCGATAACAGATGCAAGGGCTCTGGCATCTCCAACTTTTGCATAACAGGAAAAGAGCTGATTCGCTACATCCTGGTGGTCTTCTCTGGTGAACCCTTCTCCAATTCCATCCTTCATGAGACGGGAGAGAGAGGGCAGTACATTAATCGGAGGATAAATCCCTTGACCATGAAGCTGTCGGTCTAATACAATCTGACCTTCCGTAATATAACCAGTCAGATCTGGAATCGGATGTGTGATATCATCATTTGGCATGGTAAGAATCGGAATCTGGGTCACAGATCCTTTTCCGCCTCTCACAATTCCGGCTCTCTCATAAAGAGTTGCCAGTTCGCTGTACAAATATCCAGGATATCCTTTTCTGGATGGGATTTCTCCCTTGGAAGAAGATACTTCTCGCATGGCTTCACAGAAAGATGTGATATCTGTCAGAATAACCAGAATATGCATGCCTTTTTCAAATGCCAGATATTCGGCTGCTGTCAGAGCCACCTTCGGAGTGATCAAACGCTCCACAACTGGGTCATTAGCCAGGTTCAAGTACATAACAACATGGTCTGAAACACCGCTTTCCTCGAAGGTTCTGCGGAAAAACTCTGCCACATCGTATTTTACACCCATTGCAGCGAATACAATGGCAAATTTTTCGTCACTATTAGCACCAAGAGAAGCCTGTTGCACAATCTGTGCAGCCAATTGGTCATGCGGAAGACCATTTCCTGAGAAAATCGGCAATTTCTGCCCACGAATCAAAGTGGTTAAGCCATCAATCGCAGAGATACCGGTCTGGATAAAGTTCCTAGGATATTCCCTGGTCACTGGATTTAATGGAAGTCCGTTAATGTTTAATTTCATCTCCGGAACCACCGGACCTAAACGGTCAATAGGTCTTCCGATTCCATCAAAGGTTCTTCCCAGAATATCAGGAGACAAATCAATTTCCATAGGATGTCCGCTCAGTCTTGTATGAGTATTATCCAGGGACATGTTTTCTGTTCCTTCAAATACCTGGATTACTGCTTTTTCTTCATAGATTTCTACAATTCGTCCTAACTTCCTGGTTCCGTCCTCTACACGAAATTCTACGATTTCATCAAAAGAAGCGTTTTTTACACCTTCCAGAACCACCAGAGGACCATTGATTTCACTCAAGCCTAAATATTCGATTGCCATAAAATCTGTTCCTCCTTACGCATTCTTTTCCATAACTGTATTATAAAAATCATCTACAGCTTTTTTATAATCATCCATCCGTTCCAGATGGTCATTAGGCACATCATATTTGATGGAAATGACTTTTTCAAAAATATCTTCCTGTCTCAAAATGGACACTGGCATTCCCATGGCCACAAGCACCTTACATTTTTTATATAAATACAGGATAATTTCCATCATTTTAAACTGTTTTTCCAAAGACACACAGGTATCATCCGGATGGAAGGCATTCTGCTGCAAAAATCCCAGACGGATGACTCTTGCAATTTCCAATGTCAATTTCTGATCATCCGGAAGTACATCACTTCCGATTAATTTTACAATTTCCATCAGACTGCTCTCTGAATTCAAGATTGCCATAAGACGGTTCCTGTATTCCACAAACTTCGGAGAAACATGTTCACTATACCAATAAGATAAGTCTCCTAGATATTCGCTATAGCTGGTAAGCCAGTGAATAGCAGGAAAGTGCCTTGCGTAAGCCAGAGACTTATCCAGCCCCCAGAAGCAGCGTACAAACCGCTTGGTATTTTGTGTTACTGGTTCAGAGAAGTCACCTCCCTGAGGAGAAACCGCTCCAATGATGGACACAGACCCTTCGGTTCCGTTGAGGTTCTGCATCATGCCGGCTCTTTCATAGAAGGCAGAAAGGCGGGATGCCAGATATGCCGGGAACCCTTCCTCCGCAGGCATTTCTTCCAAACGGCCGGATAACTCTCTAAGTGCCTCTGCCCAGCGGGATGTAGAATCCGCCATAATCGCCACATCATATCCCATATCACGGTAATATTCCGCCATGGTAATTCCTGTATAGATAGAAGCCTCTCTGGCTGCTACCGGCATGTTGGAAGTATTGGCAATGAGAGAAGTACGGGCCATCAATGCATTTCCGGTCTTTGGGTCATGAAGCTTAGAAAAGTCTTCCAAAACCTG
>Juniper_p2__coassemble_6363_pt1 | contig 3427 bp, 2 predicted proteins | sample Juniper_p2__metabat2_low_PE_014 | metagenome-assembled genome bin Juniper_p2 | reverse complement strand
TGCTTCATAAATTTCCTTCTCAGATGTCAGGAGGGCAGAAACAAAGGGTGGCAGCGGCAAGAGCACTGATTGTCCAGCCGGAGATTCTTCTGGCAGATGAGCCTACCGGAGCATTAGACAGCAAAAATTCCAAGAATCTTATGGAAATGCTCAGGGGAATCCGGGAATATTATGGTACAACAATCATCATGGTAACCCACGATCCCAATGCCGCCAGCTTTTGCTCCCGGATTCTGTTTATACAGGATGGCGTTTTGTTCCATGAATTAAGGAGACAGATTCCAAAGGAAAGCCAGAATGATTTCTATCTGCGTATTTTGGAAGTCATGGCTCAATTGGGAGGAGGAAGTGCCAATGTTTTATAGTCTGATCAAGCGAAACAGCAGGGCAAACAGAAAGGAAAACAGCATCTATTTTGTCTCCACAATTCTTGCTATTATTGCTTTCTATGTTATTCTTTCTCTGGAAAATATGGACGTGATCCGGTTTATCCGGGATATGGAAAGTGATGCAGTTCAGAAACTTCTGACTCTGGTTCCGGCATTGTATGTGTTTTCTTTATTTGTGATTTTCTTTCTGGTATTTTTTACTTCCAGGTATCAGATTGAGCGGAGAAATCATGAACTGGGCATGTATCTTATGCTGGGTATGAAGCGAAGTAAACTGTTTTTTATGCTGATTGCAGAGGATTTGATGAATACATTTTTAGCCCTGGTGATAGGGCTTCCTGTGGCAGTATTATTTTCGGAAATCATCAGTCTTACAGCAGCCAGATTAGTGGGAATCGGTATTTTTGGACATCGTTTCCGTATCTCTTTTGGAGGGATTTTATGGACAGTATGCGGATTACTGCTGGTAAAAATACTGACACTGGTTCTTTTAAGCGGGCTTACTGTACACAAAGAGCCACAGGATTTAATGCAAAACAGCAGCGTTGGAAGAGAAAAGGAAAGAAGTACAGGAACCTCTATTCTGATTCTTTTTGCCGGAATCCTGTTGCTTGGGACTGCTTATATTCTGGCTTTATCCAGAAGAGGAATGTCTGCGATGAGCCTGAAAATTCTTCTGATTATACTGCTTTGCGGTACTTCTGGAACCTTCTTGCTGTTAAAAGGTTTTTATCCTTTCTTTGAATGTCTGATGAAAAGACAAAAAGGAAAAACTGGTCTTGGGATGTTTACTCTGCGTCAGCTTCAGGAGAGCGTTTTTCTAAAAAACGGCTCACTTACGGTGATATCACTTCTGGCTTTGATTTCTTTTTGCTGTCTGGCATTTGGAATCTCGGCTATGCTGACAGAGAAACCGGAGCATCTTATGGATTATACCTTTCAGGGAGAGGAAAAAGAAGTGAGGGAAATTTTAGATGAGACCGGAGTTATGAACAAATTTCAGGATTTTTATTCCATCCGTACTGCCTATCTGCCTACCGATGAAGAAGGTGCCTGTACTTTTGAGTATGAAGAATTCATGCAGACGTTACAAAGGCAGGAAGACAGTGAAGGGAAAGAAATTATGCTTCATAATTTTGCGGAAGGAGGATATTTTTCCTTTCCTCATATTCTCAGTATTTCCGATTACAATAAGCTTCTCAAAGCAGCAGGAAAACAAGAAATTCTTCTGAAAGACCATGAAATCTTATTCTATGCAAATAAGGCGTTTACAGAAAATGGAACCAGAGAATTGCTGCAGAATATGCTTTCAGAGGGCATTCAGGTCTCTATAAACGGGCAGCCTTATACTATGAAAAAGGAAATGGCAGAATACCATATTGTCACAGACCAGGTGATTACCTTGGCCTTCGGTCTTGTCCTGCCAGATGCGTTGTTTGAAGAAATGATAACAGACAAAAATACAGAGAGTATCTATTGGAATGCTGTGTTAAAAGAGGAAGTTTTTGAAAAAAAAGGTCTGATTCAGGAAATTTCAGACATCAATGAAACCTTGAATCAAACGGCCTTTAAAAGTGCAGAAGGACTGCACTATGAAAGCTATATACAGAACATTGGGCGGCATTTGTTCTATATAATTGCAGAAAGCTACACCACATTATATCTTGGAATTATTTTCCTGGTGATCGCAAATACTGCTCTTGGCACACAGTACCTGATGTATCAGCAAAAAACAGGAAAACGGTATCAGACGGTTTCAGCTCTTGGTGGGAGCTATCAGGCAATGAGAAAGTCCGGAAGAACACAAATCCGGTGGTATTTCCTGCTTCCGGTTCTGGTGGCGGCAGTGAGTTCTGTTTTTGGTTTGGTTTCCTTTACAGAAGGCTTGCTTTCCAGTTATTTTGCAATGCAGAAGACCAGGATTTTTCTGGTAGGAATCCTTGTGGTTTTGATGATTTGTGTGGTAGAATCTTTGTATATGATGGCAGTCATGCGTGTAAGTGACAGAAGCATCCGTGGTTTTATTAAACAGGTACGAGGAGACGAGTAAGGAGGGTAGCAGAATGCGGATTACAATTGTAGAAGATGAAGAATTCATGAGAGAAGAGCTGGCTTTGATTCTGAAAAAAGCCGGATATGAGGTATGGGAAATCCGAGATTTCAGAAATACCTGTGAAGAAATTTTACAAAGTCATCCGGATCTGCTGCTTCTGGATATTAATCTTCCGGGACAATCCGGATTCGAAATTTGTAAGCAGATAAAAGAGAAAAGACGGTGTCCGATTCTGATGCTGACCTCCAGGTCACAGCTCCAGGATGAACTTCACGGATTGGAACTTGGAGCAGAAGAATATCTTACAAAGCCGTTCCATAAAGAACGTCTTTTAGCAAGAATTCAAAATTTACTCAGGAGGACAGAACCCTTTTATCAGAGATTTGAAAACCTGGAAGACGGTGGTGGTTTTTACCTGGATAAAAATACTTACACACTGTTTTATAGGGAAAAATCTCTGATATTGCCGGAAACAGAGGGAAAACTTCTGGAGCTGCTGATTCAGAAAAAAGGAGAACTGGCATCCAGGCAAGAATTGTTCCGGCAGGTATGGGGAACAGAAGAATTTGTGAATGAAAACATTTTGCAGGTAAATATGACCAGGCTTCGAAAATCCCTGCGGGCTGTTGGACTAGATGGCAGAATCCGCACGGTGAGAGGGCATGGTTACTGCCTGGAAAGGGAAAAAGATGAAGAAGAAAACCAGAATAATCATTGAAACCTTTCGGGAAAATAAATGGTTTCTATTGATTCTGATATGCTTGGAGTTGTTTTGTTTTCTTTCCATCTGGCTGATTGATAACCGGAAAGCAGAGGCGATAGCAGGAATGATATTCATGCTCACAGCAGTATTGCTGATGGTTTTTGGTTATGCTGCTGGCCGGAAGTTTCTGAAAAAACAGACGTATCTGGAACATTTGCTGGAACAGGAAGGGTGGCAGCAGGAGGCCATAGATGCCAATTTGCTTTCCTGGCAGGAACAATA
>Juniper_p2__coassemble_6105_pt1 | contig 3592 bp, 5 predicted proteins | sample Juniper_p2__metabat2_low_PE_014 | metagenome-assembled genome bin Juniper_p2 | reverse complement strand
AATGAAAGCGAAAAATTGGAAGGCGGAAGTAATTGTTGATGTCAACCATGGAGATTTACAATCGCTGAAACGAGAAGGAGTAAACTTGTTTTTAATTCCAGAAGATATTGCCAGGTATATAGACTATAGCAATATTAGTAAGGATGAGTGTTTTAAATTAACACATGATGAATACGAAAGTGGAAATATAGATAGAGTAGTGAAATATATAGAAGAACATTGAAAAAAAGACAACAGGAAAAGAATTGCCATTGAATTTATTTAAAATCATAGATATTGATGATTGTTTTCCAGCTGAAGGAGTAAATAAACTGTTGAATGAAACAAGGTGAAGATTACGGATAAATTTAAAAAGAATCTTATTTTTTACATTCTATTGATTATAGATTTTTATGTTATTCCCTGGTTTATAAAAGATACAGGAAGTGCAATGATTGTTATGTTAGGGATGATTCCTATAGTATGTTTCGTGACCTCTATGATGTACGGAATTAGAAATGGTTTTGATTTTTGGTATGCTTTCATTGTAGCAATTTTGTTTATTCCATCTATATTTATATTTTATAATTCAAGTGCATGGATTTATGTAGTAGTGTATGCAGGTATTGCCTTGCTTGGAAATTTCATAGCATTGCCATTAAGAAAATAGAGTAATGATTATACGATATAATTAAATCCTAGTATCGAATCATTCTATAAGATTCACATCTGCTTATAAAACCAAGACATTGATGTCTAATTGCAAACACGAAACAATTCCCGCTTTGTGTCGTGTTCTATTATCCGGTTTTATGATAGTGTGAAGCTGAAAGGAGGGGAAAAAATGAATCCAAAGAAGATTGGAGAATTTTTAAAAGGGCTCCGCAAAGAAAAGGGACTGACCCAGGAACAGCTTGCAGAGATTCTTCATGTATCAGGAAGAACCATCTCCCGTTGGGAAACCGGCATCAATATGCCGGATTTAAGCATTCTCATTCAAATAGCGGAGTTTTACGACGTAGAAATCAAAGAGATTTTGGATGGCGAAAGGAAAGGCGGGATCATAATGGATAAAGAATGGAAGGAAACCTTAACAAAAGTAGCAGATTATAATACATTGGAGAAGGAAAAAGCAGCAAAAATCGGAAATACCGCATTTAGTGTAACCTTTGCAATCTGTGTGCTGATGATTGTTGTACAGTTGATTATGACAGGTGATTTGTCTGTTGTTGCAGGAGAAACTGCGATTCTGTTTGCCGGAGGTGTATTTTATTTAGGGGTAATAATTTATCATGGACTTTGGGAAAAAGGTTCAAAATATAAAAACACCCCATTCACGGATGTTGTGATTAGCATCATTTGTGCAGGTATATTTTCTATTCTTTTAGCTGTCACTTATTTAAAATTAGGGGCAAGTATGGCTCAAACCGTTCCTGTTGTATTGCTGTTCTTTGCAACCATTTCGGTGGCTGGATTTGCTGTGTTAAGAATACTGGCCTGCATCAGCCGGAGAAGGAAAAATAAGATTGAGGAACAAAAAGAATCTAAAGAACAAGCAGGGCCGCAGCCTGTAAACATATTTACAGCAAACGGAAATATACAGGCAGAAATGATTATGAATACATTGAAGCAACATGGGATTATGGCATACGGACAAGATTTTGGAGACGCTGGATTTGCTTCTGTCCGATACGGCCTGGGAAAAGGAATCGATGACCGGATTGCAATTTTTGTGGCGGATGAACAAGCAGACGATGCGTTGCAGGTGATAAATGAATTAGGGCTTTGATGATGCATAGCTGGTGCATAAAAGGAATTGCTGTTTGTGCACCAGCTACCGATGGTTATTCTTCTTTTCCTTCTATGAGATAATCATAAGAAACCTGGAAAACTTCTCTGAATGCTTTTAACTCTACGTCAGTGACGTATCGTTTGTTTGTCTCGATTCTGGTAATTACATTTTTATCCATATCATAGCCTCTCAGTTGAAGTTCATAGGCAAGAAGACGTTGTGACATTTTGTGCTGATGGCGAAGCTCAATGAGCCTATTACTAATAAGATTTTTCTCTCCCGTGGATGTCTTTGGTTTTGGCATAGCATTTTTTCCTCCTGTAAATCATGTAAGCAGTTTTGTCTCGTTTTTTGCATTTTTTTTGATTTTACATGGAAATATATGGAAAATCGGTTGTAAAAATGAGACGGTCAAATGTTCATTTTTTAACAATAGATGAGGTAAAAACATTGAAAACAAGAGAAGAAGCATTACGCTATGGTTTGTCCTTTCCTGATACTTATATAGATGCACCATTTCATGATGAAAATTGGCAGCTTGTAAGAATTCGGAAAAATAAAAAAGTATTCCTTTGGACATATGAAAAAGATGGTCATATTTGCATCAATATTAAAGTAAATCCAGAATGGCGTGATTTCTGGCGAAGCACCTATGAGGCAGTTCTACCAGGATATCATCAGAATAAGGAACATTGGAATACCGTTATTCTGGATGGCACGATACCGGAAAATGAAATCAGAAGAATGATTGCCGAAAGTTATGATTTGGTAATTAAGAAGACCTCAAGAAAAAAGCAAGAAAACGATACATAGGAGAATGAAGCATGATGATTTTTTTGATTCTGCTGCTTATAAGTGTAATTCATATTGTAGGATATATCCGAATCAAAAAAACAGCAATCAAGACCTTTTTGGGTATTGCTGGTGGAATCTGGATGTTCTTTGCACTAATATGCGGATGGTTTGTTTATGAAACAAACTACAAAATAGTGAATGTGGATTCATCAGAATCTCCTGACGGCACACATAAATTGTATTTTCAGCAGGTGGGAGAACCAGACTGGCCATTTGGATATACACATGCACGTCTTGTCCTTAAAACAGGGAGAACGACTATCGGCAAATACATTTTTCATATTGCAAACGATGGTGCAAATACGAGTCCGGAAGACTGGAAGGTTGCATGGGGATGGAATCGTGTTTCTGCAGTTGTTTCTGGAAAAGAGCAGGGGGACCGGCAATTTATTCTATACTTTAATGGGGAAAAAGAAGAACATCAGCTAAAAACACAGTATGGCATGACAGAAACGGAAAAATACAAGAAAAATCAGAGGGTGAACGATTCTGACAGTAATCAAAGTATAAACCAAAGAGAAGAAAATGAATTACAAGTGGATGAAGACGGATACCCTCGTTCTGAAAAATACCAGGCATATAAACAGGAATTATCTGCGATTTCGAAATTTATTGATAAAGACTCTGATTTCGAGATAGAGTACAGATTATCAGCCAAGGCATATCCTTATGCTGTAATTTTCAGAGAGACCGATTCTACAACCGGTGAAAGCAAGGAACTTCATCTTATTCTGAATGAACAATACGATGGCCGTTCAGAACATGAATATGTCCTTGAAGAGTATCACTACGCTGCTGATAGAACAGAATCAGCCTCTGTAAATATTGTGAATTTTTACCTGATTGATTGTAACACTTTGGAAGTAACAGATGAACACACAAATACATGGCATTGACATCCTTGAGAAATGCGTTGACGTTAAAAAAATGAAAGATATAATAAAATGAAACGAGGAGGATGGAATC
>Juniper_p2__coassemble_5967_pt1 | contig 3671 bp, 2 predicted proteins | sample Juniper_p2__metabat2_low_PE_014 | metagenome-assembled genome bin Juniper_p2 | reverse complement strand
AGAGAACAGAAAAGGATAGCATGTATGAACTGTCCGCAAAAAATGACCGACTGAAATAGGCTAACAAGTAAAACTTTTCATTTACCACCTACTTCACTTTGTCTTTTATAGGCTAAATCATAAGTCTTTAACTTTTCCACCTATTTCGCTTATTTTTTTGTAGGTGGATTTTTAGAAATTTTGAAATCCAACTGATTTTGATAATTTTAGCTTTCCGTCACTCCGTAATGCTCCAGAAATCGAAGGACTAATCCTCTGCTTCCCCGGCTGGCACCCAGATGTCAGGATAGAGTCCACGAAGTTCTTCCATATATCCTTCTTCCTCTGGAAATAAACTAAGCTTTCCGCCCCCTATATCTATCTGGCAGGCACTATTTGGCAAGAAAATATTTGAGCTTCCTCCTATTACACCTCCCAATGTATTTTCTCCTACAATCAGAACATTTTCCACATTATAAGCATAATCTAATAATGCCTCAGCGGATGATGCAGAATATTTTCCCATAAGAATAATCAATAATTTTTCATTTTTAATCCAATTTTCCTCTGGGCTGGCAGACATCATTGGTTTTTTTGTATCAATTCTGATTCCATGTCCTAAAACCTGGCTATTTGTATACCTGTTTATCCATTCCCAACCTATACGTTCACTACCACCACTATTAGAACGTAAGTCTAAGACAGAGACCGGTGCCTCTCTCAATATTCTTGCTCCTGTAAGAATCGAATTTTTATACTTTTCATCAAAAGAATTAAATTGAAACACTGGAATTTCTCCATTTTCCCAGACACGAACTATCTTATTTTTTTCATAATTCTCCAGATCCATTTCTGTATACATCTGATATGGTTCTGCCGCTAATTCTTCGAATTCTCCATTTATATAGTGTATGGTCAAGGTCTCATCACAGGTTTGAGGTGTTTCAAGCGCATCCCAGAAGTCACAGTCTATCAATAAAACAGGATAATATACCAGTTCCCCCTCCCTGGAAAGAGAACGTTTCATGATTTCATCCAGATTTTCGTACCCTTCTATGGATTTTATCTGTTTCCCATCTGTGGTTTGATATCCTCTTTCCGTTTTTTGAAAAGCTATTTTCCTGAAAAAGAAGGGAATTTTAGTGGGATTAGGAAATTTCATGTTAATTTTGAAATGTCCATCCTTCACAAATCGTAGCTGCTGGAGCAAAAGCTGTTCAAAATCTGCTGATTTTATGGATTCCTCCTTCTGCAATTTCTCTTTTATTTTCTCTTCTGCTGCATCAAATACCTTTGTACCGCCAAAGTATTCATAAGGACCATAGCAATCGTGAAACGCATCAAATAAATAGATTACATCCTCTATTGCCTGTTGTTGTGTCAATACTTTTTCCAGGTCATATTTTTCCTGGGTGTTATTCAAATAATATTGATTCCTCTGCTCATCATCCACCAAATCCCCTATGTAGTCTGAAACATTGACATCCACTGCCTCTACTTCCTGATGTTTCGCATTTACCTCTTCCATCAGTTCTTCAAAAGTAAAATTTTCTACAAAAGAACATCCTGCAAGGCACAGCAGGGAAAGGCTTAGAATAACACATAAACTTCTCTTGAACATTCTTTTTCACTTCCTTGAATTGTACCATTTGCCGATACATTTATTTCTTTTCAGTTTATCACAGCATAGAAAAAAAGAACATGATATTTCACGCAATTTTAGCAAATGTAAATACCATGCTCTTAAATAATCGTTTCATTTTCTTGCTTAAACTGTTGAATATCTATGATCTCATCACACTTTTTTAAAACATACGGATCATGGGATATCAACAGAACAACCGCTTTCTCTTTCTTCTCATGCAGAAATCCTATCAACTGATTGATACTCTCTTTATCTAGTGCCGAAGTTGGTTCATCAAGTAAAACTACGCTACTCTCTTTGCTCAAAGCCCTGATAATTGATAATTTCTGCTTTTCCCCTCCTGAAAAATTCGCACCATTTATAAGAAAACTGCCCTTGTCCTAAAGATTCTGACTTTCCTATTGGTGGTGGCGATGCTTAATCTATATTTCAATATCAAAAAAATTCTTCAAATCTCTAACTACTAATTTGATATGCTCATCATCTTGTACAACTGTATACATGTAATAAGCCTGATAGAAACAACGCTTACTATCCTCCAATTTATCTTGTGCATAATAAGCATATCCTAAAACAGATAATAAACCACCAAGGTATCCTGAATATCTTTCCCTTATAGAAACTTTCCATCCCAAATTGGCAATTTCTATACATTCTTCATATCTCTTTTCCAAATATAAACTGCGCGAACAATTATAACAAATCAAAACAATGAGCCTGTTTGCTTCCGACAGGTTCATAATATGCCCTTTCATGTATTTCAACAACTGATAATAAATATCAATTGCCTTTCTATTTTGCCCTGCATCTGAATAATTTAGTGCAATTAGATTCATCACCTTAATCTCTTCTACTGTATAGAGATTTTTATAAATTTTTCCTCATCAAAATCAGGTATTGTAAGGTGTATAGCCTCCTGCAACATTTTTTCCTTTTCTTCCAAAGTGTAAGGACAAACCTTTCCTTCTTTTATATACCCTAAAAATATTCTTGACCTCAAAATAAACTGTCTGAGAAGATGGTCATCCTCCGTTGCAAGAGCCTCCAATTTCTCCAGATTTTTCAACCCTTCTACTGCATTGCGGGCAACATTACACGAAATAATCTTCTCCTTCAAATTGGATATTTCCATCTCATCTTTACTCATTAATGCATAATATCGTTCCCCTGGCAGTCCTAATCTCTGCAACAAAGCATCCAGTTTATTTTTCGCCGGAACCTGCCTGCCACTTTCGATTCTGGAAATAGTGGATGGTTCGCATATACCTTCACACAACTGCTCCTGTGTCAGTCCCAGCTCTTTCCTTTTCCGCTTAATCATTTCCCCTATAAATAATTCTTTCACGTTTCCTTCCCTTCAATCACTCTATAACGCAAAAAACACCGTCCCCGCAGCAATCAATTCTGCAAAAACAGTGCTTTTCAGTGCGCCTTCAGGGACTCGAACCCTGGACAAATAGATTAAGAGTCTACTGCTCTACCAACTGAGCTAAAGGCGCATATATGAAGTTGTATTTCCTTAGTGCAAAAAATATTATAACCGATAGTTTTACAAAATGCAAGTTTTTTTTTGTATTAAATCCTGTACAAGCTGCTGTATAGCGACAGTTTTTCAAAAATAAAAAATTAAGTTGCTTCTTTCTGGGGTCATCTATTATAATGAAATCATAGTAACTCAATGTATAGATATCAGACTGATAAGGAAGGTGATTCGGCAAAGAAATTTTATTTCTACAGAAGAGAACATATGTGGATATTTCACATTCCGGGAAAATACAACTAGAAAATATAATCCAAAGTACATGAGATAACACGATATCAGTTATTTTGATAATCAGCTTGAAACAAAAAAAGCGAGGTGTTAATGTGCAGGAAGCAAAACGGAATGTAACAAGTGAAAACGATTTACAAAAGATAAAAGAACTTCGCCTGATGGATGATGACTTTTTTTCGGAAGCTCTGGATGAAAAGACGGAAGTAGTTGAGTATATCCTCAATACGATTCTGGAGCGTGATGATATCAAAGTAAAATCTACGAAGGCACAGG
>Juniper_p2__coassemble_5761_pt1 | contig 3820 bp, 2 predicted proteins | sample Juniper_p2__metabat2_low_PE_014 | metagenome-assembled genome bin Juniper_p2 | reverse complement strand
ATGGTTTGATGGTAATTCCCAACTTGATTGCAATTCTGGCGTCTATTCCTATGGTAATGAAGCTGAGTAAAGAATATGAAAAACTACATGGAAATAAGTGATAAAAGTACCACTTTACAAATCTTTGTAACTATGTTAGCATTGCTAGTATAGGAAAACACGATGATAAAGAGAGTACACGTAGGGAAGTCCTACAGAGAAGCTTCTATAAAAAATATGCTGAGAGGAAGCAGATGGAAATACGTGGAAGATGGCTTTTGAGAGGCGCACCGAAGTATGTATATGCCTAGGCTGCGACAGGTTCCGCCTGTTATAGCGGGAGGGTATGGATGTACCCCATGAGGTCTGTATTGCGAGATACAGACGAACAGAAGTGGTAACACGGGTAAATACAACTCGTCTTCTTTGGAAACAGGGAAGACGGGTTTTTTTATATTATAGGAAATTGTTTCCTATTAACAAAAAAGGAGGAATCCAAAATGGATAAGAAAAAATATTATATTACCACAGCCATTGCCTATACATCAGGCAAACCACACATTGGAAATACTTATGAAGCAGTTCTGGCTGACAGTATTGCCAGATTCAAAAGACAGCAGGGATACGATGTATTCTTCCAGACTGGAACAGACGAACACGGACAGAAAATTGAGTTAAAGGCAGCAGAAGCTGGTGTAACTTGTAAAGAATTCGTAGACAGTGTTGCAGGAGAAATCAAAAACATCTGGGATTTGATGAACACATCTTATGACAAATTTATTCGTACCACAGATGAAGACCATGAAAAACAGGTACAGAAAATCTTTAAAAAGCTGTATGACCAGGGAGATATTTACAAAGGATATTATGAAGGAATGTACTGTACTCCATGTGAATCCTTCTTCACAGAATCTCAGTTAGTAGACGGCAAATGCCCGGACTGTGGACGCCCTGTAACACCTGCAAAAGAAGAAGCATACTTCTTCAGAATGAGCAAATATGCACAGAGACTCATTGACCACATCAATGAACATCCGGAATTTATCCAGCCGGTTTCCAGAAAGAACGAAATGATGAATAACTTCCTTCTTCCGGGACTTCAGGATCTGTGTGTGTCCAGAACTTCTTTCAAATGGGGAATTCCAGTAGACTTTGACCCGAAACACGTTGTTTATGTATGGCTGGATGCATTGACAAACTACATTACAGGAATCGGATATGACTGTGACGGAGAAAGCACAGAACAGTTCAAAAAAGACTGGCCTGCAGACCTTCATCTGATTGGAAAAGACATTATCCGTTTCCATACCATTTACTGGCCAATCTTCCTTATGGCACTTGATCTGCCACTGCCGAAACAGGTATTCGGACATCCATGGCTGCTTCAGGGTGATGGAAAAATGAGTAAATCTAAAGGAAATGTTCTGTATGCAGATCAGTTGGTGGATTTCTTCGGAGTAGATGCAGTACGTTATTTCGTGCTTCACGAAATGCCATTTGAAAATGATGGTGTGATTACCTGGGAATTAATGGTAGAGAGACTGAATTCTGAACTGGCAAATACCCTTGGAAACCTGGTAAACAGAACCATTTCCATGTCCAATAAATACTTTGACGGCGTAATAAAAAGCACAGGTGTGTGCGAGCCGGTAGATGAAGAATTAAAAGCCGTAGTTCTGGGAACAAAGGCAAAGGTAGCAGCTAAGATGGAAGAACTTCGTGTGGCAGATGCAATCACTGAAATCTTCACCTTATTTAAACGCTGCAACAAATATATTGACGAAACTATGCCATGGGCACTGGCAAAAGACGAAGATAAGAAAGACCGTCTGGCAGAAGTGCTGTACAACCTGGTAGAAGGAATCTGCATCGGTGCTTCCTTACTGGAATCCTTTATGCCGGACACTACAGGCAAGATTCTGGCTCAGTTAAATGCTAATAAGAGAACATATGAAGAACTGGATACCTTTGGATTGTATCCATCCGGAAATAAAGTTACTGAGAAACCAGAAATCCTCTTTGCACGCCTTGATGTAAAAGAAGTCATGGCAAAAGTGGAAGAAATGAGAGCACAGGATGCACAGCCAGAAGAAGAAAAAGAAGAAGCTCCTGTGGTTGATATTGAAGCAAAACCAGAAGTGACTTTTGATGATTTCATGAAAATGCAGTTCCAGGTAGGAGAAATCATTGCCTGCGAAGCAGTGAAAAAATCCAAAAAACTTCTTTGTTCTCAGGTAAAAATCGGAAGCCAGGTAAAACAGATTGTATCAGGCATTAAATCCAACTACGCACCAGAAGACATGGTGGGCAAGAAAGTGATGGTTCTGGTGAACTTAAAACCTGCAAAACTGGCAGGTGTACTGTCTGAGGGAATGATTCTCTGTGCAGAAGGATTTGACGGAGAACTGGCACTTATGACACCAGACAAAGATATGCCGGCAGGTGCAGAAATCTGCTAGGGTTTGTGTTGGGAAAATGAGGAAATGATATGGAAAAAGATCCATTTAAAGAATATCTGATAGAGTCTGAGCCGGATAGAGCCAGAAGAGGATATGCATGGAGTACGGCTATTGGACTGCAGGCTGTAGATGGACTTAAAACATCAGAATATTTACGAAATACTGCCATTCAAAATATTGAGGGCAGTATTTCCCTTGAGGAAGCCCGCAATCTTATTGACAGCTATTATGAAGAAAACCCAGGACATTTATCAGAAGATGAGCGTACCGAGGAAGCTGACAAGGTATCTTTGCGAATAGCGGAACTATTATCAGAAATAGCTTTTTCATTTTCACCCAATGAGTATATATCCATTCATAGAAAACTTTTTCAGGGTATTTACGAACATGCCGGAAAAATAAGAGACTATAACATTACAAAAAAAGAGTGGGTATTAGAAGGAGAATCCGTTATATACGGAAGTGCTTCGGAACTACAAGCCACCCTTGAATATGATCTTTCACAGGAAAAAAATTTTAGTTATAAGGGACTTTCTATGGATGAAACAATCCGGCATCTTGCAGTTTTTGTTTCGAGACTGTGGCAAATCCACATTTTCGGAGAGGGTAATACAAGAACAACGGCAGTGTTCTTTATTAAGTACCTGAGAACTCTAGGATTTTCAGCAGCCAATGGGATTTTTGCAGAAAATGCATGGTATTTCAGAAATGCTTTGGTTCGTGCCAATTATACAAATCTACAAAAAGGCATTTATGAAACAACAGAGTATCTTGAGGTGTTTTTAAGAAATCTCCTTCTAAATGAGAAAAATGAATTGCACAACCGTAACCTTCACATCAGTGGTCTTTTTCACGTGGAAAAAGTAGACATTGGGCGAGAAAAAGTAGATATTCAATATAAAAAAGTAGACATTGAAAGCATGATTTCACAAAAAACAAAGACATTCACTGCCAAAACAGTTGGGCATATACAACGCCTTTTTGGCAAGTTTGGCTTTGATGAAGTGTTTGGAAGAAGTTCTGTGACGGAACTTCTGGGGATTCACGATTCCAGTGCTTCTAAACTGGTTGGCAAACTGGTGCATGCAGGGATTCTTGAGCCGGTGTCTGGTCATGGGAAAGGCAGATACAGATTTGTAAAGGATTGATTTATATAAGCAATCAGGCCAAATTTTATAATCTCTTCAATCCCACCTACCTTTTTGGGGCTCAAATAGGTGGGATTGCATGCTTTTTTTAAATAATCCTACTTTTTTCGAACCTCAATAGGCTAAAGTTCAAGATTCCCTCTTTTCGACTTACTTTTTCTTGTCGGAATATAGGCCAGATTTAAAGAATCTTGTTCAGCGGTCTATTTAGCTTTAAAATAAGTAGGCCTAGTT
>Juniper_p2__coassemble_5488_pt1 | contig 3998 bp, 4 predicted proteins | sample Juniper_p2__metabat2_low_PE_014 | metagenome-assembled genome bin Juniper_p2 | reverse complement strand
TAATCGATATTACCAAACATTATCAGAAAGAACAGAAGGGAAGTAATTATGAGAACAGCAGATTTTTATTATGATTTACCGGAAGAATTAATTGCCCAAGATCCGCTTTTGGACCGTTCTTCTTCCAGATTGATGCATTTAGACAAAAAAACAGGAGAAATTCAGCATACCGATTTCAAACATATTGTAAAGTATTTAAAGCCGGGAGACTGCCTGGTGATTAATGATACCCGTGTGATCCCTGCACGTCTGTACGGAAGTAAGATTGGTACAGATGCCGGAATTGAAATCCTGCTTTTAAAAAGAAAAGAAAACAATATTTGGGAAACTCTGGTAAAACCAGGAAAGAAAGCAAAACCAGGTACAAAAATCAGCTTTGGCGACGGATTGCTGATAGGAGAGGTTCTGGACATTGTAGAGGAAGGAAACCGCCTGATTCAGTTTACTTACGATGGGATTTTTGAGGAAATTCTGGATCAGTTAGGGGAAATGCCTCTGCCTCCTTATATTACTCACAAATTACAGGACAAAGAGCGTTATCAGACTGTATATGCCAAGAATGAGGGAAGTGCAGCTGCACCAACAGCAGGGCTTCACTTTACCAAAGAATTATTGCAGCAGATTCAGGATATGGGGGTCAATATTGCTCACGTTACCCTTCATGTTGGACTTGGTACCTTCCGCCCGGTAAAAGTAGATGATGTAGAAAATCATCATATGCATTCCGAATTTTATGTGGTGGAAGAAGATCAGGCAAAACTCATTAATGATACAAAGAAAAACGGAGGAAGAGTCATTTCAGTGGGAACTACAAGCTGCAGAACCCTGGAATCTGCCACCGATGAAAATGGAATCCTTCAGGCAAAAAGCGGATGGACAGAAATCTTTATTTATCCGGGATATAAATTTAAAATGATTGATGCCTTAATTACGAATTTCCACTTACCGGAATCTACACTTCTTATGCTGGTTTCTGCACTGGCAGGAAAAGAGCATATTATGAAAGCATATGAAGAAGCAGTGAAAGAACGGTATCGTTTTTTTAGTTTTGGGGATGCGATGATTATTGAGTGATTATTTTCTGCCTTTTATAAAAAAATTCGTTTTTCTTTCAACACTTTAGGCTTCTCATACGTTCTATTTATGTAAAAGGAATTCCTGAAACAAAAATAGAACCAGAAGGGAGTAGAAACCGTGATTGAACATTTATATCAAGAGTTTTCTAAGGAACTGCTTGCCTGGTGTAAGAATATGACAGGCAAGGAGGAACTGGCAGAAGACTTGGTTCAGGAAGGCTATGTACGGGCTATGAACCATGAAGCTGTACTTGTAAGTTTAAATAAGAAGCAGCAAAGAGCCTGGCTGTACCGGACCATTCGGAATTTATATGTAGATTATGTCCGTCACGGTGCTTTTGAAACCGCAGCAGAGACTTTGCCGGAAATCGCACAGGAAACAGAGGAATATACAGAGATTGACTGTTTTCAGATGCTGGATCTTTTGCCGGATGAAGAACGTCTTTTGTTTGTTATGCGGTATCTGGAAGGTTACACTTCCGCAGAAATCGGAAACTTATTTCAAATGCCAGACAGTACCGTGCGTTCCCATCTTGCTTCGGCAAGAAAGCGGCTGCGGAAAGCCTGGAGTTAATAGAAACGGAAAGGAAAATGAGAATATGAAGAAAAATTTAATTATCAACAGTGAGATTTGTGATGCAAGAAAGATAAAAGAAGAACACTATGCAGGGTACGAACAGATTATGCTAAATGCAGAAATACTCTTGGTGAATGACCACAGCAAAGAAGTTTTTCATCGTTTGCCTCTTACGGAAAATGTGGAAATCATTCTGGAAGTAGAGGAAGATGCGGAGTTTTCTACTGTAAACGGAGATTATGAAATTACAGGAGGTATGGCCGTTAAGAAAAATTCAGTTCTTCTTGTAAATGGAAATCTTCGCATAGGACAAGGAACACAGGAATTGTTGAAACAATACAAAACGATTCAGGTAAACGGAAGTATCAGGTGTCCGAGAAACATGGCAGCTTTTCTGGATAATATTCAGGTGAATGGAGCAACCGTGATGATTCCCGATGACTGTATTGAATTAAAAGATGATTTTGAGATGGATTCTTATTTTCATCTGCGTGCGAAAGAAAATGGAGTATATTTTGCAAATAAAAGAGTGAAAATTCTGGACACTAAGATTGATATGGAAATCTTAAAAAAGAAAAATGTCCATTTTATTACAAAATCCGTATTGACCAGGGAAGAGATGATTCCAGATGTGATTGGAATGTTTGATGAGAATACAGAACTGCAAGTCGTTCCTGCCGGATATGCGTATGTGAAGGGAGATGCTGTTCTGAATGAAGCACTGGTTACCAAATATGGAAAAACATTGTATATTGATGGTTCCCTTACCTTAGATAAAAACAGCACTCCATGGCTGGAAAAAGTGGAACAACTCTATGTGTCGGGCGAAGTTTCCCTGCTGAGCAGCCAGGTGGAAGCATTCCGTAGTCTGGATGCAGAGTACAAAGAACTGGTGATTGTAAAAGGGAAGATGTTGAAAAATACACCGTTGCTTACCGTAGATAAAAAAATGCTGGAGCTGGCAGAAGATGGTGTGACGGTAAAGAACTGTGCACGTTTAAATATTAAGAAGGATGTTTTGCCGGAAACGATTCTGGAGAAACTTCAGATTATCAATTGTGCATCTGTCCAGTGCAGTCCAGAACAGAAATCAGCAGTTCAGATGGTAGGAAAACATATTGCCAGCATCAGTGACGGGGAAAAACAAGGAGAGTCTGGGGGAATACTTGGTACCTTGAAAAATCTGGCAGAGTCAAAAATGATTAATGCGGAAAAATATAGCTTATAGTGAAACAGCCTGCAAAAATTATGAACGTGGAAATACGGTCATGTTTTTGCAGGCTTCTTTTTATTGATACTTCCGGCCTAAATAGTACATCGGTGCAAATAAAGAAATAAGATATAGAACTAGAAAGATTTCTAAAATCCAGAGTACATTCAGATTATTTAGATTCAAATATCCGGCAGTTGCAAAGAATAGCCAGTAAAAAAGCGGCATGCTTACCATGGAGGCTGTACACCAAAACCGAAGATATTTTAATATATAGGGCCAGTTACTGTTGTTGAAAGAAATTCCTACAAGGTTCATGCGGAAAAAACCATCGCTGTAGGCACTGATCTTGTTTTCATCATAATAGGTCGCAGTCGTTCTTTGGCGAAAAACCAGCCATAAATGCCAAACAAAAAACAAAGACCTTCAAAAAGAAGTAAGTTTTGAAAATAGGGTTTTATGACAGAGCCTTCTGCCCAGTATCCTACAAACAATTCCAGTAAAGCAAAGAGGCAGCTTCCGCCAAAGAGAAGGGCGTATTTCTTTTTGCGTGCTCTGACTTTTTCCGGTGTTTCTTCTGAAAGAGATAAAGCTTTTTTTACCAGATTTTCTACCTGCTGTGAATCAATTTTCTCCTCTGTATTGATAAGCTGCCCTTCCAGAAGTTCTGTTACAGATACTTCCAAAATTTCTGCCAGTGGTATCAGCAGAGAAATGTCTGGCATGCTCAAAGAGCGTTCCCATTTGCTCACTGCTTTATCTGATACAAAAAGTTTCTCTGCTAGGGCTTTTTGTGTGTAGCCCTTAGCTTTTCTTTGTTGTGCTAGAAATTTGCCGAAAGCTTCTTTATCGATTTCGTACATTTTGTTCACCTGCTTTCTAAATTCTGTAGTCATTGTAAGTGAAAGGAAGAAAAAATACAACCGACTGGCAGTAGAATTGGGGGAAAACAGAAGAAATACACTGGTATATACGGAATAGATGGTTTAGAATGAAAAGTAAGAAAGAAGGAGATGAAGGAAGTATGGAAGTTTACTCAAGATATAGGTTGGTAATAGTTGATGATGAAGTAGAAAGTTTAAAGGGAATGGAAGAAACCCTTTCATGGGGAAATTGGGGCTACACTGTTGTAGGC
>Juniper_p2__coassemble_4522_pt1 | contig 4895 bp, 4 predicted proteins | sample Juniper_p2__metabat2_low_PE_014 | metagenome-assembled genome bin Juniper_p2 | reverse complement strand
TCTTTATGCTGGGTGAAAATGTAGAAAGATTCCCAGATGTAGTGAAACGTATGCATGACAGCGGTATGGAACTTGGAAATCATTCTTATGACCATACGATTCTGACATCTACTACAAAAGATGGTGTTATCCAACAAATGCACAAAACGAACAGTGCCATTGAAAATATCTGCGGTGTTCCTGCTGATGTCATGCGCCCACCAGGTGGAAGCTATAACGAAACTATTGCTAGCCTTGTAGGACTACCGATTATCACCTGGAGTATCGATACCAGAGACTGGGCTACCAGAAATGCCGATAATACCTACAAAGTAACTCTTGACAATGTCAAGGATGGTTCTATTGTACTCATGCATGATATTCATGAAAGCTCTATAGAAGCCAGTCTTCGCCTTATTCCTGATTTAATTGAAAAAGGATTCCGTCTTGTCACAATCCGGCAGATGGCCGAGGAAAAGGGCATTACCTTAGAAAATGGTGTAGACTACAACTTCCTCGGTGAAGTTAATAAGAGTAACGAATAAAAAAATATAATGAAAAGTGAGTGCATATTCTTTGTGCTCACTTTTTCATTATATTTTTTTCCTGTCATATGCTGTCTGATATTGCACTATTTTTAGATTCGATATATTATAGACTGAGATATTTACTTTTTATAAAAGCTGAAAGGAGATGCCTTATAAAATGCAAAGTAAACCCAACCGCAATTCATCTATCCTGCGGCAGATAAAACGACAATTACGAAATCCACGGAAACGGCTACTTATAGAAATCATTGCAGCTATTGCCGGAATTTCACTTATTATATCTCTTATTGTTTCTAACAAAAAACCATCTACAGAAGATTTGAAAGATGGGGTTGCCTATATCAAAACATTGGAAAAAAAAGACACCTCAAAAACTGAACATACAATCAAAGAACTCAAAAGAAAAGAACGAAAAGCAGCCCTGGAAAGCGGTGAACAGGACGTCTGGAAATATTTCAATGATTCTGTGGTGTTGGGCGATTCCAGAGCTGTTGGTTTCGAATACCACGGATTCATTTCAGAAGACAGAGTCTTCGCCGAAGGTGGTGCTACAATCCGCAATATTCCTGACTACATAAACGGAATCAAAAAAGTAAATCCATCCTCTATTATATTATGTTTTGGTTTAAATGATATCAGCATTGGTTACTGGAATACTTCTGAAGAATATATAAAAGAACTGGACGAGATGCTAGCCCTTCTGCAAAAAGAACTGCCTGAAGCAACGGTGTTTGTCAATTCTATTCTCCCTGCTACTGACCCTGCCTTTGAACAATCAGAAAAATGGAGGAATATTCCAGATTGGAACAAAGATATAAAAGAACATTGCGAAGAAGAAAAAACACCCTATATTGACATTATAGATGTAGTGAAAGAACATAAAAATCTTTATGATACTGATGGAATACATATGAAAAAAGAATTTTACCCATACTGGGCAATTGCAATTATTACTGAGGTGACTGAAAATGAATAAAAAAATTTCTTTTTTAACTCCTGTCCGTATTGGAATGGTAGTAATACTTCTGGTATTTATTGTCCTTCTGCAAGTGGGCAGCAAAAATAGCAGTTCTTCTATCAGTACCGTTACAAAAAGTGTAATAAAATCAATTAAAGTAGACGGAATGGAAGAAAGCAGCAACCGCTTGTTCAAAAAATTTTACGGTTTAAATGCCAATGACTATGAGGGTGTTACACTTTATGCACCTATAACAAACATGAATGCAGAAGAACTTCTCATCATTAAATTAAAAGACAGATCTCAGGCTGAATCTGTCACCAAAGCAATCAACAGCCGATTGGAAACTCAGAAATCAAGTTTTGAAGGTTACGGGATTGAACAGTTTGATTTGCTGGAAAATCATATCCTGGATGTACAGGGAAATTTTATTCTATATATTGTACATCCCGATGCAGCAAAAGCCGATCAGGCATTCCGCAACAGTCTGTAAAGACACACATTATCAACGAGTGAAAGGATAAAAGAATATGATTTTCAGCAGTATTTTCTTTCTGTTTGTATTTCTTCCCATAACCCTCTTCCTGTACTATGTTGTACCATGGAAGCTAAAAAACCTGATGCTCCTTCTGTGCAGCCTCGTCTTTTATGCGTGGGGAGAACCTGTATATGTATTTCTCATGCTTTTCAGCATTGTATTTAACTATTTAAGCGGTATTGAAATCAATGAATACCGGGACACGGAGAATACGAAAATGCTCCGTTTCAGTTTCTGGTTTACTATCATCGTGAATCTAGCGATCCTTGGATTCTTTAAATACTATGGATTCTTGATTCACAACTTAAATGCTATATTGCCCTTTGAAATTCCATATAGGGAATTGTCCCTGCCTATTGGTATTTCTTTCTACACCTTCCAAACCCTTTCTTATATTATTGATGTTTACAAGGGTGTGGTTCCCGTGCAGAAAAATTTTATATCCTTCGGCGCTTATGTAACCATGTTCCCACAGTTGATTGCAGGTCCAATTGTCCGGTACACCGATGTAGATTCTCAGTTAAACAAACGTACTTTATCTGTTTACAAATTTGGACAAGGTGTTTCCTGGTTTTTACGTGGTCTTGGAAAAAAAGTACTGCTGGCAAATAATATTGGTATGACCTATGATGCAATTGCTGCTATTCTTCCGTCAGAGCGTTCCGCCCTTACCGCATGGATTGGATGCATTGCTTATGCTATGCAGATTTATTTCGATTTTGGCGGTTATTCTGACATGGCTATTGGTCTTGGAAAAATGTTTGGTTTTGAATTTATCAAAAACTTTGATTATCCTTATATTTCCAAAAGCATCACTGAATTTTGGAGAAGATGGCATATTTCGCTTGGTACCTGGTTCCGTGAATATGTATATATCCCCCTTGGGGGAAACAGAGTTCCGAAGAAAAAGCACATCCGCAATATTCTAATTGTGTGGATGCTCACTGGATTCTGGCATGGTGCAGCCTGGAACTTTATGCTATGGGGGCTCTACTACGGACTTCTGCTTCTTGCAGAAAAACTATTTCTGGCTCCTAAACTTGAAAAACTTCCTGCAAAAGCACAACAGGCCTATTGTTTTATCCTGGTACTTTTTGGATGGGTACTTTTCTTCTCTCCAACTTTGAAGGATGCCTTTATCTACTTAGGAAATATGTTTGGTATCGGAGGCAGCGGCTTCATTGATTCTACAGGGATCTATTACCTGACCAGTAACCTGATTCTCCTGATTATCTGTGCCCTGTGTTCCACTCCATGGCTTTGGAAAAAATTCCGCCGCTTTGCACTAAAAAGCGGCAACTATCCTTCTATTACTGCGGCAGTAGTTTATACAGCAATTTTTATTTTTTCCATTGCTTATCTGGTAAATGCAACCTATAACCCATTCTTATATTTCCGATTCTGACAGGAGGCTGTTTTATTTTATGGAAAACCAAAGACGTCAAAGAAAAAGAAAAATGACTCCGGAAGAACGGCAAATCCGGAAACAAAAATTGTTCTACCATAGAAGTTCAAAAATTTATATTAAAATGGCTGGAATCTTTCTGGTATTTCTTATTGTTGCTTTTGCATTTAATCTATTTAGCAAAGACAAAGCATACTCTGAATCAGAAAACAGAATGTTAGCACAGAAACCAGTTTTTTCCTTTGCAAACCTGGTCAACGGAAAGTATATGAAGGACATGGAAGACTATGTCACAGACCAGTTTTTTATCCGGGATAAGTGGATTAATTTAAAAGTTTTGGAAGACCTGACACTTGGAAAAAAAGAATCAAATGGTGTCTACATAGGAAAAAAAGATTATCTCATGGAAATTCCTACTGCTCCGAATCAAGAGGCTCTGGACAATAATCTGGATGCAATCAGCAATTTCTCTGCCAGCCATCCTGATATTAATACAGTGATGACCTTGATTCCAAATGCAGCTTATATCTATGATCATCTTATTCCAAGAAATGCGCCTGTAAGAGATCAGGAAAAAGATATTAAGTATGTTATGAATGCTGTGAGCACATCTCTGAATTTTGTAGATTTGACAAAAACCATGTCATCACATAAAGAAGAAGACATTTATTACAAAACAGATCATCACTGGACTACCCTCGGTGCACGATATGCTTTTGATGCTCTAAACACTGCCCTTGGCATTGAAAAACCTACGCAGGAATACAAGATTTATCCTGTGACCCACAGTTTCCAAGGTACACTGGCATCTAAAAGTGGATATGACAAAGCCCTGGATACCATTGAAATCTACGTTCCTCAAGGTGTTAATACAGAGTGTGTGGTAAACTTCACGGACGATGGAAAAAAGAGTGCTTCCGTATATGAAAGTGCTGCCTTAAAAAAGAAAGATAAATATGAGGTTTTCTTTGGAGGAAATCACACTAGAATTGATATTTCTACACCTATGGAAGAAAAAAAGAATCTCTTACTTTTTAAAGATTCCTATGCCAACTGCTTCATTCCATTTTTGGTTCCTTATTACAGAAATATCATTGTGATTGACCCAAGATATTTTTATGATGATATTGAAAGCCTGATTTCTGACAATGAAATCACGGATGTTTTATTTCTCTATAATGTAAACACCTTCCTTGGGGATAATTCCCTGGGGGATGTACTGGTATCTGAGTAAGAAAAAAATCCATGACAGAACGCTTTGTCCTGTCATGGATTTTTTTATTCTACGGTTACACTTTTTGCCAGATTCCTTGGCTTATCCACATCTAAACCTTTTGCAACCGAAATATAATAAGCCAGCAGCTGCAGCGGCACTACCGCCAGACTAGTGGCAAAATAATCCTTTGTTCTTGGCACATACACTGTAAAGTCTGCAATATCCTCCATAGCATAATTTCCATAAGTAGT
>Juniper_p2__coassemble_4201_pt1 | contig 5306 bp, 5 predicted proteins | sample Juniper_p2__metabat2_low_PE_014 | metagenome-assembled genome bin Juniper_p2 | reverse complement strand
GTATTATGAGTTTATTTTCAAAAGAGCTGGAGGAAATGGACCGGAACACAGTGAGTTATATGATCGAAGAACTGGAGGCAGAGGTAAAGGCAGCAGAGGAGAGAGCAGAACAGGAACGGAAAGAGAGAGAAGCAGCGGAAGAGAGGGCAGAACAGGAAAGGCAGGAGAGAGAAAAAGCGGAAGAGAGAGCAAAGCAGCAAATTGCAGAACTTCAGGAGAAAATCAGACATTTAGAATCTGCAAAGAAGGAAGAATAAGATATTGACGATATTGCATCTGCCTGTTATAATAGCCATCAACAGAATTTCAGAAGGGAGAACTCAATAAGAAATGGATGACAGTAGCGGTGATGCTGCCCCTAAATTAAATAATATGAGATTGACATAAATGCAGCAAGGCATAGTTTGTGTATGTGTGATACACAGACTATGTCTTGTTGTGTTTTTTATAGGGCAAATGAAAAAAATAAGAAGATAAGAGGTAGATATCTATGGACAGTTCAATGATTGTTTTATTATTCTTTCAGGTAATATTAATTGCACTCAATGCAGTCTTTGCAAGTGCAGAAATAGCAGTGTTATCACTAAATGAAACAAAGCTGGGTCGGATGGCAGAGCAGGGAAATAGCCGTGCAAAACGGTTAGTGCGTCTTACTAAGGAACCCGCCAGATTTCTTGCAACGATTCAGGTGGCAATTACACTTTCTGGATTTCTTGGAAGTGCTTTTGCTGCGGATAATTTTTCAGAGCCGCTGGTGGACTGGATGATTCATATGGGTGTCTCCATCCCAAGAGCAACTCTGGATGCAGGAGCCGTTATTTTCATCACACTGGTGCTTTCTTATTTTACATTGATTTTTGGAGAATTAGTTCCAAAGAGAATCGCTATGAAAAAGCCGGAGCAGATTGCAATGGGGATTTCAGGTCTGGTAAGTGGAATTTCTATTGTGTTTAAACCAATTGTTTCGTTTCTTTCTGTATCTACGAACCTGGTTTTAAGATTATGCGGCATTGACCCAAAGGAGGAAGAGGAACAGGTCAGTGAAGAAGAAATCCGCATGATGGTGGATGTGGGAAGTGAAAAAGGTACAATTGAGCATCAGGAGAAAGAATTTATCCAAAATGTATTTGAATTCAATGATATTATGGCTGAGAGTATTGCGACCCACCGAACAGATGTAGTCATGCTCTGGACGGAAGATGATATGGAGGTATGGGCAGAAACCATACATAACAGCCGCCATACGTTTTATCCGGTATGTGACGGTTCACCGGACAATGTCATTGGTGTATTAAATGCAAAAGATTATTTCCGTATCGATGATAAAAGCAGAAATAAGGTGATGAACCAGGCAGTTTATCCGGCTTATTTTGTGCTGGAAACCACAAAGGCAGATGTCTTGTTCCGTAACATGAAAGCAAATAAGAGTGCCATTGCAATCATTATCGATGAGCATGGAGGTATGACAGGAATTGTGACCATGAATGATCTGGTGGAAGAACTGGTGGGAGATTTAAATGATGATACAGAGGATGCAAAAGGCAGAGAACCTTATGTTGAAAAAGTAGAGGAACATACCTGGATGGTGCATGGAAATCCAGAGCTGGAAGTAATAGAAGATGCTCTGGGAATAGAAATAGCATCCGAAGGTTTTGATACATTAAGCGGCCTGATTTTTCAGAAACTGGGGGTGATTCCAGAAGACGGGACACAAAATATAGAATTGGAAATGCAGGGAATGCAGATTCATATTACCTGTATCAGAGAGCACCAGATAGAGGAAACAGTCATAAAAATCTTATAAGATGAGGTGGGAATCATGAGTATATTTGGAAAATCTCCGGTTCTTCAGGAATTAAAAAAATTGGGAAAAGAAGAAGAAAAGCTGAAGAAACAGGCAGAGAACTATCAGGGAACAAAGTGGAAAGAAACGCTGGAGCAGAAGATCCCTCCGAAGATATTTCTGAATTTGAAAAAGGCATTTGGAAAAGCATTTGAAATCGTTTTTGAGAAAGGAAATACGATTATTGAGAAAACATATACAAAAGAGGAATTAGAAAAAGATTTTCAGATTCAGGATTTTGCTTTTGATCTGAAAGGCAAACGAAAAGAATTAAAAAAACTGAATGCTGCTTCTACGAAAGGAAATTTCAGAAATCTGACACTCAGTACCATAGAGGGGGCCGGACTGGGGATTTTGGGAATCGGCCTGCCGGATATTGTAATGTTTACGGGAATGATTTTAAAAGGTACTTATGAAACGGCACTTTGTTATGGATTTTCTTATGAAACAGCGGGAGAACGCCTTTTTATTCTGAAAGTGCTGGAAGCTTCTGTGAGCAAAGGGGATAGGTGGCTCTCCTGTAATGTAGAAGTGGATGAGATGCTGGCAGTCCCGTGTGAAAAGTGGATAACTTTAGAGGAAAATACCGCAAACCAGCAATTAGCACAGCAGATTGTGAAGACAGGAGATGCCTTTGCTGTAGATATGCTGGCTGCAAAATTTATTCAGGGACTTCCCCTTGTAGGGATTGTAGGCGGTCTTTCTAATCCGGTATATTATCACCGGATTATGCGATACGTGCAGTTAAAATATTGGAAAAGATATCTTTTCAGTAAGAGATAATTTAAGGAAACAGGAGAAGTTCACAAAACTTTCACAAATAAATTAGCACTCAGGTGTTGACAGTGCTAATAATAGGTGCTATATTACAGATAGAACAAAGGAAGAGGAACAGAAATCCAAATCCTAAGGTTCAGAACACAACACTTCGGATATCTCCGATAGTGCTAAAATATAGTTTTCATATTTGTGAAAGGAGATATGACTTATGTTAAGACCTAGTATTTTTGGAGAAACTTTATTTGATGACTTTATGGATGGCTTCAGATTCCCGGAATTTCCATCATTCCCAGATGTAGACAAAGCATTGTATGGAAAACATGCCAAGAACATGATGAAAACAGATGTAAAAGAAACAGAAGGCGGTTACGAAGTGGACATTGATTTGCCTGGATTTAAGAAAGATGAGATTCAGTTACAGCTGGAAAACGGATGTCTTACCGTGAGTGCGGCCAAAGGATTGGATAAAGATGAACAAGACGAAAAAGGCAAATATATCAGACGGGAACGTTATGCAGGCAGCATGAGCCGGAGCTTTTACGTAGGTGAACATGTGACAGAGAAGGATATCCATCCGAAATATGAAAATGGTATCCTGAGATTTACAGTTCCAAAAGAAGAAGCGAAAACCGTTGAGGAAAAGAAACATTTTATCTCCATTGAAGGATAATCCTTCAGGGAAAGTACACACCCAGCAGGACATCCTGCTGGGTGATTTTGCATGTGCAAAACGGAGGTGACGAAAATCATGAATGCAAAGAGAGATTATTATGAGGTTCTGGGTGTGGAGCGGACAGCAGATGAAAACGCAATCAAAAAAGCGTACCGGAAGCTGGCAAAGAAGTATCATCCAGATACCAATAAAGGAAATCCACAGGCAGAAGAAAAATTCAAAGAGGCAACTGAGGCCTACGCTGTGTTAAGTGATTCAGAGAAACGGAAACAATATGACCAGTTTGGATTCGGAACAGATAATCCTGATGACAGCTATCAGGAATTTCATTTTGAAGATGGCGATATCGATGAAATATTAAAAAATATGTTTGGTGGAGGGTTTGGAGGATTTCACACCAGTGGTTTCGGAAATGGATTTGACCAGGATTTCGGAGGAGGTTTTCATTCCAAGGGCTTTCACAGAGACTTCAGATCCAGGCAGACGGCACAGAACGGGGCAGATATTCATGGGGAAATCACCATAGAATTCATGGAGGCTGTAAAGGGCTGTGAAAAAACCATTCAGCTCACACAGGCAGATGGACAGAGGAAAGCACTGAAAGTCGTAATTCCGGCAGGCATTGACGCAGGGAAAAGCATCCGCTTAAGAGGAAAGGGAACGCCTGGAAGTGGCGGTGGAAGAGATGGGGATCTGCTTTTGAAAGTCCATGTAAATAAAGATTCTGTATTTGACAGGAAGGATACAGATGTCTATACCACAGTGAGAATTCCGTTTACTACGGCTGTGTTTGGCGGTGAGACAGTGGTTCCTACCTTGTCAGGAAGAGTTATGTGTAAGATTAGCCCCAATACCCAGTCTGGAACAAAAATTCGCCTCAGAGGAAAAGGGATTGTGTCCATGAAAAATCCTCAGGTACATGGAGATGAGTATGTGATGATACAGATTGATGTGCCACAGAATCTAAGTCCGGAGGCGAGAAAAAAATTGAAAGAATTTGAAGCACTTTTGAGGCATCAGCGGGGTGGAAGTGCTGCATAAGAAATTTTCCGGTATTCAATAGGGCTCATCTGATACCGCTGCCTGAATTTTCTGCAAAAATATCCTGCACTGCTAAATCCGGTTTTTTCAGCGATTTCGGACACAGAGTCTTCGGTGGCCCGCAGCAGTTTGGCAGCACAATTTAGCCGGTACTGTATCAGGTAAGCCACAGGAGATAGCTGTATGCCGGTTTGAAAAATCTGAAGAGCAGAGCTTTTGCTGATCAGGGCACAGGATGCAATTTCATCCAGAGAGATAGGTCTAGAATAATGTTCGTGAATATATTCCATCATAATGCGAAGCCGCACCTGGTTGTTTTTAACGGGGTGAACAGGGGCTTTTTGTGGGGAAACAGAAAGGGAATCAAATAAAATCTCCCAAATTTCCCATAAGGTCTGAACGGTATGCAACTCCCTTTTTTCCTCAGAATCCTGTATGGAAAAGAGCTTGTTTAAAAGATCGAGAATCTTGCCCTGCCAGGGAATATCCGATGAGAATGTCTGAAAACAGAGGGAAGAGGAAAGGATGGGGGCAATGTATTTTTCATATAATAAAGAGGACTCTCCGGCCAATAAAGAAGGAGAAAAAACAATGTTGGGCATTAGAGTGCTTTCTGTGGATTCATACCGATGGAGAATCCCACTGTTGACGAACAAAGCAGACCCTTGGGGAAGGAGAAACTTTTCTTCTCCCACATAGCAGGTGGCGGAGCCGCTTTTGATATAGATAACTTCCAGTTCGTGATGCCAGTGCCAGTCAACACAATGAAAGTCAAAATCCCAGATGTCTTCCAGATAATAACAAAAAGGAAAACTTTCAGAACCGTGGGAAGCAGTTTCGCGAAAAGTATCGTCGGTAATAATGTGTGGATAATTTTGCTGTGGTTTCATGGTTTGATATTCTCCATTTCGGTGTTTTGGGATATTATACTATATTTATACGATATTATGCAATGACATAGGATAAATA
>Juniper_p2__coassemble_4012_pt1 | contig 5584 bp, 5 predicted proteins | sample Juniper_p2__metabat2_low_PE_014 | metagenome-assembled genome bin Juniper_p2 | reverse complement strand
ACAACCACATCTGCACCAACGGATTTTAATACGGATTCTACAGAGGCTTTGTCTGTGATGTCCATAGGCACATAAGGCATGGTAGTAACAGCAGTGCCATCCTGGATACCACTGTACACTTCTTTGATATCAGAGCCAATACCTTCATATCCTCTTTTGGCCAGTTCGTTCATGACGTCATGGCCTAATTGTCCGGCAACACCGGTAACTAAAACTTTCATTGCATAAACCTCCTTATGAGACATCCTTGATTAGCGGTTTGCATACATTTTTTCATAGTAATTCTGATATTCTCCGGAGATGATGGTTTCCCACCATTCTTTGTTATCTAAGTACCACTGGATTGTTTTTTTGATACCATCAGCAAATTTTGTCTCAGGCAGCCATCCAAGTTCATTATGAATCTTAGTTGGGTCGATGGCATAACGCATATCATGGCCTTTTCTGTCTGTTACATAAGTGATGAGGCTTTCTGGTTTGCCAAGTTCTTTGCAGATGATTTTAACAATGTCAATGTTTTTCATTTCGTTGTGACCGCCAATGTTGTAAACTTCTCCAACACGGCCTTTGTGGATAATCAAGTCAATGGCTTTGCAGTGATCTTCAACATACAGCCAGTCACGGACATTTTCACCTTTTCCATATACAGGGAGAGGCTTGTCATTTAATGCATTGGCAATCATCAGCGGAATGAGTTTTTCCGGGAAATGATAAGGTCCGTAGTTGTTAGAGCAGCGGCTGATGGTTACAGGCAGGCCGTAGGTACGGTGGTAAGCCAGAACCAGAAGGTCAGCACCTGCTTTTGAGGAGCTGTATGGGCTGCTGGTGTGGATTGGTGTTTCTTCTGTGAAGAATAAGTCAGGGCGGTCCAGAGGCAGGTCACCGTAAACTTCGTCAGTAGAAACCTGGTGATATCTCTGGATGCCATATTTGCGGCATGCATCCATGAGCACAGCAGTTCCTTTGATGTTGGTATCCAGGAATACTTCTGGATTTTCAATAGAACGGTCTACATGGCTTTCAGCAGCAAAGTTTACTACCATATCAGGATGTTCTTCTTCAAATAATTTATAAACAGCTTCTCTGTCTGTAATGCTTTCTTTTACAAAACGGAAATTTGGGTTGTCCATTACAGGTGCAAGAGTAGACAGGTTTCCTGCATAGGTCAGGCAGTCCAGACACACAATGCGGTAATCAGGGTACTTGTCTAACATGTGAAAAATAAAGTTACTTCCAATAAATCCGGCTCCACCGGTTACAATGATTGTCATAATAAAAATCTCCTATTCTTAAAATAAAATATATGCATCTAAATAAAAAATATGATTTAGTGCAGGGTATCCAGATATTTTCCGTCTAAGACATCTTTTAAATACTGGCCGTACTGGTTTTTCTTTAATACTTCATAGACTTCCAGAACATCTTCTTTGGAAATCCATCCATTTAAGTAAGCAATTTCTTCCAGGCAGGCAATCTTGCGGTGCTGGTGGCTTTCCATGGTTTTTACAAAGTTGGTTGCTTCTACCAGACTTTCGTGAGTACCGGTATCCAGCCAGGTAAATCCTTGTCCTAAAAGTTCTACATTTAAGCTGCCTTCTTCCAGATAAATGCGGTTTAAATCTGTGATTTCCAGTTCTCCTCTGGCACTTGGTTTCAGATTTTTTGCATACTCCACAACTTTATTGTCGTAGAAATAAAGTCCGGTTACGCAGTAGTTACTTTTTGGGTTTTCTGGTTTTTCTTCAATGGAAATTGCTTTTCCCTGGTCATTAAATTCTACAATACCGAAACGTTCCGGGTCATCTACATAGTAACCAAATACAGTAGCACCTTTTCCTGTTTCAGCATTCTGAACAGCCGCTTTTAAGCGTTTTTTCAGACCGTGACCTGCGAAAATATTGTCTCCAAGAACCATGGCAACACAGTCATCACCAATAAATTCCTCACCGATGATAAAGGCCTGTGCCAATCCGTCTGGGCTTGGCTGTACGGCATAAGAAAGCTGTACGCCGAACTGATGACCATCTCCTAAGAGTTCCTGGAATCTTGGGGTATCCTGTGGTGTGGAAATAATTAGAATCTCGCGGATTCCTGCGTTCATCAGTACAGACAGAGGATAATAAATCATGGGTTTGTCATAAATCGGTAAAAGCTGCTTGGATGTTACCATAGTCAGCGGATAAAGGCGGGTTCCGGAACCGCCTGCTAAAATAATGCCTTTCATAGAGTTCTCCTTTTTCTTTGCTATCTCGGTTTTTTAGTATCTATGTTTGTATTATATAGGGTGACGTAACGTCACCTGCAAGGGGTTTTTCCAAAATTTCACATAATTTTTAGAATCACGGGCGTTTGCAGAGAAAGACGCCGGCCTCTTTTGTGATATGGAAGGATGTTTTTGTCTTTTTTGCAACAAAACTGCGGAACTCTTTGTACCGGTCCAGAAGATATTGATTCTGGTTTCCATGGCAGGATAAAATATAGTCAATCAAGGGTTCTGGGGTATCAACTTCCAGATAGTCCTCGTATAATTGCCAGGAAATGCTGGAAAAATAGGGAGAGAGCAGGGTTTTCCCATTTTCTTTTCCGAATTTTTCGTAAAGTTTTTCTCCTGAGAGAATAATCCGGCTGTCAAATTCCTGGACAAGATTGCTGATTTCTTCCATATGTGCAGAACCATAAGCACTGCAAAGAAAGGCTCCACCGGGCTTCAAGACCCGTTGTACTTCCCGGCAGACTTTTGGGATATCGCAGTAAAAAAGCACATGGTTGGCAATGACCAGATCAAAACTGGAGTCAGGATAAGGAATCTCATGGCAGTCAAAGGAATGAAAGGAAAAGCGATTATCTAGGCTTCCGATTTCACGTTTTGCATCACGGAGCATACCTTCAGAAATATCACTGAGTGTTATGGAGACTGTTATTGGAAGCTTGTCTTTATTTTCAGCCCAGAGGGCGCCGCTGCCACAGCCGATTTCCAGAATTTTCATGTTATCTTTTATATGACACTCTTCAAAAAGCCAGGGAAACCATCCTTGTTTATTCTTGGAGTACAGGCTGTGAAGACGGATTCTGGCGGATATATTGGAAGAATTCTGATACTGGGATTTCAGACTTTTCTCCATGTTGGTCAGGTGAATCAGGTTCAGCATACGGCTCCAGTTAATACTCTGTTGTGTGCTAATTTCCTGGGTGGTATCCTCAATGGCTTTCTCTACCATTTGAAGCTGTTCAATACGGTCACGGATGAGCTTTTGCTGCATCTTCAGTGAATTGAGCATGAAGTGAAAGTCTGTATCGTCAATGGTCATTTCTTTAATATCATCCAGTGAGAATCCCAGGTATTTCAGCAGAAGAATCTGCTGGAGCCGGGCAAAATCCTGATCGGTATAGAAACGGGAGCCGGAAGGGGATACATAGGAAGGCTTTAGGATATTTTGTTTGTCATAAAAACGCACCGTTCGGACTGAGATGTTTGCCATGCGGGCAAACTGTCCTGAGGTGTAGTAACCTGGAAGGTTCATGGGAATCCTCCTTTCTGTGGAAAATAGTGGTTAGGGTTATTATAACCCAGGGGGGAGGGGGGAGGGCAAGAGGGAAATGCAGTGAGTATAGAAATATAAGATATCCTATGACAAGCTCACATATTTGTGATAGAATGAATGCAACAGTAATTGGATGGAGAATACAAAAGGCGTAAGCATTGCTTTTGCATTTATTGTTGCAACTATGTTGATTCCAGTATCGCTGGAAGAAGCAGCAGCTATAGACGGAGCAAATTTTGTACAAAGATTGTTTAGGGTAGTGTTACTGTTAATGAAACCTGCCATTGCTACAGTTTGTATTATTAATTTTATCACTTGTTTGAACAACTTTTTTACCCCATTATATTATTCCAATGATATTCAGGTATTGTCTGTTGCAATTGTGCAGCTTCCGCTTAGGGATAATATGTATGGTGTGCCTTGGGATTTGGTCAGTGCTATGGGATGGATTATTTTGTTACCTATTATTATTTTTGTAGCAATCTTTGAGAAACAGATTATGGATGGTATAATGGCAGGAGGAGTAAAGGCCTGATTTTGCCTGAAATTTGAGAAATAGGAGGATAAACAGATGTATTACGATTTTGGAGGAAGTTTAGGAAATTTACCATTGGCGAAGCATAGGAAAAGCCGTGCAATTAATGCAGAAAACCCAAAAGGAGAAAAAGGGAAAGGTGGTATGGCATCCAGTGATTTAGGACCTTCCAGAAAAGGAAGCCCATGCCTTAGGGATATTTTAAGTGGTCAGACAGTGACACTTGCAGAGATAGATGGGCCAGGTACAATTAATCATATTTGGATTACCGTAGATTCAAAAACTACAGAGGCAGATTGCTTTGTGTTAAGAGATTTGGTGTTACGTATGTATTGGGATGATGAAGAAGAGCCATCCGTAGAAAGTCCTCTGGGAGACTTTTTCTGCTGTGGATTCGGAAGAGAATGTAATGTGAACTCCATGCCAATTGCCGTGGTGCCAAGCAGAGGATTGAACTGCTATTTCCAGATGCCTTTTCGGAAAAAAGCAAAAATCACTTTGGAAAACCAACATGCAAATCCGATTCCTGCATTTTTTTATCAGGTGGATTATTGCCTACATGATGAAGAACTGCCAGAGGATATTGCTTATTTTCATGCTCAGTGGAGAAGAGAAAAAATCACACAGTTACAAAGGGATTATGTGATTCTTGATGATGTAAAAGGAAAAGGTCATTATGTAGGGACATATATGGCACTTACAACACTGGAACGTTACTGGTGGGGAGAAGGAGAGATTAAATTTTATATTGATGGAGATGTAGAGTATCCTACCATCTGTGGGACAGGAACAGAAGATTATTTCGGTGGTTCCTGGAGTTTTGCAAAGCAGGTAAACGGTAAAACAGTGGAACAGAATTATTGCACACCGTATTTGGGATATCCATATTATTCTTCACATGATGATACTGTTCATAATTTGTATCACAATGATGACTGTATGCCAATGAGAGGTTTCTACCGCTGGCATATTCAGGATCCCATTTGTTTTGATGAAGATTTGAAAGTGACAATTCAGCAAATAGGTGTAGGATATAGGGGATTATTTGAGCGACAGGATGATGTGGCAAGCGTGGCATACTGGTATCAGGCAGAACCTCATAATCGTTTTCCAGAACTGCCTGGCAAAGAAGAACGGTGGCCCAGATAGGAGCAAAATTTGAAAAAATATGTATTGGGTGTTTTGATTGGTTTTGTGTTGTTAATATCTGGATGTAAAGATGAGCAGAAAGAAATCAATATACAAGATATGCAGGAAGATGTGGTTTCCCAGAATGAAAAGATAACAATTATGCATATTGATGCAGAAGTTCCGGGATTTCAAGAGTTTATCAAACAGGCTGAGAAAGAACTGGATTTGGAGATACAGGTGATTTCCTGTCCCGCAAATGCAGATGTGCGGCAGGCGAAAATTTCTACGATTTTGGCGGCAGGAGAACCTTCTGTAGATGTTTTTTCTGTAAATGACGAGATGGTCAGTGAGTTTAAGTATCAAGGGTATCTGGAAC
>Juniper_p2__coassemble_3908_pt1 | contig 5765 bp, 2 predicted proteins | sample Juniper_p2__metabat2_low_PE_014 | metagenome-assembled genome bin Juniper_p2 | reverse complement strand
ATTGACTGCTGGTTTGACTCAGGAGCAATGCCTTTTGCACAGCACCATTATCCATTTGAGAATCAGGATCTGTTTGAGCAGCAGTTCCCGGCAGACTTTATTTCCGAAGCTGTAGACCAGACTCGAGGATGGTTTTATTCTCTTCTGGCAGAGTCTACCATCTTGTTTAATAAGGCACCTTATAAGAATGTTATTGTTCTTGGTCATGTGCAGGACGAAAACGGACAGAAAATGAGTAAGTCCAAAGGAAATGCAGTAGATCCATTTGAAGCACTGGAAAAATACGGTGCAGACGCTATCCGCTGGTATTTCTATGTAAACAGTGCTCCATGGCTGCCAAACCGCTTCCATGGCAAGGCAGTACAGGAAGGACAGCGTAAATTCATGGGTACATTGTGGAATACCTATGCATTCTTTGTGCTTTATGCGAATATTGATGAATTTGACGCAACAAAATATACATTAGAGTACGATAAACTTCCGGTTATGGATAAATGGCTGCTTTCTAAGTTAAATACTGTAGTAAAAGCAGTAGATGATAATCTGGCAAACTACAAGATTCCAGAGACAGCAAGAGCACTTCAGGAATTTGTGGACGATATGAGTAACTGGTATGTAAGAAGAAGCCGTGAACGTTTCTGGGCAAAAGGTATGGAGCAGGATAAGATCAATGCTTATATGACCCTTTACACTGCACTGGTTACCATTTCCAAGGCAGCAGCTCCTATGGTTCCGTTCATGACAGAAGAAATCTACCAGAACCTGGTAAGAAGCATTGACCAGACTGCACCGGAAAGTATTCATCTGTGCGACTTCCCAGAGGTTCAGGAAGCATGGATTGATAAAGAATTAGAAGAGAACATGGATGACCTGCTGAAAGTGGTTGTTATGGGCCGTGCATGCAGAAATACAGCAAACATCAAGAACCGCCAGCCAATCGGAAAGATGTTTGTAAAAGCACCGTTTGAGCTTTCTGAATTCTACAAAGAGATTATTGAAGATGAATTAAATGTAAAAGAAATGACCTTTACAGATGATGTAAGAGACTTTACTTCCTACACCTTTAAGCCACAGTTAAAGACTGTTGGACCAAAATACGGTAAATTCCTGGGAGGAATTAAAACAGCACTTGCCGAATTAGACGGAAATAAGGCTATGGATGAGCTTAAGGCCAATAATGAGCTAAAACTTGACATAAATGGACAGGAAATTGTATTATTAGAGAGTGATTTGTTGATTGATATGGCACAGATGGAGGGGTATGTATCAGAGTCTGACAATGATCTTACTGTTGTGCTGGATACAAACCTTACACCAGAACTTTTGGAAGAAGGTTTCGTACGTGAAATCATCAGCAAAATCCAGACCATGCGTAAAGAGGCTGACTTTGAAGTGACTGATAAGATTGTTGTTTCGCTGGAAGGAAATCAAGTGATTGAAGGTATTTTCCGTGTGCATGAAGCTGATATTAAGTCTGAAGTGCTGGCAGCAGAAGTTGTGTACAATGAGATCAAAGGTTATACTAAAGAATGGAAAATCAATTCCGAGAGCGTTACATTTGGCGTGGAAAAATTCTCATGAAACCTGTAGGAGGGAAAGAGAAATGTTAGATCATCATTTCAAAAAAGAGGAATTTAAAGAAAGCGTTAAAGAAAACGTAAAGATGCTTTACAGAAAAACTATTGAAGAGGCTACTCAGGAACAGGTTTTCCAGGCAGTGTCTCTGGCTGTAAAGGATGTTGTTATTGACAACTGGCTTTTAACACAAAAGCAGTATGAAAAAGATGACCCGAAGATTGTGTACTATTTATCCATGGAGTTCCTTATGGGACGTGCACTTGGTAATAATCTGATTAACTTATGTGCATACAACGAAGTAAAAGAAGCTCTGGATGAATTAGGATTTGACTTAAATACCATTGAAGACCAGGAACCAGACCCGGCTCTTGGAAACGGAGGTCTGGGAAGACTGGCAGCATGTTTCCTGGATTCTCTGGCAACCTTAGGATACTGTGCATATGGCTGCGGTATCCGTTACCGTTACGGTCTGTTCAAACAGAAAATCGAGAACGGTTATCAGGTAGAAGTACCGGATAACTGGTTAAAGAACGGTTATCCATTTGAACTGCGCCGTCCTGAATATGCAAAAGAAGTAAAATTCGGTGGATATGTAAGAGTAGAATACGACCACGCAACAGGCAGAAACCGTTTCGTACAGGAAGGCTATCAGTCTGTCCGTGCAGTACCATACGATATGCCAATCGTTGGTTACAACAATAAGATTGTCAACACACTGCGTATCTGGGATGCAGAAGCGATCAATGACTTCCAGTTAGACCTGTTCGACAAAGGTGAATACCACAAAGCAGTAGAGCAGGAAAATCTGGCAAAAAATATCGTAGAAGTTCTGTATCCAAATGATAACCACTATGCAGGAAAAGAACTTCGTCTGAAACAGCAGTATTTCTTCATTTCTGCAAGTATTCAGGCTGCAATTGAAAAATTTAAGAAATCCCATAGTGACCTTCATGACCTGCCGAAGAAAGTAACCTTCCAGTTAAATGATACCCATCCAACCATGACTGTTGCGGAACTTATGAGAATTCTCATTGACGAAGAAGGAATGGAATGGGATGAAGCATGGGATATCACAACCCATACCTGTGCATACACAAACCATACGATTATGGCAGAAGCTCTGGAAAAATGGCCAATCGAGCTGTTCTCCAAACTGCTTCCTCGTGTATATCAGATTATCGAAGAAATTAACAGAAGATTCCTTATGGAAATTCAGCAGAAATATCCTGGAAATCAGGAAAAAATCAGAAAAATGGCAATCATTTATGATGGTCAGGTGAAAATGGCTCACCTTGCAATCGCAGGAGGATATTCTGTAAACGGCGTTGCACAGCTTCACACAGAAATTCTGAAGAAACAGGAATTAAAAGATTTCTATGAAATGTATCCTGAAAAATTCAACAATAAGACAAACGGTATTACCCAGAGACGTTTCCTGCTTCACGGAAACCCACTTCTGGCAGACTGGATTACAGAACATATCGGTGATGGCTGGATTACCAACCTTCCAGAACTTGCAAAACTGAAAGTTTATGCAGATGACAAGAAGGCACAGCAGGAATTCATGAACATCAAATACCGTAACAAAGTACGTCTTGCTAAGTACATTCTGGAGCACAACGGAATCGAAGTAAATCCGAACTCCATCTTTGACGTACAGGTTAAGAGACTTCATGAGTACAAACGCCAGCTTATGAACATCCTTCACGTTATGTACCTGTACAATAAGATTAAAGAACATCCGGAAATGCCGTTCTATCCAAGAACCTTTATCTTCGGTGCAAAGGCAGCAGCAGGCTACAGACGTGCAAAACAGACAATTAAGCTGATCAACGCAGTAGCAGATGTAATCAATAATGACGCTTCCATTGATGGAAAGATTAAAGTTGTATTTATCGAAAACTACCGTGTATCCAATGCAGAAATGATTTTTGCAGCAGCAGATGTTTCTGAGCAGATTTCTACAGCAAGTAAAGAAGCTTCAGGAACAGGTAACATGAAATTCATGTTAAACGGTGCTCCAACAATTGGTACTATGGACGGTGCTAACGTGGAAATCGTAGAAGAAGTAGGTGCTGAAAATGCATTTATCTTCGGTCTTTCTTCTGACGAAGTTATCAACTACGAAAACCATGGCGGATACGACCCAATGCAGTATTTCAACAACGATCCTGACATCAGAAACGTACTGATGCAGCTGATCAACGGAACCTACTCCCACGGAGATTTCAATATGTTCCGTGAAATCTATGATTCTCTGTTGAATACAAAATGCAGTGACAGAGCAGATACTTACTTTATTCTGGCTGACTTCAAGTCTTATGCAGCAGCACAGGAAAAAGTAGAAGAAGCTTACAGAGACGAAGAAAGATGGGCTAAGATGGCACTTCTTAACACCGCTTGCTCCGGTAAGTTTACCTCTGACAGAACCATCCAGCAGTATGTAGATGAAATCTGGCATCTGGATAAAGTTGTTATTGGGAAATAAGAACTGAATAAGAATATGGAAATGGCCCACAGGATATTTTTCTGTGGGCTGTTTGTGTTAAGAGAATGAGAGTAAGCAAAAGTGTGCAAATCTACATGAAATCTGTTTTCTATTTGGATTTTATGCTATAATAAAAGTATAAATGAAATTATAAAAACAGAAAGAGAGAGTGACACATGGAAAATCAGCAAAAGACTCTTTTGTTTGAAGAAATACCAATACCAAAGGCCGTAGCCACACTTGCAGTACCTACGGTGCTGAGTTCCCTGGTTATGGTGCTTTATAATCTTGCAGATACTTATTTCGTAGGAATGTGCAATGACCCGGTACAAAATGCAGCAGTTGCACTGGCAGCACCTGTATTACTGGCTTTTAATGCCATCAATAACTTGTTTGGAGTAGGAAGCTCCAGCATGATGAGCCGTGCTCTGGGACGGAAAGATTATGAAACCGTTTATAAAAGTTCAGCATTTGGCTTTTATTGTGCTTTATTTAGTGGCATTTTGTTTTCCCTTTTATGTGGAGTGTTTCAGCAGCCACTTTTAAGGATTCTTGGTGCAGATACGAATACGGCACTGGCAACCGGAGCATACCTGAAATGGACAGCGGTTTTTGGTGCAGTTCCGTCTATATTAAATGTGGTACTGGCTTACATGGTACGTTCCGAAGGTTCTGCACTCCATGCCAGCATCGGAACCATGAGTGGCTGTGTGCTGAATATTATTCTGGATCCGATTTTTATTTTGCCCTGGGGACTAAACCTTGGAGCAGAAGGAGCAGGACTGGCGACCTTTTTATCTAATTGCGGAGCGTTCACCTATTTTCTTGTGCTCCTGTATAAAAAAAGAAAAGAGACCTATGTATGCATACGCCCTAATAAATTTTCTTTTGACAAAAAGATTGTCATGGGGATATGTGGTGTAGGAATACCTGCTTCGATTCAAAACCTGCTGAATGTTACAGGAATGACTCTTTTAAATAATTTTACATCTTCCTTTGGAGCAGATGCTGTGGCAGCTATGGGAATTGTGCAGAAGATTAACCAGGTACCTATGCAGATTGCCATGGGACTGTCGCAGGGGATTATGCCACTGATTAGTTATAATTATTCCAGCAAAAATTATAAAAGGATGCGGAAAACCCTTACCTTTACAGCAAAAATCAGTCAAGGATTCTTATGCACGGTAGCAGTTGCTTATTTTGTATTTGCAGGAAACCTGGTTGCTATGTTTATGAATAACGAGGTGATTATTGGTTATGGAACACAATTTTTGAGAGGATTTTGTATCAGTATGCCGTTCTTGTGTATGGATTTTCTGGCTGTTGGTGTGTTCCAGGCTGTTGGCCTTGGAAGATATGCCCTTGTGTTTGCAATCATGAGAAAAGTAGTTTTGGAAATTCCGGCACTGTATATTCTGAATACACTATTCCCGTTATACGGATTAGCATATGCACAGCTTACAGCAGAAGTGGTTCTGGCAGCAGCAGCAATTATAGTACTTATAAGACTTTTCAGAAAACTGGATAGAGAATTGGTTATTTCATAGTGGGTACAAAGTGAGCATAGTCTTGATTTTCCCTGTTCTCTATGCTATACTACCAATCGTTGTAAAGCCCATAAAAATAAGGTCTATAGGGCTTTTTGCCGATTCCCGGCGTTAAATGAATCGTGTGTTCGAGACCTTCCACACGTAAAACA
>Juniper_p2__coassemble_3218_pt1 | contig 7231 bp, 5 predicted proteins | sample Juniper_p2__metabat2_low_PE_014 | metagenome-assembled genome bin Juniper_p2 | reverse complement strand
TTAAATTCTCCATATAACTGGGCAGCCAGAGTTTTATTGTGAGCGATAATCAATGTTGGCTTATTCAATTCTTTGATCACATTGGCCATGGTAAAAGTCTTACCAGAGCCTGTAACCCCTAGTAGAGTCTGGCATTGATTTCCTTCTTGAAAGCCTTTTACAAGCTGCTCAATGGCTTGTGGCTGGTCGCCGGTTGGGGCATATTCTGATACTAATTCAAAGTGGTTCATAAAATTCCTCCTATGAATCTATGATCTTCATTCTCTCCATCTATTATAGCAAAATATAAAATAAAAGTACAGGCAAAACCGAATGTTTGTTCTGCACTGTACTTTTATCCATAACTTATTATTTTATTTTTCTTCCTGACTCTTCTCTTCCGGAATTGCAATATTTAAAATCATGGCAATAATAGCTGCCGGAACAATTCCTGAACCGCCAAAAATCAATTCTACAAACTGAGGCAGATTTTTCAGAACCTCTGTATTTGCTCCAAGACCATATCCAAAACCTAATGCCACAGACACAATGGTCACGGTACGATTGCTGACGCCATCTTTCGTTACAAGCTGAATACCACTGACAACAATAGATGCAAACATCATAACAGCAGCACCACCTAATACGCTTTGTGGCATCATCTGTACAACTGCTGCCAATTTAGGAAATAAGCCGCAAAGTACCAGGAAGATAGCTCCTGTAGAAATTGCAAACAGATTGACAATCTTCGTCATAGCAATCAATCCCACATTCTGGCTGAAAGATGTGTTAGGAAGTACACCAAAAAAGGATGCAACAGAAGAACCAAGTCCATCACAGATAACAGAACCTGCAAGTTCTTTATCTGTTGCTTCTCTTCCAAGCCCGCCTTCTGTAATACCAGATGTGTCTCCGACAGTCTCCACAGCCGTAACGATAAACATAATCACAATCGGAATAATTGCCCGAAGATCGATCATCTCTTTCGTAAATCCAAATGGCATAAATGCAGGAACTGCAAACCAGCTGGCCTCACTTACTTTTGAGAAATCCAGCACCCAGGAACATGTTTTTGTTATAGTTTCCTGTGTATTTTGGTCAACATATTGATAAGTAGTCGGTAAAATCAAGCCCATAATACCACAGACAATGTACCCAACAACGATTCCGATTAAAATAGACGCTGTGCTTGTAACACCTTTTGTAAAATGCTTCAACAAAATAATTGTTACAAGAACCACTGTTCCAACAAAAAGGTTTGGTAAAGACCCAAAATCTCCATTGTTATTTCCGCCTCCAAAGGAATTAATACCAACAGAAATCAGAGAAAGCCCGATGGCCATTACTACAGTTCCTGTCACTAATGACGGGAAGAAACGCCTAAGTGGTTTTAGAAAGAATCCTAATACGGTTTCAAACAATCCACCAAGAAAGCTGGCAAAAATGATAGCACCGTAGGTAACGATTCCCTGCCCCATTGTAGCTGCCACACCACTACATACACCAATAAATCCAGAACTTGTTCCCATTACAATAGGAAGCCGTGCTCCCACCGGCCCAATGGTAAAAAGCTGCAGCAGTGTAATAATTCCTGCCATTAGCATAGCATTCTGGATAATCTGAAGCTGAAGCCCGCCATCTAAGGCACATACCCCTGTAATAAGCAAAACAGGGGTCAGATTTCCCACAAACATGGCCATAACATGCTGCAATCCGTATAAAATTGCCTGTCCAAGAGGAATTCTTCCTTCCAGCTCATAAGGACTGGAATAATTCTTTTTCTTTTGCATTTTCAGTTCTCCTTAATATCTTTCATCCATTTATATAAAAAAGCTTTTGCTTTTTATATCAATCTCTGCTTTTTTATCATCTGCACGAATTCCTTATTATCTCTGGTCCGTGCAAACATATTCAGAATATTTTCTGTGGCTTCTTCGGATTTCATACCGTTTAATGCTTTACGCATAATATCCACTGCTTCCTGCTCTTCCTGGCTCAGAAGCAAATCTTCTCTTCTTGTACCTGACTTTGCAATATCAATAGCCGGAAATACCCGCTTCTCCTGAAGTTTTCTGTCCAGAATTAACTCCATATTACCAGTACCTTTAAATTCTTCATACACTACATCATCCATCTTACTTCCAGTATCCACCAGAGCAGTTGCAAGAATAGTAAGGCTTCCCCCTTCTCTCATGTTTCTGGCTGCTCCAAAGAAGCGTTTCGGCATATGCAATGCAGCCGGATCCAGACCACCAGATAAGGTACGCCCACTTGGCGGAACTGTAAGGTTGTATGCTCTTGCCAGCCTTGTGATACTGTCTATAAAAATAGTAACATCTTTTTTGTGCTCTACCAGACGTTTTGCTCTTTCTATGGTCATTTCAGATACACGTTTATGATGTTCCGGCAGTTCATCAAAAGTCGAATAAATAATCTCCACATTTTTACCTTTGATAGATTCTTTCATATCCGTAACTTCTTCCGGGCGTTCATCTATCAAAAGAATAATCAGGTGCATTTCCGGATTGTTTTTCAAAATAGACTTTGCCGCATCTTTTAATAAAGTGGTTTTACCAGCTTTTGGAGGAGATACAATCATTCCACGCTGACCTTTACCAATCGGGCTCACCAAATCTGTGATTCTCATAGCCATACTTCCGCCCGGACGCTCCAGATGAAGACGTTCATTCGGAAAAATAGGAGTCATATCTTCAAAATTCATTCTCTGCATTTCATTTGCACGGATTCCGTTAATCTGTGTCACATACAGCAATGCTGAAAACTTCTCATTCTGACTTTTTACCCTGGTATTTCCTTTTAAGATATCCCCTGTTTTTAAATTGAATCTGCGAATCTGTGAGGGAGAAACATACACATCATTGTCCCCTGGCAGATAATTATCACTTCTGATAAATCCATATCCATCTGGAAGCACTTCTAAAATACCGCTTACTGTAAGGCCACTGTCCAGTTCTGACTGCTCCATAGGTGCCTTTACTACTCTTGTTTCCTGGTTCTCTTCCTTCTGATAACGCTTTTCTTCCGGCTTTCTTACCTCTGTTTTTTCTTCATACTTTTCTTCTGCCGGTTTCTCTACGATGGTCTCTGTATTTTTTTTATCTGCCTCGTCAGCCTGAACCATCCGTTCTACCAGTTCACTCTTCTTTAATGTAGAAATTCCTTTTAAACCTCTTGCTTTTGCAATCTCTTTTAGTGCCCCAAGAGACAGGGAAGCATATTTTTCTCTCATCCTATATTCCTCTCGAACTTTTTACTCTGTCAATATTTACAAATTTTACCATTTGTGGAATTTTGTCTGAATCGACCTGAAAACAAATAACTTAATTTTATCTAAAAGATGTGTATATCATAGCACATTTTTTTTCTTTTGCAAAGGAATACTTTGCAACCTATCAAGAAATCTCTAAAGAAAAAACTATTTATATTGTTCTTCTATATAATTTTTAAAGCATTTCATACTTTTTGTTAAAAATTTGCTTCTATGATATACCAGATAATAAGATCTTTTTATTTCCATTCCTTCGATTTTGATTTCACGGAGCTTATGACTGGACATATATGGTTTTGCTTCCACATTAGTCAAAATAAGAATCCCTCTGCAACGGCTGCATGCTTCAATTAAACTTCTGTCACTGAAGCTTTCCATAACAATATTTGGATAAATCTTATTTTTATCAAGCAGGTTTTCTATTAGTCTGCGTGAACCACTACCTGCCTCTCTCAAAAGCAACGGAAGTTTTTGCAGCTCTTCGATACAGATAGAATCCGGTAACGGATAATTTTCTGCACAGACAGCAGACATATTCTCTTCTCTGACCAGGCGGCTAATAAAATATTCTGACTGCATTGGAAAATCCATAATTCCAAAATCCAATTCATTATGCATTAACTTTTCTTCAATCTGCTTGGAATTTTCGACCAATGTATAAATAGGAACTTGTGGATAGCAGTTCAAAAAACCTTCTGTCAGTACAGGAAGTTCACTAATTCCAAATGAGGCATTTGCACCAATTTTAACCTGAGTGACTGCATTAATATCCTGCAATACATCTCTTACCTCATCGAACTGTGCCAGAATGGAATCTGCATACAAAAGCAGTTGTTCCCCTGACTCTGTAATATACAATCTCCTGTTCATACGTTCAAACAGCTTTGTCCCATAATAACTCTCCAGTTCCCGGATAGCATAACTCACCGCCGGCTGAGCCATATTCATGCTCTCTGCTGCCAGCGTAATGCTCTCCTGGCGGCATACCTCTGAAAATATTCGCAAATGTCTAAGTGTCATTTTCTTCCCCCGCACAATACATAATATTTTTATTATACATATTATAATAACATAAGAATTGTTATATATCCATTAAAAGACTAGAATAGATATGACAATAAAAAAGTGAGGTATCGTAATGGTATTATTATTAATTTTTCTAATCTGTTTTTTGGCTTCGGTTATCGGGGCTATTTGCGGTATTGGCGGCGGTGTTATCATCAAACCTGTATTAGACGCTTTCGGCATTATGGATGTGGCTACCATCAGTTTTCTATCCGGCTGTACCGTACTTTCTATGAGTACATATTCCGTTATCAAAAACAAACTCAGCGGAGAATCTCATGTAGAACAAAAAATCGGACTTCCCCTTGCACTGGGTGCTGCTGCCGGAGGGCTGCTGGGAAAATTTATGTTTTCCTTTGTCTCCTCCCTCAGTCCTGATAAAAACAAAGTAGGTGCTGTACAGGCTGCGTGTCTCCTTATCGTAACTCTTGGAACACTGATCTACACCATTTATAAAGCCCGTATCAAAACCTACCATATCAGCAATCCTGTGGTCTGTGTATGCATCGGCGTTTTCCTTGGTATCCTCTCCTCCTTCTTAGGAATCGGCGGAGGACCTATTAACCTGGTTATTCTGTTTTTCTTCTTCTCCATGACAACCAAGGTTGCTGCTGAAAATTCTCTGTATGTGATTTTCTTCTCCCAGATGGCCAGTCTCCTGTCCTCTCTTGTGACCAGAAGTGTGCCGGATTTCCAGGTTATCACCCTAATCTTCATGGTAGTCGGCGGTATTGCCGGAGGTGCATTCGGCCGGAAGGTAAATAAAAAGATTGAAGACAAGACTGTAGATAAACTTTTCATTGGATTGATGGTTTTAATTATTCTCATTAATATTTATAATATTATCAAATTTGTAGGATAAAAAATAGGAATTATCACTTTATACTAAACTCATAAGTTTGTACATTAAAAGTGATAATTCCTATTTTTATTTTTTAAAAGCTTCCAAAACTACTTTTTTTATACAATTGATATATGCCTGTGCTCCTTCCGAAGTTAAATGTGTCTCGTCTTCTGCAAAATATTCTGGATGACCTTCGCTTTCTCGATACCAGTCAATGAGATATGTATGATCTGTGGATTCTGCAAACTCATATATTTCTGCATTATTAGACTGCTCCCAGCTCGTATAAGGTGCTCTCGCTGTAATCACAAAAAATGGCCTTTCTGGACCAATTTTTTCTCTTAATGTATCAAGAGAATTATAGAGTAATCCATTCGTTCCAAGTGCAAAAATAACGCCATCTCCGTTCCAGCCATTTTCATTTACATAGGAGTCATACAAGTCAAAACTCTCTGTTGTATATCTGCTAACCGCTGTATCACTGATACTATTAGGGAATGCTTCGTAGAATTCGTCTGTTGCCCCCATTGCAATGGAATCACCCATCAGTAACAAGTTCAGATTCTGAAGAATTTGCTCATCTGATACAACTGGTTCAGATTTTTTCTCCGTTGCTTCTTTCTGTGCAGAAACATGTTCTTCCTTAGACTTTTCTGCTTTTTCGGCCTGGGATTCCAAACTTTCAATATGGTCTAATGCTTTTTCCTTTGGTACAAATACAATACACAATATCACTCCAATTTCTATTACCGAAACCCCCAGGCTAATAAGAAGACAACGCTTCAAAACTCTGACTTGTTCTTTACGTGCCTCTTTCGTTCTGACTCTTCTTCTTATAATTGCAATGTTCTTTTTCACCACACCATACCTGATAGGTGTTTCAATATAACGATAAGATAAGGCTGCAAAGATAAAGGTTAATAAAATCTCTGTCAGCATCAGCCACCAGCTTGATTTTTTGCCATTGCTAAGCAATAAAATCACAGGATAATGCCATAAGTAAATGCCGTAAGAACGCTCTCCAATCCATCTGAGTGCGGGAAATTCCAACACTTTATTTAAAATGCTGCAATTATTTAAAAGAGAATAAATCACCAAGACTGTCAGCAAAGAAGCAATTCCCTGTCCGCCTCTATATAAAAAACTACTGTATCCATCCATAGTGCTCATCATAAAAATAAGAATCAGTCCAGAAATAATCCCTACTAAGTCATATATTCCTTTAGTTTTTTTATCAGGTTTTTCACTTTTTTTCATCACTAATGCCAATGCTGCACCGAAAAGAAGTGAAAAAACTCTGGTATCTGTTCCATAGTAACATCTGCTTGGGTCTTTCGATGGATTGAATAAAAGCCCCAACAGCAACAAAGAAAAGATTGCAACTGCTATGGTAACACTAGTCAACACCTTTTTCCTGTTTTTTTGTTTGCTGAAACACTTAAATAAAACAGGATATACAAGATAAAACTGAGCTTCAATAGCTAATGACCAAAAATGCGTGAGTGGTGATGGTGCACCCGCATTTTCAAAATAAGAAACATTATTAAATATCTGCCACCAATTATTATATCCCAACAGTGCAGAAGGTAAATCAGAACATGTCTTTGTAAATAAAACCCTGTCAAACAATGCACTTGTAAATATTAAACATGTTACCATTGCTAACATTGCTGGAAATAATCTCTTAATTCTTCGAATCCAAAAATTTCTCAAATTGACTGTATTCGTATCCTCTAATTCCGACAATAAAATCTGCGTAATCAAAAAACCTGATATTACGAAAAAAATCGTCACACCTAGAATTCCTCCTTTTGCTATAGGAATTCTTAGATGATAAGCTAATACCATCAAAACAGCAATCGCTCTCAGTCCATCGATACCTGGAATATACTTGATTTGTGATTTGTCATTCATTTTTTCTTTTTTCATTTGTATTCACTTCCTTTTCACAACAAAAAGTCGTAAGATACTGTGTATACAATATCTTACGACTTTAAAATTACTGCCGCAGACCGGAATCGAACCGGTACGGGAGTATAAGTCCCGCAGGATTT
>Juniper_p2__coassemble_2938_pt1 | contig 8095 bp, 9 predicted proteins | sample Juniper_p2__metabat2_low_PE_014 | metagenome-assembled genome bin Juniper_p2 | reverse complement strand
ATATAATTTTTTATAGTTCTATTTTCGTTTTAATAGTATTTTTATTTATCGGAATTTTTGCAGATTTTTTGGCTCCATATGACCCCAACCAAGTGGATATGTTGAACAGTCTTGCAGAACCTTCGCAAGAACATTGGCTGGGCACAGATCATCTGGGGAGAGATTTGCTTAGCAGATTGATTTATGGAAGTCGTTCCTCCGTATTTATTGCTTTTTTTGCTACAGGATGTACGTTACTGGTGGGTTTGGTGATTGGAGTAATCTCTGGCTATATTGGAGGATGGATGGATCAGATGATACAATCTGTTGTAAATATTTTTCAGGGTATTCCGAGTACCGCTTTTGTTGTTGCTGTGCTTGGTTTTTTGGGGCCTGGCATCAAAAGTCTATTGGTTGCCATAGTAGTGAGTTCATGGGCGGATTTCTCCAGAATTGTGCGAAATCAGGTATTAGAAATCAGAGAAAAACATTATATTGAAGGCGCTCGAGCATTAGGTGCTGGAACCTTTTATATTATGTATCATCATGTTTTTCCAAATATTTTACCACCCTTACTGGTCTTAGTTGCTACAAGGATTGGCTCTACGGTTTTGACAGTGGCTTCCATGAGTTTTCTGGGACTTGGATTAAGAGCACCGGCTTCTGATTGGGGAATTATGATTAACGATGCGAAATTGTATTATCTTAAGAATTTTATGGTGTTATTAGCACCAGCCGCATGCCTGACTGTTTTTTGCCTTAGTATTAATTTGATTGCAGATTGTTTAAGAGATGTAATAGACCAGGATGATGGTACATCACGTATGTTATAAGGGGAGATGAACTATGGATATATTAATAGAAAATTTATCTGTTCGGTTTTCAACAGACTCAGGTGAAGTTCCGGCAGTGAATCATGTATCGCTGTCTTTTCCAGACAATACGGTTACAGGGATCATAGGAGAAACGGGGAGTGGAAAATCTGTTCTTGGACTTTCAATTTTGGGACTGTTGCAATCAAATGCTACTGTATCCGGTAGTATAAGATATAAGAACAGAGAACTGGTTTCCTTGAATGAAAAAGAATGGTGTAAAATAAGAGGAAATGAAATTGCGTTTGTTGCTCAGAATCCTGCAACATCTTTAAATCCCAGTATTCGTGTCGGAAAGCAAATAGAAGAGGTCTTTCGGAAGGCAAAAAAAACGAAAGAGAAAAGTTGTGAAGAGATGTTACAACTTTTAGAACAGATGGCTTTTCAGAATCCAAGAGAAATAGCACGATTATATCCATTTGAACTGTCTGGTGGTATGCGGCAAAGAATACTGGCTGCAATTGCTGTAGCTGCTCATCCGCAATGGATGATTGCAGATGAACCGACAAAAGGACTGGATGCGGTTATTCGAAATCAAGTATATCATACATTTCAAATGATACAGGAGCGATATCAGATGGGGATGATTGTGATTACTCATGATTTGCTATTAGCAAGAAAATTTTGTCATCAAATCGTGGTAATGTATTGCGGGCGTGTTTTAGAAGTGAATCAGGCAAACGAGCTTTTTGAACATCCTATGCACCCATATACACAGGGATTAATTTCCTCTCTTCCGCATTTAGGTATGAAGGCAATGAAAGGATTTTCGCCATCTTTTACGGAACAGCCGTCAGGATGTGTGTTTCATCCCCGATGCCCATACGCTACAGAACGATGCCGTATGGAAGAACCAAAAGCTGTGCCGTATAAGGAAGGGAGCGTGAGTTGCTATCGCTATTATTGAAATAGAAAATCTATCAAAAAAATTTTATCGCCAAGGACATAGAACCTCTTTTCAAGCGGTGGACAATGTGTCTCTTACGATACGACATGGTAGTACATTTGGGCTGATTGGAGAGTCGGGGTGTGGAAAATCTACATTAGGACGTTTAGTTACTCGCTTGATTCCGGCTACTTCGGGAAAGGTGAGTTATGATGGAACCAATATTTTAGAGCTTTCACATCGTGATATGCTTCCTTATCGAAGAAAAATCCAAATTTTATTTCAACATCCCGATACTTCTTTGAATCCATGTATGACAGTATTGGAAAATTTAAGAGAGCCTTTAAAAATCCACAAATTGATGGATCCCAAAGATAGGGATGATAAAATCAGAGAACATATTGTGCCTTATGGAATACAACCGGAGTTGTTAAATCGAAGAACTTCCCAGGTTAGTGGAGGACAGATTCAGAGAATTGTTTTAGCACGTATTATGTTGCTGCAACCGGAATTTCTTGTATTAGATGAACCAACTTCGATGTTAGATGTATCAGTACAGGCACAAATCATGGAATTATTAAGAACTATTCAGGAAAAGACAGGAGTTTCTTATCTTTTGATTTCTCACGATCTGGACTTGGTTCGTCATGCCAGTAGTCAAATTGCTATTATGCACCAAGGGAAAATTCTAGAACAAGGGGATACAGAACAAGTGTTAGAAAATCCTATGGAGCTTTATACAAAAAAATTAATGAAACAATTTAATGAAATGAGAGATTGAAAACAAAAAGGGATTTCTTCTATTATTTTTGTGAATAATAAAAGAAATCCCTTGTCTTTTTAAATACTCATTGATTATTTAGTTTATTTAGAACTGCTGGGAAGAACCGGAACCAGACATCTGTCTTTCCTGTGCTTCAATCATTTTCTTCACCATATACCCCCCTACAGAACCATTCTGTTTGGAAGTTAAGTTTCCGTTATACCCGTCAGAAAGAGGTACACCCAACTCGGTGGCAACTTCATATTTGAAGCGGTTTAATGCACCTTTTGCTTCTGGTACTGCTGCTTTGTTAGAAGAATTAGTATTAGACATTTTTTGTTCCTCCTTTGGAATGTGTTTTTTGTTACAATCCTAGTATGTGACAAAGAAAAAAAATTAGCCTAGAAGTTCTTTCATATTTTGACAAATTCTGAGAAATGTATTACAATTAATTCTCGGATTTATGTTGCAGAGTGGTTTTTGTAAAAAGTGTATAAAATGCCAAAAAATAATTGCAAAAAGTTGGTGTTTTTGCTATAATTACTCTGGGCTACAAGATGAGCTTCAAGAAGCTCTTCTGAAGTTATTAAAAAAATAAGGATGATGTAAATGAACGTTGGGATTATAGCACATAACAGTAAGAAAGCATTGATTGAAGATTTTTGCATTGCTTATAAAAATATGTTGGCAAAACATGAAATCTATGCAACAGGTACAACAGGAAGAAGAATAGAAGAAGCTGCAAATCTTCGTGTCCATAAGTTTCTGCCGGGCAGTATGGGAGGAGACAAACAGTTTACAGAGATGATTGAGCGGGGCGATATTGATATGGTAATCTTTTTTTACAATCCGGCTATGATTAATCCAAAAGAACCGGATGTATATCAGATTTCCAGATGTTGTGACCAGTACAATATTCCGATCGCTACAAATATTGCTACAGCAGAGTCCTTGATACTTGGTTTGGATCAGGGTGACTTAGATTACCGTATAAGACGCTAGAGGAAACGAAAATATGAGAGTGATTGCAGGAAGTGCGAAAAGCATGCCTTTGAAAACCATTCAGGGAATGGATACAAGGCCAACCACGGACAGAATCAAGGAAACACTGTTTAATATGATTCAGCCCTATTTATGTGGGTGCAGGTTTTTAGATCTGTTTGCTGGAAGTGGTGGAATTGGAATTGAAGCGTTGAGCAGAGGGGCAGATTTTTGTGCCTTTATAGAGAAGAACAAAAGAGCATCAGCGGTGATAGAGGAAAACCTGCGTTTTACCAGATTAAAGGACAAGGCGCAGGTGTATTGTTGTGATGTGTTCCGTGGATTGGTTTCTATGGAACAGGAAGAACCGTTTGATTGTATTTTTATGGATCCACCTTATGATAAAGAATTAGAAAAACAGGTGTTACAGGTGCTGAAGGATGCTCCTTATGTAACAGGAGAAACGATGATTGTCGTGGAAGCTTCTCTAAAAACTTCTTTTGACTACTTGGAAGAATATGGATTTTCTGTTATAAAAGAAAAGAGATATAAAACAAATCAGCATATGTTTTTGAAAAAGAACTAGAGCAGAAAGGCAGAGTTATGGTTAGAGCAATATATCCGGGAAGTTTTGACCCGGCCACATACGGACATTTAGATATTATTAAAAGAGCATCAGCTCTTTTTGACGAGGTTATTGTAGGGGTTTTGAATAATTCTGTAAAAAGTCCGTTGTTTTCTGTAGAAGAACGTGTTAATATATTAGAGAATATAACAAGCGATATCCCGAATGTGAAGATAGAATCTTTTGGGGGATTATCGGTGAATTTTGCACGGAACTGTGAAGCAAAGGTTATCATCCGGGGCTTGAGAGCGATTACGGATTTCGAGTACGAATTGCAGCTTGCCCAGACAAACCGGATTTTATCTACAGATGTGGATACCATGTTTCTGACTACCAGTCTTCAGTATGCTTATTTAAGTTCCACCACTGTAAAGGAAGCGGCTTCTTTTGGAGCTGATATTTCCAAATTTGCACCGGAATATGTAGTGCGCAGGGTAGAAGCAAAATTCAAGGAAATAAATCAGACGAAATAGAATGAACAGCAGGCAGATTTGGCATCAGTGCATAGAAGAATATACAATAAGGAGAAAATGAACATGAGCAGCAGAATCGAACAGATTATTGAAGAAATTGAAGAATATGTGGAGAGCTGTAAATATCAGCCATTGTCTACCACAAAAATTATTGTGAATAAAGAAGAAATCGAGGAGCTTTTAAGAGAACTGCGTTTAAAAACTCCTGATGAAATTAAGAGATATCAGAAAATCATCAGTAACAAAGATGCAATCCTTCAGGATGCCCAGGCAAAAGCTGACAAGATTATCGAGGATACAAAGCTCCAGGTACAGGAAATGGTAAAAGAATCTGAGGTTATGCAGCAGGCATATGCTCAGGCTAATGAAACCATCAATGCGGTAAATAAGCAGGCACAGGACATCATTGATGCAGCTGCAAATGAGGCAAATGCCCTTCGTTACAGTGCTGTTTCCTACACAGATGAGATGATGGCAAATATGGGACAGATTGCTAACACAATGCTGGAAGATGCTGCTGGCAAATATCAGGAATTTTTGCAGGCACTTCGGTCTTCTTTGGAAGTTATCAATCAGAACCGTTCACAGCTTACCCAGCAGCTGAATCAGGGTGTTTCTGCTTCTTCACAGAACGAAGCATCTGCTCCATCTTCCGCACAGGATTATCACAAAGATCAGGATGTAGAAGATGACTATGAAGATGATTACGATTACGACGATGATTTAGACGATGATTTTGATGATTTTGATTAAGAAATGAGCCAGGAGGAAGGTGCATACAGAACAGCATAGTTTTCCTAGAAGGTATGGTTTCAGGGAAAGGTCTGTATGTGCAAGCATAGATTTCGTCTGTGCAGCGACACATAGTCCTCCGAAAGCAGTAAAACCAAGGGCAAGAGGGTATAGGATGGAAAAAGGCCACGGAGATGCAGATAATGCAGAAAGTCCGGTACTTACCTCAATGAGGCAGGGAAGCAGGTACTGAATGCGTGAGGACGCAGGGAGTATCTGACTGAAAATACCTTGCAGGATAGAAAATAAAATGATATAGCCCCCTAGTCTGGTTATAGTTTCAAAGGCGTTCATAATAGAGATATCCAGGATTTCACCGAAGTTGTGAGGCATGGATATCTCTTTTTTGTGTGGAATATTATCTGCAAGATTTGTATGGGAATGAAAAAAATGGCGGGTACACAGAGTGCATAAAAAACTGGATGTATAAATAATACCGTAGGTAGGAAAGACAAGTTCAGGTTTTTGAAATATTCCAACACAAAGAAAAGCAGAAAGGAAAGCTGGTCCCGGATGATTGGCAAAGGTGAGCAGGTAGGAGGCTTCTTTTTTGGAGATTCTCTGTTCCCGGTATAAGTCAGCCGTGATTTTAGCTCCCATGGGATAGCCGCAGAATATCCCAAGGAAAAGAGCATAGGCTCCCTGTGGTGAGAGTGAGAAAATTTTTTGCCACAGTGCTTCTGATACATGGATAAAACGGTCCATATATCTTGTTTTGAGAAGCAGGCTGGAGAGGATAAGGAAGGGAAGAAGAGAAGGAAGAAGCGTATAAAACCAGAGCATAAGTCCGGTTTTGGCATATGTAAAGGCAGTTTGCGGGCATAGTAAAAGAAAGCCCAAAACCATCAAAAAAAAGATAAGGAAAGTGATTCGTTTCATAGAGGGTGCTCCCTGTTTCAGGACACTTAGTTTAATATATGAATCCTTTTCGGTTTCATGCTTGATATTTTTGGCAGAATGTGTAAAAATAAACCTTAGAAATCAGCAGGAGGTAACAAGATGAGTGTATTAGAAAATTTACAGCCAAAAAGAGTTTTTTATTACTTTGAAGAGATTACAAAAATTCCACATGGTTCAGGAAATACAAAGGAAATCAGTGATTATCTGGTGAATTTTGCAAAGGAGCATCAGCTTCGCTGGATTCAGGATGAAAGCAATAATGTGATTATTTTTAAGCCTGCTTCCAAAGGTTATGAAAATGCTCCGGTCGTCATGCTTCAGGGGCATATGGACATGGTATGCGAAAAGGTACCGGGCAGCAATCATGATTTTACAAAGGATCCGTTAAAGCTCCAGATCAAAGGTGATTATATTACCGCAGAAGGAACGACACTTGGAGGAGATGACGGGATTGCAGTTGCTTATGGTCTAGCACTGTTAGAAGATGACACTTTGGAACATCCAGCATTGGAGCTTGTGATTACGGTAGATGAAGAAATCGGTCTTCTTGGAGCAACAGCTCTTGATGCCGCTCCACTGCAGGCTCGTTATTTGTTGAATCTGGATTCTGAGGAAGAGGGTTATCTCTGGTCAGGATGTGCAGGTGGAATGACAGCTATTTCTGAAATTCCGGTGCGTTATCAGGAATATACAAATAAAAAATGGAGGGTAGAAGTTTCTGGACTGGCAGGTGGACATTCCGGTGCAGAGATTGATAAAAACCGTGCCAATGCGACTATGGTTTTAGCACGATTTTTAAAAGAGGCAGAAGAACAGGGAGAGTATGCTATCTCTGAATTATCCGGAGGATTAAAGGATAATGCAATTCCAAGGACAGCCACAGCAGTTATACTGGCAGATGAAGAAACTGGAAAGGCTATGACTGCCTACGCTGAAGTTTTCACAAAAGCTTTGAGAACAGAATATACAGGCAGTGATGAAGGAATCTGTGTTACTGTGGAAGCACAGGGAGAAGGTACAGAACCGGTGCTGCATCCGGTAAGCCAGGAAAAAGTCTTGTTTTTCCTGTTACAGTACCCAAATGGCATTCAGAAGATGTGCGGTTTTATGGATGGATTAGTAGAGACATCCTGTAACCTTGGAATCACCACATTGACTCCTCAGGCACTTGTAGGTTCTGCAAGTGTAAGAAGTTCTGTTGGAACAGCCAAAAAGGCGCTGTCTGACAAAATTGGTTATCTTACCGAATTCCTGGGTGGTGAGTACCATATAGAAGGTGATTATCCTTCCTGGGAATACAAACAGGATTCTGCACTGCGGCCAATCATGATCGAAGTCTTCCGTGAAATGTATCATAAGGAGCCGGAAGTTAAGGTGATTCATGCGGGTCTGGAATGCGGATTGTTTTACGAAAAACTTCCAGGATTGGATTGTGTTTCTCTTGGTCCGGATATGCAGAATATCCATACCACAGAAGAAAAACTTTCGATCTCTTCTGTTGAGAGAGTTTGGAAATATTTATTAGAAGTATTGAAAAGAATAAAATAGCAAATCGTGATCTGGCTTTGATTCATGAAATCCTCCACAGGCACATAGAATGATATGTAGATGTTCTTATGGGCAGGCGGAGGATTTTTTGTGAGGAAATGGGTATTTTTGCTAGGGATACTTCTGTTTCTTGATGCCGGAGTGATTGGAAACCTAAAAGAGCGTACATGTCTGGATGAATTGCGGAATGCCAAAATGCCGGTAGAGCTGTTTGAAGCGTCGGGGATAAAACGGGAAGAAATGAAACGGTATCTGGTTTTCTGGAAGGACTTGAAA
>Juniper_p2__coassemble_2882_pt1 | contig 8308 bp, 9 predicted proteins | sample Juniper_p2__metabat2_low_PE_014 | metagenome-assembled genome bin Juniper_p2 | reverse complement strand
ATTATTGGTGAAGAATTTATCCGTGTCTTTGAGGAAGAAGCAAAGAAAATCGGTGCCGTAGACTTCTTAGTGCAGGGGACCATTTATCCTGATGTAGTGGAAAGCGGTGTAGGCGGAGAGTCTACAGTAATCAAATCCCACCACAATGTAGGCGGTCTGCCGGATTATGTTGATTTCAAAGAGATTGTTGAGCCTCTGCGAAATCTGTTTAAAGACGAAGTGCGTCAGGCGGGGCTTGAAATGGGTATTCCTGAGTATTTGGTATTTCGTCAGCCCTTCCCTGGACCGGGACTTGGAGTGCGTATCATCGGAGAGGTAACAGCAGAAAAAGTACGCATGGTTCAGGATGCAGATGCAATCTGGAGAGAAGAAATCGCCAAGGCTGGTCTTGATAAAGAGCTTGGCCAGTATTTTGCGGCTCTTACCAATATGCGTTCTGTAGGTGTTATGGGTGATGAGAGAACTTATGACTATGCAGTAGCACTGAGAGCCGTCACAACCACCGATTTTATGACTGCCGAAAGTGCTGATATTCCATGGGAAGTTATTGGGAAGACAACCAGCAGAATTGTAAATGAAGTAAAACATGTGAATAGAGTCTTATACGATTGTACAGGAAAACCGCCTGCGACGATCGAACTGGAATAAGTTGGTGTCACTTAACAACCTTCGTTATCCTCTTTTTAACAAAAGTCATTAGCGTGGGAAGAATGGCAGATGAGAAAAAAATACAGAAGTAATATCAGACCTTAGGGATGAAAATCCTTAGGGTCTTTTTTTATATAATAGGAAATTCCGATTTTCGTTGGAACAATGAATGAAAATAGCCCGCACAAAGTCGGGCATGAGAACAAGATGACGCTCGTTAGAAGATATAAAAACCTTCTACACCAGCCTCATCGGCAAATAAATCATCTTCGTTTAAAAAGAAATCCATATCCAGAAGTTCATCCTCGCTCATATAGCGAATGTCCTTAGATGTCATTCCTTCTGGTGGATTGTCCATGTATTTTTTGCGTAATTCCTCGATATTAGATTTCATGGTAGTATTCCTTTTAGAGGATTATATCATAGAACGTGAAAAAGAAATCATGCAGAAGAACGCTTTCCGAAAGATTTGGACATTGCTCTCTCATAGAGTTCTTCGAGGGATACGTGCTTATGATTATAATAGAGTTCCAAAAGCTCCATTTTGTGTTTGCAATTCGGACACTCTAAAGAATCATAACCAAAAGAAGAAAGAATGGCAGTCCGCCATTGGTTGAAACTCCGGTAAATACGATGTTTGCTTTTCGAGATTGCACGATAAAGTTTTTCGTCTGTCTTTCGATGTCTGGCATATAAGCCACCATATCGAATCATTTTGAAGTACTTCTCAGGGATATGACGAATTAATCGTTTGATAAAATCAATTGCCGGAAGAGTTTCTACAATATATTTATTATCTTCATGCCGATTGTAATGGAAGGTAACAGTATCACCATCATAGCTGTCTATTCTGGATGTAGCAATTACAGGGCGACCAAGATAACGCCCAATGTATTTGATGACTGTTTTGGAATCAGAAAGATTCGGTTTGGCATAGACATAGAAGCCCTGCTTATGGTCGTTGTAACATTTGGACTTGATTTTTTTAAAAGAAGGTCCAATTTTAGAATGCATTTCATTCAGGAGTGCAGTGCGGAACGCATTGCGAAGGTAAGAATAATTGAAGTGACTGACATGACGCCAGAAGCCATCATCACTAAACCCACTTTCTGAAAGAAGGCAATGGATATGAGGATTCCATTTGAGGTCTCTGCCAAAGGTATGTAAAACCATGATAAAGCCAGGAGTGAAGTTTTTGGATTTATTAAGTTTGAAAAACATACGGGAAATGATGCTGTTAACTGCATGAAAAAGACAGTTAAGAAGGGAGCGGTCATGGAGGAAAAAAACACGGAGATTTTCATCAATGGTAAAAACACAGTGGCGATGAGCAACATTGACCAGTTTAAAAGACATATTGGTAGTGCGTTCCATGGCATATTTGTTACCACAAGTGGGATAAAAGCGGCTGTGACAACGGAAAGGGACAAATTTAAAATTGCCACAATGGGTGCAGACATACATAGCTCCGCCAAAGGAAGGATCGCCACAGCCCAACATCTTATCGATATTTTCCATCTCAGTCTTTCTGGGATGAAGGGTATATTTTATTTCTTCATAATAGTCGGTAAAGATTCTTTGTAAGATATTCATAAGTCTATTATGCAGGAAAAAGGAAGAAAAAGAACCCCCCTAACCCCTCAAGATTGAGGGGAAGGGGAGCTGAATAGGCGAAGCCTATTTTTATGTAGCAATCATTATGATAACACAAAAGGCACGACATAAAGCAATTTGATGTAAAATCTATCAGAATAATTTATGCCATGCCTCTTTTTAAGTTGATTGAATGTGGGATGGTTCAGAATCAGATAAAATGCGGAATAACAGCATGAAAACTGGGTGCTCTTGACATGTTCGATTATTTTTGTTATTAAATAGACAACGGCTTAACCGCAAAAAGGTGCCGTTAAGCCGTCAAATTATCATAGAAGATCTAAATTTACAGAAAAATTTCACATCGTCTGATAAATTTCGAAATAATTACCTGTTTTTTTAATAAGCTCTCTTTATGATTTCATTCATATGCTGTGTAGCTTCAAAACGAATTCGCTCTTCATCTAAAGTAAGTACTTCTCGGTTTTTCATAACAAGCTTTCCGTTGATGATTGAATCCATTACGTCATGTCCATTTGCAGCATCCACGATGGTGTTTACAAGATTCTGAGTTGGTGTAATATGTGGCTGATCAATGTTTACAAGAATCAAATCTGCTTTCTTTCCTTCTTCTACAGATCCCAGAATATCACCATGTCCGATTGCATTTGCTCCGCCTTGGGAAGCCATTTTCAAAAGTGTAGGACAGGTCATGACAACCGGATTAAAAGAAGGAAGTCCCCAATAGGCTATCATAGAATAACGCAGAGCTTTCATTTCATCAAAAATATCCAGATTAGAAGGTGCTGCTCCATCACAGCCCAAACCAACACTTGCACCAGATTCGAGAATCTGTGGAGCCTTCGGGAATCCATGATTTGACAGATTGGCTCTTGGACAATGGATCATTTTTACATCTCGTTCTGCCAGCAACGCAATATCATGGTCAGACAACATAACATTATGTGCAGTCAGAAGATTTGGTCCCAGAATTCCCATTTCATCTAAAAATTCAGCAGGACGTTTTTGATAATTTTGCAGGCAAAAGCTGACTTCATCTTTATGTTCGCATAAATGTGCATGAATACCTGTATGAAGTTCTTTGGCATAATCACCTACCATGGCAATAAGCTCTCTGGAACAGGTCATTACCTGACGAATAGCAAACCAGATATCCACGCGTCCATCGCCAGCTCCCTGATATTTCTTATACAGCTCTTTTGTATGCTCCATAGCTTCATCAGCAGTTTCTTTCATTGCACCTGTAATTGCATTACCCATATCCATTGTGGATTTTGCTATTGCTGCCCTCATGCCGGATTCAATAACGGCGTCAGCTACACGTTCCATGTGTACACCTCCGGAATCAGCAAAAGCAGTGGTTCCATTTTTGATCATTTCCAGACATGCTAATTGTCCACTGACGTAAGAATCTTCCGGGAGAAGATTGCTTTCAAAAGGAACCAGAAAACGAGTCCATACCATAGGGTATTCATCGGCAACACGACCTCTTAACAGCTGCTGACAGGTATGTGTATGACCGTCTATCAGACCTGGCATAACAAGCTTGCCTTTTCCATCAAGTGTTTCCGTGGCAGTACTATCAGCAAATTCATCTGCTGAACCGATTTTTTTAATCCAAGAGTCTTTGATTCCTACTGAACAGGTGGATGAAATGCTCATATCAGGATTCAAAACCTGGCAGTTTTTGATTAAAATGTCATAATTTTCCATAATCTACCTCATTTTATCTCATATGATTGTTAAATGGCTCCTGTCATTTTCAAAACAACGTCTGCAACAAGCGCTGAGAATATAAAGGTTCCGGTAATGACAAATAAAGTGATCAATACCAGTTTCCATCCCATTTTTGCAAACTCTTTTAAATCTTTTCCGAGAGAAATACCAGCAAATGCACCAAGTGCAGTAGCAGGAGCTAAAAATGCAACAGGAGTTGTTGTTTCAACTACGATATCTTTTACCGGTGAAACAGGACATGCAAGAAGCAGTCCAAGAAGGGACACATACATCATGGATGGAAGCTTGACAAAACGGCTCATAAAATTACTTATAGTAAGACCGACGAGAGAAATGGCACTCAGTAAAAGAACGCCAATGATAGAATCTCCTACGGGCATTTTATAGCCAATTACATTTGTAAGTATTATAACAACAGATACCATAAGAAGCAGTCCCAGCTGCTGTACGAAGTATTTTTTGACCATTTATTTAACCTCCTGATTTTTTTTGCGTCCGATTTTAGGCTCTAAAAATGCATATAATTTTTTTGCAAGAGGAAGACCTACGAAGGTGCCAATATAAATTCCGGTAATACCGGTCAGCATATCACTGGCACCGCCCATGATCATAATATTTTCAGCCTGCTGTGGGTATATTTCTCCTAATGTTCCAGCTGCAGCTGTCATCATGGATCCACTTCCTACTCCACTGGCCATACCAAGAGCGATAGGATCGAAAATATTCCAGGAAGCTACAACGCTTGCAAGAATACTGATAAATACAGTTCCGATTACAGAACCTACGATATAAACGGCAAAAGTTCCTTTTGTTTCTGGAGCATCTGGTCCAAAAATGTCGGTAGTTAATCCAAGGTTTGAATCACGGTTAATTGAGTAACATGCACCAATAGATTCCTTTTTTAAACCAAGAAGTAATGCAAGCGGCATAGATAAGAGGATTGTTCCAAGATTTCCGAATTCCTGAAGAAGCAATGCAGGGCCGACTGAAACCAGTTTCGCAAGGTTTGCACCAGAAGAAATGCCCATTTTTGCCATAAAAGGTGCCAAAACCACAAGAACCAGACTTCCGCCTATTTTACATTCATCACTTTTGAATAATTTAAAAATGTCCGGTCCTAAAAGCCCTCCGAATATGACGGCAAATACCATTGGAAACAGAGTAAGTGTACCAATGCCAATGTTGAGTTTGAGTGTTCCGATCAAATCGCAGATTACGGAAATAACCAGAGCGGCAAGGTAAATTTTCCAGTACTTTTTAATGACAATCTTTAGTTTTTCCATATAAGAAACTCCTTCCTTTTTTTCTGCACAGGTGCGCAGTAATTTACGTAGTAAGTATAGCATAAGAGGTAATTTCTGCGAACATAACAAAAAGCGATGGGAAGCCATCGCTTTTTTCGCTATATCAAGAAAGGTATTTTACAGAGAAATCGCCTCGTTCTGCATTAAAAGTTCTACAAACTGGCTGGCTGTATCAGAAAGAATATGTTTTTGCCGGAAAATCCATCCTATTTCAAGGCGGACTCCATTTTTGACAGGAAGAGAAATAATGTCACTGTAATGATCGTCAAAAGATCTGTAGCCGCTTCCAATAGCAAAACCATGGCAATAACGCATAGCAGAATAAGATGCAGCCCGGTCGGAAACATGGATTATTTTTTTTACCTGATAATTAGGAATGATAAGATCGGTATAAGCAGGATTGGTGTCAGGTGAACGATCATAAGAAATAAAAGGGTATTGTATTATTTCTTCAATATTAATTTCTGTGTTATTGGCAAGTGGATGATTTTGGCACAGGTAAGAGTGAGCTGTCTGATAAACAATGTGATTAAAAATAATACCACGATTTCTTAATTCCTGGATCATCTGTCCCTTGCTGTGTTCTGTGAAAAAAATAATTCCCAAATCGTCAAGTCCCCGTTCTACACGATCCAGTACTTCAGATGTACGGCATTCATAAAAGCCGCAGTGATAAGAACCATAGTTTTTATTTAATCTGTTGATGACCGAAACAAAAGAGGCCATGCCACAAATATGGTGCTGGGCAGAAACAGACAAACCTAAAGGCCGTTTTGGAGAACCATTAAATTTTTCATCCAGATAGTCAAGACGGCTTAAAATTCCCTTAAATTCAATCAAAAGTTCCTCGCCGCTTCTGGTTAGATGCACACCTGTGCTTTCTCTTATAAATGCAGTAATTCCATATGTATTTTCTATTTCCTTAACAGCGCTGGAAATACTTGACTGAGCTGTAAACAAGCGTTTAGCTGCTTCGCTGATAGAGCCGGACTCAGCTACATTGATAAAATATTTTATTTGCTGTAATGTCATGTGAAATCTCCTTTTCCTGTCATCTGAATCCGCTTACGGTTATAAACCAGATCCACCATTCCGGGGGAAGATGAGATATAGGTACCAGAGCCCTGTCGGATCGTAACAATATTTTGGGATGCGAGAAGCTTCATGGCTTCCCGGACAGAACTTCTTCCTGCATTCAGACGCTCAGAAAGAATGGTTTCATTCGGTAATTTATCTCCTGGCTGTAAATTTTCTTCTAAAATAAGTGTAATAATATCCTCTGATATTTTTTGTGGAAAGCTTTTTTCTTCTGATAACAAATTCATTATATGATTTGCTCCGTTTCCGATAGTTATAATTCTTGCTTTTTATGATAAGGTTTTTTTGATTCAATGTCAAAATGAAAAAATATACAAAAACAGATATATAATTTTAGATAAAATTCCAGTATTGTATTTTTAGTGAATTAAACATATGGTAAATACATCAGATGAATTTAAAGAAAAAAGACATTGAACAACAGAAAAACCATAAAAATGGCTAAATAAGTCAGATGAATTCATAAGAGAAAGACAAAATATCAGATGAATTAAGGTGGTAGTATCTGTAGGCTGAGGTCCGATTGTCAGCCATACAATGTATTCAGAATCAACTCCATGCTGTAAATTAAATGCTGGCTTTAACTGTCCATTTCCCATTGCGTCTTCTTTCATCCGCATAAAGGTGGCATCCGGATCTGTTTTAGAATAACTGTTCCTTTTTCCACAAATATGCAGTTTTTTTGTATATCCTTTTAAACGGTCCAGATAGTCTTCTAATGTTTCGATACTCTTTTGCAGCTGAGTTTTTCGTTTCCCAATACCATGTACAAATACAATGTTTTCTTCTTGTTTTAATGCGTACAGCTTTTTGCGTAACCGTTTTACGTGTTTCATTTTAACAGTATCACCGTGAACAATCCGAATACCATAAAGTTGCTCACATTCTGCAATGAGATCGGCGATTTTAATCAGCAACTTCGCCTGATTTTTGGTTACCGTCTTTTTCCATACAAATGTATATTTATTGGCGCAGGCTTCGATTTTTGTACCGTCTATAAAAATCGTTTCTCCCGAAATTTCTCCAAGTTCGTAAAAGAGATTAGACATTTCAGCGAGAATTCGTTTCGCACACGGAGCAAAATGAATACTGCGGAAACGGGAAAAAGTAACATGGTCAGGAACTGGTTTTCCCTCTAAAAGATACATGAAATTAATATCTCGCTTACAGTTCAATTCCATAGAGCGAGAGGAATAATCCCCATTCATATAGGAATATAAAACAATCTTCAAGAGTGTTCTTGGCGATACTGTATTTATTCTTTCATAAGTAGAATATAAGTCCGTTAAATCCATAGCCTTTAATTTTTTGCATAGAAAAGAAGCTGCGCACTAAATACTTAGTGCGACAGCCTCAATGCATGTGCTATACTGAACTTAATTAATCAGAAGGAGAAGTTCTATGCAGGTATCAGACAAATTAATTAAGCCACTGACAGAAGCAAAGTATTTAAATGCCGACAACGTAAGCAGATACCGCTGTATCATGCGTATCTTTTTCGAGCACTATGAGAAATTAAAATACTGGCTGTATCAGGAAGAGGTCTATGAAGAAATGATACAGAACCCGCATTTGGAGGATTACAGACCAGAACAGTGCCAGCAGGATCTCACAATGCTGACAGAGTGGAAGAACCTGAACACAATCCAGGATACAAAAAAGGTCGCATCCATCGAAGAATTCAAGAACAAAAAGTACCGGTATCAGATGACAGAGTACAGTGTGGAGATAGAGCGTCTGGTGATCCGGTTAGAGAATCTGTTCATCGAGGGGGCATCATTAGAACCGACACTTCTAGAGCGCATAAGAAGAAGTGTAGAGCGTTTTCTAGACATGGCAGGAAAAGATAAGAATTGTACTGGTCAAGCTTTTTGGTAACACTTTGTTCGGAAATCATGCTCTATATC
>Juniper_p2__coassemble_2755_pt1 | contig 8731 bp, 6 predicted proteins | sample Juniper_p2__metabat2_low_PE_014 | metagenome-assembled genome bin Juniper_p2 | reverse complement strand
GACCTATTATTTTAACAGAACTCTTTCATCAATCTAAAAGTAACTATTAATTCTCTTTTTACTTTATCATTGCAAATTATTAAATTAATTCGTTATCTATTTGGTGAAAGTCTTTATTGATATGAAAGGAGTGGTTCTATGTTCAAACATAAAAAAAAGAGGATGCTAACTATACTAATGTTACTAGGACTCATGGTTTTTGAGACTTCTTGTGGTAAGGAAAAGAAACAGGACATATGCAGTACAGTAGAATTCACCCACTTTTCCGGTAAAGAACAGGATTTAGAAGGTACAACATCTCCATCTGAAAATAATCTGTTATACTTAGAAACCAAATCTCCCCAAATAATAAATAAGCAGGATGATACAGAATATACAACAGCTCTGTCTTCCTTTGACCATGGGACAGCCGCCTATTCTGTTGAGGCAGATTTATCCTCTATGAACGAAGGTGATCTAGAGGTAACGTATCCAGTATTTTATGTAGAGGAACTACTTGATGAAAAGCAAATTCTATATCCTCCAGCAAATGAGAACAGTCCTCTTGTGGAAATAAGCGACAGCAGCATAGAATATCTCGAAGCCGGGCAGGGAGTTTTGGTAAAAGTAGTTTCCTCTGATTTGGAACAGTTGCCGTACCAGATTGTTTTAAAATTCAACGGAGAAACTTATGAGGGTGCCGTTTCCTATTACTTTGATACAATCTCTGGAAACTTTGAAAAAGGATACTATATTATACCTGGTATTACTATGGAGGAGCTTGGAGCAGATGTTACCTTGGAGGCTTCCAGCATGCTACACCGGTATATTGCCACAGAGTTTGAAATTACAGAAAAATAGAAACAGATTGTATTGCTTGTGACCATTATGGAAGAATAAGCAATATGGATATACATAATATTTGTTATGCTTTTTGCCAAAACACTTTCCATAAGTCATTCGCATTTTCCCATCTCCCTGCTTTAGCCTGCTTTTTCAGGGCACGAATAGGCTCAAAGTTTCATTGTATGAATTCCCACCTATCTTTTTTCTTCCCTGATAGGCTGGATTTCTTATCTTCTGCATTCTGGCCTACTTTTCCCCAGGCAAGGATAGGCTAGAATGCTGCTTTTCTATTTTCCAACCTATCTAGACCATTTTTTAGTAGGCCACCAGAAACTTTTTTTTCATTTCCCGCTTATCTGCCCTGTTTTTTTTGTAGGTTATATTACTTGTTAGGGGAGTTTTAGCCTATCTTGACATCCTATGGAAGCCTTTATGACATAAGAAAAAGAGCATGCCCTAGCGTGTGACATGCTCTTTCTCTATTACAGATTCAATTTCTCATAAAAATCAGTACCGTCAAAGGTAGCAAAATAATCCTTCGGTGTCTCTGCTCTTCTAATCAGCTGGGTACTGCCATCTTCTTTTAAAAGGATTTCTGCTGATTTCAGTTTTCCATTGTAGTTGTATCCCATGGAGAAACCATGTGCACCGGTATCATGAATCACCAGTAAATCTCCCTTTTCAATCTCAGGCAGCATGCGGTCCACTGCAAATTTATCATTATTTTCGCACAGGGAACCAGCCACATCATATTTATGATCACAAGGCTGATCTTCTTTTCCCATCACCGTGATATGATGATAGGCTCCATACATGGCAGGGCGCATCAGGTTGACTGCACATGCATCCACACCAATATATTCTTTATAAGTATGTTTCTCATGAATTGCCTTGGTCACCAGGCATCCGTAAGGACCCATCATGAATCTTCCAAGTTCTGTATAGATGGCAACATCTCCCATGCCGGCAGGTACCAGGACTTCTTCATAAACCTTTCTGACACCCTCACCAATGGCTCTGATATCATTCGGCTCCTGGTCCGGAGTATAAGGAATTCCAACACCACCTGATAAGTTGATAAAGCTTACATGTGCCCCTGTTTCCTTCTCCAGTCTCACTGCCAGTTCAAAGAGCTGTTTTGCCAGCATTGGATAATACTGGTTTGTCACCGTGTTGCTTGCCAGAAATGCATGGATACCAAACTCTTCTGCACCTTTTTCCTTTAAAATGCGGAAAGCTTCAAAAATCTGCTCTTCTGTCATTCCATATTTCGCATCTCCCGGATTATCCATAATGCCATTGCATACTTCAAAAACTCCTCCAGGATTGTAACGGCAGCTGATTCTCTTTGGAATCGTTCCGATTGCATCCTCCAAAAACTCAATATGTGTGAAATCATCCAGGTTTATGGTTGCCCCCAGTTTGTATGCATACTGAAAGTCTTCCTTTGGTGTGTCATTGGAAGAAAACATAATATCTTCCCCAGTACATCCAATTGCTTCTGACAGCATCAGTTCTGTATAAGAAGAACAATCGCAGCCACAGCCATATTCTCTTAAAATATTGATCAAATATGGATTTGGTGTTGCTTTCACTGCAAAGTATTCTTTAAATCCTTTGTTCCAGGAAAACGCCTCCTGCATTGCCTTTGCATTTGCACGGATTCCTTTTTCATCATATAAATGAAAAGGAGTAGGGTACTCTTTTACGATTTCTTCTAACTGTTCTTTTGTAACAAATGTCTTCTTTTCCATATTCTGCTCCTTGTTTTATCAATATACTTCCATTACCTGCAGCATATTGGTTACTACACCTTCTGTCTTTGTCATATTGGTAGCCGGGTCACCTGCTGTCACAACAATGGTCTGTCCCTTTTCCACAAGATGTTTTCTTTTTACTGTTTCTACTGCATTGATAATAATGTTTTCTGTGGTATCTTTCTGATATCCCTTCAAAGGAGTAACACCCCAGTAAAGCTGCATTTTATGTCTTACAGATTCATCTGGAGAAACCGCATAAATCGGCATAACTGGACGGAAACTGGAAATCAGGCGGGCTGTTTTTCCTCCCATGGTAGGAGTAAGGATGCAGGACGCACCCAGGTTTCTTGCGGTACGAACAGATGCGATTCCGATGGCACAGGAAACTTTTTTCTCTTTTGACATCTGTCTGTGCTGGATATATTTGTCATAATCCATGTACTGCTCTGTGTTTTCTGCAATTTCCCCCATCATTTTCAATGCCTCTACCGGATATTTTCCTGCTGCTGTCTCACCGGAAAGCATGATTGCATCTGTACCGTCATAAATGGCATTGGCAACGTCTGTAACTTCTGCTCTGGTAGGACGTGGATTTCTCATCATGGAATCCAGCATCTGTGTAGCAGTAATAACTGGTGTGTAATTTTCGTTACATTTGTTAATGATCATTTTCTGAATATGAGGAACTTCCTGTGCAGGGATTTCTACACCCAGGTCTCCTCTGGCAACCATGATTCCATCTGCTTCTGCGATAATTTCATCCAAGTTTTCCATTCCCTCAGCATTTTCAATTTTCGCAATAATCTCAATAGATTCTGCATGATGCTCCGCAAGAATCTGACGGATTTCCCGGATTGCATCTGCACTACGGACAAAGGAAGCTGCAATAAAATCAATATTCTGCTGAATACCGAAGATGATATCTTCTTTATCCTTCTCTGTGATGGCTGGAAGTTTTACTTTTACATTCGGAACATTCACTCCTTTTCTTTCTCCCAACTCTCCACCATTTATAACCCGGCAAACAATATTTCCACCATTTACTTCCTTTACCTGAAGTGCAATCAAACCATCATCAATCAGGATACAATTTCCTTCCTGTACATCTTTCGCAAGCCCTTCATAAGTAATCGAACATTCCTTTTCATTTCCTATGATTTCCTCTGTATGAAGAATAAATTCTTCTCCCTCTTTTAAGGTGACTTTTTTATGGTCTTCTAACAAACCTGTACGGATTTCCGGACCTTTGGTATCTAATAAAATAGCCACCGGTTTACCCAGTTCTTTTCTTACACTTTTCAGAATTTCCATACGGTTCTTCTGTTCTTCGTGGTCTCCATGAGAAAAGTTAAAACGAGCCACATTCATCCCGTTCTCCACCAGCGCTTTCATTGTCTCTCTGTTATCTGTGTTTGGTCCCATGGTGCATACAATTTTTGTTCTGCGCATTAATATTTTTCCTCCATATATCTATATTACTTATATATACCCCGGCAAAAACCGGGGTATTTATTTGCTTAATCTAAAATTATTTAATATGTTGATGGGTAAACAGGTGATCCTGGCAGTACTCATAATTTCCGTTGCACTTGGAGCAGAAACGGAATTCCAGGTTATCCCCATCGTTTTCTGTTCTTCCACAAACAGCACATTTGTGTTTGGTAACGCCATTTGCCATTTTCGGATGAACTGCTTTCTTAAACTGCTGTTTCCTGTGAATTTCCTGTGGTGAAATTCTCCGGTAATTTCTGGTAACCAGGAAATAAATAATAAAATTCAAAAGGGAAGCAATAATCACTGTCCGGATGCCCCAGTCTCCTTTTATCATATCATAGAGCAGATACGCAACATCCAGGTACGCAAGATATTTCATTTTCATTGGTATGAACATCATGAAAAGCACCTGCATATCCGGATAGTTCATGGCAAAAGCCAGAAAAATAGATAGATTAATATAATATGTGGAGAATGCCGGCATATAATACACAGAAACATCTCCCATAACAAAATACAGTAAAAAGGCTCCTATAACAGTACACAAAATTCCGCCCAGTACATAAACATTATAGCGGAAGGCTCCCCAGGTTCTCTCCAAGGTTGTTCCAATGGAATAATAAAACATCAGCATAATCAATACAAAGATAATATTGCTGCTGCCAGGCGGGATTAAAAGCCAGGACACCAGACGCCAAATCTGTCCGCCATGTATAATATGAGCTGGGCTCAAATACAGCCAGGATATCAGCGGAATTTCAAACAATGCCTGAAGGTATTCCAATGCAAATCCAATAATATAGCAGATAATCATATACTTTGTAAGATTATGAATGGCGTACCGCCCGAACTTTCGTTCCATCTTATTTAAAAAATTCATATAGTCTCCTCGATTCTATTTTAAAATAAATTCTTCTTGGAGAAGATAAACGCTACTATCAAACTTAACAGAAGTGACAGCACAATCACTATGGCAAACCCTTCCGGATGTCCCGCAAAAGGCATTCCCTTTGCATTCAGGTTCATTCCGTAAGCACTGAAGATCATCGTTGGTATGGACATAACAATGGTCACGGTTGCTAAAAACTTCATGACAATATTCAGATTATTTGAAACAATAGATGCAAATGCCTCCGTCATGCCACTCAAAATACCGCTGTAGATATTTGCCATCTCAATGGCCTGTTTATTCTCTATGATAACATCTTCCAGCAAATCTGTATCATCTGGATACTGTTTGATTCTCTCAACCTTCAGGAGTTTCTCCAGCACTATTTCATTGGAACGCAAGGATGTTGTAAAATAAACCAGAGATTTCTCCAGCTCCAGAAGTTCAATCAATTCCTGATTTTTGGTAGACTCCTGAAGTTTTTCTTCTACTTCCTCACTTTTCTTATCAATGATACGCAGATAGTGCAGAAACATACTTGCATTCTTATATAGAATCTGCAGGATAAATCTGGTTTTCATATAGGTATAAAAGTTCCGCACCCTGCCATCCATAAACCGGCTCAATACAGAGGTATCTTCCAGACAGACCGTAATGATAATCTCATCTGTAACAATAATAGACAGAGGAATGGTTCCATACCAGTCTTTTTCTCCCCGTTCCTCCAGAATCGGTGTATCTACGATAATCAGGGTATATTCGTCTTCTACCTCGATACGTGAACGTTCTTCCTCATCCAGAGGTGCTCTCAAGTCATCAACTTCAATATGGTAACGCCTGGCAATCTCGAAGATTTCTGTTGCTGTAGGATCTGTCAGTGCCAGCCAGCAGCCTTCGCTTGCTTCGTCCACCTGATGAATTTTTCCATCCACTGTCTTGAATATTCTAATCATGGTTTCTCCCTTCATTTCCTGCAGCCTGCAGAAAATCGGGAAAACAGGGTCTGGCCGCAGGAATTTTATTCTATTTTATTTCTATTCTGATTCTGCTTCGTTTTCCCAGGACAAGGCCCGCTTTCCATAATTTGCACTTCCTTTTTATTCAAAAAATTTCCTTTAGGATTCACATTTAGAGAAAATAATACTGTTTGGAGTTTCCACCTTCATTGGTTTTCCCTTCATAACCAGTAATTTTTTCTCATAATCGATGGTAAATGTGGTAATGGAGTTTGACTCATGATTTACCACAGCCAGATGTTTTCCATCTGGAAATACATCCAGATCCTTTGGATAACTGCCGCTGATAGGCAGGATAAACTGTTTTTCCAGAAGTCCTGTCTCTTCATCACGTTTATACATGGCTACTGTATCTTCCCCCGCTGTGGAACAGAACACATAACTTCCATCTGGGGACAGACACATACCGGAAGTAGCGTCATGTTCCCTGTCATGCTGGGAAGCCAGGGTAGTCTCTGTCTGCAGCAGTTCGAATACCGGGTTCTTACCACTTCCATCATAACGGAAGACCTGAATGGTATTATTTAACTCAAAATTCAAATATGCATATTTGCCATCCGGGCTGAATTTAATCAGTCTCGGTCCAGACTCTCTTTGGCATCTTAAAATATCCACCAGTTCCAGACGGTTTGTTCTGGCATTTACCCGGTAAATCTTCATCTGATCAATTCCATTATCTACTGCACAGAGATATTTATTATCCGGTGTCGGTCGTACACAGCTTACATGAGGCCGAAAGTTTCTTTCCGCTACACTTCCAAGCCCTCTGTGGAACACACCATCTACCACACTTCCAAGACGGCCGTCATGATGCGTATGAACCACGGTTACTTTTCCGTCATGATAGCCTGCTACATAGAGATATTTCCCTTCTTCATCCGTAGATAAATGGCATCCTCTCATACCATCAATGTCAACTTTATTAATAAAAGTCAGATCACCATCCGGAGCAATGGCAAATACTGCAACGCCTTCATCCGCTATTGAGTACAGATATTTTCCATTTACAGAACGAGCCAGATGGGAAGAATTATTTACAGGAACTACTTTACGTTCTGTTAGCGTTCCCTCTTCCACATTTACATCGTACAAGTGGATTCCAATACTGCTTCCATGGGTATATGTTCCGACATATGCAACATATTTTTCTTTCATTTATGCAATATCCTCCTGTTTTATTTTTTCCAATACCTAGGGACATTCTACCACAAACTTTTTTTTAATACAATGTACTTTCTGCTCTTTTCTATATTGACATGAAATTCTCCTTTAGTATAATGGATTTATTATGGAAAGGAGAAGCAAATGGAAGAGAAAAAAATTATAGAATTTCGCAATATTGTGAAAAGTTTTGACGGCCAGGTGATTCTAAAAGGTATCAACCTGGATATTTATGAAAATGAATTTGTCACCTTGCTGGGACCTAGCGGATGCGGTAAGACAACCCTGCTTCGTATTCTGGGAGGATTTCTCCAGGCAGACGAAGGAAAAGTAATCTTTGACGGTGAAGAGATTAACCAGAAGCCGCCTTATGAACGGGAATTAAACACCGTGTTCCAGAAGTATGCCCTGTTTCCTCATTTAAATGTTTATGAAAATATTGCTTTTGGGCTTAAAATTAAAAAAGTGAGTAAGGACATCATTGACCAGAAGGTTATGAAAATGCTGAAACTGATTGGTCTGGAGGGCTATGAAAATAAGAACACTACCCTTTTGTCCGGTGGTCAGCAGCAGAGGGTTGCCATTGCCAGAGCTCTGGTAAATGAACCAAAGGTGCTGCTTCTTGATGAGCCTCTGGCTGCTCTTGACTTAAAACTCAGAAAAGAGATGCAGTATGAACTGAAGCGGATTCAGCAGGAGGTTGGTATCACCTTCATCTTTGTCACCCATGACCAGGAGGAGGCACTTACCATGTCCGACAAAATTGTCGTTATGAAAAACGGTGAAATCCAGCAGGTGGGAACACCGCAGGAAATCTACAATGAGCCGTCCAACCGGTTTGTTGCAAACTTCATCGGAGAAAGCAATATCCTGCCAGGTGTGATGCTGGAGGATTATAAAGTCCGTTTCGATGATATTACCTTTGACTGTGTGGATTATGGTTTCAAGGACAACGAGCCTGTTGATGTGGTAATCCGCCCGGAAGATATTGATATCGTAGATGTAAAAGATGGAAAAATGACGGGTGAGGTGTTAAGTGTCCTGTTTAAAGGTGTTCACTATGAAATTATGGTGGAAACAGTACCAGGAACCAGTGTAACTGTAAATATGCGCGTGATCCGAAATCACGATGTTGCCAGTGAAGACGGAACCGAAAAAATCAGTGCCAATGATTTCTATGTGGACATTGATGATGTGGCGACTCTGGATGAAAAAGAAATCATTGCCCTCTCCAATGCCCAGGCATGGGAGGTCGCAAGCGATGAGTTTATTTCTATTGCAAAGGTAGAATATGAACTTACTAAAGAAGAAGGAGAATATCCCGTCACCTTCAGCACTTCTAAGGGTACCAGCATTCAGCGGACCATTTTCGTAGTCGACCAGCCTTTCGTAAAAAATGAAAAAGCAAACGAGGCTGTCATGGCATTCAATTTCTTCAAGACCGTGGACGAGATTCAGGAATCTCAGGCACTGGATACCGAGCTGAAAACCTGGGCTAATGCACAGGGCTGGAAACTCAGTGATGAAAACCAGAGTGTGGATTTAAGTGTTGACTACGATTTCGATGCTGAAACAGTAAAAGAAGG
>Juniper_p2__coassemble_2746_pt1 | contig 8763 bp, 6 predicted proteins | sample Juniper_p2__metabat2_low_PE_014 | metagenome-assembled genome bin Juniper_p2 | reverse complement strand
CCTTTACACTGACGCATCAGCTTCATAATATAGCCTTTTAATTGCTCTGCATCTGCTTTTTTTAACACAATCTTCACATCTGTCTGGTCTGCTGTGGACATACTGTTGGTATCCAGCTTCACCTTGCAGGTTCCCAGAAACATTTCAAGAAGGTTCTATTCTGTATTAACATTTGAAATATTTTTAATACCAATGGTATTTTTCTTCTTATGAAGGGTGTTTCTTTCAATTACAATGCTGTTGCCGCAAATGGAAATATAAGTCTTTGACCAAAGAACCAGCTGATTGTCTTCTTTTTACTTCATCAATAATATCCGTATTGCTTTCATAACTGATATTTATATATGGAGCATTTTCTTACAAATATCGCACTGCTGTGGTTTTCCCTACAGCCATACATCCCTGCAGTGAAAGTATCATATCATCACCTCTATAAATTCTTTAAACGTTATTTTGAACCTGGCTCATTCTCATCAATTACTATTTGTAGACAACCGCAAATTCTTCGCATACAACTTTCATCTCAGGAGTAAATTTCCTTCCTGCTTCATTCAGACATTCTGTAAAGAATTTTCTGTGTATTTTTCTCCAAAAAGCTAAAGTTTTATCCCCCTCGCCTTCTTTGCAGGCGTGTTCTGCAGTTACCTCGCAAAAGGGAATAACGGTTACTTTTTCGGTTTGAATAATACAAACAGCATTGTCATTAGAATCCAAAATAACACTATATGCACCCACTACGGGCAGAGGTTCATTTTCTAATTCATAAAGTGGATACGCTGAAGCAGTAGCTGTTTTCTCCCCGGCTGCTACTAAATGAGCAAGCAAATCCGCTTCCGCACCAAATGACCACGCCTCATATCCGCAATCTTTCATATTATTATTTTTAACAAATGCTTCCCAAAGTTCTTTTCCTGTCATAATAGGTTTTCCTCAAACTCAACTTGATTTTACATCCTCGAACTTCCAACACCGTTTGGTATGCTGCATTGAAAAACCAATACTTTCATCCATAAAAACGTATATAGCGTTTGGAATTTTTACCAGCCACACCATAAATCGGCTAATTTTTCTAATCACCACGTACCAGCCTACCTTTTTGTGACTCACATAGGTTAAATTGCATGTTTTTCCCATATAAGCCTACTTTTTCTGCCACCAGAATAGGCTAAATTACAAGATTTCCACTTTTCAACTTATTTTTCACTCTTAAAATATAGGCTAAATTTAGAGGATCTTGCTTAGCAGCCTATTTGACTCTAAAATAAATAGGTCTGATTTCAGAATTTATTAAAACCCACCTATTCGTGCTTAAAAAATGTAGGCCAAAAATCACAAAACAATATTTTCAACCGAAAAAGCATTGGAATGATCGGCTACACCTTGTTCCTTGCCCTCACTTTGTATAGACAAACCGTATTTGGTTATAGCAAATCATCTTTTGATATTTCAATTGATGGATAGTGCTCTAAACTTGTCAAGTCAACATTTAACGGAGTAACATATTCCATATAAAAATTTTCAGGATTTTTATCTTGCAATTCTTTAAGTTTAATCTTGATTTTCTCCTCTTCTGTAGAAACAAAAACCACTGATACTACCCCAACTCTTTCGCTTGGATTAATTCTGCTATCTTCAATATTCCCACATAAAATCATTCTAACTCTGTCCATAATATTTCTCCTCGAACATGACTCCCTATTTGTTTACATCCTCATAATATCATACTTTGTGATTATTTACATCATTGACCACAAAAATAGTGCAGACAATATTTCTACTATCTGCACCATTTTCTTCATTATTTTCTCTCAAATTATTTCTGCACAATGTTGATAATCTTTTTCGGAACATAAATCTCTTTGATAATCGTTCCTGTCAGTTTGTCTTCCACTACTTCTTTTGCTTTTGCAATTGCTGTTTCTTTATCCACGTCTACTGGAAGTGCCACCACACCTCTTGTCTTTCCGTTGATCTGAACAGCCATTTCAATAGTATTTTCTACGGTCTTGGCTTCGTCATATTCCGGCCATGGCTGATTATACACATATCCTTCGTATCCGCAGGTACTCCAAAGCTCTTCTGTAATATGAGGTGCTACCGGATTTAACAGTACCAGGAATGTCTCATATTCTTTTCTGGTGATGCTGCCTTTTTTCACAAAATCATTGAGAAGTGCCATCAAAGCTGCGATTGCTGTATTGTATTTCAGGTTTTCGAAGTCATTGCTTACTTTCTTAATGGTCTGATGCATCTTGGTTTCGAAATCTTTGCTGTATTCGTCACCATCCACCAGAATATCCTGAAGTTTCCATACACGTTCCAGGAAACGGCGGCATCCTTTTACACCGTTTTCGGACCAGGAAGCACTAAGATCAAATGCACCAATGAACATTTCGTAGGTACGCAGGGTATCTGCACCGTAATCATTGACGATATCATCCGGATTTACAACGTTTCCACGGGATTTGGACATTTTCTCACCGTTTTCACCCAGAATCATACCATGAGAAGTACGTTTCTGATATGGTTCCGGACATGGAACGACCTGATTGTCATACAGGAATTTATGCCAGAATCTGGAATACAGAAGGTGAAGGGTTGTATGCTCCATACCACCATTGTACCAGTCAACTGGCAGCCAGTATTTTAATGCTTCCGGGCTTGCCAGGGCTTCTGTATTGTGCGGATCTGTATAACGAAGGAAATACCAGGAAGATCCAGCCCACTGAGGCATGGTGTCAGTCTCACGTTTTGCAGGACCGCCACAGCAAGGACAGGTAGTATTTACCCAGTCTGTCATAGCTGCCAGTGGAGATTCTCCATTATCGGTTGGCATGTAGCTTTCTACGTCAGGAAGTTCCAGAGGAAGTTCGCTTTCAGGAAGTGCCACATAACCACATTTATCACAGTGTACAATCGGGATCGGTTCACCCCAGTAACGCTGACGGGAGAATACCCAGTCTCTTAATTTATAGTTGGTCTTGCCTGTTCCCAGGTTCTTTTCTTCCAGCCATTCGATAATCGCTTTCTTTGCTTCTGCCACTTCCATACCATCCAAGAATCCTGAATTTACCATCTTGCCGGTAGCAACGTCAGTGAATGCTTCTTCCTGCACGTTTTCGCCTCCTGCAACAACTTCAATGATCGGAAGGTTGAATTTCTTTGCAAATTCCCAGTCACGGGTATCATGTGCAGGTACTGCCATGATTGCACCTGTTCCGTAGCTCATTAATACATAATCAGAAACCCAGATTGGAATTTCTTTTCCATTTACCGGATTTACAGCACAAATTCCATCAATCTGTACACCTGTTTTATCTTTTGCAAGCTCAGAACGCTCGAAATCAGATTTTCTGGCTGCCTGTTCCTGATATTCACGGACAGCATCCATGTTTTTGATTTCATCTTTGTATTTTTCCAGAACCGGATGTTCCGGGGAAACAACCATGTAAGTAGCTCCAAAAAGAGTATCTGGTCTGGTTGTATAAACTCTTAATTTATCTTCTTTTCCTGAAATAGCAAAATCTACTTCCGCACCCTGGCTCTTACCGATCCAGTTTTTCTGGGAAACTTTTACTCTCTCGATGTAATCCACACCATCAAGTCCCTGAAGAAGTTTTTCTGCATATTCTGTGATTTTCAGCATCCACTGGCTCTTTACTTTGCGGACAACCGGTGCACCACAACGCTCACAGACACCATTGACAACTTCCTCGTTTGCCAGTCCTACCTTACAGGAAGTACACCAGTTAATTGGCATCTCTGTCTTATAAGCAAGTCCTGCATTGAACAGTTTCAGGAAAATCCACTGTGTCCATTTGTAGTATTCTGGATCTGTGGTATTTACTTCTCTGTCCCAGTCAAAAGAATAGCCAAGGGATCTTAACTGTTCTTTAAATCTGCCTACATTGTTGGCTGTTACGATTTTTGGATGAATTTTGTTTTTAATGGCATAGTTTTCTGTAGGAAGTCCGAAAGCATCCCATCCCATTGGATACAGAACATTGTAGCCCTGCATTCTTCTTTTTCTGGCTACGATATCCAGTGCTGTATATGGTCTTGGATGACCTACATGAAGTCCCTGTCCTGATGGATATGGAAATTCTACCAGTGCGTAATATTTTGGTTTGCTGTAATCTTCTGTTGCGGCAAAAGCTTTGTTATCATCCCATACTTTCTGCCACTTCTGTTCAATCGCCTTATGATTGTAAGGTACAGACATTGTTTTTTCCTCCTTAATTGTATCTTTGCATTATAAAAGCCCTTCCTCTCAGTTTAGAGACGAAGGGCTAAATTCCGTGGTACCACTCTAATTCATCTGATGTTCCTATTAACATCCAGATGCACTCATTGAAATCTATAACGGGATTTCCCGTCCAAAACTACTTGAAATTCGCTCTGGAAACTCCAAGGCCAGTTCAAAAAATCTTCCTCTCTGTCTCGCACCTGCCGACAGCTCTCTGTAGATTCCAATTTTTTTACTCTTCCTCTTCTGCGTTTTTGTCTATGAAACTATTCCCATTTTACTAACAGGGGCTGATTTTGTCAACCCCTGTTCTGTAATTATTCTTCTGTATCTGCCGGCTGTTCTTCCTCTGGCTGCTGGCTTTCCTCTGCATCTGCTGCTTCCTGTCCTTCTAAGGTGACCACCTTGCATACAGGCTGTCCCAGCTTGAATTCCATGGTCAGGGTATCGCCTTCGTCAAATCCAATGATTTCAGGGAAGGAGGTGATGGATGCGTCGAAAATTAAAGTCTGTCCATCCTGGATATTTCCTTCGTCTGGACCTGTAATCTTCTGAGTCTCAGGCTCCAGTGTAATATAGAAATGAGAATTTCCTTCTACAACTGCCTGAGCCATGCGTTTGATCACACCAGTCACCGTATTTTTCTCTCCGGTAGAACTTCCATCTGAAGCAATTCCGTTTTCTGACAGCAGCTTCCCATAATTCTTTTCACATTCCGCTACACTATCACCAATAGCAACAGTCTGATATTTCTGCACGTTTACCATAGCGTATTTCTTCACAAGTCCGGCACCGTCTTTCAATGCCATAAAATACGTTGGCTGATCAGAAATATTCAGCAGCAATGGGAAGGCTGCAACATACTTCAGGTTCTGTACCTGTCCCTCTGCGGAAGCCATGGCAGAACGCTCCTGGGCACCATCACAGGCATAATATCTGGTTTCCATGGTTCTCTGGTTCATCAGCACAAATCCAAGGTTGGATTTATCACCACTTACAGAAGTAACACCTGTGTACACCCATACATCATCTTCCAAAGCCAGATAGTTAAATCCGTCTGTTGTCTGGAGACAGCCCTTCTGTCCTAACACACTATTGAAAAATCCGTTTTTCAGCATTCCGTGATAATTATAAAGCTGTGTCAGCAAATCTGCCGGATATGCACGGTCTACCCACTGAGGACAATCTTCAATCTTATAATCCTCTGTTTCTCCGGTCTGTGCATTACAAAGAACTACACGGCCGATGGTCTGGCCTCCAAAAAGACCAATATTGAATTTTTTCACAGGACAAATCCAATAAGGGGTTCCCTCGTCATCAATCTCGAAGCTAAGCTGATCAAACATATAAGTAGGATATTTGAAACGAAGATGACGATAAATGTTACGGTTAAAAAACTCAGATTCCGAATAGCGGATTCCTTCTTCTAACTGCACCAGCTCGGTATTCTGTGTTGCCATATCAATCAAAATATACGCTGGGATTCCTTCTTTCTGGTTGGTGATCCATTTGATGGCACTGGCATATTCCAGCGGTGTCACACGGTATGGCTGGCCTTTGTAGTTAATCTGGGAATACAGATTACTTACTTCAAACTGAGAAACAAGATCCACCATACTTCCCATCTTTCTGTCACCTAAAAGGCTTGCGGATTCTTTGTCCAGAAGAGGAATCTGATCATAACTGATTTCCTTGATATCGTCTGTAAAATTTCTCTCTTCCGGCTGTACCAGTTTCTGATACTTATTGGCATTCACAATTGGGGAAGACAAAAGTGTTCCCACAGCATAAATCACACCAATTCCCAGAATGACGAATATACCGCCCTTTAACACTTTGTTGCTTTTTAATTCATACATGCTCCGGATTCTCTTTTTGATCGCATAAAGGACCAACATCACTACTACCACAGCCGCCAGGAAAAACCAAAAACCACTCTCATGAATGTTGAGGGCCGGCAACGTCACATAGTAATAGAGAAATGCCAGGACAACTACAAGAAGTCCTGCTGCAAGTTTCTTTTTCATATGCTGTACCTAACCTTTCTCAAGCACTTATTTTGCTTGTTCTGCTCATTGTAGCACTTCCTGCATCATACAGCAAGCAAATACCCTTTGGACACAGAAATTTCACAATTTACTCCTTTCAAACTCTCTGAAAAAGAACAAAAGAGGAAAGCCCTCCCAGAATTTTCTGTTTAGACTTCCCTCTTATCTGTTTCAATATTGTTTTTTTAGTCTTCTTCTGCATTAGCACGAGCTGCGATTTCTTTCTCCTGAATATCAGAAGGAGCCTGCTCATAACGTGCGAATTCATAGGAGAATACACCGCTTCCGCCTGTCATGGAACGCAAATCTGTGGAATAACCATAGATAGAAAGCATAGGAACATCGGCTTCTACCACTGTATTTCCTTTGCGGTTTGCATCTGGATTCATACCAAGCACACGGCCTCTTCTCTTATTTAAATCTCCCATAACATCACCGGTAAATTTATCCGGAACACTGACTTTCATGGAAACAATAGGCTCTAGCAGAACCGGTGATGCTTCCATAAAGCCTTTCTTGAATGCCTGAACTGCTGCGGTCTTAAATGCCATTTCAGAAGAGTCTACCGGATGGTAAGATCCATCATATAAAACAGCTTTTACACCAACTACCGGATATGCAGCCAAAGGACCTTTTCCTACGGAATCCTGAATACCTTTTTCTACAGCCGGGAAGTAGTTCTTAGGAACTGCTCCTCCTACTACAACCTGTTCGAATACATATGGTGTTTCCAAATCACCGGATGGTTCAAATGTCATCTTAACATGACCATACTGACCATGTCCGCCGGACTGTTTTTTGTATTTGTATTCTACATCAGATTTTTTACGGATGGTTTCTTTAAATGGAACCTTTGGTTCGGAAAGAACGATGTCTACTTTATAGCGTTCTTTCAGCTTGCTTACTACGATATCCAGATGCTGCTCACCAATACCGTAAAGAAGTGTCTGACGGTTCTGAGAATCATTTACCACTTTCAGGGTAACATCTTCCTGCATCATTTTGGACAGTGCCTGGGAAACTTTATCGTCATCCCCTTTATTGACTGTTTTATAACGTTTGTATGTATATGGTACGGAAAATTCTGTTTTACCAAAAAGAATCGGTGTATTTTTCGTAGCAAGTGTGTCACCGGTCACTACGGTATTTAATTTTGCGATTGCACCGATATCACCGGCATGAAGTTCTGCTACTTCGATTGGTTTGGATCCTTCCAGCACATACAGTTTGTTCAGTTTTTCCTCTGTTTCTTTTCCTGTGTTATACAGTGTATCATCACCCTTGATAACACCGGAACAAACTTTAATCAGAGAATATTTTCCAAGGAATGGATCTACGATGGTCTTGAAAACATAAGCAGATTTTGCTTTTGTGAAATCATAGTTTGCCTGATAAATCTCATTGGTCTTCATGTTCATACCAGCACAGGTCTTCTGATCCGGGCTTGGGAAATAACCGCAGATATCATCCAGCAGGTTCGCAACACCCTGAATATTAATGGTAGATCCCATACATACTGGAACAATGCTGCCATCGGAAATATTGGTTTTCAACGCTGCAGATACTTCTGCCACAGAGAAAGCTTCCCCTGCAAAATAACGATCCATAAATTCTTCACTGATTTCTGCAACAGATTCCATTAAGGTTTCATGGTATTGTTCTAAGTATTCCTGCAAATATTCCGGTACTGGGCATTCTTTTTTCTGTCCACGCTCAATATATCTTCTGCCGGCCTGTTTTACAATGTTCACGTATCCTACGAACTTACCTTCTTCACGGATTGGCATGTGAAGAGGTGCAATCTTCTTACCATAAAGCTCTGTCAGTTCTCCTACAACTTTACGATAGCTGACATCATCGATATCCATCTCTGTTACAAAGAACATTCTCGGAAGATTGTATTTTTCACATAATTCCCACGCTTTTTGTGTACCTACCTGTACGCCGTCTTTTCCGGATACCACGATAATCGCTGCATCTGCTGCTGCAACAGCTTCTTCTACTTCACCTACAAAGTCAAAGTATCCCGGTGTGTCCAATACATTGATTTTCACCTTGCCCCATTCAATCGGAACTACAGATGTTGTAATTGAGAATTTTCTCTTAATCTCCTCTTTATCATAATCACTGACTGTGTTACCATCTGTCACTTTTCCTAATCGGTTTGTAATACCTGATAAATAAGCCATTGCCTCCACCAGACTTGTTTTGCCGGCGCCACCATGACCGAGCAGGACCACATTTCTTATTCTGTCGCTTCTAAAAACGTCCATATGTAATACCTCCCAAACTTAGTATGTGTATATTTTACTAAAAAACTTTCAACAATTCAAGTATTTTATTCAAATTAGACAAGTTTTTTATTTTATTATTTTATCACAATAAATCTTTTTCCGTTATTTACGCCATATTCTTCACTTTAACGTGTAGAATTGTTGACTTTTCTATCATACTGTCATAAAATGATAC
>Juniper_p2__coassemble_2712_pt1 | contig 8891 bp, 6 predicted proteins | sample Juniper_p2__metabat2_low_PE_014 | metagenome-assembled genome bin Juniper_p2 | reverse complement strand
GCCTTCCATATCCCATGGGCAGTTTAATAAGAATGTACCGCCGTCAACTAATTCCTGAACCATGTTATATTTGTTAACATAGGAAGGATTGTGACAAGCAACAAAGTTCGCCTGTTTAATCAGGTATGTGGATTTGATTGGGCTCTTACCAAAACGAAGGTGAGACATTGTAACACCGCCGGATTTTTTAGAGTCGTAATCAAAGTATGCCTGAGCATACATATCTGTATTATCACCGATAATCTTGATGGAGTTTTTGTTTGCACCAACAGTACCGTCAGCACCTAATCCCCAGAATTTGCAGTTGATTGTTCCTTCTGGTGTAGTAACAAGTGGAGCACCAACTTCCAGAGATAAGTTTGTAACATCATCCACAATACCAATTGTGAATTTCTGTTTTGTTGTGTTTTCATATACAGCAACGATCTGAGCAGGTGTAGTATCTTTGGAACCTAAACCGTAACGGCCTGTGAATACTGGTGTATCGTTGAATTTTGTACCTTTCAGTGCAGCAACAACGTCTAAGTATAATGGTTCACCAAGAGCACCTGGTTCTTTTGTTCTGTCTAATACTGTAATCTGTTTTACAGATTCAGGAATAGCGTTTACTAATGCTTCAGCAGAGAATGGTCTGTAAAGACGAACAGTAACAAGACCAACTTTTTTGCCTGCTGCCATTAAGTAATCGATTGTTTCTTCAATTGTTTCACAAGCAGAACCCATAGCGATGATTACGTGTTCAGCGTCTTCAGCACCATAGTAGTTGAACAGTTTGTAGTTTGTTCCGATTTTTTCGTTTACTTTGTCCATGTATTCCTGTACTAATGCTGGAAGAGCATCGTAGTATGGGTTACATGCTTCTCTTGCCTGGAAGAAGATATCAGGGTTCTGAGCAGAACCTCTCTGACATGGATGATTTGGATTTAATGCATGTTTACGGAATGCGTCAACAGCTTCTAAATCTACCATATCTTTTAAATCTTCGTAATCCCATGTTTCAATCTTCTGGATTTCATGAGAAGTACGGAAACCATCGAAGAAGTTGATAAATGGAACTTTTCCTTTGATTGCTGCACAGTGTGCAACTGGTGTTAAGTCCATAACTTCCTGTACGGAAGATTCACATAACATAGCACATCCTGTCTGACGGCAAGCATATACGTCAGAGTGATCACCGAAAATAGACAGTGCATGGCTTGCAAGAGCACGGGCAGATACGTTGATAACGCCTGGTAACTGCTCACCAGCGATTTTGTAAAGGTTTGGAATCATCAACAGAAGACCCTGAGATGCTGTATATGTAGTAGTCAGGGCACCTGCTGCTAAGGAGCCGTGAACTGCACCTGCAGCACCAGCTTCAGACTGCATTTCTGTAACCTGTACTTCCTGTCCGAAAATGTTCTTTCTTCCCTGTGTTGCCCATTCATCAGTAGCTTCTGCCATTACGGATGAAGGGGTAATAGGATAAATAGCCGCAACATCTGAATATGCATAAGAAGCATGAGCTGCTGCATGGTTACCATCCATGGTTTTCATCTTTCTAGCCATTTGATTTTTTCCTCCTTGAAAATTGTTGTTTTTAAACAATATTCTACTTCGCTCACGAAGTCTATATGAAATTATAGCACGATTTCACAAGCCTGTCTATTTGTAAAACATAAGAAAATGAAATGTTTTCCCAAAAAAACATGCTCTGTCTGTTCTTATTGCCCCATAATTTCCAAAATAGATTTAGACGATAGCTCTTTTACTAATACCGACTGCACTCTTGTCAGCTCCTGATGTACTTTGCATCCGCAATCTCCTGCATTGTGAATACAGTTTTTTTCCGGCTTCATACATTCAATCATATAGAAATCCGGATCCACTGCCAGATAAATGTCCAGAAGTGTCAATTCTCCAATTGATTTTTTCAGAGCATATCCTCCGTTACTTCCTCTGAAACTTCTTACAATTTCTTTCTTCTCCAGCTTTTTTAGTATTTTATAAACAAATGCCGGTGTCAGGTCTTCTTTTTCACAAATCTGGTTCACACACATTTTTTCGCCCTTGGCCAGAGCCCGGACAATTCTTACACCGTAGTCGCATTCTCTTGTAATTAACATGGATTTCTTCCCCTCTGTTATCTTCTGTTTCTTGTAGTCTCTTAAACATTATACCTATCTGTACTTAATTTATCAAGTAATTTCAAAAAGATTTTCGTAAGAAACACTTGCAAAATCCTTATTTTAAGGTACAATGAAAGAGATTATGCATAAAAATTGTTCTTTATAATAAGTGAGGGAAAACAAAACATGATTGCAGCAAATAATGTTACATTACGATTAGGTAAGAAAGCACTGTTTGAGGATGTTAATATTAAATTTACTGAAGGAAACTGTTACGGTCTCATCGGTGCAAACGGAGCCGGAAAATCTACATTTTTAAAAATTCTTTCCGGACAGTTGGAAACAACCAATGGAAATATTTCCATTACACCAGGTCAGCGTCTGTCTTTCCTGCAGCAGGATCACTTCAAATATGATGCTTTTCCTGTACTGGATACGGTTATTATGGGAAATCAGCGTCTCTATGATATCATGAAGGAAAAAGAAGCCATCTACGCAAAAGAAGACTTCACTGACGAAGACGGAATCCGTGCCAGCGAGCTGGAAGGCGAATTTGCCGAAATGAATGGCTGGGAAGCAGAATCTGATGCAGCTATGCTTTTAAACGGTCTTGGAATCGATACAGAATTTCACTATGCACAGATGTCTGACTTAAACGGAAGCCAGAAGGTAAAGGTTCTCCTTGCCCAGGCACTTTTTGGAAATCCTGATATCCTGCTTCTTGATGAGCCTACAAACCACTTGGATCTGGATGCCATTGAATGGCTGGAAGAATTCCTGATCAATTTTGAAAATACGGTAATCGTAGTATCTCATGACCGTTATTTCTTAAACAAAGTATGTACCCATACTGCGGACATTGACTATGGTAAAATCCAGCTCTATGCCGGAAACTATGATTTCTGGTATGAGTCCAGTCAGCTTCTTATTAAGCAGATGAAAGAAGCAAACCGTAAAAAAGAAGAAAAAATCAAAGAGCTTCAGGAATTTATCTCACGTTTCTCTGCAAATGCTTCTAAATCTAAACAGGCTACTTCCAGAAAACGTGCTCTTGAGAAAATTCAGCTAGATGAAATGCGTCCATCCAGCCGTAAGTATCCTTATATTGATTTCCGTCCAAACCGTGAAATCGGAAATGAAGTGCTTATGGTAGAAGGACTTTCTAAAACAATCGACGGCGTAAAAGTTCTGGATAACCTGACCTTTACCCTTGGACATGATGATAAAGTAGCTTTTGTTGGCGGAAATGAACGTGCAAAGACTGTTCTCTTCCAGATTTTAATGGGCGAGATGGAGCCTGATGAAGGAAGCTACAAATGGGGTGTTACCACATCTCAGAGCTACTTCCCGAAAGACAACACCAAAGAATTTGACAATGACCTGACTATCGCTGACTGGCTCACCGGATATTCTGAGATTAAGGATGCCACTTATGTGCGTGGATTCCTTGGCCGTATGCTCTTCCCTGGAGAAGACGGTGTAAAAAAAGTCCGGGTGCTCTCCGGTGGTGAAAAGGTAAGATGTCTCTTATCGAAAATGATGATTTCCGGTGCTAATGTATTGCTCTTTGATGAGCCTACCAACCATCTGGATATGGAATCTATCACTGCCTTAAATAACGGTATGATTAAATTCCCGGGCGTTATTTTGTTTGCTTCTCATGACCACCAGATTGTACAGACTACAGCGAACCGTATCATGGAAATCCTTCCAAACGGCGTGCTGATCGATAAGATTACTACTTATGACGAATATCTGGCCAGTGATGAAATGGCAAGAAAACGCCAGGTTTATACTATGACAGAGGAAGACAACTAAATTTTTTAGATTTGGCAAAGAGCTGTTGAATGAAAATTCGATGGCTCTTTTTTGTATCTTTTACTATTTAAATTTCTGTAGTATAGTAGATTCATATTATATATTTTTCTTCACAACAATGAATTGGAGGTGTCGCTTATTTATCAACAGCTATTATTAAAACGCAAGGAATTTCTTGAACAGGAAATTCTAAATCTCCAGGAAAAGATTTCTCTTCTTCCTCCTGGGAAACTTATCTGTACCAGAAATAGGAAACGTTTCAAGTGGTATCACAGCCTAAAGCATTCTTGTATTTATCTTCCTAAATCCCAGGAATCTCTGGCCATCTCCTACGTTCCAAATCAGAAGTTATCATTGATACCGCACTTTGCACGAACAAAATCCCATTCCGGTATGAATGTATCCTTTCTCTTGGCTCTAAAACTTTTTTCCCTGACTTTACCATACGCCACCCGTCAACTGGGGAATTTTTCTACTGGGAGCACTTTGGCATGATGGATTCTACTGCTTATTCACAAAATGCCTTTAACAAACTACAAATCTATGCCTGTTATGGCATCCTGCCCACGATTAACCTTATTACTACCTATGAAACCAAGGAACATCCTCTCAATGCACAGACTGTCCAACAACTAATTACTCATTACTTCTTGTAGAGCAGATTTATTTCCATTTTGGGTAGGGGCAAAATCACCCTGCTACACTCTTTTCCTTTTTATACCCCTACCTAGGGTAATTTTTACTTTCCAAGCCAAGTTTTTGCCCTTGCATACTCCTAAAACTTCTCTTACCCACTGTGTTGGGCAAAACCCTCTGATTCCTCTTTGTTTTGCCCAATTCCATGATGAACTAATATTTTCCCCTAAGACTCTTTCGCTTCAATCTGCATTTTCATATCTTTATACTCTTTCGGTGAAATCCCAAATTCTTTCTTAAAAGCCCGGTAAAAATTTGAATAATCTTTAAATCCAAACATTAGATACGCTTTGCTGATACTGATATTACTTAGAATTGCATTCTGGCAGGCAGACAGACGCTTTTTCATAATATACTGATGTATAGAAATTCCAGTATTTCTCTTAAATAAATGTGCAATATAATATTTACTGACATAAAACTTCTTTGCCAGATGCTCCAGAGAAATATCCTGTTCTAAGTGATTGTCAATATATACCAACAACTTCTGGTACAAATCCTGCTCTTCTTTCCTTTTTCTTGGATTGTTTTGTTCATATGCCATCCTGTTTAAATGAAGGACAAGATCACAGATACTAATAAACACTTTTGATTCTTTTCCGAAACGTTCGGAATTTATTTCTTCTATTAAATGAAAAATTTTAGACTGTATTGCGCTAAACGGTACTGCCTCATTATGATAAATATATTGCTTCTTCTCAGTAGCACATTGAATCATATAATAAAAATCTTCCGACATTTGCCGCATTCGCTGAAGATAATCTGTGCTGAGCCAAAATACAAAACGGCTATAAGGTAAGTTTTCATCATGAATCACGGCTCTATGAGGCACTCCCGGTGGAATCACCACCACATCTCCTGTCTTTAAAGGAAAGGACTTATCACGAATCCAAATCGATACGTTTCCTTCCATAAAAAAATAAACTTCATAATAATTGTGAAAATGGCTATCCATATGCTTCAAATGCTTATCACTGTAGTAATAAATTTCAAAATCCTTAGACAGCATATACTGGCGTGTTATAAAATCTGTTTTATAATTTTTTTTCATCTTCTGTCTCTCACACTTTCTATGTTTGTTCGTGTATTCATATTAATACAAAACAACAACTTTTGCAATATATACAACAATCTTATCAATTGGAATTATTTTAAGTCGAAACTATAATACTAAATATCAAACAAACATCGAAAGTGAGGAAATCAATTATGGAAATGACAATGCGCTGGTACGGAAAAAATCATGATACCGTTACTCTGGAGCAGATTAAGCAGAGCTGCTATGTAACAGGTATCATTACAACTCTTTATGACAAATTACCTGGTGAAGTTTGGACACTGGATGAAATCCTGGCTATGAAAAAAGAGGTAGAAGATGCAGGTCTTCACTTAGCTGGTATCGAAAGTGTAAACGTAAGCGATGCTATTAAAACAGGTGCTCCTGAGAGGGACAAAGACATTGCAGCTTACATCGAAACACTGGAAAATCTTGGAAAAGCTGATATTCATATGGTATGCTACAACTTCATGCCTGTATTTGACTGGACCAGAACAGAACTGGCAAGAGTAAGAGAAGACGGAACTACTGTTCTTGCATACAACCAGGATACTGTAGACGCTATGGACCCGGACAACATGTTTGATTCCATCAAAGACAACATGAATGGTACTGTTATGCCAGGCTGGGAACCAGAACGTATGGAAAAAGTAAAAGAATTATTCGAACTTTACAAAGATATTGATGAAGAAAAATTATTCGAAAACTTGAAATACTTCCTGGAAGCAATCATGCCGGTTTGTGACAAATATGACATCAACATGGCAATCCACCCAGACGATCCATCTTGGAGCGTATTTGGCCTGCCTCGTATTATTTCCTCCCAGGCAAAGCTGAAACGTATGATGGATATGGTTCCAAACAAACACAATGGTGTTACATTCTGCATGGGCTCTTACGGAACCAACTTAAACAATGATTTAATTGATACCATTCATATGCTCAAGGGAAGAATTCACTTCGCACACGTAAGAAACCTTCGTTTCAACGATGGCATGCGTGACTTCGAAGAAAGTGCACATTTAAGCTCTGATGGTACATTTGATATGTACGCTATCATGAAAGCACTTCACGACACAGGATTTGATGGACCAATCCGCCCAGACCACGGACGTATGATGTGGGGAGAAAAGGCAATGCCTGGCTATGGTCTGTATGACCGTGCTCTCGGTGCTGCATACCTGAGAGGATTATGGGAAGCTGCTGAAAAAGAATCCAAATAAGAGTAGTCATCGCAAGTGCGAGAAAGGGAAAAAACATGAAATTAACTTTAGAAGGCCTGAAAAACAGACAGGATTGGGAAGCTGCTGGAATTGCTCTCCCATCCTATGACATTGAAAAAGTAGTTGAAAACACAAAAAAATCCCCTACATGGGTACACTTTGGTGCTGGTAACATCTTCCGTATCTTCATTGGCGGACTGGCTAATACTTTACTGGAAAAAGAGGAAGCTGACAAGGGTATTACCTGTGTAGAAACTTTTGACTTTGATGTAGTGGATAAAATCTACAAACCTTATGACAATCTGGTACTGGCTGTTACCTTAAAAGCAGACGGTTCTACAGACAAGAAAGTTCTTGGTTCTCTGACAGAAGCAATCAAAGCTCAGTCCAATGTTGCAGAAGAATGGAACCGTTTAAAAGAAATCTTCGTGAATCCTGAACTGCAGATGATTTCTTTTACAATCACAGAAAAAGGATATGCTTTAAAAGGTGCTGACGGAACTTTCTTCCCATTCATCCAGGCTGACATTGACAACGGTCCTGAAAAAGCTGGTTCTGCTATGGCTGTTGTATGCGCTTTATTAAATGAGCGTTACAAAGCAGGAAAAACTCCTCTTGCTGTTGTTTCTATGGATAACTGCTCTCACAATGGTGAAAAACTGCAGAACTCTATTCTCACTATGGCAAAAGAATGGCTTGCAAAAGGTTTTGTAGAAGAAGGATTCGTAGAATATCTTTCCAATGAAAAACAAGTTTCTTTCCCATGGTCCATGATTGATAAAATTACACCAAGACCAGCCGATTCTGTATGTGAAGACCTGGAAAAAGCTGGTGTAGAAGAGATTGCACCTGTAATCACTTCTAAGAGAACCTATATCGCTCCTTTCGTAAATGCAGAAGGTCCTCAGTACCTGGTTATTGAAGATAAATTCCCGAATGGAAGACCTGCTCTGGAAAAGGCCGGTGTATATCTCACAGACAGAGATACCGTAAACAAAGTAGAGCGTATGAAAGTTACTACTTGCCTGAATCCTCTGCATACTGCTCTTGCTGTGTACGGCTGTGTACTTGGCTATACTTTAATTGCAGATGAAATGAAAGACGAACAATTAAACAAACTGGTTCACCAGATTGGCCCTGTAGAAGGTATGCCGGTAGTAACAGATCCTGGTATCCTCTCTCCTGCTGACTTTGTAGACGAAGTTATCAATGTTCGTATCCCGAACCCATTTATGCCTGACACACCACAGCGTATTGCTACCGATACTTCACAGAAAGTAGGTATCCGCTACGGTGAAACGATTAAATCCTATGTAGCACAGTATGGTGATGCGAAAAAATTAACAGCTATCCCTCTGGCAATTGCAGGATGGTGCAGATATCTCTTAGGTGTAGATGATGAAGGAAATACTTTTGAACGTTCCGCAGACCCAATGCTGGAAGAACTGAGCAAGGCTCTGGAAGGAATTGAAGTTGGAAATCCTTCTTCTTACAACGGACAGTTAAAATCCATCCTTTCCAACGCAAACATCTTTGGTATTGACTTATATGAAGCTGGAATCGGTGAAAAGATTGAAGACATGTTCCTGGAAGAAATCGCAGGTGCAGGTGCTGTAAGAAATACTTTGAAAAAATATATGGCATAATAAAAAAGGATGCTGTTTCCTCCCGTGAGGGGCAGCATCCTTTTTTACTGTTTAGAGGCCAAATTCCTCAAACAGTTTTTTCTGGTACTCCTTATCTAAGGCAGCTTTTATAATATCGTCTGTTCTTCCCAATTCATACAGACGCAGCGTCAAAGCATTTACTCTTTTTTCTCCCTCTTGTAGCCCCAACCGTCTTTTTTCTTCCAATTCCTCATACATCAATTCCTCTAATGCTTCACACATCTCTTTTACCTCCTGAAATTCTTTTTTATTTGCCCGGACAATAATATGCATAACCATAAACCTTATAGAAATCATCCAGACTCAGATAATCCCCTGGACC
>Juniper_p2__coassemble_2662_pt1 | contig 9074 bp, 4 predicted proteins | sample Juniper_p2__metabat2_low_PE_014 | metagenome-assembled genome bin Juniper_p2 | reverse complement strand
AGTCTGACGTCCTTTTCTTACTAACTGGTTAAATGTTGGCATTCCTTTCACCTCCTGTAAAATTTGCACATCTTCTATATTATTTATAGAAGAAATAAAGTGGCTGCCAGTTATTCATCATATGAATAATCTTTTGCAGTGTGCAGAAAAATCCTGTTTCCTACGCACACTTCTTCATTATATATAGGAAGAATTCCTCTGTCAAGGAATTTTTTTGAAAAAATCATTTTTTTACATACAAAAAGAGATATCACAAGGTATCCTTTCTACAGGAATTTTCTTGGAATATCTCTTTTGTTTATTATCTGCTATTTCTCAAACAGATTATTCTTCTGTTGTCTCTTCTTCGGAAGTTTCTTCTTCTGCCTCAACAGCGTCTTCAACAGTTTCTGTTTCCTCCGCTGACTCTTCTGTATCCGCAATTTCTTCTGTCATTTCTTCCTCAAATTCGTCCTCTTCCAAAACTTCATCTTCATCTGTATCCAGCTTAATGTTGGCATATTTCTTCATACCTGTTCCGGCCGGAATCAGCTTACCAATGATAACATTTTCTTTCAGACCAATCAATGGGTCAATCTTTCCTTTGATTGCTGCCTCTGTCAGAACTTTTGTTGTTTCCTGGAAGGAAGCTGCTGACAAGAAGGAGTTTGTTGCCAGAGATGCTTTTGTAATACCAAGCATTACCTGTTTTCCATCTGCTGGTTCTTTTCCTTCATCGATGAGTCTTTCGTTCTCTTCTTCAAAGTCAAGAACATCTACCAGTGTTCCTGGAAGGAATTCTGTATCTCCGTTGTTTTCAATGCGAATCTTCTTCAGCATCTGGCGTACAATCACTTCGATATGTTTATCGTTGATTTCTACACCCTGGAGACGGTAAACTCTCTGAACCTCACGGATCATGTAATCCTGAACAGCACGAACACCTTTGATTCTCAGGATGTCGTGTGGATTTACAGAACCTTCTGTCAGTTCATCACCTGCTTCCAGATACTGTCCATCCTGAATCTTGATACGGGAACCGTATGGAATCAGGTAGGTCTTAGATTCTCCGCTTTCATTGTCTGTTACAATGATTTCACGTTTCTTCTTAGTATCTTTAATGGTAGCAGTACCTTTGATTTCTGTAATAATAGCAAGACCTTTCGGTTTTCTTGCCTCGAAAAGCTCCTCGACACGAGGAAGACCCTGTGTGATATCTCCACCAGCCACACCACCGGTATGGAAGGTACGCATGGTAAGCTGTGTACCAGGTTCACCGATAGACTGTGCAGCAACGATACCAACAGATTCACCAACCTGTACCGGCTCTCCTGTTGCCATGTTTGCACCGTAACATTTTGCACAAACACCAACATGAGATTTACATGTAAGGATTGTACGGATTTTAACAGCTTCGTATGGTTTGCCATCCGGTGTAACACCCTCTGTTACCACACGGGCTGCACGTTTCGGTGTAATCATGTGATTTGCTTTTACAATTACTTTTCCATCTTTATCTTTGATTGTCTCACAGGAGAAACGTCCTGTAATACGTTCCTGAAGACTTTCGATTTCTTCTTTTCCATCAACAAAGGCTTTTACCCACATACCTGGAATTTCACCTTTGCTTTCACAGCAGTCTACTTCACGGACAATCAGCTCCTGAGATACATCTACAAGACGTCTTGTCAGGTAACCAGAGTCGGCTGTACGAAGAGCAGTATCGGAAAGACCTTTACGAGCTCCGTGCGCAGACATGAAGTATTCCAGTACGTCAAGACCTTCACGGAAGTTGGACTTGATTGGCAATTCGATGGTGTGACCTGTTGTATCGGCCATCAAACCACGCATACCTGCAAGCTGTTTAATCTGTTTATCAGAACCACGGGCTCCGGAGTCAGCCATCATGTAGATGTTGTTGTACTTATCAAGACCATCAAGCAGTGCCCTTGTAAGGGCATCGTCAGTCTTCTTCCATGTATCAACAACTTCTTTATAACGTTCTTCCTCTGTGATAAGACCACGTTTAAAGTTCTTGGTAATCAAGTCTACCGTATCCTGAGCTTTCTGAATCATCTCTGGCTTCTGTGGCGGCACAGTCATATCTGAAATAGATACAGTCATAGCGGCTCTTGTAGAGTATTTATAACCCATTGCCTTAATGCTGTCCAGAACTTCAGCTGTCTTAGTAGCACCATGAGTATTAATAACTTTTTCCAGGATTTTCTTTAACTGCTTCTTGCCAACCAGGAAATCGACTTCTGGAAGCAGTTCATTGCCAGGAATGCTTCTGTCTACGAAACCTAAGTCCTGAGGAAGGATTTCGTTGAATAACAGACGTCCAAGAGTAGACTGAATCTTACCTCTGGATACTGTTCCATCCGGCATTTTCTTTTCAACATAAACGAAAATCTTAGTCTGCAGAGCAATTACCTGGTTTTCATATGCCAGAATCGCTTCATTCAGACTCTTGAATACTTTGCCTTCCCCATTGTAACCGGGTCTGTCCTGTGTCAGATAGTAAATACCAAGAACCATATCCTGTGAAGGAACGGCTACCGGACCACCATCGGAAGGTTTCAGCAGGTTGTTTGGTGAAAGCAGAAGGAAACGGCACTCTGCCTGAGCTTCCACAGATAATGGAAGATGCACAGCCATCTGGTCACCGTCGAAGTCAGCATTAAACGCTGTACATACCAATGGATGCAGCTTAATTGCTTTACCTTCTACCAGAATTGGCTCAAATGCCTGAATACCTAATCTATGCAGTGTAGGAGCACGGTTTAACATAACCGGATGCTCTTTAATTACTTCTTCCAGCACATCCCATACAGCTGGTTCCAGCTTCTCTACCATTTTCTTGGCATTTTTAATATTATGGGCAGTACCGTTGGCTACTAATTCTTTCATAACGAAAGGTTTGAACAATTCAATAGCCATTTCTTTTGGCAGACCGCACTGGAAAATCTTCAGTTCTGGTCCAACTACGATAACAGAACGTCCTGAGTAGTCAACACGTTTACCTAACAGGTTCTGACGGAAACGTCCTGATTTACCTTTCAGCATATCAGAAAGGGATTTCAGTGCTCTGTTTCCAGGACCTGTAACCGGACGGCCACGGCGTCCGTTATCAATCAGGGCATCTACTGCTTCCTGAAGCATACGTTTTTCATTACGAACAATGATGTCAGGAGCACCTAATTCTAACAGTCTTTTCAGACGGTTGTTTCTGTTGATAATTCTTCTGTACAGATCATTTAAATCAGATGTAGCAAAACGGCCTCCGTCTAACTGTACCATTGGACGTAAATCCGGTGGGATAACAGGAACAACGGTCATGATCATCCATTCCGGTCTGTTTCCTGATTCGCGGAAAGCTTCTACTACTTCCAAACGTTTTACAATACGGGCACGTTTCTGGCCTGTAGAATCTTTAAGACCTGCTTTCAGTTCTTTTGATTCTCTTTCCAAATCAATAGCTTCCAGAAGCTCTTTAATCGCTTCTGCACCCATTCCTACACGGAAGTCATCACCATATTTTTCTCTGGCATCCTGATATTCTCTCTCTGTAAGAACCTGTTTGTAAGACAAATCTGTTGTTCCTGCATCTAAGACAATATAGTTTGCAAAGTATAATACTTTTTCCAGAGTTCTTGGGGACAGGTCAAGAATCAGACCCATTCTGGAAGGAATACCCTTGAAATACCAGATATGGGAAACCGGAGCAGCCAGTTCAATATGTCCCATACGCTCTCTACGAACAGATGCTTTTGTTACTTCAACACCACATCGGTCACAGATTACGCCTTTGTAACGAATCTTCTTATATTTACCGCAGTGACATTCCCAGTCCTTGCTTGGTCCGAAGATCCTTTCACAGAAAAGTCCGTCTTTTTCCGGTTTTAAAGTTCTATAGTTAATGGTTTCCGGTTTTTTTACCTCGCCATGGGACCATTCCCGGATTTTCTCCGGGGATGCCAGTCCGATTTTAATGGCATCAAAGGTCATTGGCTGATACACCTCTTTATTTGCTGTTTCTGGCATTGTAGACTCCTTTCCTAATTACTCTTCGTCTTGAGCATCATCAAAGCCTAAGAACATATCATCTTCTTCCTCGGCCTCGTCTTCAATATCTACCAGTTCTTCGCCTTCAAATTCCTGTTTGGAGTATCCATGGCTTGCATAATCTTCGTTGTCAGCTCCACGGGAATCCCCTTCAATAATAGAACGCATGTCAGTATCGCCATAATCGATATTCTCCATGATTTCTACTTCTGTCATATCTTCTCTCAGGACTCTTACATCAAGACCAAGAGACTGAAGCTCTTTCAGAAGTACCTTGAAGGATTCCGGAATACCTGGTTCAGGAATATTGTCACCTTTAATAATTGCTTCGTAAGTTTTCACACGTCCGATTACATCATCGGATTTTACAGTCAGGATTTCCTGCAGTGTGTAAGATGCACCGTATGCTTCCAGTGCCCAAACCTCCATTTCTCCGAAACGCTGGCCACCGAACTGAGCTTTACCACCCAGAGGCTGCTGTGTAACCAGAGAGTATGGACCTGTGGAACGTGCATGGATTTTATCATCAACCAGATGATGGAGTTTCAGGTAATGCATGTGTCCGATGGTAACCGGACTGTCAAAATATTCTCCGGTACGTCCGTCACGGAGTCTTACCTTACCGTCTCTGGAAAGAGGAACCCCTTTCCACAGTTCTCTGTGAGCCTTATTCTCATCTAAGAACTGCATAACTTCCGGTCTTAAAACATCTTCATATTTTGCACGGAATTCTTCAAAGTCTTCCATGTTTACATAATCATTTGCCATTTCCAGAGTATCCTGGATATCATTTTCGTTTGCACCATCAAATACTGGTGTTGCAATGTTGAAGCCTAATGCTTTTGCAGCAAGACTCAAATGGATTTCCAGCACCTGTCCGATATTCATACGGGAAGGTACGCCCAGAGGGTTCAATACAATGTCCAGAGGACGTCCGTTTGGCAGGAATGGCATATCTTCTACAGGAAGTACACGGGAAACAACACCCTTGTTACCGTGACGACCAGCCATTTTATCACCTACAGAGATTTTTCTCTTCTGGGCAATATAAATGCGGACTGCCTGATTTACACCTGGAGATAACTCATCTCCGTTTTCTCTTGTGAATACTTTGGCATCCACAACGATACCATATTCACCATGAGGAACTTTCAGAGAAGTATCACGAACCTCTCTTGCTTTTTCACCGAAGATTGCACGGAGCAGTCTTTCTTCTGCTGTAAGTTCTGTCTCTCCCTTAGGAGTTACTTTACCTACCAGGATATCCCCTGCACGAACTTCAGCACCGATACGGATGATTCCTCGTTCATCCAGATCTTTCAGAGCATCATCACCGACACCAGGAACATCTCTTGTGATTTCTTCCGGTCCCAGTTTTGTATCTCTGGCTTCTGCTTCATATTCTTCGATATGAACAGAAGTATATACATCATCCATAACCAGTCTTTCACTTAAAAGAACAGCATCCTCGTAGTTATAACCTTCCCAGGTCATAAATCCGATTAACGGGTTCTTACCTAATGCCAATTCTCCCTTTGCGGTAGATGGACCGTCAGCGATTACCTGACCTGCCTCTACATGCTCACCCTTAAACACAATCGGTCTCTGGTTGTAGCAGTTGCTCTGGTTACTTCTCATAAACTTAGTCAGATGATAAACATCTTTTGTTCCATCATCATTTTTGATAATAATTTCTTTGGAAGCTGCACATTCTACGGTACCGGCTTTTTTCGCCACTACGCAGACACCTGAGTCTACAGCTGCCTTAGATTCCATACCGGTTCCTACAACAGGAGCTTCTGTAGTAAGAAGCGGAACGGCCTGACGCTGCATGTTAGATCCCATCAGCGCACGGTTCGCATCGTCGTTCTGCAGGAACGGAATCAATGCTGTCGCAACGGAGAACACCATCTTAGGAGATACGTCCATGTATTCAAACATCTGACGTTCATATTCCTGAGTCTCTTCTCTGTAACGACCGGATACATTCTTATGAATGAAGTGTCCTTCTTCATCCAGAGGTTCGTTAGCCTGTGCTACGTGGTAAATATCCTCTTCATCCGCTGTCATATAAACAACTTCGTCTGTAACACGAGGATTTTTCTTATCTGTTCTGTCAATCTTTCTGTATGGAGCTTCCACAAAACCATATTCATTGATTCTTGCGTAAGATGCCAGAGAGTTGATCAGACCGATGTTAGGACCTTCAGGAGTTTCGATAGGACACATTCTTCCGTAATGGGAATAATGAACATCTCGCACCTCGAATCCTGCACGATCACGGGACAAACCACCTGGTCCAAGTGCTGACAAACGTCTCTTATGAGTCAACTCACCCAGAGGGTTGTTCTGATCCATGAACTGAGACAACTGAGAAGAACCGAAGAATTCTTTCACTGCTGCAGTCACTGGTTTAATATTAATAAGAGACTGAGGTGTAATACCATCCAAATCCTGAGTAGTCATTCTTTCTCTTACGACTCTCTCTAATCTGGAAAGACCGATTCTGTACTGATTCTGTAACAGCTCACCTACTGCTCTGATACGTCTGTTTCCTAAATGGTCAATATCATCATCTGTTCCAAGGCCGTATTCCAGATGCATATTATAGTTGATAGAAGCTAAAATATCTTCTTTTGTAATATGCTTTGGAATCAACTCGTGGATTTCCTGCTTGATAGCTTCTTTGATATCTTCTGCTTCTTCGTTTTCTTCCAGAATTTTTGCAAGAACAGGGTAATATACTAATTCTGTAACACCCATTTCTTTCAGTTCTTCTTCTGTGAAGTCCACATAGTTTTTGATATCAACTACCATGCTGGAAAGCACTTTGATATTACGTTCTTCGCCCTGCATCCAAACATAAGGAACAGCCGCATTCTGAATCTGATCAGCAAGTTCCTGGCTTACCACAGTACCTGTCTCAGCGATGATTTCTCCTGTTGTCATATCTACAACATCTTCAGCAAGCTTATGTCCTGCAATACGGTTACGAAGGAGTAATTTCTTATTAAATTTATAACGTCCCACTTTTGCCAGGTCATAACGGCGTGGATCAAAGAACATACTTGTAATCAGGCTCTCTGCACTTTCCACTGCCAAAGGCTCACCCGGACGGATTTTCTTATATAATTCCAGCAGACCTTCCTGATAGTTTTCAGAAGTATCTTTTGTAAAGCTGGCTAAAATCTTTGGCTCTTCACCAAATAATTCAAGAATTTCTGCATTTGTTCCAATACCAAGTGCACGGATCAATACAGTAATAGGGACTTTTCTGGTTCTGTCTACACGTACATAGAATACGTCATTGGAGTCGGTTTCGTATTCCAGCCATGCTCCTCTGTTCGGGATTACGGTACAAGAATACAGGGTTTTACCCAGTTTGTCATGTGCAATTGCATAATAAATACCTGGTGAACGAACTAACTGGCTGACAATAACACGCTCAGCACCGTTAATAACGAATGTACCAGTTTCTGTCATTAATGGCAAATCACCCATAAAAATTTCATGTGTGGTAATTTCGCCGTTCTCTTTATTGTGTAATCTGACCTTTACTTTCAAAGGTGCCGCATAGGTCGCATCTCTTTCCTTGCATTCTTCGATGGAATATTTTCTTTCCTCTTCACACAAAGTAAAGCCAACGAATTCTAAGCTCAATTTACCGCTATAATCTGCGATTGGAGATATATCTTTAAAAACTTCATTTAAGCCTTCGTCCAGAAACCACTGATAAGAATCTTTCTGAACTTCAATGAGGTTCGGCATTTCCAGTACCTCTTTCTGGCGCTGGTATGACATTCTCATGGCCTTACCATTAGTTACGGAACGGATTCTGTTTTTCTCCATTGACGTTTCACCCCTTGTATGTTTTAATTTAATTCATGCCGAAGACCCTTTTGGATAGTCTCCCGGGCATAACTTGCCATAATAGTGCATTTTTCACTATAACACCGTTTGTCAAGCTTGTCAAGAATATTTTTCAAAAAAATACATATATTTCTTTAAAACAAAAAAACTGCCGCATCCACAACTTTCATCGTGGGTACGGCAGTCTGTCTTTTCAAAACATCTTCAATAATGAAATTATTTAAGAGTAACTTTAGCGCCTTCAGCTTCCAGTTTTGTTTTGATTTCTTCAGCTTCTGCTTTAGAAGCAGCTTCTTTAACGATCTTTGGAGCTCCGTCAACTACTTCTTTAGCTTCTTTCAGACCTAAACCTGTAGCTTCACGAACAACTTTGATAACTTTAACTTTGTTTGGTCCAACTTCTGTTAATTCAACGTCGAACTCTGTTTTTTCTTCAGCTTCTTCTGCTGCACCTGCTGCTGCAACTACAACGCCTGCTGCTGCGGATACACCGAACTCTTCTTCGCAAGCTTTTACTAATTCGTTTAATTCTAATACGGATAATTCTTTGATAGCTTCAATAAATTCAGCTGTTGTTAATTTTGCCATTATAATTTACCTCCAATTATTATTATAATTTTCATTTTTGTTTTTTACCCTTGTGGGCACTTTTGTTTTACTGATGTTTCTTATTCAGCCTGCTGCTGTTCAGCAATCTGATTAAGCACACGAGCAAAGTTTGTGATAGGAGACTGGATACTTCCAAGCAATTTTCCAAGAAGTTCTTCTCTGGAAGGAATCTGGGAAAGAGCTGTAACTCCTGCCTTGTCGTAGTAAGTGTCTTCTACAACACCTGCTACCAGTTCCAGTGTAGGAACTGCTTTTGCGTATTTAGCAAGGATTCTTGCTGGTGCTGTTGCGTCACTTTCACATACAGCTAAAGCGTTTGTTCCTTCTAAATGCTGGCATAATTCTTCGCATGGTGTTCCTTTGAATGCAAAGTTCATCATTGTGTTTTTGTAAACTTTGTAAGTAACTCCAGCTTCTCTTAATTCCTTACGCATCTGAGTATCCTGCTCAACACTGATGCCTTTGTAGTTTACTAAAACTACTGCTGCTGCACCTTTAATGCGGTGCAGCAGCAGTAGTTTTAGTAAACTACAAAGGCATCAGTGTTGAGC
>Juniper_p2__coassemble_2576_pt1 | contig 9466 bp, 9 predicted proteins | sample Juniper_p2__metabat2_low_PE_014 | metagenome-assembled genome bin Juniper_p2 | reverse complement strand
TCCATAGGGAATGGAGCATAAGATTTCCCACACCATTTTCTGAAAATCCGTGCCGAGAAAGTGCAGAGGAACCGTAAAATCCGGCTCTTTTCCAGAAAAGTAAATGGTAAGCCAGCGTTTGGTTTCCTTTATAACAGGAATTTCTTTTTCCTCAAAAGGTTCCTTTAGAGAATGAGCAAAATATTTCTGCCCCTCAAACCAGATACCTGTTAATCCCAGGTCATCTGCGGATAAAAGGAGCTTCCCCAGGGGTGATTCAAAGTGACTGATATATTGCATGATACGCCTCCTCTTTTGCGAAGTATAAAGTTTTTAAGCATCCAGGCCTTTTTTGAATTGCAGCATCATTTCCCTGGTAAGGCTTACATCGTAATCCTCATAAGGAATTTCTTTCCGTTCAAACCATTCTGCTACAGCCAGTTCTGTTTCATCCAGGGTAATCTGGTCATCTCCATCCAGGTCACAGTAAAAACCAGACAGGAGACTGCCGGAGAGTGCCCAGGGCTGGCTTTTATAATAATGGATGTTTTTGACTTTCAGCCCCACTTCTTCCATGACTTCCCGTTTGACCGTTTCTTCCAGTGTTTCGCCGATTTCTGCAAATCCGGCAATGAGAGCATACCGGGTGTGGTTTCGGCCTGCATACTTGGAAAGCAGAAGCTTTTCCCCATTTCTCACAGCTACAATCACAGCCGGAGAAATTCTGGGATACTGGGTGTTGCCACATGCAGGGCAAAGCATCATCCGCTCTTTTTTGTCATGGATATTTTCGTGACCGCAGGCACCACAGAAGCGGTGGGTCTGATACCAGGTAAAGAGATGGAAACCAGTAATCAGGGCAAAAGCATGCTTGCGTGGGCCAAGTGTCCGGAATACAGAGACATCCTCCATGGCAAAGCCAGGTGCCCACTCAGGACAAAAGGAAGGAATCAGATAATAGTGGGTTTCATCAATGGAGAACAAATAGAGATAGTGTTCATAAATATCAGGGACAGCTGCCTCCACATCACCAAAGGAGGGAAATGTGAGCATATCGTGAGAAGTATGTACCAGAGCAGCATGCTTTTCATAGTATAAAATGCAGTCTGTTTTTTTGGGTGGAACCGGCTGGTATTCATTGTGAAAAATATGATTTTCTAAGTCTTGAATCATAAGTAAATGCTCCTGTTCATAAAATGCTTATAATTGTTCGTAAGGAATTTTTTGCTGCCGGAAGAATTTCTGAATCAGCTCATCCCACACATGCTCCAGCGTTTTGTCCAGAGTAAACGTTTTTATGGAAGTCCCTGTGGTGCAGGTGAGGTGGGTTCCGTCATACTGGAAATTTACGAAAAGCCCGAAGATTTCTTCTTTGGTAAGTCCTATGGGATGATCCCGCAGCAGCTTTTCCACATTCTTCTGAGAAAGTAGAAATACAATTTTAAAGTGAAGGGGTGTTTTTTTTCCTTTCATGATGGAAAAGCAAAGGGGTTTTAAATCCCTCCAGAGAGCATAAGTTCTGCCTTCTGCATCTAAAGCTTCTTTTTCTTCTGTGTCGAAAAAATCAGGGTGGAGTGCACCATCCAGGGTATAAGTGACGGAAGTGGTAATGGATGCTTCAGACAGCCAGAATGGGTCGAAGGCATTTCCAATCAAAAGTTTTGACATAAAGTCTTTAATATCTAACATCTGTAATGCAATCATGATCATCGTTCCTTCATTGCGTGAATTTTGAGTATAAAATCAAAGATACTAACAGTATAAACGAAAAAGAAAAAAAATCCCAGTGTTTTTGGGAAAAACCTTTTCAAATAGTGTGATATATGTTATTATAAAACATAGTATTAAAAACTACATAAAGAGGTTGTGTGAAATGAATTATAAAATTGTAATAGACAGTTGTGGAGAATTATTAGAGAGATGGAAAGAAGATGAGCGTATTGAAAGTGTACCGCTCACACTGACCGTAGAAGGAGAAGATATCGTAGATGACGAAACCTTTGACCAGGCATCATTTTTGAAAAAAGTGGCGGAAAGTCCGAATTGTCCAAAGTCTTCCTGTCCTTCTCCGGAGCGTTATATGCAGGCATATGACTGCGGAGCAGACCATGTATATGCAGTAACATTATCTGCGAACCTCAGTGGTTCCTACAATAGTGCAGTTCTTGGCAAAAATCTGCTTTTAGATGAGAAGCCGGGACAGAAGATTCATGTTTTTGATTCCCGTTCTGCATCTGTAGGAGAATCTCTCATTGCCTTAAAAATTGAGGAATGTGAGAATCAGGGGATGGAGTTTGAGCAGGTGGTAGAGACTGTGGAAGCCTATATTGAATCCCAGAATACTTATTTTGTTCTGGAGAATCTGGAAATCCTTAGAAAAAACGGCAGACTCAGTAATTTAAAAGCCTTTGTGGCATCTGCCCTGAAAATTAAACCAGTTATGGGGGCAACACCAGAGGGCACGATTGTTCAGTTGGATCAGGCAAGGGGAATCAACAAAGCCCTGATGAAAATGGTAGATTATATTGCCGAAGGTGCCAAAGACAGTGAGAACAAGGTGCTGGCAATCAGCCACTGCAACTGTCCTGAGAGAGCAGAAATTGTAAAAGAAGCAATCTTAAAGAGAATTTCCGTAAAGGATGTATTCGTGCTGGATACTGCGGGAGTCAGCACCATGTATGCTAATGATGGTGGTATTATTGTAGTAATATAAGAAAATAAGGGGAAGACCATAAAACCTTCGAACTGATAGATGGGTATTTATCAGTTCGAAGGTTTTTTTGTACCTGAACACAGTTCTGTGTCTGTGGAAACAGAAGAACACCAAGTTTTTAAACCTGCATACCATAAAAGAAAAAGGCATTTGTAAGATTGTTGAAAACAAGTTTATATAAAGCAGCCGTTCTTGGCGGTGATCTGCGTCAGGTTTATCTGGCGGAAACTTTGGCAGAACATGGGATATCCGTCAGCGTTTATGGAGTATGTCAGGTATGCTCATATTCTGGGATTCAAGAAGCATCCAGTCTCTGTGAGGCATTGAACGAAACGGATATAGTTGCTGCACCGGTTCCCTTTTATCGAAATGGCTCCATACCGGGGAGTGAAAACTGTCCAGACCTTACAGGAGAAAATCTTCTGAACGAAATGAATCCGGAATCCATTCTTTTTGCCGGGGCAATTCCAAGGGAGATTCAAAAACAGGCAGAAGAGAGACGGATTCAATGTATAGATTTTCTACAGGAACAATCAGTTATTACCCAAAATACCATTGCAACAACAGAAGGAATTCTTGCAGAAGCAATTACAAGGAGATCCAGGACTTTATTTCAGAGCCATTGCCTGGTTCTGGGTTATGGAACCTGTGGGAGTATCCTGGTATCGTATCTGAAAAGACTGGGTTGCCATGTGACGGTTTATGAGAAGGAGAAAGTACGCTCTTTGCGTGCACAGATAACGGCAGACAGGAGTGTTTGTCAGGAAAGACTGCCGGAAAGTTTAAAAGAAGCAGATTTTATCTTCAATACCGTTCCTACAATGGTTTTGCCAAAAGCCATGCTTGGCTATGTCAGGAAGGACTGCCTGATTCTAGATCTGGCCTCTGCACCAGGGGGAGTGGACTATAAGGCGGCAGAGGAGATGGGAATTGAAGCTGTATTGCTCCCAGGTCTTCCTGGAAAATATGCACCTGCTTCTTTGGGGGAGTGTATGGCAAAGAAGATGATAGAAAGTTTTCGGCAAAATGTGAAAAGAAAAGAAGAATTGGAGGGGGAGTAAAATGGAATTGCAGGGAAAGAAAATCGGAGTTGCATTTACAGGCTCTTTTTGCACCTATGAACGTGTATTTATAGAATTAAAAAATCTGGTACAGGAGGGGGCGCAGGTACAGACTATTTTTTCCAATGCTGTCCAGAGCATTGACAGCCGCTTTGGAAACGCAGAAGATTTCGTAAAAGAAGCAGAAAAGATTACGGGGATTGCCCCTATGCTCACCATAGCCCAGGCAGAACCCATTGGACCCAAGGGGCTGCTGGATTTGTTAGTGATTCTTCCCTGTACGGGAAACACTATTGCAAAACTGGCAAATGGTATCACAGATACTCCGGTGCTTATGGCAGCCAAGGCACATCTAAGAAATGAAAAACCATTGCTTTTATCTATTTCCACCAACGATGCACTGGGAATGAACATGAAAAATATCGGGCTTTTGTTAAATGCAAAGCATGTGTATTTTGTTCCTTTTGGGCAGGATAATGCAGAGAAAAAGCCAAATTCCATGATTGCACATACAGAGCTTCTGGTTCCGGCGGCAAAGGCTGCCCTGGAAGGAAAACAATACCAGCCAGTCATTCAGTAATGCTTAGAAAAAAGGAGAGAGACTATGTGTGGAATTGCAGGATTTTGCAGTGATCAGGTGATTTATGATCAGGAGAAGGAAAAGTGGGAAACCATTTTGCAGAATATGAATCAAGCACAGAAGAGAAGGGGGCCGGATGAGGATGGATGGTATCTTTCCAGCCATTGCGGTATGGCACATGTGAGACTGTCGGTGATTGACCTTGAGACAGGGCAGCAGCCCATGACAAGAACCAGACAGGGACATACCTGTACCCTGGTTATGAATGGAGAAATCTATAACATGCATGAATTGAAAAAAGAACTGGAAAATCTTGGCGTGGAGTTTGAAACCAGCAGTGATACAGAGGTTATGCTCTTGGGATATCTGGTGTACGGAGAGGAAGTTCTTTCTCGTTTAAACGGAATCTTCGCTGCTGCTCTGTGGGATGAAGAAAAAGAAACATTATTTTTGTTCCGGGACCGTGTGGGCGTGAAACCTTTGTTTTACACAAAGACAAAAGACAGTCTGGTTTATGCGTCAGAAATCAAAGGATTATTGCAGTATCCGGGGATAAAGGCCAGAGTAGACGAGGAGGGGCTATGCGAAATATTTGCTCTTGGACCAGCGAAAACTTATGGAAAAGGGGTGTTTCAAGATGTCAGGGAGGTGCTTCCCGGGCATTACCTCACCTTTTCACATGGTGTCCTGCAAGAACATGGTTACTGGAAATTAGAAAGCCGCAGACACGAAGATTCTTTTGAACAGACCGTAGAGAAAACAGCCTGGCTGGTAGAAGATGCTGTGAAAAAACAAATGCTGTCCGATGTTCCCATCAGTACCTTTCTGTCAGGCGGTGTGGACAGTAGCCTGGTCACCGCTATCTGTGCCAGAGAACTGGAGAAACAGGGAGCTGTGTTGGATACCTATTCCTTTGATTTTCAGGGGAATCAGCAGTATTTCCAGGCAAATTCCTTTCAGCCTAGCCAGGACCGCCCTTGGGTAGAAAAAATGGTAAAAGAATTTCATACAAACCATCATTTTCTGGAATGTGATAACCAGAACCTGCTGGAAAATCTGTATAGAGCTGTGGATGCCAGAGACCTTCCCTGTATGGCAGACGTGGAGTCTTCTATGCTTTATTTCTGTTCCCAGGTGGTAAAACAGAATAAGGTAGCTCTCACCGGAGAGTGTGCCGATGAAATCTTCGGGGGATATCCCTGGTTTCATACAAAAGAAGCGTTTCAGATGTCTGCATTTCCCTGGTCGCCGGATATGAAGGTGCGTCAGATCCTGCTTTCGGAGGAAGTGATTCACAGCCTTCCCATGGAGGCATATGCCAGAGCCGCTTACGAGAAAACTATCGAAGAAACACCGGTTCTGGAAGGCGAAAGCCAGGAAGAGAAAAGAAGAAGGGAGATTGCCTACCTGAATCTGAAATGGTTTATGGTGACACTTCTGGACCGGATGGACCGCACCAGCATGTATTCCGGCCTGGAAGCCAGGGTACCTCTGGCAGATTACCGGATTATTGAATATGTATGGAATGTTCCATGGGAAATGAAGTGCAGAAACGGTGTAGTAAAAGGCTTGCTGCGTCATGCAGGGGAAGGAAAATTACCAAGAGAAGTATTATGGAGAAGGAAAAGCCCTTATCCAAAAACCTATCATCCACAGTATGAAGCCATGCTGGGAGAACAGCTAAAAGACGTATTGGCAAATCCAAATGCCCCAGTACGCCAGTTCCTGGATTGGAAAAAGGTGCAGCAGTTTCTGGACAGTCCAAAGGATTACGGAAAACCTTGGTACGGGCAGCTTATGGCAGGGCCGCAGATGCTGGCTTATATGCTCCAGGTGAATTATTGGATGGAGAAGTATGGGGTGGAAGTGGTGTAAGGTATCAATTTGAGTATCGCTCAGAGGAGTAAATCTTCTGGGCGTTTTTTGTTTGTGATATAAGGCTGTTTTTTATTCAAAAAAAATTTTTTTGAAAATGGCTAACCTTTTACCAACTTGAGTTGTTATACTTAGTAGAATGATGTAAACGTTTATAACATTTCAAATGAGAAAGGAGGATTTTGTGCTTACAGATTTTCTTTTGATTCAGAAAATGAAACAAGGTAACGAACAGGCTTTTGATACTTTTGTGCGTAAATATTATAACGAAATATTAAAGTATTGTAGTTACCATTGTTACGATACAGAATATGCCCAAGATTTAACGCAAGAAACATTTGTGAATTTTTTTGCAAAATTATCCGATTATCATTTTCAAGGTAAAACAAAGAATTATCTTTATACCATTGCAGGGAATTTATGCAAGAATTATTACAAAAAGAACAAAGAAGTGCTTATAAGCGACGAAGAGTTATCAAAATACGAATTGTCAAATGATATGGAGCAGGCATTAAATAAAGTATTTATAGAGAGTGCCGTTCATTCGCTTCCAAGAGAGTTGAAAGAAGTGGTTGTTCTGTATTATTTAGAGGGATTTAAAATTGCAGAAATTGCAAATGAGTTGCAAATCAGTATATCTTTAGTGAAATACCGATTATCAAATGCAAGGAAGCAGTTAGAACTTTTTGGCAGAGAGGAGGGTACACATGAAAAAGAATGTGAAAAGGTTTGAAGCTGATATCGTGGTTCATCCAGATGAGGAAAAAATCGTAGATACAGTGAATAAGTCAATAGAAATATTCTATTTGAAAGAACAGGAAAAGCTATTAACTTACCGAGAATTTTTGTGGACACAATTCCGTATCACACAGAAAAAATGGTGGTTCTTACAAATCTTGCTTTTAGCAGGAATTGGGATGGTTCTTTCCTCAAACCAAGAGGAATTTTTTGTACAGAGAGGACTAGGAATTGCAAGTGTTTTGTTTGTGATTTTGATTATTCCGGAATTGTGGAAAAATAAATCCAATCAATGTATGGAAATAGAGAGTGCTTCTTACTTTTCTCTTAGGCAGATTTATTCCGCAAGAATCTTCTTGTTTGGGCTGGTGGATGTTGTATTACTTACTGGATTTTGCTTGTTTTTGCACGGAAGGTTGCACATCACACTACTTTCTTTGTTATCGCAGTTTTTATTTCCAGCGGTAGTAACTGCTTGTATCTGTTTTGGGATGCTGTGTAATAAAAAAAATGTAAATGAAACGATTTCTATTGTCTTTTGTATCTTATGGAGTGTGGTATGGTGGGGAATTATAGCGAATGAGAAAATATATTCTCTTATAAGACTTCCTGTCTGGATACTACTGGTTGGTGTTGCATTAGTAGTTTTAGGAAATTTCATTTATAGAAGCGTACATGAATGTACAAAATGTTGGGAGGGATATAAATGCAATTAACAATAACAAATTTATCTAAGAAATTTGGGGATTTTACAGCCATTGACAATCTAAATGTCACAATGACAACAGGGGTATATGGGCTTTTGGGGGTAAATGGAGCAGGAAAAACAACATTGATGAGAATGCTGTGTACGTTACTAAAACCGACAGATGGAACCATATGCTGCAATGGAAAAGATATTTTTGATATGGATAGCGAATATCGGAAATTATTAGGATATCTGCCTCAAGAATTTGGGTTTTATCCAGAATTTTCTATCAAAGATTATCTTCTCTATATTGCTTCTTTAAAAGGAATAAGACCCATTGTTGCGAAAAAAAGAGTAAAAGAATTAGTGGCAAAAGTGGGCTTGCAAAAAGTTGTAAATAAGAAAATGAAAAATTTATCCGGTGGTATGAAGCGGAGAGTTGGCATTGCACAGGCTATGCTGAATAATCCTAAAATTTTGATTCTTGATGAACCTACCGCTGGACTTGACCCGAATGAACGGATTCGTTTCAGAAACTTAATCAGTGAGCTGGCAGAGGACAGATTGGTATTATTATCCACCCATATCGTTTCAGATATTGAATATATAGCCAATGAAATTTGGTTACTGAAAGATGGGAAACTTATGCACACAGGAACCCCAGAGGAAGTCATAAACTCTATGCCGGAAAAAGTATGGGAATGTTGTGTTGAAAAAAATAAGGTGTCTGATTTTATGAATAAGTACAAAATTTCTAACATGAAATCAGAGGCAAAGGGTGCTATATTGAGGATTATTTCTCTTGAAAAACCGGTTGCAAATGCAAAGTGTATGGAACCCTCATTAGAAGATGTATTTTTATATTATTTTGGAGAAAAGGCAGGTGATAATCGTGATAAGATTTGAACTTAAAAAAATATTTGCAAAACCATCAAATAAAATAGCATTAATCATTCTTTTTGTAGCTGTTCTAGTAGTTAGTTATTTTACGATTAGTAGTATAGAATATGTGGATGCTAGTGGAGATATCCATACTGGAATTGCTGCATACAATAGGCTGAAAGAAGTCAAACATGAATGGAAAGGTAATATTACGAATAGTGTATTACAAAAAGTTTTAGAGGAAAATAATGTAATAAATAACTCTGAAGAATATTTATCAAAAAATGTTACTGAGAATAATATAGCGTATTCTCGCAAACAGGGTTTTTCTGATATTAAGGACATGATAAATAAAAGTTTCTGTGATTTCCAAGAATATGATTATTACCGAGTTGATACAGTGACTCCGTCAGAAGCAGGAAACTTTTACTCAAACAGGACAAAACACCTGAAGGAATGGCTTTCTTCAGATGATGTTAAGGAGAGATATACAAAACAAGAGAAAGAATATCTCGTTGCAAAATATGAAGAAATGCAAACACCCCTTTATTATGAGTACGCAGGTGCATGGACTAGTCTTTTATATTATTTACCAACACTTATAATGTTAATTACGCTTGTTGGAGTATTTTTAATATCAGGAATTTTTTCTGATGAGTTTCGTTTCAAAGCAGATTCTGTTTTTTTTAGTACAATGTATGGAAGAAACAGAGCAATTAGGAGCAAAATAATATCAGGAGTCATCTGTATTACAGCAATTTACTGGATTTCAATAAGCTGTTTTTCGGGAATTGTTTTTGGGAGTTTGGGTGTTGATGGGGCAAATTGTTTCATCCAAACAAGTTCAGGCGGATGGAAATGTTTTTATTACATAACATTCCTACAAGAATTTGTATTGACAATCGTAGGCGGATATATTGGTATATTATTTCTTTTGATACTTTCTATGC
>Juniper_p2__coassemble_2565_pt1 | contig 9502 bp, 6 predicted proteins | sample Juniper_p2__metabat2_low_PE_014 | metagenome-assembled genome bin Juniper_p2 | reverse complement strand
ACCTCCGTCAGAGAGATGAGAAACATCTGGAATCATATGAAGATGTTCCATCTGCTCCAGCATTTCCAGCCCTCTCTTTTTCAATCCATTTTCATTCCCTGTACTCCAAGGTCTCTCTTTCATAGGATCACCGAAATGGTTCGGATATCCAAGCATATTTTCGTGGTTCCAAGTAAAGGTGGCAATCCTTGCACCCTGATTATAAAACCATTGTAAGTCTTCAAAACTTTTCTCAAAAATAGCGCCTTCTTCTAAAGAGAGCAATGCAGATATTTTTCCTTCTTTTTCATTCTTTTCTACATCGTCAAACGCATATACCTGAGAAATATACTCTTTATTTTTTTCCACTTCTTCTTTGAAAATACGAACCATCTTTCCAGCTTCTTCAAAGCAATTTTCTGTATCTTCTTTATTTAAAAAAAGTGCAAATGTCTGCAATCCATAACATCCTTTTTGCAGTTTCTGAATATCAAGATGCAGATTGTTCTGGTATAGTTCTGCTTCCTTTCCCTGTTTCCGCAGTTCATAAATTGCACTTATCGTATCACAATGTAAATCATAAACTTTCATAGATTGAAAATTCCTCTTCTTAAAATTTAATTAAAATTGAAATACAGCTACTCCGTATGCCGGAAGTGAATATGCAAAAGAATACGGCCTTCCGTCACACTCTTTTTTCACAGCCCGGTACACCAGTTGTTCTTTATGTACATCTCCGCCGAATTCCGGTTCCTTACTGTTTAAAATCAGCTTGTATTGTTTCCGTTTCGGAACTCCTACCATGTAGTCATCTCTGGCAACCGGTGTGTAGTTAATCACAAACAGAAGGTTATTTCTTCCGGTAGGTGACCACCTTACAAAGCTGTAAACGCTTCTTGCCGCATCATCGGCATTGATCCACTCGAATCCCTGAGGATTCTGGTCATTGGCATACAAAGCCGGGTATTTCTTGTATAATTTTAAAAGTTCCTTCACATAATTCTGAAGCTGGCGGTGATTTTCTTCTCTTAATAAATACCAGTCTAATTCTCTTGCTTCACTCCACTCCTGATACTGTCCAAAATCCTGTCCCATAAACAGAAGTTTCTTTCCCGGATGTCCGATCATATAGGAATAGCCTGCCTTTAAGTTCTCAAATTTGTCCTGTCCAAGACCTGGCATCTTATTGATCATAGAGCATTTCAGGTGTACCACCTCATCATGGGACAATACCAGAACATAATTCTCACTGTAGGCATAGGAGGTAGAAAATGTCATTTTGTGATGATTATATTGTCTGAAATAAGGATCTAACTTCATATATTCCAGGAAATCATGCATCCATCCCATATTCCATTTCAGGCTAAAGCCAAGACCTCCGTCTTCCGGCTTTCCTGTCACCTGAGGCCATGCGGTAGATTCCTCTGCAATCATCACAGTGCCTTTATGTTTTCCAAGCACAACAGAATTCAAATGTTTGAAAAACTCAATGGCTTCCAGGTTCTTATTTTCGCCATATTTATTAGGCACCCACTGTCCTGCTTCACGGCCATAGTCCAGATACAGCATAGAAGCCACTGCATCCACACGAAGACCATCTACATGGAATTCTTCAATCCAGAACAATGCATTGGCAATGAGGAAATTCTTCACTTCGTTTTTGCCATAATCAAAGACCTTTGTTCCCCAGTCTGGATGCTCCCCTTTTCTCGGATCTGCGTATTCATAAGTCGGTGTGCCGTCAAAATCAGCCAGGCCGTGAGCATCCTTCGGAAAATGCGCTGGTACCCAGTCCAGAATAACACCAATTTTATTTTTATGCATATAATTCACAAAATACCGGAAATCTTCTGGAGCTCCATAACGTGAGGTAGGTGCATAATATCCGCTGACCTGATAGCCCCAGGAGCCATCAAATGGATGTTCTGCGATTCCCATAAGCTCTACATGGGTATATCCCATCTCTTTCACATAACCTGCCAATGCATGGGCAAGCTCTCTGTAATTATAGAAGCCCGGATCATCTTCTCCCTGTGCAGGATGTTTCTTCCAGGAACCTGGATGCACCTCGTAAATCGACATGGCATCTTTCGCAGGATCAAATGTCTGACGCTTGGTAAGCCACGCAGAATCTCCCCAGCGGTAAGGTTTTGCCAAATCGGTAACCCTGGATGCATTGCCTGGGCGGAGTTCTGCATAATTTCCGTAAGGATCTGCTTTATACAGGAGTTTGTCATTGTATGTGGTAATGCAATACTTATACAGCGCACCTTCTTTTATACCCGGAATAAACAGCTGATAAATCCCCATATCATTGTCACACTGCATGACATTTGCTTCTGGATCCCAGCCATTAAAATCTCCTACAACGGATACGCCTTTTGCTCGTGGTGCCCACACAGCAAAAAATACACCTGGTTTTTTTCTCTGAGTGCCAGGGTGTGCCCCCAGTAATTTATAAATCTCATAATGTGTTCCCTGGCCGAACAGATAACGGTCCAGTTCTGTAACTTTCATATTTGTTCCCATAAGCTTTCCCCTTTTTTTACACTTCTTAATTTACTTTCTTAATACTGAAAACAGCACTTCCTGACGGTTTTAAAACAACCTGAATCCTGCCGTTTTCAGGAATATATTCTTCTTTTGTCTCTAAGTTTACATAACATTTATCCTGAACAGGAACCGGAATGCTGACTGATGCTTCCTGTTCATCATTGTTTACTGCAATCACCAGACAGTCTTTTTCCGTAAATCTGGCAAATGCATATTGCCTATTGGTAAGCAGAAGTTCCCGGTATCTTCCATATGCAAGACATTCTGCATAGTCTTTATGCATAGCGCCCAGCCAGGTTACCCATGACAGAATCTTGGAATCCTTCTGTTCTTCCAATGCCTTTTGGATATCTACCGCAGGTCTTAAAGGATCATCATTTCCTCCCTGCTTCTGTCCCTCGATTCCCCATTCTGAACCATAATAAATGGATGGAATTCCCGGAAGTGTGTATAACAGTGTATAAACCGGATAAATATGATCTTTATTTTTCAGTTTACTGATAATGCGGTCCACATCATGATTGTCCACAAAGGAATACAGCTTCATTCCCCTGTAAATACCACCATTCTCGTCAAATTCTCTGCGAATCGTATGGGCAATCTCAAAATAATTGTGATCATTATGACCAGAATAAAGTCCCTTGTGCAATTCATAGTTTGTTACACTGTGAAGCATGTTCTGCCCATCCTGAATATAACGGCTGTAATCTCCATGAATCACTTCGCCCATAAGCCAGAAATCAGCTTTTTTGGCAACTGTTCTTCTCCGCATCTCTTCCATAAAGGAGAATTCCAGACAATCTGCACAGTCCAGGCGGATTCCGTCAATATCAAAGGTGTCAATCCAGAAATCAATCACGCCCAGCAGATATTCTCTCACTGCCGGTTCCCAGAGATTTAGATTCACAAGCTCAAAACAATTTCTCCAGGCCTCATACCCAAAACCATCATGATACGGATTATCCCATCCGAAATTAATCCCCTTATACCAATTGCAATACCCGGAATGCTCCCGATTTCTCTGGATATCCTGAAATGCGAAAAACTCTCTTCCCGTATGATTAAATACTCCGTCTACTACAACTTTGATTCCAAGTTCATGAGCTTTTTTTACAAATCTCACAAAATCATCATTATCTCCAAGACGCCTGTCCACCACTTTGTAATCCCTGGTATCATAACCATGTGTTGTAGATTCAAACAAAGGTCCTATATAAACCGCTGTACACCCAATTTCAGCAATATGGGGAAGCCATTCCTCCAACTGTTCAAATCTGTGGACAATGCCTTCCTCTTTATTTTCTCTTGGTGCCCCTGTCATGCCGATCGGATACATATGATAAAACACTGCCTCTTCATACCACACCGCCATACTGCCATCCTCCTGCTAATCAAATCTTTTTTCTTTTCTCATGTATAAATTCCGTATAAGAATTGATGGACAATCTCATAAGTGGTTTCATTGGAAATCTCGAACTTCTCATTTTCAGAAAGCCCGTAACTTACCATCATAATATGATGATTCAAAACACCTGTGAAACCCACAGCAAACAGCCTTTGTCTTCCTCTCATATTTCCCAGTTCTCTGGAAAAATGTTCAAAAATACTTACAATCAGCTGATAATGCCGCTCAATCAGCGGTGACACTGCCTGGAACGCCTCATTCTCTCTTCCGGAATAAAACAGTGCCAGCATGAATAAATAAAACTTCTCTTGGGATGCTGCAAAATTAAAAAACACTCTTGCAACCTGATAGAGCACCTGTGGAAGATTCCCCGGCATTTTAGATGCCTCTGTAATCTGGGCTTCTAAAATATTGTACCGGCTCTCCAGAAGACTTTTCAAAAGCCCCAGCTTACTCCCAAAATAATAATAAAGAGTCGGCTTCGTCACTCCCGCCCGGTCTACGATTTCCTGCACACCTACTGCATCATACCCCTTTGCATGAAACAATTCCAATGCTGTATTCAAAAGAAGTTCCCGGTTATCCATGTGTATCACCACCTTTCCTTGTCCACGTATCATCTACAGCCATTATACCAATCGGTATATAAAAAATCAACACCAGAATGCCCCGTTTTTCCCATTTTCCACCAGCTGCACCAGCACTTTATCCCCTATTCCGTAATAACCTTGTAAAAGCTCCAGTTCCTTTGTCATAGAGGTGTTACTTACCGTTCTATTATCCGTGTTGATTGTCACCAGTATCCCGGCTTCCAGAAATCTCAGGAAGGGATATTCCTCCATTGTCCTCACTGCCTTTGTCTGAAGATTACTCACCGGGCACATCTCGAAAGGAATCTGATGTTCTGCACAATACCTCATCAGTGTTTCATCCTTTGCTGCCGCAATTCCATGACCAATCCTGGATGCACCAAGCTCAATAGCATCCCAGATACTCTGGGCACTCCCACATTCTCCTGCGTGAATCGTAAAAGGAATCCCCAGTTCTTTTGCTTTCCGAAACATTTCTGCCTGCTGCTTTACCGGAAATGCTGCCTCATCCCCGGCAAGATCCAGGGCACACACACCATATCCATGATAATCTGCTGCAGTCTCCACCAGTTTTATATTTAATTCCACCGGCTGATGACGCATTCCACAAAGAATCAGATTCCCTTTGACCCCATAGAGGTTTTCCCCTTCTTTCAAACCTTTTATGGCAGCTTCTATAATCTTATTTGCCGTCAAGTCCTCCGTCACAGACAGCATAGGTGCAAAGCGGATTTCAAGATAAACCACATGCTCCTGTGCCGCTGTTTTCATAACATCCTTTACTGCTTCTGTGAAGCTTTTTTCACTAACCAGACAACGCAAAGGCAAGTCAAATTTTGTCAGGTATTCTGCCAGGCTTTTACAATCTTCCTCTGCTCTTAGCTCCTTCTCTAACTGACAGCCATCCAGAGAAATTCCCGCCTCTTCTGCCAGCCTGCGAATACAGGATTCTGACAAGGAGCCATCCAGATGACAATGAAGATCATATTTTTCCATACTTTTTATATCCATCCTCACACTTCTCCTTTCCATATCAAAAATTACTCGTTCTAATCTTACTTTATCATAAATTTTGTGAAAAAACTCTATAATAATTGCGATTTTTTCGTTATAATACCTACTATAAACAAGCCAATCACATATTTTAAGAAAAGAGGGATTTCTTTATGAAATTAAACGAAGCATTACAGGCACGTATCAATACTTTTAGATCCATGTATCCCACAGAGGAAGAAGTCCTTTCCCGTGTCACGGAGCCTTCTATGCCATTCTACGGAACAAACATTCTGGAAAAAGCAGTCACTGCCCTCTTAGAAGGAGAAAATCTTCTCATTTGTGGGGACAAGGCTACCGGAAAAAATGTACTGGCTGAAAATCTTGCATGGATTTTTGGCAGACCGATTTACAATATTTCCTTTCACGTAAACACAGACAGCAACAGCCTGATTGGCACTGATACCTTCAAAGATAACGAAGTACAGCTTCGTAAGGGTCCTATCTACCAGTGTGCCCAGTACGGTGGTTTTGGTATTCTGGATGAAATCAACATGGCAAAAAATGATGCTGTCTCCGTGCTTCACGCCACATTGGATTACCGCCGTATTATGGATGTTCCTGGATATGACCGTGTCAAACTGCATCCTGCTACCCGTTTCATCGCAACCATGAATTACGGATACGCAGGAACAAAGGAATTAAACGAGGCACTTGTCTCACGTTTCATGGTCATTAACATGCCATCTCTGACCAAAGACCGTCTGGAACAGATTCTGCAAAGCATTTTTCCTTCTATTGAGCCAGAGGCACTGGAGCAATTCTCCGGTTTATTCCTGGATTTGCAATTAAAAGCTAAAAACGGAGAAATCTCCACAAAAGCCGTTGACCTGCGTGGGCTGATTGGTGCGATACGCCTGGTATCCGGTGGGTTGCCTCCTGCGGATGCCATTGATATGGGTATCACCAACAAATGCTTTGATGGCTTTGAGCGTGAATTAATCCGTGACATTGTCATGACCAGAATACCGGATGACTGGAACAGCGGTGACGTATTCCGGAATCTCTGATAAAGGAGGTTATAACATATGGAAACTTCACTTGATGTCCAGACCAGGCTTCAAAATCTTATGTGGACTGTCAGCGGGAATTATGAACTTGATGTTTCCCCGGAGGATGTAGAGGAACGTCTTTTTGAAAAATCACCGTATATGGCTTTTTATCATGCTATTTTGAAAGGTGGTTTCGAAAAATATTTTGATGCCAGGGCATTTGACCGCTTTTTTACCAAAAAAATTTACCAGGGTCTTGAACCCTCTGTTCTGCAATGCCTTGGAAAACTATGCATTGACAGTGCTGTGTGGAAAAAACTTTCCGGTGAGAGAAAAGGAATCCTGAATATCCGCAGGCGGGCATTTGCGGATACTCTTGAAAAAGATGCTCTCCGGCTGACCCATACAGACTGGGAGTATGTAGAAGGCAGTTATCTGCGTTATGTTCTTTATGACCAGATGGCAGACGAAAGGATTCAGCCCATTCTTGAAAAAATCCAGAAGTTAGAAGACACCTCTTCTCTCTCTGATATCTGCACCTGCCTGGAAGAAATCTACCACATGGCCTACGCCAAGGGCTTTGCAAAACAGTTCAAAGGACTTAGCAGACATGTAAAAAATTCTGATGAAAACATGAAAGAATACACGGACAAAGAGGCCGGGCTGGAAGACTCTGAGGATGCGGAAAATCATCCTGTAAATATCTTCAGCGGCCACGTTGCCCCTCAGGATGACGGAAAAACCAAACGGCCAAAATCCAGCATCATTGTCCTTGACCGTGATTCGGTGGACCGCATGGCTCAGTACATTGAAATGAATTACGGAAAATCGTATCTCAACCGTCAGGAGCAGACTCACCTGCAAAATCAGATTTGTACAGGCATCCACAAAGACTGCCGTCTGCACATGACCAAAGGTGTACTCCACAGCCGGATGCCGGGAAATGCAAAAACAGCTTATGTTAAAAAAATAAAAGAAGAAAACCTGCGATTATTGAAAAGCAATCACCTGGTAACCAGACAGAACGTACAGGTTCTCGCCAACACACTGAAACGTGCGTTGCTGACCAGAACAGAGCGTGAAGTCTGCTCCAGTGAATATGGAACCATCTGCGTCAACAAATTATGGAACATTAACCGTACAGAAAACCGCCGGATCTTCCAGAGAGAAATTCTGGGGGACCAGACGGATTTCGTTGTGGAGGTTCTTATTGATGCCAGCGGTTCCCAGCAGAGCAGACAAGGACTGGTAGCCTTGCAGGGATATATGCTCAGTGAAGCATTAAGCATTGTACAGATTCCTCATAGGGTTGTGAGTTTCTGTACCTTTGGTGCTTACACGGTTATGAATGAATTCCGGGATTATGAAGATTCCAGAGAAATGAATGAACGGATTTTTGAATTCTACGGTTCCGCCAACAACAGAGACGGGCTTGCTGTACGTGCTGCTGCAAAGAGCCTTATTGAACGGCCGGAAGAGAACAAAATCCTGATTGTATTAAGCGATGGAAGGCCCAATGATATCATTGCCGGGGAAGATTCTGTCAAATCAAGAAAAAAATCAGAGCAGCCAAAGAAAAAAGAACCTTACTGCCTGGAATATGCGGTAAAAGATACTGCAACAGAAATCCGGAAATTAAGAAACCGGAAAATTGCTGTTTTAGGTGTCTTCGCCGGGGAAGAAGAAGACTTGCAGGCTGAAAAACGCATTTTCGGCAAGGATTTTGCTTATATCCGGGACATCTCCAAATTTGCCAATGTAGTGGGAAGATATCTGCGGAAACAAATCACCCTATAACAAAAAGGGGCACTTCATCGCGGAGTGCCTCTTTTGTCATTACTATTTTCTATTCTTCAATTCCTGCTGTCTCGATAATGAATTTTACTTTTCCACTACCATTCTCATTCTGTCCGTCAAAGGCTTTGTATGCACTGTCTGCATCTGTCACTGCATGAAGCCGGTCAAGAATCACCTGTAAATCATCCCCAAGAAGTTTTGTGATTTTCTGGATTCCTTCTTCATCGAATTTCTCCATTCCTTCAGCCAGTTCCGTAGAACCTTCGTTTAATTTTGTAGTTCCTTCTTTTAACTGTTTGCCGCCAGATGCCAGTGCTGCTGTTCCATCTTTTAAGGATACCGCACCATTTGCAAGCTGTGTGATACCGTTTCCAAGAGTCTGTGCTCCTGAAGCTAAGGCTTCACCACCCTGTAAAAGCTGTCCTGCACCTACGTTAAGCTGAGATGCACCCTGATTCAAAGCTGTACTGTTAGACAATAGAGTTTCGGAACCTGTTTTTAATTGAGCAGTACCAACTGCAAGCTGATTAGAACCTTCTGCCAATTTGCTGATTCCGGCACTTACCTGCTGTGTTCCTCCTGAAAGTGTGGTCATGCCATGATTTAACTCTCCTGCACCTGCACTCAGGCTGGCAGCTCCGTTGTTCAGCTCCTCATTCTTAGAGCACAGAGCAGTGCTTCCCTGTTTTAACTGTCCGGTTGCCTTTGCCAGCCCCTGCATCATACCGGACAAATCTTTCATAGGTTCTGCTGCTGCTGCAAATTCCTTTACACCTGCTGTAAGGAGGCCAGCACCTTGAGCCGCTGTTGTACACTGCCCTTCCATCACTCCTAGCTGCTGTTGGATTCCCGTTAATGTATCCGTAGAAAATGCTGCCTTTCCGTTGTTCATCTCATCTTTGATATTATTTAATTGAGCGATTGTCTCTGCATCGGAAGCTGTCTGAGGTACAGAAATATTTGCACTTGTCTGTATTCCCACAGAAATTCCTCCAAGAGCACTCATGACAGCACTCTGTTGTTCCGCTGAAACTCCTGCTGCTGCTAAAGCTGCGGAAACCTTCTCTTGCATCTGTGCATTTGCCTGGGCATTTACAGCTGCATTTTCTGCTGCCACTGCTGCATTTGCCTGA
>Juniper_p2__coassemble_2363_pt1 | contig 10506 bp, 6 predicted proteins | sample Juniper_p2__metabat2_low_PE_014 | metagenome-assembled genome bin Juniper_p2 | reverse complement strand
GGCAAACAGCCTCGGCACCTTCTTTTTCCAGAAGCTCTGCCAGGTGATTGTTGGCAGCAGGAAGGAATTTTACCAGGATTTCCCCGACGATTCCCACACGTGGTTTTTTCTCATCTGTAATAGGAAGCGTATCAAATTCCCGTATCATCTGGCGGCAAATATGGTTAAACTGGCTAAAACCGGCATATCTTCCACTGAGGAAAGAGATGCAGCGTTTTTCCCATTTCCGGTGCAGGGCATTTGCAGAACCTTTCACGGATTCATATGGCCGCATACGGTAAAGGCATTTCATAAGGATATCTCCGAACACAGCACCGTATGCCAGGCGTGTGGCAAGCTTTGGTGTGATTTTAAATCCCGGGTTTTCTTCCAGACCGCTTAAATTTAGAGAGATAACTGGAATGTGTGCCAAATCAGCTTTTGCCAGTGCTCTACGGATAAAACCAATATAATTCGATGCCCGGCATCCGCCACCGGTCTGTGTCATAATAATAGCGATTTTATTCAGATCATATTTTCCGGAAAGTAATGCCTGCATAATCTGTCCAACTACCATAAGAGAAGGATAGCAGGCATCATTATTTACATATTTCAGTCCCACATCCACGGCTTCCTTATTGTCATTTGGAAGGATTTCCAGGTTGTAACCGCTGGCGTTAAAGGCAGCCTGCAGAATCGTAAAATGTATAGGGGACATCTGAGGACATAAGATGGTGTAATTCTTTCTCATTTCCTCTGTAAAGACCACCTTGTCAATGGAAGACGGTACGATTTTCCGCTGAATATGCTGTTTTTCTTTTACACGGATGGCTGCAAGCAGGGAGCGGACACGGATTCTGGCAGCTCCTAAGTTGTTGACCTCGTCGATTTTCAGGCAGGTATAAATCTTTCCGCTGTTAGACAAAATCTCATTTACCTGATCCGTGGTCACTGCATCCAGTCCACATCCAAAGGAATTAAGCTGGATCAGATCCAGATTGTCTTTTTCTTTTACAAAATTAGCTGCCGCATACAGCCTGGAGTGATACATCCACTGGTCATTGACACGCAGAGGGCGTTCTATGGGTGCCAGATGAGAAATAGAGTCCTCAGTCAGCACGGCAATGCCATAGGAGTTGATCAAATCCGGGATTCCATGATGGATTTCCGGGTCAATATGGTAGGGGCGTCCTGCCAGAACAATACCACGGCGGCCCGTTTTTTCCAGATATTCCAGGGTTTCTTCTCCCTTACGCATGATATCTTTCCGGCAGCGGTTCATTTCCAGCCATGCTTCGTGTGCAGCTTCCTCTACTTCTTTGGAAGGGATTGTCTGAAATTCTTCCACCAGCCTTTTGGAAACCGTCTCTTCATCTGTTAAGGATAAAAACGGGTTGTGAAACCGGATGGAAGAATCCTGGAGCTCATCAATATTGTTTTTTATGTTTTCTGCATAGGAAGTCACGATTGGACAATTGTAATGATTTACAGAGTCTGGAAATTCTGCCCGCTCATAAGGAATACAGGGATAGAAAATATATTTGACTCCATGTTTCAGCAGCCAGGATACATGTCCGTGTGCCAGTTTGGCAGGATAACATTCGGATTCGCTGGGAATGGATTCAATACCGAGCTCGTAAATTTTTCTTGTTGAGGTAGGAGAGAGCACCACCTGGTATCCTAATTTGGTGAAAAAGGTGTACCAGAACGGGTAGTTCTCGAACATATTTAAAACCCTTGGAATTCCTACTTTTCCACGAAAGGCTTTGTCCTCTGTAAGAGGAACATAGGAAAAGAGTTTTTTGTATTTATATTCATAAAGGTTTGGAATATGGTCTTTGTTTTTTTCTTTGCCGATTCCACGCTCACAGCGGTTACCGGAGATAAACTGGCGTCCTCCTGAGAATTTGTTGATGGTCAGACGGCAGTTGTTGGTACATCCTTTGCAGTTTGCCATGGTGGTACGGTATTCCAGAGTGTTGATTTTTTCAATTGGAAGCATAGTGGAAATTTTGCCTTTTTCGTACCGTTCTCTGGCAATCAGGGCAGCACCGAAAGCTCCCATGATACCGGCAATGTCCGGGCGTATAGCTTCACAGTCTGCTATTTTTTCAAAACTTCGCAGAACCGCATCGTTATAGAAGGTTCCACCCTGTACCACAATGTGCTTTCCTAACTCAGACGCATCGGAAACCTTGATAACCTTATAAAGAGCATTTTTAATAACAGAATAGGCAAGCCCGGCAGAAATATCTGCTACAGACGCACCTTCTTTTTGAGCCTGCTTTACTTTGGAATTCATGAATACAGTACATCTGGTTCCAAGATCAATAGGATTTTCTGCAAATAAAGCTGCTTTTGCAAAATCCTGGACACTGTAATTCAGAGATTTCGCAAAGGTTTCAATAAAAGAACCGCAGCCGGAAGAACAGGCTTCATTTAACTGGACACTGTCTACCGTCTGGTCTTTGATTTTGATACATTTCATATCCTGGCCGCCGATATCCAGGATACAGTCTACCTCAGGGTCAAAGAAGGCAGCAGCATAGTAGTGAGAAACCGTCTCTACTTCGCCCTCATCCAGCATCAGGGCTGCTTTGATCAGTGCTTCCCCATATCCGGTAGAACAGGAGTAGGCAATTTTAGCACCGGAAGGAAGCTGGCTGTAAATTTCCTGGATGGCTTTGATTGAAGTTGCCAGTGGGTTTCCGTTATTGTTGCTGTAGAAAGAATAAAGTAAAGCACCATTTTCACCTACCAGTGCAGCTTTTGTGGTGGTGGAGCCTGCGTCAATACCAAGGTAGCAGTTTCCTTTGTAGGTGGATAATTCTGCAGTCTGTACATTGTACTGGCTCTGGCGTTTGTTAAAAGCAGCATAATCAGCTTTTGTGGCGAATAAAGGCTCCATACGGTCTACTTCAAATTCCATATGAATGGTTGCCTTTAGACGGTCACGCATGGCAAGAATAGGCACGCCTGCTGTATCTGGTTTTGCATTTAAGGCAGAGCCAATGGCTGCAAATAAATGAGAATTATCCGGTACAATGGTATGTTCGTCATCCAGCTTTAGGGTACGGATAAATGCAGCTTTCAATTCAGAAAGAAAGTGCAAAGGGCCGCCTAAAAAGGCAACATGTCCACGAATAGGTTTTCCACATGCCAGGCCGCTGATGGTCTGGTTTACCACTGCCTGGAAAATAGAGGCAGACAAATCTTCTTTGGTTGCTCCTTCGTTGATCAGGGGCTGGATATCTGTCTTGGCAAACACACCGCAGCGGGCTGCGATGGGATAGAGTGCCTTATAGGTTTTTGCATATTCATTCAGTCCTGGGGCGTCTGTCTGGAGCAGAGAAGCCATCTGGTCAATAAAAGATCCGGTGCCGCCTGCACAGATACCGTTCATACGCTGTTCCACGTTTCCGCCTTCAAAATAAATGATTTTTGCATCTTCACCGCCTAATTCAATGGCTACATCTGTTTCTGGAGCCAGTTCCTGAAGGGAGGAAGATACAGCAATTACTTCCTGTACAAAAGGGACATCCAGATGAGTGGCAAGAGTGAGCCCGCCGGAACCGGTGATGACCGGAGCAACTTGTATAGAGCCTAAAGCCTGGTAGGCTTTATCCAGGAGTTTTGCCAGTGTATTCTGAATATCTGCAAAATGTCTTTCGTAATCAGAAAAGAGCAGTTCATGTTGTTGATTTAATATAGCAATTTTTACTGTGGTAGAACCAATGTCAATACCAAGGGGATAAATTGCCGGTTGTAAGGTTTTACGTTCTGACATAGTCAGAGACCTCCTCTTCATATGTAGGATGTTTCTACTTATTAAATGTTGTTTATGGGTTTCAAAAAAATCAATGTACATTATACGACAAAAAAATAAAAAAAACAATCGTAAATATTACCAGACCGTTGCGTTTCTAAAAGGGGTATGATAAAATGATGTCTGTTATAGAGGAAATAAATTAAGAAAAGGAAATGAAGTTTATGTATAAATTACTGAAACAAGAAGGCAAGGCGAAACGGGCCAGGCTGGAAACGGTTCATGGAACCATCGAAACACCGGTATTTATGAACGTTGGAACTGTGGCTGCCATTAAGGGGGCTGTTTCCACTACAGATCTTCATGAGATTAAAACCCAGGTGGAGCTGTCTAATACGTATCATCTTCATGTGCGGCCGGGAGACCATATCATCAAACAACTGGGCGGACTGCATAAGTTTATGAACTGGGATCGTCCGATTCTCACAGATTCCGGCGGCTTCCAGGTGTTTTCTCTGGCAAAGCTGAGAAAAATCAAAGAAGAAGGTGTTTATTTTAATTCACACATTGACGGCAGAAAGATTTTTATGGGTCCGGAAGAGAGCATGCAGATTCAGTCAAATCTCGGTTCCACCATTGCTATGGCTTTTGATGAGTGTCCTTCAAGCGTAGCAAGCAGGGAATATGTACAGGCATCTGTGGATCGCACCACCAGATGGCTTCAGAGATGTAAGGATGAAATGGCAAGGCTGAATGCTCTGGAGGATACCGTAAATCCCCATCAGCTTTTGTTTGGAATCAACCAGGGTGCTATCTATGATGACATCAGGATTGCTCACGCAGAAACGATTTCCAAGATGGATCTGGATGGATATGCCATTGGCGGTCTGGCGGTAGGCGAGACCCATGAGGAAATGTACCGGATTTTGGATAGTGTGGTACCGCATCTTCCAGTGGATAAACCTACATATCTTATGGGAGTAGGAACTCCGGCAAATATTCTTGAGGCTGTGTCAAGAGGTGTGGATTTCTTTGACTGTGTATATCCAAGCAGAAACGGACGTCACGGACATGTGTACACTAACTTTGGAAAGATAAATCTGTTTAATGCTAAGTATGAGCTGGATTCCAGGCCGATTGAAGAGGGATGCCAGTGCCCGGCATGCCGTCATTACAGCAGAGCTTATATCAGGCATTTGTTAAAGGCAAAGGAAATGCTGGGAATGCGTTTGTGTGTTCTTCATAATCTGTATTTTTATAATACCATGATGGAAGAAATCAGAGATGCACTGGACAATGGCTGCTATGAAGAATATAAACAGAGAAAACTGGAAGGAATGGCAGCAGGTCCAAAAGACTGAAAAAACAAAGATAAAAAAAGATAAAAAACGTAAGAAAATATAGAAAATACTTGAAGAAAAGAAAAAAATTGTGTATTATTATAATAATGTCCAAAAATGTTTGGATGAGACAAAGTTAAAAATACAGGAGGATGTAACATGTTTTTATCAACAGCAGCAGGTGCAGGAAATATGATTACTTTATTTTTGCCATTAGTTGTATTCTTTCTTTTGATGTATTTTATGATTATGAGACCTCAGAAAAAAGAGCAGCAGAGAGTGAAAAGCATGCTGGCGTCTATGGAAGTAGGCGATACTGTGGTAACAACCAGCGGATTTTACGGAGTTCTCATTGATATTACAGAAGAAGACGTTATTGTAGAGTTCGGAAATAACAGAAACTGCAGAATTCCAATGAGAAAAGCAGCGATTGCTGAAGTAGAAAAAGCAAGCGACGGTCTTGCAGAATAAGAAAATCAGAAAGGTACTGAAGGAATCACCTGCAGTACCTTTTTTTTCACCAGAATGTTACAGATGATTTCTGCACATAAATACAAAAAGAGGAAAGGAGAGAGAAAATGGCGTTTATCAGTTTGTTTGAAGTAATTGGCCCTAATATGGTGGGGCCATCCAGTTCCCATACAGCAGGGGCAGCTTCTATGGCACTTCTGGCAAGAAAATTGTTTCCGGGAGAGATTCAGAAAGTAAAGTTTACCCTATATGGTTCTTTTGCCAGAACATACAGAGGGCATGGAACAGACAGGGCACTTCTTGGAGGAATCATGGGATATGAGACAGATGATTTGAGAATTCGTGATTCCCTGAACTTGGCAAAAGAAGCTGGCATTGAGTATAGTTTTGAATTGGGAGAGGATGAAAACCTGCATCCCAACACTGCGGATATGGAGATTGAGGGAACTAGGGGAGAAAAGTTGTTCGTACGTGGTGTTTCCGTTGGTGGCGGGAAGGTCAAGATTGTGAAACTCAATCAAATTGACGTAGATTTTACAGGAGAATATAGCACCTTGATTGTAAGCCAGACAGACCGGCCGGGTGTGGTGGCACATATCACGAAAATTTTAAGTGAAGAGAAGGTAAATATTGCTTTTATGAGACTTTTCCGGGAAGAGAAAGGTGCTGCGGCATTTACCATTGTAGAATCAGATGAAAAGATACCGGTAGAAGTCCTGGATAAGATCCGGGAGAATCCGTTGGTTTCTGATATTATGCTGGTTCAGTTGTAGGAGGGCAAGATGGAATTTAATCATGGATTAGAATTATTACAGTTATGTGAAGCAACCGGTCTTCCTATTTCTCAGGTTATGAAAAAAAGAGAAGCAGAGTTTTCTGGAATTTCAGAGGAAGAGGTTGATAAGAAAATGGAGAAGGCACTGGAGATCATGAAGCGGTCTGTAAGTGAGCCTCTTGTATCTCCAACAGCTTCCATTGGCGGTCTGATTGGCGGAGAAGCAAAAAAACTGAATGAACACAGAAAGCAGGGTAAGGCAGTTTGTGGTTCCCTTGTGTCAAAGGCTATTACGTATGCCATGGCAGTACTGGAAGTTAATGCTTCCATGGGAGTAATTGTTGCAGCACCAACAGCAGGCTCTTCCGGTGTGGTTCCGGGTGTTCTTCTGGCTTTAAAAGAAGAATTTGAATTATCGGATGAGATGATTCTGAATGGGCTTTATACCGCAGGTGCGGTAGGATATCTCCTTATGAGAAATGCCTCTGTAGCAGGAGCAGAAGCCGGATGTCAGGCAGAAGTAGGTGCTGCTTCTGCTATGGCAGCAGCAGCAGTCACTGAGATTATGGGCGGGACTGCGGATATGTGCCTGTATGCAGCTTCCGCAGCACTGTCAAATCTTTTGGGGCTTGTCTGTGATCCTATTGCAGGGCTGGTAGAATCTCCCTGTCAGAGCAGAAATGCAATCGGTGCATCCAATGCGCTGATTTGTGCGGAGCAGGCTTTGGCAGGGATTACATGGCCGATTCCCTTTGATGAAATGGTAGATGCTATGTATCACGTAGGGAGAAGCTTGCCTTTTGAGCTGAGGGAAAGTGCACTTGGAGGATGTGCTGGAACACCTACAGCCTGTGAAAAAACCTGCCGTATTTTCGGATAATCTGAATAAATGCAATAGAAAAGGAGCAGTTTTTCGAAACCGCTCCTTTTCTATTTTTAGAGGGAGAAAATGTTCTTAATTTATATAAGCCTGTAAAAACAGGATTATTATTAGTCGAAGTCCAGCAGCCACATCACATGTGAATCCTGCGGCTGCTGTCTTCTTTCTTAACAAGTTTAAGTATATAGAAGAATTGTGACCTCCCTGTGTACTGAAAATAAAGGAATTCTAAAAACAGAGAAATATGTGTAAAACTCCTGAAAAAGAATAGAAGACATAACGAAAAGTCATAGCTGTGAAGTGTGTTATTACTTGAAATATGAGGGGAAAAGGATTATCATTATACTAATTACATTTCATAATCTTATGGTGAAAAGAGGGAGAATTATGGACTACAGGATAGCATTGATTCCGGGCGATGGAATTGGACCGGAAATCGTAAGAGAAGCGAAAAAAGTATTGGATAAAGTATGTGAGGTCTATGGACATCATTTTACATATGAAGAGTTGTTGTTGGGGGGTGCTTCGATTGATGTACACGGAGTACCGCTTACAGAGGAAACCATTGCAGCGGCAAATAACGCAGATGCTGTATTAATGGGTTCTATTGGCGGTGATGCGAAAACATCCCCATGGTATCAGTTAGAACCATCGAAGAGACCGGAAGCAGGGCTTCTTGGCATCAGAAAGGCCTTAAATCTGTTTGCGAATTTAAGACCCGCCTATTTGTACGAAGAATTAAAGGGAGCCTGTCCTTTGAAGGAAGAAATCATCGGTGATGGTTTTGATATGATTATTGTCAGGGAGCTGACAGGCGGTCTGTATTTCGGAGAACGCAGAACTATTGAGGAAAACGGCGTGAGAAAAGCAATTGATACCCTGTCCTATGATGAAAAAGAAATCAGGAGAATTGCTGTAAAAGCCTTTGAAATTGCAAAAAAGAGAAGAAAAAAAGTCACCAGTGTCGACAAAGCAAATGTCCTGGATTCTTCCAGACTCTGGAGAAAGGTTGTGGAGGAAGTGGCACTTCAGTATCCGGAGGTGGACTTGGAGCACATGCTGGTAGACAACTGTGCTATGCAGCTTGTGCATAATCCGGGCCAGTTTGATGTGATTCTTACCGAGAATATGTTCGGAGATATTTTATCCGATGAGGCGAGCATGGTTACCGGTTCCATTGGAATGTTATCATCCGCCAGCCTGAATGAGACAAAATTTGGCTTATACGAACCAAGTCACGGCTCTGCACCGGATATTGCAGGAAAAGGCATTGCAAATCCGCTGGCTACGATTCTGTCCGCTGCTATGATGCTCCGTTTTTCCCTTGATCTGGATAAGGAAGCAGATGCTGTGGAGGCAGCAGTGGCACAGGTATTAAGAGAAGGATATAGAACCATTGACATTATGTCAGAAGGTATGACGAAGACAAATACAGCCCAGATGGGTGATCTGATCGCAGAGAGAATTTAATTTACGGAGGAAACAGCTATGAGAAGTGATGCAGTAAAAACAGGGATGCAGCAGGCACCCCACCGTTCTTTATTTAATGCTCTTGGCATGACAAAAGAAGAGATGGAGAGGCCGCTGGTAGGAATCGTAAGTTCTTATAATGAAATTGTACCGGGCCATATGAACCTGGATAAAATCGTAGATGCAGTGAAATTAGGAGTTGCTATGGCAGGAGGTACGCCAATCGTGTTCCCGGCCATTGCTGTGTGCGACGGAATTGCCATGGGGCATACCGGGATGAAGTATTCTCTTGTAACGAGAGATTTGATTGCAGATTCCACAGAGGCCATGGCCATGGCACATCAATTTGACGCATTGGTCATGGTTCCAAACTGTGACAAAAATGTTCCTGGACTCTTGATGGCAGCTGCCAGAATCAATGTTCCAACCGTGTTTGTAAGCGGAGGCCCGATGCTGGCTGGTAAGGTAAAAGGCCAGAAGAGAAGCCTTTCTTCCATGTTTGAAGCAGTTGGTTCCTACAGTGCGGGCACTATGACAGCAGAAGAGGTAGAAGAATTTGAAAATAAAGTGTGCCCTACCTGTGGCTCTTGCTCTGGTATGTACACAGCTAACAGTATGAACTGCCTGACCGAAGTCCTTGGTATGGGGCTGCAGGGAAATGGAACCATTCCGGCAGTATATTCTGAGCGTATTAAGTTAGCAAAACATGCAGGTATGCAGGTTATGGAATTATACCGCAGAAATATCAGGCCAAGAGATATCATGACAAAAGATGCCATTATGAATGCACTGACCGTTGATATGGCCCTTGGATGCTCTACAAACAGTATGCTGCATCTTCCGGCTATTGCACATGAGATCGGATTTGATTTTGATATTACTTTTGCTAACGGTATCAGTGAAAAAACTCCAAATCTCTGTCATCTGGCACCTGCAGGCCCAACGTATATGGAGGACTTAAATGAGGCAGGCGGTGTCTATGCAGTGATGAATGAACTGACCAAGAAAGACTTGCTGAATCTTGACTGTATGACTGTTACCGGAAAAACCGTAGGTGAAAATATTAAGAATTGTGTAAATAAAAATCCAGAAGTTATCCGTACGATTGAAAATCCTTACAGCCAGACAGGCGGTCTTGCTGTTCTTACAGGAAACCTGGCACCAGACGGCGGTGTGGTAAAACGCAGTGCTGTTTGTGAGGAGATGATGGTTCACGAAGGACCGGCCAGAGTTTTTGACTGTGAGGAAGATGCCATTGCTGCGATCAAAGGCGGAAAAATCGTGGCAGGAGATGTGGTGGTAATCCGTTATGAAGGACCAAAAGGCGGTCCTGGTATGAGAGAGATGCTGAATCCTACGTCTGCTATTGCAGGTATGGGACTTGGATCTTCTGTGGCATTGATCACTGACGGGCGTTTCTCCGGTGCATCCAGAGGTGCATCCATTGGTCATATCTCACCGGAAGCAGCAGTAGGAGGTCCCATCGCACTGGTAGAGGAAGGTGATATCATCCGGATCAATATTCCTGAGACAAAGCTGGAGCTGGCCGTTTCTGAGGAAGAACTGGAGAGAAGAAGAGCAAACTGGCAGCCAAGAGAGCCAAAGGTTACAACCGGTTATCTGGCACGTTATGCGGCCATGGTTACAAGTGGAAACAGAGGTGCAGTGCTGGAAATCCAGAAATAATAGAAAAGGCGAGAGAACCGATATTAGAGAAATGGGGGAACTATTTATGCAGCTTACAGGTGCACAAATTGTAATTGAATGTTTAAAAGAACAGGGTGTGGATACTGTTTTTGGTTATCCTGGAGGAACCATTTTAAAT
>Juniper_p2__coassemble_2337_pt1 | contig 10695 bp, 10 predicted proteins | sample Juniper_p2__metabat2_low_PE_014 | metagenome-assembled genome bin Juniper_p2 | reverse complement strand
CGTCAGGCAATCACAAGAGCGATTGCAGACCAGGCGAGAACCATCCGTATTCCGGTACACATGGTAGAAACTATTAATAAATTAATCCGTGTATCCCGCCAGCTTCTTCAGGAGCTTGGAAGAGAGCCGCAGCCAGAAGAAATTGCAGAAGAGATGAATATGTCTGTGGAGCGTGTCAGAGAAATTCTGAAAATTTCTCAGGAGCCGGTTTCCCTGGAAACACCAATCGGTGAAGAGGAAGACAGCCATCTGGGAGACTTCATTCAGGATGACAATGTACCGGTGCCTGCGGATGCAGCAGCATTCACACTGTTAAAAGAGCAGCTGGTAGAAGTTCTTGGAACACTTACAGAGAGAGAGCAGAAAGTTCTCCGCCTGCGTTTTGGATTGGATGATGGAAGAGCCAGAACACTGGAGGAAGTAGGAAAAGAATTTAATGTAACAAGAGAACGTATCCGTCAGATTGAGGCAAAAGCCCTGAGAAAACTCCGTCACCCAAGCCGCAGCCGCAAGTTAAAAGATTATCTTGACTAAGGATGAAAAGCATGAAGGAAGTACAGATTTCCAGAAGATTAAAAACAGTAGCAGGACTGGTGGGACAGGACATGGTACTGGCAGATGTGGGATGTGACCATGGATATATTCCGATTTATTTAATGCAGAAGCGTCAGATACCGAAAGCCATTGCCATGGATGTGAATGAAGGGCCTCTTTTGCGTGCAAAAGAACATATCCAGGAATGGGGATTGGAAGCATACATAGAAACACGGCTTTCCGATGGTGTGAAGGCTTTACAGCCAGGAGAAGTCCAAAGTATTATAATCGCAGGAATGGGCGGTCCGCTGATGGAGAAAATTATCCGGGAGGGAAAAGCAGTTTTTGACGAAGCCCGGGAACTGATTCTCCAGCCCCAGTCAGAAATCGAGGAATTCCGAAGATTTCTGGCAAAGGAGGGATTTTCTATCGTGTCAGAAGATATGGTAGAAGAAGATGGAAAATATTATCCCATGATGAAAGCAGTCCACGGTACCATGGTTTATGATTCTGTGGCAGAATACCGTTATGGCAGAAACTTACTGTTGCACAGACATCCTATTTTGAAAGAGTTTTTGCAGCGGGAGCAGAAGAAGGCAGAGGAAATCAGGGAGCGGTTAAAAGATTCGGATACTCCTTCTGCGAAGATGCGGAGAGCCCAGATGGAAGAAGAGGAAAACATCAGAAAAGAGGCACTGGCTTACTATGAAATGTAAAGAAATCATTGCAAAAATAGAAGAAACGTATCCAAAAGAAAGGGCGGAATCCTGGGATAATCCAGGACTTCTGGTGGGAGATGAGGAACAGGAAGTAAAGAAGGTTTTTCTGGCTCTTGATGTGACGGATGAAACCCTGGAGGCTGCCGTACAGGCAGGGGCAGACCTGATGATCACCCATCATCCTCTGATTTTTTCCGGCATGAAACAAGTGACAGCACAGGATTTTATCGGAAGAAGAATTATCAAACTGATTCAAAATGGTATTTCCTATTATGCCATGCACACAAATTTTGATATCCTTGGAATGGCAGAATTAAGTGCAGATTATTTGTGTCTTTCAGAAAGAGAAATCCTGGAAGTGACGTATCAGGGAGAGACCACGGAGGGACTTGGCCGTGTGGGGCTTCTTCCAAAAAACATAACGTTAAGAGAATGTGCATCTTTTGTAAAACAGCAGTTAAACCTTCCATTTGTGAAAATATACGGAAATCCGAAGGAGCAGGTGAGAAAGGCTGCTGTCTGCACCGGTTCCGGGAAAAGCCTGATCAAAGATGTCATAAAATGCAAAGCACAGGTGTACATTACAGGAGATGTAGATTACCATTCTGCCATTGATGCAGTGGCTCAAGGGGTAAATATCATCGATGCCGGACACTATGGAACAGAATATATCTTCATGAATCACATGAAACAAGAACTGGAGAAGTGGCTGCCCGGGCTGGAAACAGAAACCATGCAGATTGTGCATCCCTGTGAAGTTCTTTAGGAAAGGAGCGGACAGATGAATCAGAAAACATTAAAAGTTAAGATTCTTGGTAAAACAAAGGAATATCCTTACGGGATTTCTTATGGGGAAATCGTGGAGGAATATCAGGAAAGCAGCAGATATCCCATTGTCCTGGTGATGAAAGATGGGAAACTATGCGAACTTCATAAAAAGTTAAAGCGTGACGGTGTTCTGGAGTTTGTTACTACAGGAGATGAAATCGGCCATAAAACTTATAAAAGAAGTGCGTCACTGCTTTTGCTAAAAGCAGTCTATCATGTGGCTGGACGGAAAAATATTAAAAATATTGTGCTTCATTATTCCGTGGCATCCGGTTATTACTACACCATTGATGGGAATGTAGAGATTACAGAGGAATTTCTGGCACAGGTAAAAGCGTACATGCGGGAGCTTGTGGAGAGAAAAATACCCATTTTAAAACGTAGTGTGGGAACTAGCGAAGCTATTGAAATTTTTCATGAACACGGTATGTACGATAAGGAAAAGCTGTTCCGGTTCCGCAGGGGTTCCAGGGTAAATATCTACAGCTTAGACGGGTTTGAAGATTACTTTTACGGTTTTATGGTGAATCATACAGGATACCTGAAATATTTTGAGCTGTATCCATACGATACCGGTATGGTGCTCCAGCTTCCGGAACGCTCAAATCCTCAGGAAGTGCCGCCTTTTATCCCAAAACCAAAGATTTTCCAGATACAAAAAGAATCAGAGCGCTGGGGAGAGATGATGCAGGCAGATACCGTAGGTGCCTTAAATGAACAGATTGTCAGCAAAGGAGCCAGCCAGCTTCTTCTGGTGGCAGAAGCCCTTCAGGAATCCAAGATTTCCCAGATTGCAAGAACCATTGCAGAAAACAAAGATAAAAAGTTTATCATGATTGCAGGTCCGTCTTCTTCGGGAAAAACAACATTTTCTCATAGACTGAGCATTCAGCTTGCAGCTCATGGATTAAGACCGCACCCAATTGCTGTGGACAATTACTTCGTGAACCGGGAGGATACTCCGCTGGACAGTGAAGGGAATTATAATTTTGAATGTTTGGAAGCTATTGACGTGAAGCAGTTTAATGAAGATATGACCCGGCTGTTACAAGGGGAAGAAGTAGAACTGCCTTATTTTAATTTCAAAACAGGACAGAGGGAGTACCGTGGAAATTTCATGAAGCTTGGAAAAGAAGATGTACTGGTCATCGAGGGAATCCATTGCCTGAACGACAAACTAAGCAGCAGCCTTCCTACTGAAAGCAAATTTAAAATTTATATCAGTGCTCTGACACAGTTAAATATTGATGAGCATAACAGGATTCCGACTACAGATGGAAGACTGATCCGCAGAATCGTAAGAGATGCCAGAACCAGAGGCACTTCTGCAAAACAAACCATTGCCATGTGGAATTCTGTCCGCAGAGGAGAGGAAGAAAATATTTTCCCATATCAGGAATCCGCAGATGTCATGTTTAACTCTGCCTTGATTTATGAGCTTGCGGTGTTAAAGCTGTATGCAGAACCGCTTTTATTCTCCATTGGCAAGGATGAACCAGAGTACAATGAAGCAAAACGTCTTTTGAAATTCCTGGATTACTTCCTTGGAGTGCCAAGTGAATCCATTCCGTCTAATTCCATTCTCAGGGAATTTGTGGGAGGCGGATGCTTTGATGTATAAAAGGTTTGCTTTTTTTTAGATTATGTGCTAGAATAACCCCTGCATTATAAGTAGAATAAATAATCGCGGCTGACAGGACCGAAAGGGGTCAGGTGAGGAAAGTCCGGGCTTCACAGGGCAGGATGCCAGATAACGTCTGGTGGAGGTGACTCCAAGGACAGTGCAACAGAAATGAACCGCCGGAAGCAATTCCGGTAAGGGTGGAAGGGCAGTGTAAGAGACTACCGCCTCGCTGGTAACAGAGAGGGCACATGTAAACCCCATCCGAAGCAAGACCGAATAGAAAACATTGTGGCTGCCCGTCACGTTTTCAGGTGGGTCGCTAAAGCCTGCTGGCGACAGCAGGATTGGATAGATGATTATTCACGACATAACCCGGCTTATCGTTCTGCTTATGATAGAAAAAGAGGAATCCACGGAACTTTTGCGGTTCGGCAGATTCCTCTTTTTGTTTTTGGATAAAAAAACGTTTTACTGCTGCCCCAGAAGATAATCAATAAACTGCTGGGCAGTTCTTCCGGAGAGCCCTCCGTGCTGCAATTCCCAGGCATTGGCTTTTTGGAGCAATTCCTGTTCCTCCATCTGGACACCGTGGCGTTTTGCCAGAGTCAGCACGATTTTCTGAAATTCTTTTTTCTCTGGTGAACCAAAATAAATAGTAACACCAAAACGTGATACCAGAGACAATTTTTCCTGTACCGTATCATTGGTATGTAAATCGTCATTTCTGTCTTCTTTATCACTGAAACGTTCCCTTACCAGATGTCTTCTGTTGGAGGTGGCATAAATCAGAATATTATCTGGTTTCCGTTCCAGCCCGCCTTCAATCACCGCCTTTAAATATTTGTATTCGATTTCAAAGTCTTCAAAAGAAAGGTCATCCATATAGATAATAAATTTATAGTGCCGGTTTTTAATCTGTGCGATCACATCGTTTAAATCCTGGAACTGGTGTTTGTAAACCTCAATGATACGAAGTCCCCGGTCATAATACTGGTTCAGAATTGCTTTGATGCAGGAAGATTTTCCTGTGCCGGCATCTCCGAAGAGAAGACAGTTGTTGGCAGGCTTTCCGGCAAGGAAGGCTTCTGTGTTGTCAATGAGTTTTTTCTTGGGAATGTCGTATCCAATCAGGTCGTCAAGATGTACATGGGCAATTCTTGTAATCGGGACAATATTCACCTCATTGCCGGTTCTATTATGCTCCAGGCGGAAGGCTTTGTGAAGGCCAAGTTTTCCCACACCGAAATCTTTATAAAAATCTACCATATGTTTCATAAAATCTTCCGGGGTAACCGACTGAGCCAGAAGCTGGCTTAATGTACACAGACGGTTCCGGATCCGCTCATTAAACAGTTTTCCGCGGCTGTTCCCACTTTCATAATGATTAATCAGATTGCAGCAGGAGGCAGTACCGTAAAAGTTTTCAAAAGCAGTAAATTCCAGGTTGTATAGCTCTTTGAAAATAGCAAAATCATGCAGTGCCAGTTCGTTCAAGCTGCCCTTTGCCAGCCCTGTAATCTCGCAGGAGGTACTGAAGGCGTTTTCATGATTTACCAGCAGGTAGGTCAGGTAATTGTTCCACAGGTTCCCGGTAAATCCATAGGCATTTGCCATTTCTACCAGACGGTTGACACAGCTATAGAAGAGTGGTTTTGACTTTGCCGGGTTTTCCGGTTCGTTGCAGCACATTTCCAGGGCTTTTGCCATATCCTCCAGGATATCGCCTTTGGCAAAATTCCGGTATAAAATACAATTTTCAATATCAAACATTTCAGTATCCTTCTTTCCTTAGTAATTTCCATGAATCCGAAGATTCTGCACCTCGTTTTCCAGACCCCGGAGTGCATTTTTTACAGCACTGTCATTTAAATTCCCCTCAAAATCTACGAAAAAGCGGTATTCCCAGTTTTGGCTGAGCACAGGTCTTGATTCGATTTTTGTCATGTTCAGGCCATTATAGATCAGGTGGGAAAGACTGCTGTACAGGCTTCCACTGGTGTGTGGAAGTTCAAAGCTTATGCTGATTTTTTTGGCGTCTTTGCAATAGATTTTTTGTTTGGAAACAATGATAAAGCGGGTGGAATTTCCCGGGTTGGAATAGATTCCTTCCTGAAGCACCGAAAGATGAAAATATTCTGCTGCATAAGGACTTGCAATGGCGGCCTGGCTCCTATCCTGTTCCTGTGCCACCTTTTTGGCTGCTTTTGCTGTGTTTCCGTAAGGGTGGATGTTCCAGTCAGGATGAGCATTCAGATAGTCCCGGCATTGCATCAATGCCTGTGGATGGGAGTACACATGCTGAATCTCACACAGCTCTGTTCCTGGCAGCCCCATCAATACATGTTGGCAGGGAATCAGCTGTTCTCCTACAATAACATGGTCATACTGGGTGAGCAGATCGTAATTATCCTGTACGATTCCGGCAGTAGAATTTTCTATGGGAAGAACGGCATAGTCTGCACTGCCGTTTTTGATAGCTTCCATGGCATCCTTCCAGGTATCCACATGGCGGCAGTTTCCTTCATTTCCGAAAAAAGCCATGGAAGCTGCATGGCTGTAGGCACCCTCCACACCCTGGTAGATCACACGGGCATCTTTTTTCTCCAGTTTAGCCACAGGTGTAAACCCTGCAAGGTCTTTAGGATCATAAGCCTGCAAAAGCTGGTACTGGCGTTTCCGGCTGATCGACATGATCTGCTGATAGAGCTGCTGAATCCCACAGCAGTTGAAAGAAGTGTGGGTTTTCTCTCCGAGAGACTGAAGTTTTTCCTGTTCTCTGGCTTCGTCAAAAACAGGTTTTCCTGTTTCTATTTTATAATTTGCGACCTGTTCTGCAATGGACATACGCTTTTCAAACAGTGCGACCATTGCATCGTCGATTTCATCAATTTGTTTTCTTAATTCCTGTAAATCTGGCATGATTTGTCCTTTCTGAAAAAATAAATTACTGCACATTATAATAGCACTGACGCTTTAGTGAGTGCAAGTGTTTTTACAGGAAAACTGGGGAAATAGATAAAAAAATAAGAAGTAAAAGATTGAAGACATATTTTTTGGAGATAGTACAAAATAGAAAAGCAGGGAAAGGAGCAGCAAAATGAAAGGTGATTTTTTAAAATGCGGGGTAATCGGATGGTGTATGGAAATTATCTGGACAGGATTTCATGCAATATGCAGGCAGGAATGGAAGATGACGGGACAGTCCTCTCTTTGGATGTTTCCTATTTATGGCTGTGCGGCATGTATTGGCCCTGTTTCCAGAGGATTAAAGAAAGTACCGGTGTTTTTTAGGGGAAGTTTGTATATGCTGGGGATTTTTGCAGCGGAATTTGGCACGGGGATGCTGTTAAAGCAATATGATCTGTGTCCCTGGGATTACAGTGCATCACCATATAATTACAAAGGCGTGATACGGTTTGACTATGCTCCTGTGTGGTTTTTCACAGGACTTCTGTATGAAAAAATATTATCCGTGAAGGGGTAAAATTGCTTGAAATTACCATAAAACTGTTATATGATAAGAGAAATGCGAAAGCTGAACATACAGGAGGTAATCAATGAGACATTTAATGAGTCCTTTGGATTTATCCGTAGAAGAGTTAGCACAGGTCTTAGATCTGGCTAATGATATTGAAAAAAATCCAGAAAAATATGCCCATAAATGTGATGGGAAAATTTTAGCAACATTATTCTATGAACCAAGTACACGTACACGTTTGAGTTTTGAATCCGCTATGATGCGTTTAGGAGGAAAGGTACTGGGATTCTCCAGTGCAAACTCCAGTTCTGCTGCAAAAGGCGAAAGTGTTGCAGATACAGTACGTACGGTATCCTGCTATGCAGATATCTGTGCTATGCGCCACCCAAAAGAGGGTGCACCTCTGGTAGCTTCCATGGCAGCCAAAATCCCTGTGATCAATGCAGGTGACGGAGGACACCAGCATCCAACACAGACACTTACGGATTTGCTTACCATCCGTTCTCTGAAAGGGAGACTGGATCATATCACCATTGGTCTTTGCGGAGACTTAAAGTTCGGCAGAACCGTACATTCTCTGATCGAAGCACTGGTTCGCTATGAAGGTGTCAAATTTGTTTTGATTTCTCCGGAAGAACTCAGGATTCCTGACTATATCCGTGAAGATGTGTTAAAAGCAAGCGGACATGAGTTCGTAGAAGTAGAACGTCTGGAAGAAGCAATTCCAACTCTGGATCTTTTGTACATGACAAGAGTACAGAAGGAGCGTTTCTTCAATGAAGAAGATTATGTGAGAATGAAAGATTTCTATATTCTGGATAAAGCAAAGATGGCTCTGGCAGGCCCGGATATGCTGGTGCTGCATCCGCTCCCAAGGGTAAATGAGATTTCTGTGGAAGTGGATTCTGACCCGAGAGCAGCCTATTTTAAACAGGTACAGTACGGTGTATATGTCCGCCAGGCACTGATGCTGAGTTTATTGGGAATGGGGGTAGACTTATGTTAAATGTTGGACAGTTAAATGAAGGTGTGGTTCTGGACCATATCAAAGCCGGAAAAAGCATGACCATTTACCATGATCTGAAGCTGGATAAGCTGGATTGCTGCGTGGCGATCATTAAAAATGCCAGAAGTGCAAAAATGGGAAGAAAAGATATTATAAAGGTAGAATGTCCGATCGATACTTTGGATTTAGATATCCTTGGTTTCATTGATCACAACATTACTGTAAATATTATTCAGAACGGAGAAATTGTTGAGAAAAAAGAACTCCATCTCCCAAAAGAAATCAGAAATGTTATCAAATGTAAAAATCCCCGCTGTATCACTTCCATTGAACAGGAATTAGACCAGGTCTTTTTCCTGGCTGACGAAGAGAAGGAAGTGTACCGCTGCAAATACTGTGAAGAAAAATACAGAGGAAGCAGAAATAAATAAAATGCTGCGGAGGAGAGAGCAGAACGGACAGGCACCTGATTATCAGGTGCCTGTTGCGGCTTCCGGGATACCATAAATAGCAAAAAAAGGAAGAAAATGCTGGACTTTTCCAAGGAGACAAGTTATTATATTGCAGTGTAGAAGTATATTACATAAGAAGAAAGAAGTAATTAGATAGATTTCTAGGAGGATATGAGATGAAAAAAGTTGTGAAGTTTGGCGGAAGCTCTCTTGCCAGTGCAGAACAGTTTAAAAAAGTAGGAGCCATTATCCGTGCAGACGGAACCAGAAGATATGTGGTACCTTCTGCTCCTGGAAAACGCTTTTCAGAAGATACCAAGGTGACAGATTTGTTATATGCCTGCTACCGTGCCGCAGACCAGACAAAATTCCAGGCTGTGCTTGCAGAGATCAAGAGCCGTTATCAGGAGATTATTGATGGGCTGGGGCTGACACTTTCCCTGGAGGAAGATTTTGGGATGATTGAAGAAAACTTTAAAAACCAGATTGGTGAGGAATATGCAGCTTCCAGAGGGGAATATTTGAATGGTAAGGTAATGGCAGCATATCTGGAATACGAATTTGTAGATCCTGCTGAAATGATCCGTTTTGACGGAAATGGCCAGTTTGATGCGGAAATCACAGAACTTCTGGTACAGAAGAGACTGAAAAACGTAGATACCGCAGTGATTCCAGGTTTCTACGGAGCCAAGGAAAATGGAGAAATCAAGACCTTTTCCAGAGGTGGTTCTGATGTGACAGGGTCCATTATCGCAGGTGCTTTAGATGTGGGTCTGTATGAAAACTGGACAGATGTATCCGGAGTCATGGTCACAGACCCGAGAATCATAAAAGATCCTAAGGTGATTGATACCATTACATACAGAGAACTTCGTGAACTTTCCTATATGGGAGCCACTGTGCTTCATGAGGATGCGATTTTCCCGGTACGTAAGGCGGGAATCCCTATTAATATTAAGAATACCAATGCGCCGGATGATCCGGGAACCATGATTGTAGAAGACACCTGTAAAAAACCACCATATACCATCACCGGTATTGCCGGAAAGAGAGGATTCTGTTCCCTGTTTATTGAAAAATCTATGATGAACTCTGAAATCGGATTTGGCCGTAAAGTTCTCCAGGTGCTGGAAGAACAGGGCATTTCCTTTGAACATGTTCCCTCCGGTATTGATACCATGACAGTGTTTATCCATCAGGACGAATTTACAGAAAAAGAGCAGCAGGTGATCTCCGGTGTACATAAAGCAGTGAAACCAGATTACATGGAGCTGGAGTCTGATCTGGCTTTGATTGCTGTCGTAGGAAGAGGTATGAAATCCAACCGTGGTACAGCAGCAAGGATTTTTGCTGCCCTGGCTCATGCCAATGTCAATGTGAAGATGATCGACCAGGGCTCCAGTGAGCTGAATGTCATCGTCGGAGTGCGTGATGAAGATTTTGAGCCTGCAATCCGTGCTATTTATGACATTTTTGTGGAAACACAACTCTAAAGAATTTATAAAAAACTGGTTTTCTATTGACAAAGAGAACCAGTTTTTTTATAATTTAAGTGTACTAAGACACATAGTACACACAAGACACAAGGAATACAGTGACCGGGAAAGGAGGAAAAAGGTTGATTGTAATTGATTATCAGAACCGGAAGCCTATTTACGAACAGGTAGTGGAGCGGTTTCAAAAGCTGATCGTGACAGGTGCATTGGAGCCGGATACCCAGATGCCTTCTGTGCGGGCACTTGCTACAGAACTTGCCATTAACCCCAATACCATACAAAAAGCCTATACGATTCTGGAACAGAGAGGATTTATCTATCCGGTGAAAGGCCGTGGGAATTTTGTTTCAGGAAATCAGGAGCTGAAAGAGCAGCAGAAAGTTGTATTTTTCCAGAAATTGGGAAGTCTCATAAAGGAAGGGAAGGAAATCGGAGTTTCAAAGGAACTTTGTATTCAGAAGACAGCAGAGTTCTATGAGGAGGGCAGAACATGATAAAAACAGAGAATTTGTGTAAAGCATTTGGCAAGCTCCAGGCGGTTCATAATGTTACACTTTC
>Juniper_p2__coassemble_2147_pt1 | contig 11920 bp, 11 predicted proteins | sample Juniper_p2__metabat2_low_PE_014 | metagenome-assembled genome bin Juniper_p2 | reverse complement strand
ATTATAGGAGTGTGTGAAAATGGCGATTATATTAAGACTGGATCGTATGATGGCAGATCGGAAAATCAGCCTCAACGAATTATCTGAAAAAGTTGGGGTTGCAAATGTGAATCTTTCTAAAATAAAGACTGGGAAGGTAAGTGCTATCCGTTTTTCTACTTTAAATGCGATTTGTGATGTGCTGGACTGCCAGCCGGGAGACATTCTGGAATTTCAAAGAGATGAGAAAGAAGATTAAAGATTTCCTTATGTTTCAAAAAGAATACAAAATAAAGCATCCTTTTCCATAAAAATACAAAACCATCTCTTGTCTGTCATGAGAAAAGGTTGTATAATAATACCAAGCATGGGCTGACACAGCCCATAATTACAGAGCAGTCTGTATAAAATATCTAATGATATCGGAGGAAAAAACATGAACGTATTAGTAGTGAACTGTGGAAGTTCATCTCTGAAATTCCAGTTGATTAATTCTGAGACAGAAGCAGTAGCAGCAAAAGGTCTGTGTGAGCGTATTGGTATTGACGGAAGATTAGTTTACCAGCCAGCAGGCGGTGAAAAAGAAGTAACAGAAGCTGCTATGCCTACTCATACAGAAGCAATCAAAATGGTTCTGGATGCACTGGTAAATCCATCTACAGGTGTATTAAAGAACTTAGATGAAGTAGAAGCAATCGGACATCGTGTACTTCACGGTGGAGCTAAGATTTCTGATTCCTGCATTATCAACGACGAAGTAATCTCTGTTATTGAAGAATGCTGTGATTTAGGACCTCTTCATAACCCAGCAAACTTAATGGGTATCCGTGCATGTATGGATCTGATGCCAGGAAAACCAAACGTAGCGGTATTTGACACTGCTTTCCATCAGACAATGCCGGAAAAAGCATATATGTATGCAATCCCATACGAATACTATGATAAATACAAAGTTCGTAAATATGGTTTCCACGGAACTTCTCACAGATTTGTATCCAAAGAAACAATCAAATTCCTGGGCTTAGATCCAGAAAATTCCAAAGTAATTGTTGCACACTTAGGTAATGGTTCTTCCATCAGTGCAGTTGTAAATGGAAAATGTGTAGATACTTCTATGGGTCTTACTCCTCTTGAAGGTCTTGTAATGGGAACCCGTTCTGGTGACTTAGATCCGGCAGTTCTTGACTTTGTATGCAAGAAAGAAAACATCGACGTTACAGAGATGGTAAATATTCTGAATAAAAAATCCGGTCTTCTGGGATTATCCAAAGGTCTTTCCAGTGACTTCCGTGACTTAAATGAAGCAGCAGAACAGGGTAATGAAGATGCAAAACGTGCGATTGACTGCCTGTGCTACAGAATTATTAAATACATCGGTTCTTATGCAGCAGCTATGAACGGTGTAGATGCCATTGCTTTCACTGGTGGTATCGGTGAAAATGCGATTCCTGTAAGAGAAACTGTTGTAAAAGGACTGAGCTATCTTGGAGTAACTCTTGATGAAGAAGCAAACAAAACAAGAGGAGAGAACAAAGTAATCTCTACACCAGATTCAAAAGTAACAGTTGCAATTGTTCCTACAAACGAAGAATTAGCAATCTGCCAGGAAACAGCGGCATTAGTTCAGAAATAGTTTTTAAAATAATGGTTGACAAACCGCAAATCCCTATGTATAATTTACAAGGTGTGATTAGGAGACTATTATGCTAATTGATTTATCAGAAATTTTATCCCTGGAAGGAAAGACACAGGTTGTAGAAGCACCTGTTTCCATGGATTCCTTTCAATCGAAACTAGGAGATTTTCCTATTGTTGAGAAGAAGCCCATTTCCATGAAGATTACCAACAGTGGAAAGAAGGTTTTAAAAATTGAAGCCAACGGTTCTATTACCGTAGCCATTCCCTGTGATAAGTGTCTGAAGGAAGTTCCCACAACCTTTACCATTGATCTGGAGGAGGAGTTGGACATGAAGGCTTCGAAGGAAGACAGGATAAAAGACTTAGATGAAATTAATTATGTCACAGGTTGCAGCCTGGATGTAGACCAGTTAGTGCATAATGAGATTTTAATCCATTGGCCTTTAAGGGTTCTATGCAAAGAGAACTGCCGGGGTATTTGTCCAAAATGTGGGATGAATTTGAACGAAGGTACTTGTGACTGTGATCAGTTCGTACCAGACCCCAGAATGGCGGTAATCAGTGATATATTTAGCAAATTTAAGGAGGTGTAACTATGTCCATCTGTCCAAAAAATAAATCTTCCAAAGCAAGAAGAGACAAAAGAAGAGCAAACTGGAAAATGAGTGCTCCAAACTTAGTAAAATGCAGCAAATGTGGTGCTTTAATGATGCCTCACAGAGTATGTAAAGCTTGCGGAAGCTACAACAAAAAAGAAATCATCAAAATGGAAGAAGCTTAATTCCATTAGTGAGTAGAAGAAATAGAGGGTATTGGCAAATGTGCCTGCCCTTTATTTTTTTATAAAAAATGGTTAATATTTCCGTAATATTTTACAGGAATCTCTTGCGGTTTTTTTAGAAATACGTTAATATAGATTTGATAAACGTTTTTGAAGGGATATATTTACCAAGGGAGTATAAGAAACTGAGGAGGAATCACAGAATGAAAAATAAATGGGTAAAAAAGAGCATTTTGTTTCTGGCGGCAGGGTGTCTGAGCCTTTCTATAACAGGGTGCAAAGGAAAAGAACTGATAGACAAGGCACTGGAAAAAGTACATTTAAAGACTGTCCAGGAAACGGATACACAGGAGGCAGAAAAAGAAGTGGAACCGGAAGTTCCTGTAGCCAAACCAGAGCTGGTTACGAATCTGAGCGGTTCTGTTACATATAAGACCGGAGATGAAGCAGCACCTCTTACTGTGGAAGCAACAACCAGTGACGAAGGTGAGATCACATATCAGTGGTATCAGAGCCTTACCAATACCAATGGTGGCGGTACAATTATAGAGGGAGCTACTGAGAGCAGTTATACTCCGTCTACTAAGGAGGAGGGCACAGTTTATTATTACGTGGTGGCTACCAGTACGATCAAAACTTCTACAAACCGTGTTACCAGTGAAACAGCAGAAGTGATTGTTTCTAGCGAGACCCAGGAAGGTGAAGCGGTCGAAGGTGAAGCAGCTGCAGATGCAGAACAAACACCTGCTGAAAATAACGGGGGAGAATCAGAGGAAACACCTGCCCAGAACGATGGAGAAACACCTGCTCAATAGCCGGCAGTACAGTTTTATAGAAAAATGCAGGGATTATCTATAGGAATCCTTGCATTTTTTTTGGATGTCTAGTAAAATCATTCATAGATACAACAGGAGGCAAGACATGGAAAATAGAATTAAGGTGGCAGTAGATGCCATGGGCGGTGACTATGCACCAGCAGAGGCAGTGAAGGGTGCAGTGGCTGCGGTTCTTGAAAAAGAAAATGTAGAGGTTCTTTTAGTGGGAAAACAGGAGGTTCTGGAAAAGGAATTGGAATCCTGTACTTATCCAAAAGAAAGAATTCGTATTGTTCCGGCCAGTGAGGTGATTGAAACCGGAGAACCACCGGTAGCAGCAATCCGTGGGAAAAAGGATTCTTCTATTGTGGTAGGAATGAAACTGGTGCGTAAAGAAGAGGCAGATGCTTTTGTATCTGCAGGAAGCTCAGGTGCGATTTTAGTAGGGGGAACAACAATTGTAGGAAGGATTAAAGGCGTGGAGAGGGCACCTCTTGCACCGCTGATTCCTACGAAGGATGGCGTATCCCTTCTCATCGACTGTGGAGCAAACGTAGATGCCAGAGCGTCTCATCTGGTGCAGTTTGCACGCATGGGTTCCATTTATATGGAACATGTCATGGGTGTGAAAAATCCGAGAGTCGGTATCGTAAATATCGGAGTAGAAGAAGAAAAGGGAAATGCCCTGGTAAAAGAAACCTACCCACTGCTGAAGGAGTGCAAGGACATTAATTTTATCGGCAGCATTGAAGCAAGGGAGATTCCGGCTGGAGCAGCAGATGTCATCGTGACAGAAGCCTTTGTAGGGAATGTTGTACTGAAGCTGTATGAAGGGCTTGGTTCTACATTAATCTCTAAGATTAAGGGAAGTATGATGTCTACACTGCGAAGCAAGATGGGGGCACTTTTGGTCAAACCTGCCTTGAAGAAAACCCTAAAGACCTTTGATGCCAGCCAGTATGGCGGTGCTCCGTTATTAGGGTTAAAGGGACTGGTTGTGAAATGCCATGGAAATTCAAAGGAAACAGAATTTAAGAATTCTATTATTCAGTGTATTTCTTTTAAAGAGCAAAACATCAGTGAGAGAATCAGAGAAAATCTGACCGTTGTACAAGAGAAAAAAGAAGAAGTTTAGGAGGAAAAGTCATGGAATTGGAAAAATTACAGAAGATAATAGCAGAGGTTTTAAATGTGGATACAGAGGAGATTACCCCGGACACCACATTTGTAGACGATTTGGGTGCCGACTCTCTGGACGTTTTCCAAATTGTGATGGGAATTGAGGAAGAGTTTGATATCGAGATTCCTGCAGAAGAGGTGGAACAGATTGTTTCTGTAGGTGATGCGGTAGAGCAGATTAAAAATTTAATCGGATAGGCCAGCAGTAAGATGCCTTCATGATCCCTGGTCATTAGAGGGACAGAAGGCATCTTTTGCTGTATTGTTTCCATAAATTTAGCAGGTTCAAACAGAAAGGAAGAAACATGAAAGAAACGAAAAAATTTCTTGAGCTAGAGAAAAAAATAGGTTATAAGTTTGAAAATTTTGATCTTCTGGTCAATGCAATGACACACAGCTCTTATGCAAATGAACATCATATTTCCTATACGGGAAATAATGAAAGACTGGAATTTTTGGGAGATGCGGTTCTGGAAGTGACCTCCAGCGAGTTTTTGTTTCACAAATATCCAGACCTTCCGGAAGGAAAGCTGACCAAGAAACGTGCCAGTATGGTGTGTGAACCAACGCTTGCTCTTTGTGCCAGAGAGATTCCACTAGGGGATTATTTGCTTCTTGGAAAAGGGGAAGAGGCTACAGGAGGAAGAAAAAGAGATTCTATTGTCTCAGATGCCATGGAGGCACTCATCGGGGCAATCTACCTGGATGGCGGTTTTGCTAATGCAAAAGAGTTTATTAACCGGTTTGTATTGAAAGATATTGAGAATAAACAGCTCTTTTATGATAGCAAGACTACTCTTCAGGAAATCGTACAGGGACAGTTCGAGGAAGATGTGCGTTATGTGCTGGTAAAAGAGGAAGGGCCGGATCACAATAAATCATTTTATGTAGAAGCAATCCTGGGAGAAAAAGTTCTGGGACAAGGATGCGGACACACCAAGAAAGCGGCTGAGCAGCAGGCAGCTTACTGTGCCATTAAAAAATTGAAACGTGAAAAGGGAGATTTATGTATTTAAAAAGCATTGAGGTGCAGGGGTTTAAATCCTTTGCCAATAAAATCACATTTGAATTTCATAATGGAATCACCGGGATTGTAGGGCCAAACGGGAGTGGGAAAAGTAATGTTGCGGACGCTGTCCGATGGGTACTGGGTGAGCAAAGTGCCAAGCAGTTAAGAGGCGGAAATATGCAGGATGTTATTTTTTCCGGTACAGAAACCAGAAGGCCTCTGGGCTTTGCTTATGTTGCTATTACTATGGACAACAGTGACCATAAACTTCCCATTGATTATCAGGAAGTGACTATTGCCAGAAGATTATACCGTTCAGGGGAAAGTGAATATCTGCTCAATGGTACAAGCTGCAGGCTGAAGGATGTGAATGAACTTTTTTACGATACCGGAATTGGTAAGGAAGGTTATTCTATTATTGGGCAGGGGCAGATTGATAAAATTTTAAGCGGAAAACCAGAAGAAAGAAGAGAATTATTTGATGAGGCGGCAGGGATTGTAAAGTTTAAACGCCGGAAAAATACAGCCATCAAAAAGCTGGAGGAAGAGCAGCAAAATCTGACCAGGGTCAAGGATATTCTCTCCGAACTTACCAGGCAGGTAGACCCGCTGGAAAAACAGGCTGAAACAGCGAAGGTTTATCTGAAAAAGAAGGAAGCACTGAAGAAATTAGACATGCAGATGTTCCTGGCAGAAATGAACCGTATCCGTGCTGAACTAGAGGAAACAGAAAAGAAGTATCAGATTGCCAGAGCTGATTTAGAAGATACAGAAAAAAGCTTTGGGATTACCAAAACGGAATACGAAAAGCTGGAGCAGGAGCTGGAAAAACAGGAGCAGGAAATTCAGAGCCTCAGAGAAGGAAATACCAAAAGAACGCTGGAGAAACAGCAGCTTGAGAATCAGATACAGATTCTGAAAGAACAGATCCATTCTGCAAAGCAAAATGAATCATTATACCAGGAAAGAAGCCGGGCATTACAGGCTGATATGGAGAAACGGACAGAAGAAGAGCGGGAATATCTGTCTGAAAAAGAAATTTTAGAAAAACAAATCAGGGAATATGAAACAGTCCAGTCAGAGACACAGAGAGCTTTTAAAGATTTAGCTATGGAAATCCACAGTCTGGAGGAAAAGGCAGAGAAGGGAAAAAACGAGATTATTGAAATCTTGAATATGCGGGCCTCTACCAAAGGAAAATTGCAGCGTTATGATACCATGATGGAGCAGATTTCCATCAGAAAAACAGAGCTGAATCAGAAGCATCTGAGACTGAAAAGTGAATCTGCATCTCTGAAGACAGCAGAGAAAGCGTATCTGGCAGAGAAAGAAGAAATTCAGGAGACCATTGACAAGCTGGTACGCCAGGGAAACCGCTGTGAGGATCAGATTACGAAATACCAGGCAGAGATGGCGAAAGCCGGGCAGCAGTTAGAAGCCGGGCAGACTGCTTATCACAGAGAGGCATCCAGGCTGGAATCCATGCGTAATATTGCAGAACGCTATGATGGGTATGGAAACAGTATCAGGAGAGTCATGGAGCAGAAGAAGCGGGTTTCTGGTATTAAGGGTGTTGTAGCAGATTTGCTGAAGGTGGAAAAAAATTATGAGACAGCCATTGAAACCGCATTAGGAGGCAGTATCCAGAATATTGTCACGGATAATGAAAATACGGCAAAAACCATGATTGAGTTCCTGAAAAAGAATAAGTATGGCCGGGCGACCTTTCTTCCTCTTACCAGCATGCAGAATAAAAAAGGATTTGCCAATGCAGCAGCACTGAAAGAGCCGGGAGTCATCGGCGTAGCCAGTGAACTGGTAACCGTTGGAAGTGAATACCAGGGACTGGCGAATTATCTTCTTGGAAGAACCCTGGTAGTGGACCATATTGATCATGGAATTGCCATTGCAAAGAAATACCAATATTCTATCCGTATGGTTACCATAGAAGGAGAATCTTTAAATCCGGGAGGTTCCCTGACAGGTGGAGCGTTTAAAAACAACAGCAACCTTCTCGGAAGGAGAAGGGAAATCGAAGAGCTTCAGGATACGGTAGAGCGTTTGAAGACGGAGACAGAAAAACTGCAGCAGAGTCTGGAGGCTTACCGGGAAAAAAGAAATCATTTCCGTGAGGAAGCAGCAAGTATCCAGGAGAAGCTTCAGGAGCAGTATATCCGGGAAAATACGGTGCAGATGAATCTAAATTCCATGACAGGAAAAAGAGAAGAAATCCAGGCAGGATATGAAGGGCTGAAACTGGAAAAAGAACAGTTGGAAAAACAGACCAGGGAAATTCAGGATAACAGCCTGTCGATCCAGCTGGAACTGGAGACCAGTGCAAAGCAGGAAAAAGCACTGGAAGAACAGATCAATGCCAGCCAGGAAGTTCTGGAGAAGAAAAAAGCAGAGGAAACAAGGCTTTCGAAAGAGTTAGAGAAAGCTCATGTGGAAACAGCAAATCTTACTTCAAAACAGGGCTTTCTTACAGAAAATCTGACCCGTATCAGGCGGGAACTGGGCGAGTTAAAAGAACAGTGCCAGGCATTAGAGTCCGGCATGGTTCAGGGAAAAGAAGAAGTGTCCTTGAAAGAAACCGAAATCAGAGAAATTGAGAAACAGGTTACCTTAGCAGAACAGGAATCAAAAGAAGCCCAGGAGCGGCTTTTGGCAGCAGCAGCAGTAAAAGAAGAGATGAACCAGAACCATAAATCGTTCTTTACAAAGAGAGATGAACTATCTGGAAGAATGAATTTGCTGGATAAAGAATGTTACCGCCTGAATGCCCAGAAAGAGAAGCTGGAGGAATCCCAGGAATCCCAGGTGAATTATATGTGGGAAGAATATGAAGTTACTTACAGCCAGGCACAGGAAGAAGTGCAGGAGATTTCAGAGGACAGGGCTGAAATTAAGAAAAATATCAGTCAGATGCGAAGCGAAATCCGTCAGCTTGGAAATGTGAATGTAAATGCCATTGAAGAATTTAAAGAGCTATTAGAACGCCAGACATTCATGCAGAGCCAGCATGACGATCTGGTGGAAGCGGAAAAGACCCTTCTTGGTATTATTGATGAGCTGGATACTGGAATGCGGCGGCAGTTTGAAGAAAAATTCGCAGAGATTAGAAGAGAGTTTGACAAAGCTTTTAAAGAATTGTTTGGAGGAGGAAAGGGAACCCTGGAACTGGATGAGGAAGAGGATATTCTGGAGGCAGGTATCCGGATCATATCCCAGCCGCCAGGAAAAAAACTGCAGAATATGATGCAGCTTTCCGGAGGTGAGAAGGCACTTACAGCCATAGCACTTTTATTTGCCATTCAAAATTTAAAACCATCTCCATTCTGTCTGCTGGATGAAATCGAGGCGGCGCTGGATGATTCGAATGTTACCAGATATGCCAAGTATCTTCACAAGTTGACAAAAAACACACAGTTTATTATTATAACACATAGACGTGGTACTATGACGGCCGCTGACAGGCTGTATGGTATTACAATGCAGGAAAAAGGGGTTTCTACCCTGGTATCTGTAAATCTTATTGAACATGATCTAGATAAATAGAGGAGGAACTATGGCAGAGGGAAAAGAAAAAAAAGGTTTTTTTAAAAGACTGGTAGAGGGACTTTCCAAAACCAGAGAAAATATCGTATCTGGAATTGATTCTATTTTTAGCGGATATTCCAGCATTGACGAGGATTTTTATGAAGAAATCGAAGAGATTTTGGTAATGGGTGACATTGGAATCAATACAACCACCTCCATTATTGAGCGGTTAAAGGAGCAGGTTTCTGAAAAGCATATTAAGGATCCTCAGGAATGTAAACAGCTTCTTATGGACAGTATCAAAGAGCAGATGGCTGTGGGAGAGAAAGCCTATGAATTTGAAAACCGCAAATCTGTTATTTTGGTAATCGGTGTCAACGGTGTTGGCAAGACTACATCCGTAGGAAAATTGGCAGGGAAATTAAAGGACCAGGGAAAAAAGGTTATTATGGCAGCAGCAGATACGTTCCGTGCAGCAGCAGGAGAACAGCTTTCCCAGTGGGCGAACCGTGCAGGAGTGGAACTGATTGGGGGACAGGACGGTGCGGATCCTGCTTCCGTAGTTTATGATGCTATCGCTGCTGCGAAAGCAAGAAATGCGGATGTGCTGATTTGTGATACGGCTGGCCGCCTGCATAATAAGAAAAACCTGATGGAAGAACTAAGAAAAATATACCGTATTATTGAAAAAGAATATCCGGAAGCATATCTGGAAACATTGGTTGTTCTTGATGGTACCACAGGACAGAACGCATTGGCTCAGGCAAAGCAGTTTCATGAGGTTGCCAATGTTACCGGTATTATTCTTACCAAGCTGGATGGAACAGCAAAGGGTGGTATCGCAGTAGCGATTGAATCTGAGCTGGATATTCCGGTGAAGTATATCGGTGTAGGAGAAACCATAGATGACCTCCAGAAGTTTGATGCCAATGAATTTGTAAATGCTCTGTTTAATGTAGAGGGTACTGGCACAGAAGAGTAAAAACAGAATAGGGAAGAGGGACAAATATGCTTACAGTAGAAAAATTTGAAGAAGCATCCGAAATCGTAAAAAAAGTGACCCAGGAAACAAAGCTGGTGTACAGCGGTTTCTTCAGCAATCAGACTGGAAATAAAGTTTATTTCAAGCCGGAAAATATGCAGGTGACAGGTGCCTATAAAATCAGAGGTGCCTATTACAAAATTAGTACACTCACAGACGAAGAGAAGAAAAAAGGTCTGATTACTGCATCCGCAGGGAATCATGCCCAGGGAGTAGCATATGCTGCAAAAGCATTTGGGGCAAAGGCAGTGATTGTCATGCCAACCACAACACCGCTGATCAAGGTAGAAAGAACCAAGGGCTATGGTGCAGAAGTGATTCTTCACGGAAATGTATATGATGAAGCCTGTGAATATGCATATGAACTGGCAGATAAACACGGTTACACCTTTATCCATCCTTTTGATGATCTGGCTGTTGCAACAGGACAGGGAACCATTGCTATGGAAATCATTAAGGAACTTCCTCTGGTGGATTATATTTTAGTTCCCATAGGGGGAGGCGGCCTGGCTACAGGTGTATCTACCCTGGTGAAACAATTAAATCCTAACATAAAAGTCATTGGTGTAGAGCCAGCTGGAGCTAATTGTATGCAGGCATCTCTGTTAAATGGAGAGGTTATGACTCTGCCAACCGTGAATACCATTGCAGATGGTACTGCGGTGAAACGGCCCGGAGACCATATTTTTTCATACATTCAGAAAAATGTAGATGAAATCATCACAGTAAAAGATGAAGAACTGGTGGTTGCTTTCCTTGATATGGTAGAGAATCATAAGATGATTGTAGAAAATTCGGGTCTTCTTACTGTTGCTGCTTTGAAACATCTGAAGTTTCAGAATAAAAAGGTGGTTTCTATTTTAAGCGGTGGAAATATGGATGTGATTACCATGGCATCTGTTGTGCAGCATGGGCTGATTGCAAGAGACCGTATCTTTACTGTATCGGTTCTTTTGCCGGATAAACCAGGAGAACTGGTGCGTGTGGCAGGTATCATTGCCAAGCATCAGGGAAATGTTGTAAAACTAGACCATAATCAGTTTGTAAGTACCAACCGCACTGCGGCTGTAGAACTTAAAATTACCCTGGAAGCTTTTGGAACGGATCATAAACACGAGATTATCCAGGCTCTGGAAGAGGAAGGATACCAGCCAAAAGTAGTTATGGCAAATCTGTAAGAGATTTCTTTTAAAAGAAAAAGACGTTTCTATGAGTAGTTTTTCATAGGAGCGTCTTTTTGCATGAACTTTATTTTACGGTGATCAATTCGTATTCTTTGTTTCCAATACCGATTTTTACACCATGCTCAATGGCTGATTCCCAGTTGGTTTCCGGGAAGATGCTGTGGAAATGGTCATGGTGCTGGCAGGCTCTTTCTTCTTCGCTGCAATCCCCTAATTTGCTGTTTGCAATAACAGGCTGGGCATTAACTGCATCGGCACAGGCAACATCAAGTGCTACAGGGTCAAAGGATGCAAACATACCTACATTTGGTACAATGGCAGCATCATTTTCTCCATGACAGTCACAGTAAGGAGATACATCGATTACAAGGCTGATGTGGAAGTTTGGACGTCCATCAATTACGGCCTTGGTGTATTCTGCAATTTTGCAATTGAGAATGTCATTGGATTCATCAGAAGCAGCCAGAATCGCATCTTTTGGACAGACACCGATACATCTGCCGCATCCCACACACTTGTCATGGTCAATCGTGGCCTTTTTATCTTTGAAAGAAGGTGCGTCATGTGCACAGATTTTTGCACACATCTGGCATCCGATACATAAATCCTGGTCCACATGTGGTTTGCCTGCAGAGTGCATTTCCATTTTTCCAGCTCTGGAACCGCATCCCATACCAAGGTTCTTCAATGCACCTCCAAATCCTGTAGCCTCATGTCCTTTGAAATGGTTTAAGGAGATGACAACATCAGCAT
>Juniper_p2__coassemble_1999_pt1 | contig 13114 bp, 11 predicted proteins | sample Juniper_p2__metabat2_low_PE_014 | metagenome-assembled genome bin Juniper_p2 | reverse complement strand
TTATAGTTATGTGCTGCTTCCAGAAATAAAGATAGAAGAAATGAAAAAATATGTGAAAGACCCACAAATCATAATTTTAGAAAATAGTAGAAAGCTTCAAGCTGTGTACCATAAAAAACTTAAAACGATTGGAATTAATTTCTGGCAGACATGTGGAGGAAGTATAGCCGGAGTTACAAGTGATGGAGCAGCATCTGTTATGTTGCAAGAAACTGTCAGTGGGACATGGAAAATTTCGGTTTCTGATCCTACCATGAGAAACAATAGAAGTATAAAGATTGCGTTGGATAAAAAGATAGAAAACATTGTCGGCATAGATGAAAATGTGTTTTGTGAAAATGGTAAGGCTTTGTGTTTTGATATGACAGAAAAAAATGGAGATTCCTCTCTGGCAGAACTTCAAATTTCATATATTTAGATATCTATTTATTGAATAAATGGTTAAAATACCCAATGAAAAGATGCAGTATTCAAGAATACGAGATATACATATACAAAAATTATATTTATAATACAGGTATCAAATGAATGCTGGCCGGCATCGATGATGATGGAAAAAAGAAGAAGCAATATGAAAACCAAGGAGGACTAGGATTAAAATGAGAAGTAAATGGGGTCGTATTATTAGTATGGCTTTAGTTGGTACAATGTTATTAACTGGTTGTGGTGGCGCTGGTGGAGACAAGAAAGAAAACTCCAAGGACGAAAAGAGAGAAGTGTCTGATAACCTGAATAAAGAAGGTTTACCAATCTTAAAAGAAAAAGAAACCTTTACTATTGCAGTACCACAGAAGAGTACATTAAAGGCAGCAGCAGAAAAAGAATGTGTTAAGGCAGCAGAGGAAGCTACCAATGTTCATATTGAATGGGTTGAGATTCCGGCTTCTGGATGGAAAGAAAAAATCAACATCATGTTCAATACCGATAGCTTACCAGATGCAATCATTGGTGCGGTAGATATGGCTAAGAATTATGAGCAGTTAGCTGAATTGGATGATATGTTAAAAGAATATGCTCCGAATACAACAGCTTTCTTTGACTCAAGAGATGATTATCCAACAGGTTTATTATCTCCAGACGGAAAAATCCATACATTGCCAACAGGTGATGAAGCAATTCATAATATTATTGACTCTCAGTTATGGATTAACCAGGCTTGGCTGGATAAATTAAATTTAAAAATGCCTACAACAATTGATGAATTCAAAGAAGTGTTAGTGGCATTCCGTGACAAAGATCCTAACGGAAATGGAAAAGCAGATGAAGTTCCATTTACATTCCGTGATGCTTGGGGCTGGGGCGGAACAATTGAAAACTTATTTGGACCATTTGGTGTCATTGAAACAGCAAGCCATGTGTTTACACAGGACGGAAAAGTTACATTCAGTGCAGCAGAAAAAGGATATTATGAAGCTCTTTCTTGGATGAATGATCTGTACAAAGAAGGGTTAATCGACAAAGAAGTATTTACACTTAGCCAGGATCAGTACGCATCAAGAGGTGCTACAGGTGATAACTTAGGTGTTGTTGCTGGATACCGTGCAAACGAAGCAGGTGTTGTAAATGAAGCAGATTATCGTGCAGTTCCTGTATTAAAAGGAAAAGATGGCACACAGATGACAGGTATCAACAACGTAACAAAAACAGGTGGTTTCGTAATCAGCAAAAGCTGTAAGAATCCAGAAGCTTTAGTTCGTTGGTATGATTACATCAATTCAAGCTTAGAATTAGCACTTACCTGGGGACGTGGAGCAGAAGAAGTAACATGGAGAATCATTGAACAGGATGGAAAACAGGTTCCACAGTTTATCACAATGGATGAAAAACTCTTAAAAGAAAACGGTGGATATCAGTCTAAAGCAGAATATAGAAATGCAGAAAGCTTTTCCGGTGATACACCTGCTCTTTGGAAATATGACTATGCTAAGAGTGTAGTAAATGATGAAAACTGCCCACCAGACTATAAATTAGATGCTGTAAATGAACAGATGCAGTATGGAGTTATGGAACTTCCATCAGGAACAGCTACTTTAGAAAACTCAGAAAGAAGAACCATCTTATTAGCTGATATTGACAACTACCTGAAGAAGTTTATTGCAGATTCTGTTATTAATGGAATTGATGACAAGAAATGGGAAGAACATCAGAAAACATTAAAATCTCTTAAAGTAGAAGAATATACAAAACTGTGTCAGGAATATGTTGATTCATTAGAAACAGATAAATAACAAAGAAGTATAATCTGGTATAGTGCTTGTGTAAGTACAGTGCTGTACCAGATTGTATTTATGGAGGAAAATATGTCAAATACAACAAAAGGAAAAGGAACCGGAAAGCTTTCTCGTCATTTGAAAAGAACATGGGTGCTTTACTTGTTTATTGTTCCTATGGTTATTTATGTAGTACTATTTAGCTATGTTCCAATGTACGGAATCCAGTTAGCTTTTAAAAACTATAGTCCTACAGATGGTATCTGGGGAAGTGCCTGGGTTGGCCTGGAACATTTTAAGACCTTTTTTGAATCTTATCAGTTTAAAGATTTATTATGGAATACCTTATCTTTGAGTTTTTACTCCTTGATTGCAGGATTCCCAATGCCGATTATTTTTGCTCTTTTCTTGAACTACATTACAAAGAAACGTTTAAAGAAAACAGCTCAGATGATTACATATGCACCACACTTTATTTCCATGGTAGTTTACTGTGGTATGATTATGATTTTCTTATCTAGTGATGGTATTGTAAACCAGTTATTAATGCTTTTAGGAATTGATCCAATAGGATTTTTATCAAATCCATCTAACTTTAGACATATTTATGTATGGTCTGGTGTATTACAGGGAATTGGCTGGGGCTCTATCATGTACATCTCTGTATTAACATCTGTAGGACCAGAACTTCATGAAGCTGCTACTGTAGACGGTGCAAGCCGCTTTCAGAGATTGATTTACATTGATGTTCCTTCTATCATGCCAACAATGGTAATCATGTTAATCATGAGAGCCGGAGAAATCATGGATTTAGGTTTTGAAAAAGCATTCTTATTACAGAATAGTATTAACCTTGAGTATTCTGAAATCATTTCTACATACGTGTATAAGATTGGTATTCAGAATGGTCAGTTTAGCTACTCCTCTGCAATTGGTTTATTCAATAACGTAATCAACTTATTGTTGTTAGTAGTTGTAAACAAGATTGCAAAACGTGTTTCCGATGTAAGTCTTTGGTAGAAAGGGGCAGACAATGAAAAAGTCGAAAAAAATAAGTAAATCAGATATGCTCTTTTTATTTATAGTATATGGAACAGTTATTCTGATTTCACTTCTTATCTTATATCCTTTGTGGTTTGTAATCATTGCATCAATCAGTGATCCAAACTTAGTTGCAACTGGAAAGGTTCTGTTTTTGCCTAAGGGTGTGACATTTGAAGGATTTAAATATATTTTCAGAGATCCTAGAATCTGGTCAGGTTATTATAATACGATTCGTTATACATTAGTAGGAACGATGTTAGCATTGTTTATTACAATTCCGGCAGGTTATGCGTTATCAAGAAATGATATGCTTGGCCGTGGTCTGATTATGAAACTATTAATTGTTACGAAATATTTTTCCGGTGGTCTTATTCCTACATACTTAGTAGTAAAGAAACTGGGACTTGTAAATACTCCTTATGTATTAATGATTTTAGGTTCATTCTCTGTATTTAACCTGATTTTATGTAGAACATATTTCTTAAATACAATGCCGATTGAGCTGCAGGAAGCAGCAGAAATCGATGGATGTGGAATTTTCCAGTATTTTATGAAGATTGTTATTCCACTGTCTAAATCTATTATTGCTATCATGGTACTTTACTATGCAGTAGGACATTGGAACTCATTCTTTAATGGATTGATTTATGTAACAGATAGTGACTTATATCCATTACAGTTAATCTTAAGGGATATCTTGATTACAGGACAGTCTGTAGACCCATCTACAGTAGACCCAGAGTCTTTAGAGTTGATGAAACAGATTGCAAGAACAATCCAGTATGGTGTAATTATCGTATCCTCTTTACCAGTATTGGTATTATATCCATTCGTACAGAAACATTTTGTAAAAGGTGTTATGATTGGTTCCGTGAAAGGTTGATTATAGCTTATGAACAATGTATTAATTATACATGTGGATCAGCTTAGAAGAGATATATTAAGTTGTTATGGCGGTAAAGAAGTGCAGACACCAAATATTGATTTTCTGGCAGATAATGGGATTTTGTTGGAAAATTTTTATACACCTAGTGCTGTCTGCACCCCCTCACGGGGGTGTTTTTTTACGGCAAATTATCCCCATACAAATGGTGCATATCGAAATGGACTGCCGGTAAACAAGGATGCGAAAGGTCTGGCGGAAGCTTTTTCACAGCAAGGTTATCACACAGAATATTTAGGAAAATGGCATTTGGCAGAGGCAAAAGAAAGCGGAGATGCCCTTGGAGATTACAATTCTCTTGGTTTTGAAAAATGGGATTATAAGGTGGAATTTGGTCACTGTAAATCTGTAAAAAAAGAAGGAAATCAAGCGGTTCCGTTAAGAGCGGTTGGAGATGAAAAAACCTATACAACAGATTGGCTTGCGGATGAAACCATTGCTTTTATAGAAAGACAAAAAGATAGCGAAAAACCGTTTTTCTTCACAGTTAGTATTCCGGATCCACATCAGCCGTTTGAAGTCCGGGCACCGTATGACACCATGTTTGATCCCTTACAGGTTGAGATTCCAGAAAGCTTCTGGGAAAAGGAAATCCCAGATTGGGCAGAAAAAGATGAGTGGGGAAGACTGCACTATTTCCCGTATGGGCTTTTTGAACGAGAAGGCCATCTTAGAAGATTAAAGGTACAGTATCTCGGTGCGGTAAAGTGTATTGATGATAATGTGGGAAGAATCATAGAAAGTCTGAAAAATACAGGATTGTGGGATAAGACACATGTTGTTTTTACGACAGATCATGGAGAATATATGGGAGAGCATGGGCTGATGGAGAAAAATAATCTCTACGAAAGTGTTTATCATATCCCATATATTATGACTATGCCAGGAATTGAAGTAAAAGAAAAAAGATGTCAAACCTGGTTAAATGTAGTGGATTTTGGTCCTACGCTTACAGGTCTTTTGGGATTTTCTTATCCCTTTGCAGTTCAGGGAGAAGATTTTTCCAAGGAAATTTTGAATAATGATAAGGCAGTAGAAGAACTTTATATTCATCCAAGCGATGTGCCGCGTGCAGGTATCATAACACCAGAATATGAATTGGCATATGTGGGAACCGGATGGAAAAAAGAAGAGTTTCATGACCATATTTTATTTGATATGAAAAAAGATCCACAGCAGATGGAAAATGTATTTGGCAAAGAAGAGTATCGTAATATACAAGAAGAATTAACAGAGAAAATGTGTCAGCATTTTCGCAAGATGGGTACACCAAAAGAGTGTTTGCCAAAAGATTTTAGAGCATATTTAGAAAAGGATGTATAAGTATGAAGAGTGTATTTCTTCCAAAAGATAACAATGGGAATATTGTTCACGCTCATGGAGGACAGGTGCTGACAGTGGGTGATTGGTACTATTGGATTGGTGAAGATAGAACGGGCAGAAATAAAGTTTCTTGTTATCGTTCGAAAGATTTGATTCATTGGGAATTTCGTAATCATATCTTGACTTTGGATTCAAAAAAAGAAGCAAGATTTTCTGATCGTGACTTAAGATTGGAAATTCCGGGACAGCAGGCATCCATTGGGGTAGGATGTAACATTGAGCGTCCAAAAATTGTGTATAATAGGAAAAATCAAAATTATGTAATGTGGATGCATTGGGAAATGCCAGATGATTATCATTTGGCGAGATGCGGGGTAGCAGTGTGCGATACGATTGACGGGGATTATGTATATCTTGGAAGTTTTAATCCAGAAGGCTATATGTCTAGAGATTGTACTTTGTTTGTAGATGATGATGAAACGGGTTATTTTATCTCATCTGCAAGAGATAATCAGGACTTGCATATCTATAAACTTAGTGATGACTATTTATCCATTGAATCCAAGGTATGTACTCTTTGGCCGGGACAATTAAGAGAGGCACCAGTTCTTTTCAAGAGAAACGGATATTATTTTCTGATGACAAGCGGGTGTACCGGATGGGATCCAAATCAGTCCTCTTACGCCTACTCGAAAGAGATTGGAAAAGGATGGTCAGAACGCATTAATCTGGGAGATGAAACTACCTATCATTCTCAGCCGACAGGTATTATAAAAAGAGAAAATCCCGTAACAAAGGAAGAAGAATATTTGTATCTTGGAGACCGATGGGGCGGCTGCAGAGATGCCTATTTTGAATCCGAATATGTTTTGTTACCATTAATATTTAAAGACGATATTTGTTTGACTTTAGAGTGGAAAGAGGAAATATAACTATGAACATTTTATTTATTATGGCAGATGATCAGGGTTCATGGGCCATGAATTGTGGAGGAACAAAAGAGTTATATACACCGAACATGGATCGTATTGCAAAGAGCGGTGTTCAATTTGATAATTTCTACTGCGTTTCTCCTGTTTGCTCACCGGCAAGAGCTTCTGTTCTTACTGGAGACATTCCATCTTCGCATGGAGTTCATGACTGGATTCGAAGTGGTAATATTGATGCAGAGAAGTTTCAAGATGCAGGAAAGGAAAATCCTTATTGGAACGGATATTCCTGTGAAAGAAAGCCAATTTCCTATTTGGAGGGTAAAACAACTTACACAGATGTATTGAAAGAACATGGTTATGCATGTGCATTGTCTGGAAAATGGCATTTGGGAGATAGCGTAACACCACAGCATGGATTTTCGAAATGGTACACCATTGGTCTTGGAGGATGCGAATATTTTCATCCGGATATTGTGGAAAATGGCGATATCCATGTGCTGCATGATCAATATGTAACGAATGTAATTGCAGATAAGGCGATAGAATATCTGGATGAATTCAAAAATCAAGAAAATCCATTTTATCTGTCTGTTCATTTTACGGCTCCTCATGCACCATGGGGAAAAGATCAGCATCCCAAAAAATGGATTGATTATTATGAAAACTGTGATTTTCCAAGCATTCCGGATGTGCCGGATCATGAAAATCTGACGACGGGACCAGTGTATCATACGGAGAAAAGGAAAGAAAATCTCAGAGGATATTTCGCTGCAATCAGTGCAATGGATGAGCAGATTGGTAGGATTTTAGATACGTTGGAAGCAAATGGACAGCGTGAAAATACCTTAGTAATCTATACTGCAGATAATGGAATGAGTATGGGACATCATGGTGTATGGGGGAAAGGAAATGGAACATTTCCGTTTAATATGTATGAGACTTCTGTAAAAGTTCCACTGCTGATATCTATGCCGGGAACTCTGTTACAAGGGGTGAAAAATGAAGCTATTTTAAGCGCTTATGATTTATTCCCTACTCTGTTAGAGTTGTGTAATATTCCTTCAAATGCATGTGAAAAATTGCCGGGAACAAGTTTTGCGAAATTATTATCCGGAGAAAAAAAGACAGAAAAAGAAGAACAGGAAGTAGTGGTTTTCGATGAATATGGACCGGTAAGAATGATAAGAAATAAGGACTGGAAATACATTCACCGCTATCCTTACGGACCACATGAGTTGTATCATTTGACGTCAGACCCAGAGGAACTTGAAAATCTTTATGGGAAGCTTGAGTATGAGGAAATCGTAGTAGATATGAGGAAACATCTGCAAGAATGGTTTTTGAAATATGCAGATGAAAAGATAGATGGAACAAGAGAAGGCGTTACTGGATTGGGACAGATGTGTAAAGCAGGCATGTATTCTCATCGAGTAGATACTTATTGTTGTGAAGAATAAAAAATTTAGGAGACATAATTTATGGCACAGACATTTGAATCTCTTGCACAATATGAAGGGTGCAGTGAGGAATTAATAGAGCGGGCAATTGACTGGGCAACAAAGATTGCCAAGGCTAATTTAGAAGATTTTACCAGTCATTTCCAGTCACCAAATACAAAGGATGGTTTCTATTGGAAGACAGAAAATGTAGAGTGGACAACTGGTTTTTGGACAGGTGTTGTATGGCTTGCATATGAGCTTACAAAAGACGAAGATTTTAAGAAAACAGGGGAAATCCATGTAGACAGTTTTCTAAACCGTATCGAAAATAAGATAGATGTGAATCATCATGATATGGGATTTTTATATAGCCTTTCTTGTGTGGCAGCTTATAAGCTTTGTCAGAATGAGAATGGAAAAAAAGCAGCCATTTTAGCAGCAGATCATCTGCTTACCAGATACAGAGAAAAGGGAGAATTTATTCAGGCCTGGGGAAATGTTGGTGATCCAAAAGACTATCGGTTAATTATTGATTGTTTATTAAATCTTCCTTTGCTTTACTGGGCAACAGAAGTAACCGGCAATCCAGAGTATGCCCAAAAAGCTTGCAAGCATATTCACACTGCGATGAAATGTGTTTTAAGAGAAGATCATTCTACCTATCATACCTATTTTCTTGATCCGGAAACCGGAAAACCATCTTATGGTGTAACACACCAGGGAAACCGAAATGGGTCGGCATGGGCGCGTGGCCAGGCATGGGGGGTTTATGGTATAGCTCTTAGCTATCGATATCAGAATAATCCAGATTATATCCAGATGTTCAGAGATGTTACCGATTATTTTATCGAGCATTTGCCAGAAGATTTAGTACCATATTGGGATTTTGATTTTGATACAGGAAGTACAGAACCAAGAGATTCTTCGTCTGCTGCAATTGTAATCTGCGGTATTTATGAAATGCTTCCACATCTGGAGAAAGAAGAAGCAGAAAAATACCAGATGGCTGCAGATAAGATGCTTTCTGCATTGATTCATACCTGTGCGGTTAAGGATCAGAAAGAATCAAATGGTCTGCTGTTACACGGAACTTATGCAAGAGATTCAAAAGAAAATACTTGTACAGACCGTGGTGTGGATGAATGTAATACCTGGGGAGATTATTTCTATCTGGAAGCCTTAAGAAGAAGAAAAGGCGACTGGAATCCTTATTGGTAGGAGGAAAAAATGAAGAAGAGACCGAATTTATTATATGTATTTTTGGATCAATGGAGATATCAGGCAATGGGACATGTGGGAGCAGATCAGGTAAAAACTCCAAACATGGATAGGTTTGCACAGGAAAGTGTGGATTGTACAGAAGCAATCAGCACCTTTCCATTATGTTCTCCACATCGTGCATCACTGCTCACAGGAAAATATCCGTTTAGTCTGGGAATGTGGACAAACTGTAAGATTGGTTTAAGTGAAGTTCTGATGTTGAAACCACAGGAGACCTGTATCGGCAATGTGTTAAAAGATGCAGGATATGAGACAGGTTATATTGGGAAATGGCATCTGGATGCTTCTGAACAGAACTTCGAGAAGCATCCGGTTTCAGGAGCAAGATACTGGGATGCATATACACCGCCGGGAGAGAGAAGACAGGGATTTGATTATTGGCTTTCTTATGGTGCGTGGGATCAACATTTAGATCCACATTATTGGGAGGACACTCCCAAACAGATTAAACCAGGATGCTGGTCACCGATTTTTGAGACAGATAAGGCTCTTGAATATATGGAAAAACAGAAGGACAAAGAAGAACCATTTGCACTGTTCCTTTCTTACAATCCGCCGCATCCACCTTATGATCAAGTGCCAGAGAAATATTATAAACAATATTCTGATATGCCGGTTATATATCGGGAAAATGTTCCAGAAGAAAAGAAAACACCAGAAATGGAAGAGATTACAAGGCAGTATTTTGCTGCTGTAACAGGTGTGGATGACCAGTTTGGCCGTTTGCTGGCATACCTGAAAGAGAACCATATGGAAGAAGATACGCTTATCGTTCTTTCCGCAGATCATGGTGAGATGCTGGGTTCACACGGTGAAATGAGCAAGAATATATGGTACGAAGAATCCATTCATATTCCACTTTATATGAAATGGAAAGCAAATCTAAAACCTTCCAAGTATCATGAATTAGTGGCAAGTCCGGATCATATGCCAACACTTTTGGGTATTTTAGGTCTTTCAATTCCAGATACCTGTCAGGGCTTCAATCATGCACAGGGTATAAGAACAGGAGAAAGTGAGGCACCTCAGGATGCATTTTTATGTTCTTATCCGGGAATGCCGGAGATGGTAGCGGCTTTTGAAAAGAAAGGATTAAACAGCAAATGCTATGGGTGGAGAGGAATCCGCACTCACAGCCATACCTATGTGATTTATAATGGATATCAGCCTGGGGAAGAACAGATAAAACTGTTATATGATAATGTAAAAGATCCGTACCAGCAGAATCCAATACGGATTACAAGAAAAAATCAAGAAATTGTGGAAGCGTATGAAAAGCGTTTAAAAGAATATTTGGAAATGCAGCAGGATCCGTTTTTCATGGTGTAAAAGATAGGATGAGCTTTTACTCATCCCATCCTTCATAAAAACGAATATTCACGCAAATGTTTCGTACAATATCCCCTTCCTGTAAGTCCATATCACTTTTATCGGATACGGATGGAAGGTTACAGTCTTCCTCAGATAATTCCAGACTCAGCCAGTTATAAGCTGCTTCGTTGGCGTTGTCAATGGCATCGTCTAAGGTGTCTCCTTCTGCATAGCAGCATTCGAGATCTGGAAAGTGAGCTTTATATTTTCCGGATTCTGTTTTGCGGAAAACCGCAGGATATAAAAATTTCATGGAAAAATCCTCCTTATTTTCTTTCAGATATGTTAGAGTATATAACAAAAGCAGAATAGGGACAAGTAGTAGATTTCTATTACGGATTTTCCAGAAAGCAAGGTTTTGGCAATGAAAAAATAAAAAAGGCAGTTTTTGATACTGCTAAGAAGAAATTGGAGGTTAAGAAATGAAATATGATTTTACTTCCATCATCGACAGAAGAGGATGGGATGCGATTGCTGTAGACTCTGTCTACAATGACTCAGATTTTGGACCGGATGCGCCGAAAGAGGGATTCGACGTAATTCCTATGTGGGTAGCAGATATGAATTTCCCGGCTCTTCCTACGATTCAGGAGGCCATTCATCAGAGGGTAGATCATCCCGCATACGGATATTTCAGTCCAAGAAAAGAATATACAAATAGTATTATTTCATGGCAGGAGCAAAGAAATGGTGTTACTGGCTTAAAAGCAGAACATATTGGTTATGAGAACGGTGTACTGGGCGGTGTACTCAGTGTATTAGGTGTAATTTGTTCAAAAGGTGACAACGTACTGGTACATGCACCGACATATATCGGATTTACTTCTTCTCTGGAAAACAACGGTTATCATATCGTGCATTCACATCTTGTGAAAGATGAAGAGAATATTTGGCGTATGGATTTTGAAGATATGGAGAAAAAAATCAAGGAAAACCATATTCATGCGGCTATTTTCTGCTCTCCGCACAATCCGTGCGGCCGCGTATGGGAACGCTGGGAAATCGAGAAAGCCATGGAGATTTACAAGAAATATGATGTGTTTGTTGTCTCTGATGAAATTTGGTCTGACCTTATTATGCCAGGATATAAGCATATTCCAACCCAGTCTATTTCAGAAGATGCAAAGAGCCGTACTGCAGCCATGTATGCACCTTCTAAGACCTTTAATCTGGCAGGGCTGGTAGGTTCTTATCATATTATTTATAATTCATGGCTCCGTGAGAGAGTAGAAAAGGAGTCTTCTCTTAGCCATTATAATGAAATGAATGTACTTTCTATGTATGCACTTATGGGAGCTTACAGAGAAGAGGGACATGTATGGGTAGATGAACTATGTCAGGTATTAAGCGAGAATATAGCTTATGCATGCAATTTTATCAAAGAGCATTTTCCGGAGGTAAAAGTGGCAAGGCCTCAGGGGACTTATATGCTGTTTCTTGATTGCAGTAGATGGTGTGAAACATACGGAAAAACCCTGGATGAAGTGCTGAAAGCAGGATGGGATGTAGGGGTTGCATGGCAGGATGGAAGACCGTTCCATGGCTGCTGCCATATTCGTATGAATCTTGCACTGCCACTGACAAGAGTGCAGGAAGCCTTTGTCCGTTTGAAAAATTATGTATTTACCATAGAAGAATAGGAAAACAAGTTACTTTTTATTTTGTTTATGAGTACGGCGATATTCTGTGGGAGATACGCCTTCTAACTTGCGAAATGCCTGGGAAAAATAGCTGCTGGAAGAAAACCCCAGGGTGTGTGCAATATAGGAAAGAGAGAAGTCGGTAGTAGTCAAAAGCTGCCGGCTTTCTTCTATTCTGCGCATAGCAAGATAACTGATAGGTGATATTCCGTATTCTTTACTAAAAATATGAACTACATGATATTTACTTACATGAGCAATCTGAGCCAGATGTTCTAAAGAAAGCTCTTCTTTATAATGGTTGTCGATGTATCGCCGGACAAGAGCACAAATATGGCTGGAACGCCTATTTAATGGAACCAGAGTAGCAGAAAATTTTGTTTGCCGCATGAGCTGGATAACCAGGATATCCAGAAAATCCTGGCAGACCATTTCATAACCGACCGGTTTTGTTTCGATTTCTCTTTGCATGGTATGAAGACAGAAAAGAAGATCTTCCATATGATTCTGAAAGTGAACGATACAAAAACGGTCGTCCTGTTCATTTTGGAGGAAGAGTTGAAGATTTTCCACGCCGAGAACAATATATTCCAAAGGCTGGGCATTAAGGCTGGTTTCCGTGTGCTCTACATTAGGATTGATAATGAATAAATCACCTACGTGTACCGGATAAAGTTCATTTTCAATAGAAAACTGACCACTTCCTCCAGTTACCAAAAAAAGCTCTGTGCAGTCATGGGTGTGAGGGAGACTGTGCCAATCACCGCCATATTTTGCAGTACTTAAATAAAGCAGGCGAGCATCACTGTGGATGATACGGTCTTTTTCCTGAATTAAGTTATAACGGTTGCAGCTCATGGTAAATTCTCCTTTTAGAATGTATTTTATATAAATTGTTGTTTTATGCTATATTTTGATGTCTCTACACTAT
>Juniper_p2__coassemble_1696_pt1 | contig 16237 bp, 17 predicted proteins | sample Juniper_p2__metabat2_low_PE_014 | metagenome-assembled genome bin Juniper_p2 | reverse complement strand
GCCCAGCCGGGTAGAGGAAATCGGAGAAAAGGCATTTTTTAAGTGTGACAGCCTGGAAGAAGTGATTTTGCCGGGAACATTAAAAAGGATAGGAAGCAAAGGATTTTATCAATGCGGATTTCAGAACGTAACCCTGCCGGATAGATTGGAATATATTGGTGACAGTGCATTTCTAAAATGCAAACAATTAGAATATATCACTATACCTGAAAGTGTACATACGATAGAAAAATGGGCATTTCATGGATGCAACCATTTGAGAGTCCTGGAAATTCACCATGATCCGGAGAACGTAGGGGAATGGATCACAAATAAAAATTGTACAATCCGCTGTCATAAGGGCAGCAAAATGGAAGCATATGCAAGACAATATGGAATGGAGATAGAACATTTATAATAAAAATAAAACCGTTTCCTGAATTGAAATCATAAATAATTTGTGATAAAATTGAAGAGATTTAGGAAGAGGCATAATGCCCGTAAATACGGAGGTTTTAGATATGGAACAATATAAACAGGAATTCATTGAGTTTATGGTAGATAGCGATGTATTAAAATTTGGTGAGTTTACTTTAAAAAGCGGCAGAAAGTCACCGTTCTTCATGAATGCAGGAGCATATGTGACAGGTTCCCAGTTAAAGAAACTTGGTGAATATTATGCAAAAGCAATCCATGACAAATATGGTGATGATTTTGATGTGCTTTTCGGACCAGCATACAAAGGAATTCCGATTAGTGTTGTTACAGCTATTGCTTACAGCGAATTATATGGAAAAGAAGTCCGTTACTGCTCAGACCGTAAAGAAGAAAAAGATCACGGTGCAGACAAAGGAAGTTTTCTGGGAAGTAAGTTAAAAGATGGTGACAGAGTAGTCATGATCGAAGATGTTACAACTTCCGGAAAATCCATGGAAGAAACTGTTCCAAAGGTAAGAGGTGCTGCAGACGTAGAAATTGTAGGCTTGATGGTTTCCTTAAACCGTATGGAAGTTGGAAAAGGCGGAGAAAAGAGTGCCTTAGAAGAAGTAAAGGATACCTATGGATTTGAGACAAATGCTATTGTAACTATGGCAGAAGTAGTGGAACACCTTCATAACAGGGAATACAAAGGAAGAGTCGTGATTGACGATACACTGAAAGAAGCAATTGACAGATATTATGAACAGTATGGTGTAAAATAAGAAAAGGAAGTGTTCCTGAAATGAATGAAAAAATTTATAAAACCATGTCAAGATGTGGTGCTGGAAGCATTGCACTTGGAATTATTGTTTTGGTTACCGGTGTGGCTTCCGGTGTGCTGATGCTGGTCAGTGGTGCCAGATTGCTGAAGAGAAAGACAGAAATTACATTTTAGTCAGAAAATGATAGATACAGGCGGGGGAAGTCTCTCCCGTCTTTCTGTATTTCTCTCATGAAATGAGGTCAGAAAATTGAATAGAGAGATGAAAAAGAGAATCAAAATATTCGGAAAGATATTATTTGCTCTGTATATTCTTGTGCTGATTTATTTTTTGTTCTTTGCAGAACGTTATGGACAGGCAAGTTTTGATGAAAGGCAATACCGCTATAATCTTGTATTGTTCCAGGAAATTAAACGTTTCTGGACATACAGGGAACAGCTTGGAAGTTGGGCGGTTGCAGCAAATCTTCTGGGAAATGTAGCTGGATTTATTCCTTTAGGATTGATTCCTCCAGTAGTCAGTTCTAATGCCAGAGGATTTTTCTTTATTACGTTTTCAGGTTTTTCACTGAGTCTTTGCGTAGAGACAGCACAGCTTATTACAAAGTTAGGATGTTTTGATGTAGATGATCTGGTTATGAATACACTGGGGACAGCAATGGGTTATTTTATCTTTGCTGTCTGCCATTTTATATACAAAAAGAAGGTAAAAGCCAGAAGAAGGAGGCACTGATGGCGAAAAAAAGATATAAATATGCTTTTGCAAAACAAAAACACGCACAGAAAGGAATTGTTTCTGCCTGGTTTGCTGGAACATCTTTTGCATTATTTTTGGTTTCCAGTGTTGTTTCGCTGATATTCCATGGGAAAGGCGGCATGTTTTTAGGGGCAATGGGGCTGGCGGCAATGGGACTTTCGGTTTATGGATTTATTCTTGGACTGAAGAGTTTTTCAGAGAAGAACCGAGATCAGTTTTATTGCAAAATCGGCTCAGTAGCAAACGGGATTTTGATGGTTATCTGGCTGGCATTGTTTTTGCTGGGAATTTCATAAAAGGGAAAGGGTGAGTGAGATGGATGAACGTCTGAAAAAACAGATGGATTTTTTGTTGGAAGTGGATAAGTTGAAATTTATAAACCGTCAGACTTATCTGTCCAATGGGGAGAGAAAAGAAAATGATGCAGAACATTCCTGGCATCTTGCACTTATGGCAGTTTTGCTGCAGGAATATTCGAATGAAAACATTGATATTACCAAAGTGATCACCATGGTTCTGATTCATGATTTGGTGGAGATTGATGCAGGTGATACCTATGCTTATGATGCAGCGGGGAATCAGTCTAAGAGAGAGAGGGAAGTCAGGGCAGCAGACCGCATTTTCAATATTCTTCCAGAGGATCAGGCGGAAAAATTCAGGGCACTGTGGGAAGAATTTGAGGCATATCAGACACCGGAAGCGAAATTTGCTCATGTGTGTGATAATATGCAGCCTTTTATGCTGAACCATGCCACAGGAGGAAGATCCTGGAGAGAGCACAGCGTGAAAAAATCCCAGGTGCTCAACAGGAACCGGTATTTGGAGGATGGATCCAAAACTATGAAACAGTATTTTGATGAAATTATAGAAGAGCATGTTAAGGAGGGAAATTTAAAAAATGAATGATGAATTGATGTTAGAACGCTTTATGCTTATGAAAGAGAGAATTCTGGAGATTCAGGAGGAGGAACTGGTAAAAGATCCTTACCGAGATTTTTTCAGAAGAACAGCAGCTTTTATTACACAAATGCTGCAGGTTTACGATAAGCTTCAGGCTGGATGGCTTGACACAGCCTCATTAGAAGAACTGGAAGCAAATAATCAGGCCATGTATCAGGATATTTTACCACAGAATTATGAAAAGTCCTATGGAAATCCATCTTATGCACAAGCTATGCTTGGAGAAGAAATGGGCCAGTTATTAAGTTTCCTGTACACGGAAATCAGAGGGATGATTGTTTTTGTATATGAAAACCGCCTGTTTGACATGACCGTTGCAATGGAATTGTTTATTCAGATTTACAATCTGTTTGAAGAAGAGACAGTGTCTGCAAAGGATGTACAGGATGCTATTTACTGGTATGTGAGTGATTACAGTGATGAGATGGTAGGCCACAGAGTCCGAGAAGGTGTGGACCCTGAATTGAATTTTGCAACAAACATTATTTGTGGTAATAATCTGGCAGATGTACGCTATTTGTATAAATTCGGAGAATATGTCACGGAAAATGAAATTCGTATGGCAAAGTTTTTAAGTGATATGCCACAAGAAAAGCTGGAGGCCATGGCACGGACTTATACGGAGGGATACCGTCGTGGATTTCTTGCAGCCAACATTGATCTGAGCAAGAAAAAGACAGTGAATATCCGGTTCCAGCTTGGATTTGAGCCAATGGTAAAAGCAGCTATTTCCCAATTTGCCAAGATGGGGCTTGCACCAGTTATGTACCGGAGTGCTGTGCATACAGTAAATAAGAGACAGCATATGAGAATCGGTTATTATGGGGCAGTTCCAAATCCTCAGTTTGATTATGATCATAAGGATGACCAGGCTCTTTATCTGGATCATGAATTTGTGCAGAGAAAACTCCGTGTGCTGCAGGTTGCTTACGAACAGGTGAAAACACTGGCAGGAGAACATGCAGGCCCGGCAGTAATAGAGACTTTTGGGGAGACTCCCTTTGCACCAGTAAAAAATCCAAAAGCATGTGCCCTGTCACCTCATCAGCAGAAGCTCCAGGTCTCTTATGATAATGAATCCGGTCAGATTGTAAACAGATATATCAAAGGAGATGAGAGAAGTTTCACGATTATCGCTTATCCAGTGGCAGAGATTGGACCGAAATTTGAAGAAATCTTCCAGGAAACAGTGAAAATCAATACACTGGACAATGAACAGTATCAAAAGATACAGCAGTCTGTAATTGATGCATTGGATCAGGGCGTGCGTGTACACATTGAAGGTATGAATGGAAATGATACCAATCTTACTGTCTGCCTGCAGGAGTTAAAAAACCCGGAAAAAGAAACAAATTTTGAGAACTGTGTAGCGGATGTAAATATTCCGGTGGGTGAAGTGTTTACTTCTCCGAAATTAACAGGAACCAACGGGATTTTGGCTGTTTCAAAGGTATTTTTAAGAGGATTGGAATATCGGAATCTTCATATTCGTTTTCAGGATGGTATGATTGCTGATTATATCTGTTCTAATTTTGAGTCCCAGGAGGACAGTAAGAACTTTATAAAAGAAAACCTGTTATATCACCATGATACACTGCCTTTGGGAGAATTTGCTATTGGAACAAATACTACAGCTTATGTCATGGCAAAAAAATATAATATTGGGCATCTGCTGCCTATTTTGATTGCAGAAAAAACAGGTCCGCATTTTGCAGTGGGTGATACCTGTTATTCCTGGAGTGAGGATACAGCTACATTTAATCCAGATGGCAAGGAAATTACAGCAAAAGATAATGAGGTGTCGATACTCAGAAAAGAAGATTTGAGCAAAGCATATTTTGGCTGTCATACAGATATTACCATTCCTTATGATGAACTGGGAGCAATTTGGGTAGAAACGAGAGATGGAGAGAGAATTTCCATTATTGAGAATGGAAAGTTTGTGCTAAAAGGTACAGAAGCTTTGAATGAGGCTTTTACTTCTTGACAAGATATAGAAGTCTAGGTAAAATTGTGCTGTACGAAAGAATAGGGACAGACCCTAAAAAGTATTCAAATAAAGGAGATTAATCATGGCAAAAGTTGGAATTGTTATGGGCAGTGACTCTGATATGCCTGTTATGAGCAAAGCAGCGGATATGCTGGAAAAATTCGGAATCGAGTATGAAATGACGATTATTTCTGCTCACAGAGAACCAGATGTATTCTTTGAGTATGCAAAAACAGCCGAGGAAAAAGGCTTTAAAGTAATCATCGCAGGAGCAGGTATGGCAGCACACCTTCCGGGAATGTGCGCAGCAATTTTCCCAATGCCTGTTATAGGGATTCCGATGCACACAACATCCTTAGGAGGAAGAGATTCTCTGTACTCTATTGTGCAGATGCCTTCTGGTATTCCTGTAGCAACTGTTGCAATCAATGGTGGTGCTAATGCAGCAATTCTGGCAGCCAAGATTTTAGCTACTTCTGATGCGGAACTTTTACAGAAATTAAAAGACTATAAAGAGGAATTAAAAGATCAGGTCGTTGCAAAGGATGCAAGACTTCAGGAAGTAGGATATAAAAACTATTAAATAAGGTGAACATTCCGTTTGCTTAACGATTGGCAAGGCAATATACGGAACAATATATGGAGGATAAGAAATGGATTACAAGAAAGCTGGCGTTGATATTGAGGCAGGTTACAAATCAGTAGAATTGATGAAAGAGCATGTAAAGAAAACCATGCGTGAAGAAGTTATGGGTGGTTTAGGAGGATTCTCCGGTGCATTTTCATTGAAAAAAATTAAAGAGATGGATGATCCTGTGCTTCTGTCTGGTACAGACGGATGCGGAACCAAGGTAAAACTGGCATTTCTTATGGACAAGCATGATACCATCGGTATTGATGCGGTAGCTATGTGTGTCAATGATATTGCATGTGCGGGTGGAGAACCGTTATTCTTCCTGGATTATATTGCGTGTGGAAAGAACTATCCGGAAAAAATCGCTGAAATCGTAAAAGGTGTGGCAGAAGGCTGCCTGCAGTCAGATGCAGCGTTAATCGGCGGTGAAACAGCAGAACATCCGGGGCTGATGCCGGAAGACGAATACGATCTTGCGGGATTTGCAGTAGGTGTTGCAGAACGTAAAGATATGATTACAGGAGAAGACTTAAAAGAAGGAGATGTTCTTATTGGTATGGCATCTTCTGGTGTTCACAGCAATGGTTTCTCTCTGGTCCGTAAAGTATTTGAAATGACAACAGAGTCTTTAAATACTTATTATGATGAATTAGGAAAAACTCTTGGAGAGGCTCTTCTGGCTCCTACCAGAATTTATGTAAAAGCGTTAAAGAGCGTAAAAGACGCTGGTGTGAAAGTAAAAGCCTGCAGCCATGTAACAGGAGGCGGTTTCTATGAAAATATTCCGAGAATGTTAAAAGATGGTGTTTGTGCGATTATTGAGAAAGATAGTTATCCGATTCCTCCGATTTTCACATTAATGGCGAAAAAAGGTGAGATTGAAGAAACAATGATGTACAATACTTTTAACATGGGACTTGGTATGGTTGTTGCAGTTGATCCGGCAGATGTGGAAAAAACCATGGAAGCTATGAAGGCAGCAGGAGATACTCCTTATGTGGTTGGTAAGATTGTAGAAGGCGAAAAAGGCGTTCAGTTAGTATAAATGAAACAGGCAGGGTTGCAGCAGTACAGGCACGGCGGCAGCCCTGTTCCTGTTTGTTGTAAATATAAGGAGGATTGTTATGAAAAAGCTGGCAGTTCTGGTATCCGGCGGCGGAACCAATCTTCAGGCTATTATTGATGCCATTGCTGATAAGACCATTACCAATGCAGAGATTGCGGTTGTTATCAGTAATAATGCCAATGCATATGCACTGGAGCGGGCAAAAAAACATGGAATACCGGGGGTTTGTGTATCACCAAAATCTTACGGCACAAGAGCAGCATTTAATGAAGCTCTGCTGCAGACCATTCAGTCTTATGAACCTGATCTGGTGGTTCTGGCAGGCTGTCTGGTAGTGATTCCGGAAATCATGGTAAAAGCATATCCAAATAAAATCATTAATATCCATCCGGCCCTGATTCCTTCTTTTTGCGGAACAGGATATTATGGGCTGAAGGTTCATGAGGGCGTTTTAAGCCGTGGGGTAAAAGTGACAGGTGCTACCGTGCATTTTGTAGATGAAGGAACAGATACAGGCCCAATTATTCTGCAGAAGGCAGTGGAGGTAAAACAAGGCGATACACCTGAAATCCTTCAGAGAAGAGTTATGGAAGAAGCAGAGTGGAAAATTATGCCAGAAGCTATCAATCTGATTGTAAACGATAAAATTGAGATTGTGGACGGCTTAGTAACAGTGCGGTAGAAAGGGGAAGAAAAGATGAAAGTACTGATAATCGGAAGCGGTGGAAGAGAACATGCAATTGCATGGAAGGTAGCACAGAGTCCAAAGGTAGAGAAGATTTACTGTGCACCTGGAAATGCAGGAATTGCAGAATATGCAGAGTGTGTAGCCATTGGAGCTATGGAGTTTGAGAAACTGGCTGCATTTGCAAAAGAACATGAAGTGGATCTGACCGTAGTAGGCATGGACGACCCGTTAGTGGGCGGTGTTGTAGATGTGTTTGAAAAAGAAGGACTTCGTGTGTTTGGACCAAGAAAAAATGCGGCTATTTTGGAAGGCTCCAAGGCATTTTCAAAAGACTTAATGAAAAAATACAATATTCCTACAGCAGGATATGAGAATTTTGAAGATGCAGATGCAGCTCTGGCTTATCTTAGAGAAAAGGCAGAATTTCCAATCGTGTTAAAAGCAGACGGTCTGGCTCTTGGAAAAGGTGTGTTAATCTGCAATACCTTGGAAGAAGCAGAAGAAGGTGTACAAACCATTATGCTGGATAAAAAATTCGGTTCTGCAGGAAACACGCTGGTTATTGAAGAGTTCATGACAGGCCGTGAGGTTTCTGTTTTATCTTTTGTAGATGGAAAAACTATTAAGACTATGACTTCCGCACAGGATCACAAACGTGCCAAAGACGGTGACCAGGGATTAAACACCGGCGGTATGGGAACCTTCTCCCCAAGTCCATTCTACACAAAAGAAGTAGATGATTTCTGTGAAAAATACATTTACCAGGCAACCGTAGATGCTATGGCAGCAGAAGGAAGAGAATTTAAGGGAATTATTTTCTTTGGATTAATGCTCACAGAAAAAGGACCAAAGGTTCTGGAATACAATGCAAGATTTGGTGATCCGGAAGCCCAGGTTGTTATCCCAAGACTGAAGAACGATATTGTAGAAGTGTTTGAAGCCTGTGTGGATGGAAAACTGGATGAAGTAGATCTGCAGTTTGAGGATAATGCAGCAGTCTGTGTAGTTCTTGCTTCTGACGGATATCCGGTATCTTATGAAAAAGGATTCCCAATCGAAGGTCTTGATACATTCAAAGACAAAGACGGATACTATGTGTTCCATGCAGGAACTGCGTTTAAAGATGGCAAGATTGTCACAAATGGAGGCCGTGTTCTTGGTGTTACCGCAAAAGGGGCAGATTTAAAAGAAGCCCGTGCCAATGCTTACAAGGCAACCCAGTGGATTCAGTTTGAAAATAAATATATGAGAAATGATATTGGAAAGGCCATTGACGAAGCGTAAAAAGGTGGCTGTATCATAGAAGACCGCACTGATTTTCAGAAAAGAGAAAGTCAGTGCGTTTTTTCTATCTGCTTGCGAAAACAGGGAGGGTATAGTAAGATAAAACTAGGATAAGAAACGAAAAGGGATATTGACTATTATGAAAAAGATAGCAATCATAGAGGATGATAAATTGTTTCATGAAGCTCTTCAAAGAGCATTGAAAAAAGCAGGATATCAGGTGGCAGGTGCTTTTTCTCTTGTACAGGGATATGAGGCTTTAAAGGAACATCCTAGTCTTTTGATCATAGACAGAAATCTTCCTGATGGGGATGGCTTGGAATTGTGCAGGAAGGCCAGAGAGTCTGGTGGCATTCCGGCATTGTTTTTGACAGCAAGATTCTTTTCAGCTTTCCGGATATTATACAGAATATGTAGATCCCATGGTCGGAGTACCAAGAGGATATTTTTCTCAGGCTTTTTTAGATGGGCTAAAGCTGAATATTCAGGAAAATACCACGCTTTTAATACAACAAAAAGATACCATAACAGATGAAAAGATAGAAGAAAGACTTTACTTTGATACAGGGATTTTTCTGGTAGTTATGATTCTCATAGGTGCCTATCTTCTTATTCATAATGTGCTTCAAATTTCCCTTTCCAGGGATATCCGGCAATATGGACTTTTAAAAGTTTTGGGAACAACAGGCGTACAGCTTCGCAAGGTGGTTTACCGGCAGATATTGACTCCAGTAGAAGCCGCAAAGTTTTCAGAGGCAGATGCAGGAAAACAGAAAAAAATCAGACAATCCACCACGGGAGGAAGTCTTGCACAAATAACTTTTTATAGCTGTGTGATTGCGGGATTATTGATTACAGTGGGGAGTTTTTGTTTAGCTGGCATTGCTTATGTGATGAAGCAGAGGATTGCGTACTTTCATTTTTCCTATCCGTTTTGGAGTTTGTTTTTGTGCATTGTTGTTCTTTTTGTAAGTTGTACAGGAATTCCTCTTTTTATGTATCATAAGAATCAGAAATTGAATAAATACCAGGAGATGATAAGATGAACCGGGGAGATGATGATAAAAGAAAAACAAAGAGAAATCATGAAGCAGGCGGAAATTTTGCTTCATGAAAGAAAAAAGATAAAAAGATAAAAATTTACAGGGGCGAGGCAAATGAGTCCTTGCTGGCGAGAAGCACTTATTATATACTGTCTATAGAAAGAGAAAGGGCAGGAAACTATGTTTAGGAAAATTGAAAAGGAAAATCCCTTTGAGGAAATTTTAGACCAAATTATTGAAAATATCAAAGAAGGGATTCTGAAAAAGGGAGATGCACTTCCGGCAGAAAGAAATATGGCAGAGGCATTAGGGGTTTCCCGTCCTGTGGTGCGGGAAGTATTAAGAACCCTGGGTTTGCTTGGGATTATCAAGACAGTGAGAGGTGGGGCAAGTTATGTGTCTGAAAACCTGGAAAATAGTCTTATCGAGCCATTATCCATATTGTTGCGTCTAAACAACAGCAGCATATACCATAATCAGCAGCTTCGCAGTGCCTTGGAAGTAGGGGCTGCACGTTTGGCTGCCAGAAACTGTACACCGGTGGATGCAGCAGAACTTCAGTTAATTCTGGCCAGACTGGATGCGGCAGAGGAAGAAAAAACCAGGGGAGACTTAGACAGGGATTTACACATTAAAATCGGAAAAATGGCTCAAAGCCCCATGTTGTTTTCGGTTATGAGCGCTTCTGCCCAGCTGACAGAAAATATTATTACGGGAATCCGGAGTTATATGATGCAGAAACAACATTCTGTCTCGCCGATGGATGAACAGCACCGAAAGTTGGTGGACGCAATTGTGGAACGTCGAGAGGAAGATGCCGAAATCTGTATGAGGGAACATATGAAAGCAATAGAAGATATCATATTAGAAATAGATCGGAAAAAAGAAAATATAAAGGTCTGAAAACGGGAGTAAAAGCTGCTGCATAAAAGTGCGGCAGCTTTTTTTCGCATTTTTTACACGTGGTAATTGTCTTTTTCATTGCGTTTTCTGGTTTGGTATGGTATAATTTATTTACAAATTGGTCATACCAATATTATTGATGGAATACCAGGAGGTGGCGTTATGGGATACGTAAAATGGAGCTATCCGATTCTGGAACATTTCTGTTATGATGTGTTCAGAGCTTTTGGATTTAGCGAAGAGGAAAGCAAGGAAATCGAAGATGTACTGCTGACTGCGGACTTGTTCGGAATAGAAAGTCATGGTATGCAGCGTATGGTGCGGTACCACAAAGGAATTGAAAAAGGCACGATTCACCCAAAGGAAAAACCAGAAGTGGTGTTTGAGACACCTGTTTCTGCGGTGATTGACGGACATAACGGCATGGGACAGCTGATTTCTATTTTTGCTATGAACAAAGCGATTGAAAAAGCAAAAACAATGGGAATCGGTATTGTAACAGTAAGAGAATCAAACCATTTTGGAATTGCCGGTTACTACGCAAAGATGGCCAGTGACCAGGGGTTACTGGGAATGGCCTGCACCAATTCCGAAGCTATTATGGTGCCTACTTTCGGGAAAAAAGCTATGCTGGGTTCCAATCCTATTGCAGTAGCTATGCCGGCAGAACCTTATCCTTTTCTTTTTGATTGTTCTACCACAGTGGTAACTAGAGGAAAGCTGGAAATGTACAATAAGATGAACAAACCTCTTCCACAGGGATGGGCATTAGACGCAAACGGACATGAGAGCACACAGGCTCCTATTGTACTGGAAAATATTGTTTCCAAACGAGGGGGCGGTATTATGCCTCTGGGAGGAAATAAGGAAGTGAGTGGAAGCCATAAAGGATACGGATATGGTATGCTGTGTGAATTATTTAGTTCCATTTTTTCCATGGGTGTCACATCAGAAAAATGTTGTACTTTCCCGGACAAAACAGGTATTTGCCATGGATTTGCAGCAATAAATCCAGAAATTTTCGGGAATCCGACAGAGATTAAGGCACACTTATCCGAATATCTGGAGGCTTTGAGGGAGAGTCCAAAAGCAGAAGGAGAGAGTCAGATTTATACCCATGGAGAAAAGGAAATTTTTGCAGAAAAGGACAGAAGGGAGAATGGAATTCCTGTAAATGACAATACTATGGTCGAGCTGGCCAATCTCTGTGCGTATCTGAAGCTGGATTTCCATTCTTATTTTAAGAACTATGAACTGCCAGGAGACGGAACGTTTTTTACAGGAAATTATTAATTACATTCATAGACAGAAAAGCAGGAATCAGGAGGAAGTATCATGGATTACGCAAAAGAATCATTGAGATTACATAAAGAATGGAAAGGAAAAATTCAGGTTGTGGCAAATGTGCCGGTAGAAACCAAGGATGACCTGTCGTTGGCTTATACACCTGGGGTAGCACAGCCTTGTCTGGAAATCCAGAAGGATATAGACAAATCTTATGAACTTACCAGAAGATGGAATATGTGCCTGGTGGTTACAGATGGTTCTGCCGTTTTGGGCCTGGGAGACATTGGCCCCGAAGCCGGAATGCCGGTTATGGAGGGAAAATGTGTGCTGTTCAAAGCATTTGGAGATGTAGATGCATTTCCTCTTTGTATTAAATCACAGGATGTGGATGAAATCGTAAATACGATTTATCTGATTTCCGGTTCATTTGGCGGTGTCAATCTGGAAGATATTGCGGCTCCCAGATGTTTTGAAATCGAGAAAAAACTGAAAGAGAAATGTGATATTCCAATTTTCCATGATGACCAGCATGGTACGGCAGTGATTACTCTGGCAGGCTTAAATAATGCTATGAAGCTGACCGGCAAGAAGAAAGAGGAAGTTTCTATTGTAATGAACGGAGCAGGAGCGGCAGCAATTTCCATTGCCAGACTGCTTTTGAAAGCAGGATATAAAAAGATTACCCTCTGTGACAGAAATGGGGCAATTTATGAAGGCAGAAAAGAGGGTATGAATGCAGTAAAAGAAGAGATGAGTAAAATTACCAATCTGGAGAAAAAAACAGGAAGTCTTGCAGAACAGATGAAGGGAGCAGATGTCTTTATCGGTGTGTCTGCACCTGGAGTAGTGACAAAGGAAATGGTAGAGAGCATGGCAAAGGATGCGGTTATTTTTGCCTGTGCCAATCCGGTTCCGGAGATTTATCCGGAAGAAGCCAAAGCAGCCGGAGCAAAAGTGGTGGCAACAGGCAGAAGCGATTTCCCGAACCAGATTAACAATGTTCTGGCATTTCCAGGAATCTTTCGCGGTGCATTTGATGTAAGGGCAAAAGATATTAATGATGAAATGAAAATTGCAGCAGCAGATGCACTGGCAGGATTGATCACAGAAGAGGAACTGAATCCAGATTATATTATTCCAAAAGCTTTTGATAAAAGGGTAGGTCCAGCAGTGGCGAAAGCAGTAGCCAAAGCTGCCAGAGATACCAAAGTTGCAAGAATATAAAACAGAAAGAGAATGGAAAGTGGGACTGCAAAAGCAGTCCCGTTTTTTCGGAGTAACACATATCAAGAAATCTCAATTTTAATGACTGTAAGCACCCCATCCCTTACAGAAAACTTGATTTCCATTCCAGCAAAGGGAAATCCATAGATGCGATCAGGGTCTTTCTGATAAGCTGGTCTTGGGTCCAGAGCCAGAACCTCTATCAGGGCATTCAGGTGTTCTTCCGGCATCAGAGCCTTTAGGGATTCTGCAAACTCTACATGCAGACGGTCATCCCTGTGAGTATCCGCAAATCCACCCGTAGCCTCCGGATGGCTGTCTGAAAAGGGAATATAGGGTTTGATGTCATAAATAGGGGTCTGGTCCATTAAATCTGCGCCGGATAACAAGAGAAGAGGGCCATTTGGCGCATCCCAAAGGATTTCCTCCAGTTTGACGCAGGATAATCCCAGGGGATTAGGGCGGAAAGGAGAGCGGGTGGCAAAAACTCCTTTCCGCACATTTCCCCCAAGACGGGGAGGGCGCACGGTTGGAGACCAGGTGTCCTGTATGGATTCTGAAAATTCCCAGATGAGCCATAAGTGAGAGAATTCTTCCAGTCCTTTTAAAGCGTCAGAATTTCGGTATTCTGGTTCAAATATCAGCGTGGATTTCAGAGCAGGTACCAATCCGCTTTGCCTTGGAATCCCGAATTTGCTGGGAAAGTCTGTTGAAATCCGGGCAATGGGATGCATGAGATGTCCCTGGTGTTCTGTTTGCTTGTTCATCAAAATTCTCCTGCCTTCCTTTTTATTTCCAAATGACATTGGCTGGTTTGCGGGGAGCACTGCGTTGGTAAGATACTTTCGGATATCCAAGAAGCATACAGGCCTTGATGGCTTTTCCCTCTATGCCAAGCCATTTTTTCAGCTCTTTATTTTCATCGGAAATCCGGGCAAGAAATCCATTGTAGAGTGCGCCAAGACCCTGTGAAACAGCCATTAATTCTATGTTCTGTGCTGCAAGTCCGGCATCTAATGGCCAGTCAGAAGTAATGTAAAGTACTGCAGGGGCATTGCGGAATAAATAGTCATCCTTTGGATTTGCCTTTCTCTGGCGGTTAAAGCTGATATAAGGTAGCAGTTCTCTTGGAATTTCCCTGTGATTTCCTTCTTCTAATTTCTCAATATACTCCCACACAAAAGTTTTTAAAACCGGTAGTTCTTCCTGAACAAAGATAAAATGACAGTCCTGGTTATTTTTTGCAGTGGCAGTATATCTGCCAGCCTGTACCAGAAGTTCTAATTTTTCCTGTTCTATTTTCTCAGTTTCATAGGAACGGATGCTTCTGCGGCATTTAATAGTGTGTAGAAGAGATGCTGGGTTTAAGGAAAAAGTATCAGAGGAGCAGGACTCCACGTCCGCCATATCATATTCCGGGATACTTACTGCATGATAAGGACAAATAGAGACACAATGTCCGCATAAAAAACATTCTTTTTGTACCACTGCTTTTTTCTCCTGGATGCGTAAGTTTTTGGCAATGCAATCAGCCACACATTTACCGCAGCCAGTGCAAAGGGTAGAATCTATAGTTACCATAAAGGTTCCTCTCTTTCTTGTTTGGAATACTTTAACAATAAAAGAAACTGGGAGATTTGTAAAGATACAAATTGACCTGTAATTACATCTATGCTATATTAAATATAACATTCTATAACAAAAGAAAGTAGGTGGAGCCATGTTTATCGAAATCGATTTTAACAGTGACGAGGCCATATACATACAGCTTTGTAATCAGATTATCATGGGAATTGCCACAGAACAGCTAAAAGTAGGAGATCCACTTCCCTCGGTAAGGCAGCTGGCAGATACCATTGGCATTAATATGCATACAGTAAATAAGGCATATTCCGTACTTAGGCAGGAGGGGTTTCTCACAATTGACCGAAGAAGAGGAGCCATGATTTCCATTGATGGGGATAAGATGCGTGCTTTGGAGGAGATGAAGAGAGAGTTAGTAGTGGTTTTGGCAAGAGGTTGCTGCAAGAATATTTCAAAAGAAGAGGTGTATGCCTTAATTGATGAGATTTATGAAGAATATAAGTAATAAAATGAAACAGAACAGGAGAAACACATGAAAGAGCAATATTCAAAACTGGCGTCCAAGGCGCTGAAACTGGCAGAAAATACAGCGAAGCGTTGCAGTCATAATTATGTGGGGACAGAGCATTTGCTGGCAGGTCTTCTGGCAGTTCAGGAAGGAACTGCAGGACACGTTCTTACAGAGGCAGGAGTAAGTCAGGAGAAGCTTCTGGAACTCATTGAGAAGCTGGTAGCCCCTTCTTCTGATGTGCTACTTGCAGAACCACAGGGCTATACGCCCAGATGCAAACAGGTGCTTTTTGCTGCTGAGACGGAAGCAGAGAGAATGCAGAGCGAGGAAATCGGTACAGAGCATCTTCTTTTAGCTATGTTAAAAGAGTATGACTGTGTAGGAACGAGACTACTTCATACTTTGGGCGTTAATATTCAGAAGCTCTATATAGAGATTATGAAAGCCATGGGAATAGAGGGGAATTTCAATCAGAATTCTCTGAAAGAAGATATTCAAAACAGTGCAGGAAGTACGCCTATGCTGAATCAGTTTAGCCGCGATCTTACAGAACAGGCGGCCCTTGGAAAGCTGGATCCGGTGGTAGGCAGAGAAAAAGAAATTAATCGTATTATCCAGATTTTAAGCAGACGTACGAAAAATAATCCTTGTCTTATCGGGGAACCAGGAGTAGGAAAAACAGCCATTGCAGAAGGGCTGGCACAGCGTATTGTGAGAGGCTTGGTACCGGAAAATATGGCAGATAAAAGGATTGTGGTTTTGGATTTATCCGCCATGGTAGCTGGTTCTAAATACAGGGGAGAATTTGAAGAGCGGATTAAGCGAGTGGTAGCAGAAGTAGCTAATGATCGAAGGATTCTGTTATTCTTAGATGAGCTTCATACACTCATTGGAGCTGGTGGAGCAGAGGGAGCCCTGGATGCTTCTAATATTTTGAAGCCTTCGTTATCCCGCGGAGAAATTCAATTAATCGGTGCAACTACCATAGAAGAATATCGTAAACACATTGAAAAAGACGCAGCTTTAGAGCGGCGTTTTCAACCAGTGATGGTAGAGGAACCTACAAAAGAAGAGGCAGAGGCAATTTTAAAAGGTCTGCTTCCCTATTATGAGAAACACCATGGAG
>Juniper_p2__coassemble_1475_pt1 | contig 20210 bp, 21 predicted proteins | sample Juniper_p2__metabat2_low_PE_014 | metagenome-assembled genome bin Juniper_p2 | reverse complement strand
ATCATTGGCAGAGCAGGTATAGAACCCAAATATTGGGACAATAGAAAGACAGTTGTGGAACTGGGATATGTCATTGACGAGAATTTCAGGCATCAAGGATTTGCTTACGAAGCCTGCAAAGCAATTTTGCAGGTGGCAGGAGAACGAGGGGCAGTTTATCTTCATTGCAGAATCAAAAAGGATAATCAGCCGTCCAGACAGCTTGCCAGAAAGCTTGGATTTGTGAAAACAGATGAGCATATCCTTCAGGACAGCGAGGATATGGAAATCTGGAGATATACCTGTAATTAAGGAGACAGCAGCAAAATGGGAATCATAAAAGCGAAAAACTTAAAATATGATTATTTAAAATATGATGATAACGGACAGCCGTCAGAGAGCCATACAGCAGTAGACAACGTGAACCTGGATATCCGGGCGGGGCAGTTTATCTCTATCCTGGGACATAATGGTTCTGGGAAGTCTACGCTGGCAAAGCATATGAATGCTCTTCTCATTCCCACAGAAGGTACCTTGTGGGTAGATGGGAAGGATACAGCAGCCATAGATGAATTATGGGAAATTCGCCAGAGTGCAGGGATGGTGTTCCAGAATCCTGACAATCAGATCATTGGAACTGTGGTGGAAGAAGATGTGGGATTTGGCCCTGAAAATATGGGGGTTCCAACAGACGCAATCTGGACAAGAGTCAATAAAAGCCTGGAAGCTGTAGGAATGACAGCTTTTCGCCATCGTTCACCTAATAAACTGTCAGGGGGACAGAAACAGAGGGTGGCCATCGCAGGAGTCATGGCAATGCAGCCCAAGTGTATTATTTTAGATGAGCCAACAGCTATGTTGGATCCAAACGGAAGAAAAGAGGTTCTTCAGGCGGTTCATGAATTAAATAAAAACCAGGGTATCACGGTGATTCTTATTACTCATTATATGGAAGAAGTGATAGATTCCGATAAAGTTTTTGTTATGGATCAGGGGCATATTGTAATGGAAGGTGCACCAAAAGAAATTTTTTCAAGAGTGGAAGAATTAAAAAGCTACCGTCTTGATGTACCCCAGGTTACGCTTTTGGCACATGAACTGAAAAAAGCAGGAGTAGAAGTTCCTGATGGAATACTTACAGCAAAGGAATTGGTGGATGCCTTATGTCATTAAAATTAGAACATGTAACCTATACATATAATCCCGGAAATGCCTATGAGACCCATGCACTGAAAGATGTGAGTCTGGATATTCCTGCGGGGCAGTTCCTGGGAATTATCGGGCATACCGGCAGCGGGAAATCAACCTTGATACAGCATTTTAATGGTCTGATGCGTCCTACAGCCGGAACTGTATATTATAAAGATGAAAATATCTGGCAGGAGGGATATTCCCTGAAGCGTCTGAGAAGCCATGTTGGACTGGTATTCCAGTATCCAGAACATCAGCTTTTTGAGGCAGATGTTTTGTCAGATGTCTGTTTTGGACCAAAGAACCTTGGGCTTTCAAAAGAAGAAGCCCAGGAACGGGCAATTGCAGCATTAAAGCAGGCAGGACTAAAAGAAAAGTATTACTCCAGTTCGCCTTTTGATTTATCAGGAGGGCAGAAACGCAGGGTAGCCATTGCAGGTGTGCTGGCTATGAATCCAGAGGTACTGATTCTTGATGAACCTACCGCTGGGCTTGATCCGAAAGGAAGGGATGAAATTCTGGATCAGATTGCATATCTCCACGAAGTCAGAAACATTACAGTGATTTTGGTTTCACATAGTATGGAGGATATTGCAAGATATGTGGACCGGATTCTTGTTATGAACAAAGGTGAGAAGGCCTTTGACGGGACTCCAAAAGAAGTTTTTGCCCAGTATCAGAAACTGGAGCAGATTGGGCTTGCAGCTCCGCAGATTACCTATATTATGCATGATTTAAAAAATGCGGGTCTGGATGTTGATACGCAGGCCATTACTGTGGAAGAAGCAAAGGAAAGTATTTTGAAAGCACTTGGGGGATTGAAAAAATGATAAGAGATATTACCATTGGACAATATTATCCGGCTGATTCCATTCTTCATCGTCTGGATCCGAGAGTGAAATTTATCGGAACATTTTTATTTTTGATTTCCCTGTTTGTAGCAGATGGAATCTGGGGCTATGTCCTGGCAACTGTATTTCTTGTGGCTATTGTAGGGCTTTCTAAGGTGCCTGTGAAATTTATGCTCAAGGGTTTAAAACCATTGTTTCTGATTTTGATCATTACCCTGGCCTTTAACCTGTTTCTTGTTCCTGGCAAGGTAATCTGGGAGTTTGGTTTCCTGAAGCTTACCTATGAAGGAATCCGCCAGGCTGTGAAAATCGGAATCCGGCTGATTTATCTGGTCATTGGTTCATCTGTTATGACGCTTACCACTACGCCAAATCAGCTTACAGATGGTTTAGAGAGAATTCTGAATCCGCTAAAGAAAATCAAAGTTCCGGTGCATGAGATTTCCATGATGATGTCCATTGCACTCCGCTTTATTCCAATTCTGATGGAAGAAACAGAAAAAATCATGAAGGCACAGATTGCAAGAGGAGCTGACTTTGAAAGCGGAAATCTGATTCAGAAGGCAAAAAGCCTGATTCCTCTGCTGGTGCCATTATTTATATCGGCTTTCAGAAGAGCAGATGATCTGGCTATGGCCATGGAAGCAAGATGCTATCATGGAGGAGAGAACCGGACACAGATGAAGCCTCTGATTTATAAAGCAAGAGATTACTGGGCATATGCAGTTTGTCTGTTTTATCTTGGAGCAGATATTGCTATCCGCATTTTATTATAACAAAGGAGCACCGGAAAATGAAACGAGTAAGACTTACGGTAGCCTATGATGGGACAAATTACTGTGGATGGCAGGTGCAGCCAAATGGGATTACAGTACAGGAAGTGTTAAACAGACATTTGTCAGAGCTTACAAAAGAGAAGATAGAGACCATAGGAGCCAGCAGGACAGATGCAGGCGTGCATGCACTTGGGAATATTGCAGTGTTCGATACCAGCGTGCGGATGCCGGGAGAAAAATTTTCTTATGCACTAAACCAGAGGCTGCCTGAAGATATCAGGATTGAAAAGTCAGAGGAAGTGCCCATGGAGTTTCATCCAAGATATGTAAAGAGTGTAAAAACTTATGAATATAAAATCTTAAACAGGAAATTTCCAATTCCCACACAGAGATTTTATTCCCACTTTACTTATGTCCCTTTGGATGTAGAAAAGATGAGAAAGGGAGCTTCTTACCTTGTGGGTGAGCATGATTTTAAAAGTTTTTGCGGAACCAATGCCCAGGTGAAAACCACTGTTCGCACTATAGAAAAAATTGAGATTCAAAAAGAGAATGATCTGATTACAATCAGAGTCTGCGGAAATGGATTTTTGTATAACATGGTGCGGATTTTGGCAGGTACCTTGATGGAAGTGGGGGCAGGTGCTTATACGCCTGCCCATATAAAAGAAATCCTGGAGAAAAAAGACCGGAGTGCAGCAGGGCCGACAGCTCCGGCAAGAGGGCTGACGCTGGTAGAAATCCGTTATCCAGAAGAAGAACAGATTCCAGTTAATGAGGCTTGAAGCCCTCTCCGAGAACTTCATTGGATTCCATGATGATGATAAAGGCATCCGGGTCGATTTCCTTTACAACACTGCGGATGCCGTACATCTGTTTATTGTTGCAGGCACACATGACCACATCTTTGTCCTCACCGGAATAGCTGCCCTGTGCTTTTAAAAAGGTGGCACCACGGCCAGTAGCCTGGTCGATTTTTTCGGCAACCTCCCGGGAATGTTCTGTGACGATCAGAGTCAGTTTTCCGGCACTGATGCCGTACATGACCTTATCCACCATAGTAGACAGCAGAAAACTGATGATAATGCCGTAAATCAGGCTGTCTATATCTTTGGATACGATCATTACACCGAGAAGTACAATGACAGCATCCATGGCAAAAGAAATTTTGCCGATCGTGAGATGAGGGTGGAGAGATTTCAGGCTGAGGATGATAAAATCAGCTCCACCAGTAGAAGAATCTCTCATGTAGATCAGGGCAAATCCAAGTCCTGACAGGATACCAGTGCAGATAGCAGCAAGCATCCGGTCACCTTCATAAACAGGAAACAAAGGTGCAGCATAGTCCATCAGGAATGAAGTGATGAGGATGGTGCGCACAGAGCGGAGGAAAAAACGCCGGCCTAAAACCTTGAAACAGAAAACAGCAATAGGAATGTTTAAAAGCATGGCAGTGCGTCCAATGGGAAGCCCCCATAACTGATAAAAAATCAGGGCAATTCCATTGACGCCAACCATAGGAAATTCAGCAGCCGCAGCGAAATTATAGGTTCCAAGGGCAATGAAAATACCGCCCAGGATATCAATGAGAATATCGATACTCCACTTCTTAGCGTACCAGATTTTGGAATGTAATGTGTTCATGAACCGTACCCTCCTTTTGTAGTATGAAAAAGAGAAAAGAGCAGCTACGAATTATAAGTTTATAATCCGCAAATGCTCTTTTCATATATAGTATATACAATTTTAGCAGGCTGGGTCAAGGGGGAATTTTTTTCCTTCCAGGTTGTAAAAAGTGATGTGTTTGTGTTATACTAGGACACAAGTCAAATGATATTAGGAGATGAAGAAACATGAGTCAGGAAAAAGTAGACAGATATAAAAAAGAAAAGGCAAACCGTGAAAAAATCCAGAAAAAAGAAAAGAGAACACTTTTTTTTGAAAAGCTGGCGATCGGTGCTGTGGGTGTTGCAATGATTGCATGGATTGGGTATTCTGCATATGGGGTACTTACCAGACCAGATCCAGACGAAGAGCAAAAAGTCGTAACCACAGAGATGGACATTACAGCAATTTCTGATTATTTGAATGGACTGAAAGAAAAAACAGCAGAGTAAAACAATCGAAAATCTGAAAAGTGAAGAAGCGGGGGCTGTCGTGGAATGTAATAAGAACATAGACAGTCCCTTAAAATTTGTTTGTAAAAACAATAAAAAAGAGACTGCCGTATTCATCCGACAGCCTCCAAAATTCGTCATTTATAGAATTATAATTTTTCTACGTTAGCTGCCTGCATTCCGCGAGCGCCTTCTGTTAAATCATAACTTACAGCCTGACCTTCTTCTAAAGATTTGAAGCCTTCTCCATTGATTGCAGAGAAATGTACGAAAACGTCCTGTCCGTCTTCTCCTGTGATAAATCCATAACCTTTCTCAGCGTTGAACCATTTTACAGTTCCCTTGTTCATAGTGTTACCTCCATAAAAATAAATAAAAATTTTGGATAAAAAATTAAATGGTCTTTAGAGATCATATTGCGTATAAAAATATTAATACAATCTCTAAAAACCATTTAATACTAATATCCAATATACCTTTGACGTATCTAGTATATGCTCTAGAAACAGATATGTCAAGGGAAAAAGTTCAATTGACGAAAGAAAATGTGTATGTTACTATTTAACTGATAATCAGTTTCTGTACTGGAAAGTTTTAGAAAAAAAGTGCAGAAGAAAGGATGCGGAACCGTATGAAAATATTGATTAAAGGAGGGCGTATTCTCAACCCTTCTGACAACACAGATATGACAGGAGATCTTTACATCGAAGATGGTGTGATCAAAGAAATCGGGGAGGAAATAGAACTGGCAGATACTCCTGAAAAAACGATTGATGCAAAGGGCTGTTATGTGATGCCAGGACTGATCGACCTGCACGTACATTTGAGAGATCCAGGGCTTACTTATAAAGAAGACGTGGTAACAGGGGCAAGAGCGGCTGCCAAAGGTGGATTTACCACGATTCTTGCCATGCCAAACACCAAGCCGGTGATTGACAGTCCGGACAGAGTGGAATATGTGCATAATAAAGCAAAAGACCTGGCACCTGTTCATGTACTACAGATTGGAGCGGTCACGAAACAGCAGAAAGGTGAAGAACTGGCTGATATCGAAGGCATGATTCAGGCAGGAATTCCGGCAATCAGCGAAGATGGAAAATCAGTCATGAACGTGAAGCTGTACAAAGAAGCCATGGAAATCGCTGCAAAGCATAACATTCCTGTATTTGCACACTGCGAAGACCAGAATATGGTCAGCGGAGGCTGTATGAATGCAGATGAAAAGGCAAAGGAACTGGGTCTTCCGGGCATTACCAATGGAGTAGAAGATGTAATCGCTGCCAGAGATATTGTCCTGGCAAAAGAGACAGGCGTAAGACTGCACCTGTGTCATTGTTCTACCAAAGACAGTGTCCGTATGATACAACTGGCAAAAGAAGAGAATCTGCCAGTGACAGGGGAAGTATGCCCACATCACTTTACATTGACATCAGAAGATATTCCAGAGGATGATGCAAACTACAAGATGAATCCGCCTCTTCGTACAAAAGAAGATAAAGATGCTCTGATTCTTGGTTTAAAAGAGGACATTATTGATGTCATCAGTACAGACCATGCCCCTCACAGCAGAGAGGAGAAGAACCAGTCTATGAAAACTGCTCCATTTGGTATTGTGGGACTGGAAACCTCTGTGGCACTTACTATGACAGAACTGGTACACACAGGAATTCTCACACCTATGCAGATGGCAGCGAAGATGAGCTACAATCCTGCACAGGTGATTCATTCTGACAGAGGACGTCTGGAAGTAGGAAGCCCTGCGGATGTTACCATCATTGACCCGGATGCAGAATATACCATTGACAGTATGGAATTCTTATCAAAAGGGAAAAATACACCATTTAATGGAAGAAAAGTAAAAGGACAGGTAGTAGCGACCATCTGTGACGGAAACATTGTTTACCAGATTGATTGATAAGAATATTTTGGGAGGAGATTATCATGATTAATAAACTTATTGCAAATATCCAGAAAACAAACGCACCTATCGTAGTAGGACTTGACCCAATGCTGAACTATATTCCAAAGCATGTACAGGAAAAAGCATTTAAAGAATACGGAGAAACTTTGGAAGGAGCTGCGGAGGCAATCTGGCAGTTTAATAAAGCAATCGTAGACCACACAAGTGATTTGATCCCTGCCGTAAAGCCGCAGATTGCTATGTATGAGCAGTTCGGTATCCCTGGACTTATGGCTTATAAGAAAACTGTAGATTACTGCAAGGAAAAAGGCCTGGTAGTAATCGGAGATATCAAACGCGGGGATATCGGTTCTACCTCTGCTGCATATGCAACAGGACATGTTGGCAAGGTACAGGTTGGTTCAAAAAAATACGCTGGATTTGATGTGGATTTTGTTACTTTAAATCCATATATGGGTTCTGACAGTATCAATCCTTTTATTGATGCGTGCAAGGAAGAAAAAAGAGGTATGTTTGTGCTGGTGAAAACATCTAATCCATCCAGTGGTGAGTTCCAGGATCAGCTGGTAAATGGAAGACCACTTTATGAATTAGTAGGTGAAAAAGTAGCAGAGTGGGGAGAAGGATTCATGGGAGATTCTTACAGCTATGTAGGCGCAGTTGTAGGAGCTACTTATCCGGAAATGGGTAAAATCCTTCGTAAGATCATGCCAAAAGCATATATTCTGGTTCCTGGCTACGGTGCACAGGGAGGACAGGGAAAAGATCTGGTTCACTTCTTCAATGAAGACGGTCTTGGAGCAATTGTCAATTCTTCCAGAGGTATCATTGCAGCTTATAAGCAGGAAAAATATGCAAAATTCGGAGAAGAAAATTTCGCAGAAGCTTCCAGAGCAGCCGTAGAAGATATGGTAGCAGACATTACAGGTGCATTAGAAGCAGCGAAATAAGGAGACAGGAAAACCATGGCAAAAGTGAAAATGACAAGTACCATTTTACAGCAGGAATGCATTGGTACAGATATTTACAGTTTATGGCTGGATGCACCCCAGATTGCATCCCAGGCAAAACCAGGGCAGTTTATTTCCGTGTACAGCAATGACTCCGGAAGAGTGCTGCCAAGACCTATCAGCATCTGTGAGATTGACAGAGAAAAAGGTGCTCTTCGGATTGTATATCGTATTGCAGGAAATGGTACCAAAGAGTTTTCCGGCATGAAAGCAGGGGAAACTCTGGATATTCTGGGTCCATTGGGAAATGGTTTCCCTATGGATGTGATCAAGGGAAAACGCGTATTCATGATGGGAGGCGGAATCGGTGTGCCTCCAATGGTGCAGACTGCAAAAGAAGCAGAGGCAGAAGTTACGGTTATTGCAGGATACCGGAATAGTGAAATCTTCCTGAAGGAAGAACTGGAGCAGAATGGTACGCTGGTAATCGCCACAGAAGATGGAAGCGTGGGAACAAAGGGAAATGTTATGGATGCAATCCGTGAAAATCATCTGGAAGCAGATGTGATTTTTGCCTGTGGCCCAACACCAATGCTCCGTGCAATCAAAACTTATGCAGAGGAAAACGGAATTCTCTGTTATATTTCTATGGAAGAAAAAATGGCCTGCGGCGTAGGTGCCTGTCTGGCCTGTGTATGTAAATCCAAAGACGTAGACCATCATTCTCATGTGCACAATAAGAGAATCTGTAAAGATGGTCCGGTATTTCTTAGTACGGAGGTGGAGCTGTAATGAACATGAAGGTAAATATTGCCGGAGTTGAGTTTAAAAACCCGGTTATGACAGCTTCCGGAACCTTTGGCTCAGGGGCTGAATACAGCGAATTCGTGGATTTGAACCAATTGGGCGGTGTTGTGACAAAGGGCGTGGCAAATGTGCCGTGGGCAGGAAATGCTACCCCGCGTATTGCAGAGGTACACAGCGGTATGATGAACGCCATTGGCTTGCAGAATCCGGGAATTGATGTGTTCTGTGAGAGAGATATTCCATTTTTGCAGCAGTTTGACACCAATGTGATTGTGAACGTGTGCGGACATGCACCGGAGGAATATCTGGCAGTGGTGGAACGTCTGGCAGAAGAACCCATTGATATGATGGAAATTAATATTTCCTGTCCAAATGTCAATGCAAATTTCCTTGCCTTTGGACAAGATCCAAAGCATGTGGAAGAACTGACTGCACAGATTAAGAAGATCGCAAAGCAGCCTGTAATTATGAAACTGACACCAAACGTTACCGATATTGCAGAGATTGCAAGAGCAGCCGAAGCAGGAGGAGCAGATGCAGTGTCCCTGATTAATACCCTTACTGGTATGAAGATTGATGTAAACCGGAGAACCTTTGCCCTGGCAAATAAGACAGGCGGTGTTTCCGGACCATGCGTGAAGCCGGTAGCAGTGCGTATGGTATATCAGGTTGCCCAGGCGGTGAAGATTCCGATTATCGGCATGGGCGGTATCCAGAACGCAGAGGATGCCCTGGAATTCATCATGGCAGGTGCCACAGCAGTATCTGTAGGAACAGCAAACTTCACCAATCCATATACAACCATAGAAGTGATTGATGGAATTCAGAATTACATGGAGAAAAATCATATCGAAGACATTCGGGAATTGATTGGATGTGTGAAATAAACAGGAAGAGGATATGCACGTTAGTGTATGTCCTCTTCTTTTTGTCTGGAGAGAAAAAATCAACCTCAATAATGCTGAAAAATCAACCTTGGGATGATAGAATGGATGATATATGAGGGAGGAAACAAAAATGAATCTAAAAGGGGTATATGAAATCTTTTATCCGGGAAAAGCAGAGACGGATCCTCCGGTATGGAAGGAAAAACCCAAGTACCGTTCAAAGAAGGATTTTTTTGAGGAAATTTTTCCTATGGAGCTGCGGTGGCTGAACATTAAGATTTGGAGTGATAAAGCAAGGAGAAGCTGTTTTTTCACAGATAGTAAGGCAGAAAAAAGTTATATTTCTGTGTTAAAAGAGTATATTTTACAGAATCCTATGGTGATTTCAAGAATGGAGAATAAAGGGAACCTGATTCTGAAAAAAGATATTTTCCCACAGGCAATGAACCAGATTTTCTTTCAGATTGAGGAGCAGGAGAAGATTAGTTTGTCACCTGCTTTGAAGTGTTACTTAATGGAGGAAGGTAAAAATAGTCTGAAGGCGGAGTGGGGAAACGTACTTGCTTTCTGTATTCTTTATTCCATATTTCCAGAAGAGGTGAACCAGCTATATGTGCCATATCTGTACAGAATAGAAAACGAAGTACCCCATGACACAAAAGAGCGGGGAAAGAGAGATCATTCTTTATTTCAATACGAATATCCACCGGATATGAGCGTACATAAACCAGGGGAATGGATTACCCATACCTGGGTTATGAAAAATGTAGGAGAGATTCCCTGGAAAAACCGCAGGTTTGAATGTGCTTGTCCTCCAGAATGGATAAATGAGGAGAGCAGAACGGTTAAAATGAAGGAAATCGTTTATCCGGGGGATACGGTCTCACTTACGGTACATTTTCGTGTTCCAGATACTCCAGGGCACTATGCTTTGAATTGGAAAATGAAGAATAAAGCAGGTGAAATACTTTATACTGACAAGGTTGGCCTGGGGCTCCATTTTACAGTGCTTGAGGAAGGAAAAGATATCTGTGATGATGAGAACAATAGTGCCCCTTATCTCAGACCGCCTGAAACATAGGAGCACTTTTTTTTCTTGATTCTTTTATTCTTCCGTTCTCTCCACTTTCAGAGGTTCCTGTTCTTCTGCTTTGAATACATAGCCGCATGGGCAGACTGCGTCCTCCACAATACGTCCTCTGTTGGTAAATACTTCTACTTCTTTGCCGCATACAGGACAAACTCTGTCTTCTGATACAGGTGTACGGAATTTGCTTTCACAACCATCCATAAATGCCATAATCGTTCCCTCCTATTCGTATTTTGATAAGTTTATTTTACAACGGAAAATTCCTCTGTGCAAACATTTTCTCTTGCAGAAAAGATAGATTTTTTGTAAGCTATATCTATAAAAAGGGAATCAGAGGGTAAATTATGGGAAATACAATTAACAGGGAAGACATGCTGGAATTAACCAGGCGTATGACACCTTCCAGAACGTCTTTTACCAGGATTGCAGGATGTTATGTGGATCAGGAGGGGGAGTTTGAGGGAAGTTTTAATACCAATTTCTTGAAATTAGCTGCCCCGGAAAAAAAGAAAAATCTGGAATTAGCGAAAGTCATTCCTTTTTCGGAGACTAACGTGGAATTAAAAAAATACAGGTTTCAGAAAGAGCAGCAGGGAGCTGGGAGTATGTGGCAGCTTCTTATGGCTATGAAATCCTGTGGATTGAAAAATGATGCACTGATGGATACGTTCTATGATGTAATCATGGAAAATTATGTTTCAGATGAGGCATATGGGATTTTTGTTTTCCACGACAGGTATGATGTGCCGGTCAAGGCAGCAGACAAGGAACGTCTGGGAGAATCCGAAGAAGTTTTTGAATACATGATTGTGTGTATCTGCCCCCTACTGGGCGAATATGAGCCAGGAAAACCGGAATGGGGATTTTTGTTCCCTGCCTTCACGGACAGAAGCGGAGATTTGGATTATATATCCATCTACCGGGAGAGTGCACATAATCCGGAGGAAGATTTTTTTAGAAGAATCCTGGGATTGGAGAAAGCATAAAATAAGTGCGGTGTAAGCAGTGTAAAGTCTGCTCATGCCGCACTTATTTTATCCGAAAATATGTTTTTTCAGTGCCTGAAAGGTCTCCCGGCTGATATCATGCTCTATCTTGCAGGCATCTTCTGAGGCTGTTTCTGGACTGACACCAAGGCTAATAAGCCAGTTTGAAATAACCGTATGCCGTTCAAAGGTTTCAGATGCCAAGGCTTCTCCCTGTTCCGTAAAGGTTATATACCCCTCCTGGGAAACCGTAACAAACCCTTTGTTTCGCAAATTTTTCATCGCAACACTGACGCTGGGCTTGGAATATCCAAGTTCTGTAGCAATGTCAATGGAACGGACTACGGGAAGGCGTTTGGTCAGTACATAAATAGTTTCCAGATAATCCTCCATGGATTCTTCTGATTTATGGCTCACATATCCCATAAAAGGACACCTCCTGTTGTATATTACTCCTATGTTACCATTTTACCTATAGAAATGCAAGAATTGGAAAAATTCTATTGACAATTTATTGAAATTAGAATAAACTAACTGTAGTAATAGAAAATTAACTAAAGGAAAAGAAATCAGAGAAAGAATTGCAAATATAGAGGAGTGAAGAAAATGGCTAATATCATAGTAGCAGGGATTCTTCTGGTAGCGGTTGGAATGGCAGTGACACATATCATAAAGGCTAAGAAAAGTGGTGTGAAATGCATTGGATGCCCTTCTGGAGGATGTTGCGGTGGGAAAAAAGACGAAAACAGCGGCTGTCATTGTGGCTGTCAGGAAAAATAATAGCTTGACAATACAGAGAGAAAGGAAGTAGAATAATAACAAACTACATATCTGTAACAGTCATCAGAAATGATGGATTTCTGTGGTAAAAAGTAAAATCAGTGAAAATCTGATACAGATGGTTCTACTGTGAAACGGACAAATAAATATAAATGCCTGAATGATTTCAGCAACATATTTTAGTAGTAAGTTAAGTCAGGAGGCTTGCTGTTACTTGCGTTCAAGATTTCTAGATAGGGGATTTTTATATGTAGTAGGAGTATAATATTGAGTTGAATTTAATAAAGTAAAGTACGAAAGAGTCTTTTGTCAGGAATGGCAGAAGGCTTTTTTTTGTTTGGAAAAAGAAAGGAAGGATTTCATATGCATAAGAAAAAAGTACAGGCAGCAATGCTGGCAATGGCAATTTTGATGTCAGTAAGCTCACCGGCAGCAGTTTTGGCAGACACAATTCCAAATTCAGGACAGGAACTGGAACAGGAACAAGAGGAAACGGAAGAACTTATTATAGAAGAAATACCTGTGGAAGAAGAAATGTTAAGCGGTACTGCAGATATAGAGGAAGAGCAGGAAGATTATTTTGCAGGTACTGGGGAGCAGGATGAAAATCTGATGATAAAAGGAGTATCAGATGTTGAAAAAACAAGAAACTCCAGTACACAGGAAGCGTTAAAGAAGGCGGAGTCCTATTTGCAGAAAACCGTTACCTCTCCGGTGGTGAATACGCTGTCTGGAGAATGGTCGGTTCTTGCTATGGCACGAGACGGATATTTAACAGATTACGCAAGAAATGCTTATCTTACAGAATTATATAAGACCTTGCAGGATAAGAAGGGAATCTTACATCATGTGAAATATACAGAGTATTCCAGAGTCGTAATCGCACTGTCAGCACTAAATATTAGCCCCACATCTGTAAACGGATACAATTTGCTGGAACCTCTGGCTGATTTTAAAAAAGTATCAGGACAGGGAATTAATGGTTCTAGTTTTGCTCTGATTGCTCTTGATACAAAAAAATATGAAATACCAGAGTTAAAAAACGGAAAAACACAGACCACCAGAGATGCTTTGATTGCAGATATTCTGGGGAAGGAAATAGAAGGTGGTGGCTGGGCACTTTCCGGAAATATTGCAGACCCGGATGTTACAGCTATGACCATCCAGAGTCTGGTGCCATATATGTCCAGAAATGATGTAAATGCTGCTGTAAACAGGGGGATTGAAAAGCTGGCGGCTTTGCAGGATGCAGATGGAGGATATTCCAGTGACTTTATATCAGAGAGCGGAAATCCTGTGAAAAATCTGGAAAGTAGTGCACAGGTGGTAATTGCATTATCAGCCGTTGATGCCAGTTTGATTCAGCAGGAGAAATTTATGAAAAATGGGAAAACATTGTTGGATGAGCTCCTGCGGTATCAAAAGGAAGATGGCTCTTTTTGCCATGTCATAGGAGAGAAAAGTGATGCTATGGCAACCGATCAGGGAACTTTGGCACTGCTTGCCTGGTCAAGAGCAATGAACGGACAGACCAGGCTGTATGATATGACAGATTTAGGAAGCTCTCAGGAGGGCGGGGAATCCCAGGAGGAAACAAAGGAGAAGGTAGATGCTTTCAGAAAGAAGATGGAAGAACTTCCTCAACAGATTACCATTGCAGAAAAAGACAAAGTCTTTAGCCTCAAGACAGAGCTGGACTTAATGAAAAATTTTGAGGAAAAGGAGAAATTTAAGACACTTTTAAATGCCTATGTTTCAGAAATTGAGCAGCAAGAAAAAGCTGTAAAAAAATTAGATGAGCGTATCTGGAATGAAATAAATCCGTTGAATATCACCTTGAAAAGTCAGAATACCGTTGAAGAATTATCAAATGATTTACAGAATATACCGGAAGCAAACCGTGGGTATTTAGAAAGATTAGAAGATCTGAAAAAAGCACAGATCATTATCCACAAATTGCAGGAAGGAGTCCTGCCAAAGGAGATATTCGAAACTGCAAAAGAAGCCAGAAAAGATTATGTTCATGAGGAAAAGGACTATAGTATACGAATTCGAGGAAAGAAAATCAAGAATCCTGCTGACATGAAGACGGGTGTAGAAGTGCAAGAACAAGAAGGCGGTTTATATTTATGGCTGTCAGAAGATGGAGAACTTCCGGGAGAAATAGAATTGTCTGTATCCTGTAGCTTAGAAGATGGAGTGTATATGCTCTATAATGAAAAAAATCAAGAAGAACAGTGGGTCAGTGTGCAAGGAAAGCGTGCTTCTTTCGATTTGACAAAGGGAGGAAACTATATCCTGAAACAAGCCAATCTGGGATATGAGGAGGATAAAAATCTGTTATCTGGTACCAGCCAGAGCACGGTATCTGGTACATCAGGAAAAAATAACGGCAAAAAGACAGCAGCATCGAATAAAACAAAAAAGACAGAAACCTCTAATACCAGCACAGCAAACGTAAAAGATGGTGTGGTAGAAAAAAAAGAATTTGAAGCTATTAAGGAAAAAGATAAGAACTTAAAAATTAATAGTAAAACAGATCAAAATCAGGAGTACATTCTCACCATCAATGGAAAAGATATAAAAAATGCAAAAGATATGAAAGTTGGTGTGAAAGAAGGAAGTAAATATCAGAAAGAAATCGAACAGCTGGCAGAAAATCCGTATATCTTCTCCTTTGAAGAGGAAGGGGATTTCCCAGGGAAAATGCAGATGGAAATCACCACAAATCAGGAAGATGGACAGTATCTGTTGATGAAATATAATGATGAAGAGAAAAAAGCAGACTATATTCAGAAGATAAAAGTAGAAGATAAAAAAACAAAATTCATTATAGAAAAAGGAGGGGATTATTTTATTGCGAAGAAAGGAAAGAAAAAGAGATAAAAGAAGATGTAAAAGACACAGAGACTAATATGGACACAGAACCTGTAGAAGAAGAATTTCTGACCGGTACCAAGGAAGAAAATGCACTTCCGGGCGTATTATTGGCGGGAGGCGGAGTTCTGGTGCTGGCTGGTCTTGGAGCTGGCATATGGTATTTTAGAAAAAGAAAATAAAAGGAGATACAGATGAAAAAGTTAAAAAAAACAATAGGCGTTTTAACATTAGCAATTATGCTTATGTGTTCGGCTGTAGGATGTGAAACTACAAAACTGGCAACACCGGGAGAGGAAAAAAAGATTTCCTCACAGGCAGAAGAAAAGAAGACAGTTACAAATAAGACAGAAAAAAAGGAGACTGATAAGCAACCCGCAGAGAAAGAAGCAAAGGAGGAGGAAGAAGAGTATCTGGATGCAGAAACTGTAGAAGATAAGGAGATTAATTACTCAAAATATGAAGAAAGAAAATCGTCTGCCACACAGAGCGGAGGAAGTACAGGCAATCAGGGCAATGAAGGTACGGATAAGCAGGATCAATATCATACGGATCCAGTACCTGAAGGAATGCCTACACCGGTAGAACCAGAAAACGCAGAAGTGAACACCAGTTCAGAAGACGTATGTTATCTGAGTATTTCTTGTGACACAATTTTAGATAACATGGATGATTTAACAACTGGTAAGGAGTCTATGGTACCGTCTGATGGAGTGATTTTTCCAGAAACGGAAGTGAGTTTTTACGAAGGAGAGTCTGTCTTTGATGTGCTCCAGAGAGTGACCAAGAATAATAGAATTCATATGGAATCTAGCTTTACACCAAAGTACAACAGTGCATATGTAGAAGGGATCAATAATTTATATGAATTTGACTGCGGAGAACTTTCTGGATGGATGTATGAGGTGAATGGCTGGTATCCTAACTATGGATGTAGCCGGTATCAGGTAAAAGCAGGGGACGTGATTCATTGGAATTATACCTGCGATCTGGGACGTGATTTAGGTCAGACCTGGGTGGAATAATTATGAAACAAGATATTTTTGGAGCATTTCATCCGGTGATTAATTTTGTATATTTTGTGCTGGTTATTGGATGTTCGATGTTTTTGATGCACCCGGTATTTCTTCTTCTTTCCTGTATCGGTGGAATGGCATATTACATATATTTGAAAAAATGGAAAGCTTTTAAAACGGCTCTATGGCTGATGTTACCGGTATTTCTGATATCAGCTGTGGTAAACCCCCTGTTTAATCACAAGGGGGTTACCTTGATTTTCTATCTAAAAAACGGAAACCCGCTCACACTCGAATCCATATTATACGGTTTGGCAGCAGGAGTTATGCTGGTGAGTGTACTGAACTGGTTTTCTTGTTATCAGGTAGTAATGACTTCAGATAAGTTTATTTACCTTTTTGGAAAAGCAATTCCGGCTATGTCTCTTATTTTGTCTATGGTACTTCGTTTTGTGCCTAAATTTAAGAATCAGATAGTGAAAATTTCAAATGCACAAAAATGTATTGGCCGTGATGTAACCAACGGAAATATGCTGATGAAGGCAAAGCATGGAATGAAAATTCTTTCCATTATGACCACCTGGGCCTTGGAAAATTCTGTAGAAACAGCAGATTCTATGAAGTCCAGAGGGTATGGATTGAGAGGAAGAAATAATTTTTCTATTTACAGATTTGACACCAGAGACAAGATATTGTTAGGAGTTTTACTCCTTCTCGGGGGAACTATTTTTGGGGGGATTCTTACAAAGAAAATAAGTTTTCTTTATTATCCTATGCTGATGATAAATGAAACGACAGGATTTGTGATTTTTATTTATATCTGTTACGGAATCCTGTGTTTCCTTCCTATTATTTTAAATATTACAGAGGATATAAGATGGCACTATTTGAAATCAAAGATTTAAATTTTAGTTATCCGGATGCAGGTGTACCGGCAATCCAGAAGATAAATTTTTCCATTGAACAAGGAGAATTTATGGTGATCTGCGGAAAATCCGGATGCGGAAAAACAACACTTTTAAGACATTTTAAGACAGTTATGACACCATATGGAAAAAGAGAGGGGGAGATATTGTTTGAAGGACAGCCCCTGGAAGAAATTTCTGTAAGAAAACAATCTGCTGAAATTGGTTATGTACTTCAAAGCCCGGATAATCAGATTGTGACAGATAAAGTATGGCATGAATTAGCTTTTGGAGTGGAAAATCTGGGCTACGACCAGCAGACCATCCGGCTTAGAGTTGCAGAGATGGCAAGCTTTTTTGGGATTCAGAACTGGTTTTCTAAAAATGTAGAAGAATTATCAGGAGGTCAGAAACAGCTTTTAAATCTGGCATCCGTGATGGCAATGCAGCCCAAGGTTCTGGTTTTAGATGAACCTACTTCTCAGCTGGATCCCATTGCTGCCAGTGAATTTTTATCTACAATACGGAAGATAAACCTGGATCTTGGAATTACAGTTATTATCATTGAACACCGGCTGGAAGAAGTCTTTCCAATGGCAGATAAAGTTCTGGTATTAGAAGATGGAAAACAGACTTTTTTTGACACCCCACGTATGGTGGGAAAGGAACTGGCAGATCATGATTTGTTTCTTGCTATGCCAAGCCCGGTTCAGATTTATAACAAAACAGGGCAGGAAGGTGTTTGCCCGCTGACCGTATGTGAGGGCAGAAACTGGCTGGAAGAGCATTATAAGGGACAGGAAGAAATCAAGGAAGAAGTGAAATATCCTGAGAAAAAAAGAAAAAATTTATCCCAAAAAGAAGCTGTGATTTCTGTAAAAGAGGTGTGGTTCCGCTATGAGAAAGAAGGAAAAGATATTGTCAGAGACTTATCTTTGCAGGTGAAAAAGGGTGAGTTGTTCTGTATCCTTGGGGGCAATGGAACTGGTAAAAGTACCACATTATCATTACTATCGGGAATTCACAGACCATACCGTGGGAAGATATTTTTGCAGGGAAGAGATATCAGAAAAATACCGGAAAAAGAACTGTTCCATCATTTTCTTGGTGTGCTTCCTCAAAATCCACAGAGTTTATTTGTAGGGAATACGGTAGAAGAAGATTTATGGGAAATGGTAAATGATCTGTCTCCGTTAAAAAGAAAAGAGCATAAAGAAAAAATAGAACAGGTAGTAGAAGATACAGAAATTGGACATCTGCTGCATATGCACCCTTATGATTTAAGCGGTGGTGAACAGCAAAGAGCTGCACTTGCAAAAGTTCTTTTGCTGGAGCCGGAAATCCTTTTGCTGGATGAACCAACAAAGGGGTTAGATGGTTTTTACAAAAGCAAACTGGCAGGTATTTTCAAGAGATTGCAGGAAAAAGGAATTACCATTTTAATGGTGTCACATGATATTGAATTCTGTGCATCGTATGCAGATACCTGTGCTATGTTTTTTGATGGGGCGGTGGTAACAGCCTGTGATTCCAGAGAATTTTTTACCGGAAACAGTTTTTATACAACAGCGGCAAACAGGATGGCAAGGCATATATTTCCAGATGCAGTAACAGTAAAGGATGTGATTGAATCATGCAGAAGAAACAGGCGACAGGAGTAGACACCAGGGCAATGCTGCCCCTATATGTGAGCCTATTTATTTTTTTGTGCTCTTGTGCATTTCCATGGATTTCAATACCAGTGCTGAAATATTCAAAAGTACAGACAACCTATACATTCTGGAATATAGAGCTGTGCATCCGTAATATACAGGGAAGCATCAGAAGAGGCGGAATGCTGCACATGGAACTTTTCTCGGAGGCAGAGCTGGATAGACTATGTAATTTTAGCGGGGGAATTAAAATAATAGCAGGAATCCTTATGATCTTGATGCTGCTGTGTGGAATATTATCTTATGTTAAGAAGAAAAAAGCTCTTTTTTTTGTGAAAATTTGCTTTCTGTTCAGTGCCCTGGCAGCGGCAGGGTCCTTTGTGGCAGTGAGCGTGATAAATGTCTATTTTAACACCAGAATGGGAAGACCAAGTACGTTTTTGAATATGACATTACACAGTTATGTCCAGCTGACTGCATGGCAGTATGCACAATTTATTTTGTCAGTTCTTATGCTTCTGAGTGTGAATAAGCTGTTGGATACAGAAGCCGAATATAAGACGCAGACCTACATAGACCGGAGTGTGCAAGCAGACAGACACATAGGAAAGAGAACATGGGCAGCGATGCTTTTAATCTTGATTGCCATACCATTTGTCATCTTTTTCGGTATTTTCTTTTTGAATGACAGAAGTGAAATTTTTATTTCGTTATGTATCATCGGGCTAGCTATGATTCCTTTCGCTATGGTATTTGAACAGCGCAGGCCACAGGCAAGAGAGTTACTGCTCATTGCTGTTATGGCGGCTATTGCAGTAGTCGGGAGGATGGCATTTTTTATGATTCCGCAGTTTAAACCTGTTGTGGCAATCGTAATCATAGCAGGAGTGGGTCTGGGGGCAGAAGCTGGATTTCTTACAGGAGCAATGACTGGTTTTGTATCAAATTTCTTTTTTGGACAAGGCCCTTGGACACCCTGGCAGATGTTTTCCTTTGGGATTATCGGATTTTTAGCAGGGCTTCTGTTCAGCAAAAACAAGAAGCGGAACACCAGCAGGACAGAGGAATGGAAGCATAAAATCATCTTATGTATTTATGGAGGACTTTCCACTTTTATCATCTATGGACTTTTGATGGATACGGCATCTGTAGCAATGATGGGACAGGATTTATCCTGGAAAGCATTTTTGGCTGCTTATGTCTCAGGAGTTCCGTTTAACATCATCCATGGGACATCAACGGTGATATTTTTATTTTTCCTTTCTATCCCAATGGAAAGAAAACTGGATAGAATCAAGAAAAAATATGGAATTCTGGAGGTGTGAGAAATATTGGTCAAGTTATAAAAAAATTTAGGAAAAGCTTGACGATATCTGTGCATAGTGTTAGAATACAATTGTATAATTCCATAAGCCTATTAAGTGC
>Juniper_p2__coassemble_1319_pt1 | contig 24338 bp, 21 predicted proteins | sample Juniper_p2__metabat2_low_PE_014 | metagenome-assembled genome bin Juniper_p2 | reverse complement strand
TGAAACCATTACTGATATTTCTTTAAAGAAACCTCTATGAGTTTTTCACAAAGCTGTGGATAATTCATTCCAATGACCTTTGCTTCCTGTGGAATCAGGCTGGTAGGTGTCATACCCGGCAGGGTATTGGCTTCCAGACAATACATACTTCCGTCTTCTTCCATCAGAAAATCCAGTCTTGCATACGCCTGAAGATTCAAAGCTTCATAGCCTTTTTCTGCATACATCTGCATTTCTTTTGTAAGAGACGCAGACAGTTCTGCCGGACAGGTTTCCACGCAGGAACCTGCGGAATATTTGTTTTTATAATCATAAAATCCCTGTAAAGGTGCGATTTCAATGACCGGATATGCTTTTCCATCTACCACTGCCACAGAAAACTCTCTTCCTGTGATAAACTGCTCTACCACTACCTGGTTTTCATAGGAAAAAGCCTCTGCCAGTGCCATGCTATACTCCTGCTGATTGTGAGCAATGCAGACACCTACGCTAGAGCCTCCACAGCATGGTTTTACGATAACAGGAAAATCCATTCCGTAATCTGCCAGGGAACTGCTGCAGTTTTCTTTCTCTAAAGTCATTCCCTTTGGTGTCGGAATCCCCTTTGCCTCAAAGACCATCTTCGTGATGCCCTTATCCATGGCCATTCCACTGCTTAAAGGTCCGCAGCCGGTATATTTCACACCTAACAAGTCCAGAGCAGACTGAACCTTTCCGTCTTCACCATTGGCACCGTGCAGAGCAAGGAATACAATGTCTGCTTTCTGGCACAATTCCAGAACATGTGGACCAAAGAACTCTTTTCTGGTTTTCATCACTTCTTCCAGACGGCTGCTCTGTTCCCTCATCCAGTCTGCATCCTTCTCCACATCATATTTTTCAGGGAATACTTCCTCTCCCACAGTGTTTTTTCCAAAATAAGCATCCACCAGCACAGCCCTGTGATTTCTCTCTCTAAGTGCCTGGCAGACACCTTGTCCTGATGAAATAGAAACTTCTCTTTCTGTACTGTTTCCTCCTGCTAAAACTACGATATTCATATCATATTATCTCCTTTGCAAAGGTTTCTTTTAATTATATACCACAACAGGTACACCTTTTTCTATGTTGTTAAAAATTTTCTCTGCCTGATCATATGGCGTGTTGATACAGCCATGAGAACCATTGTTCATATAAATAGAACCGCCAAAACTGCTTCTCCAGGTTGCATCATGAATTCCCGTATTGGCGTAAAACGGCATCCAGTATGTTACAGAAGAATTATAGCCTTCTCCTACTAAAGTGGCATCTCTTTCTTTGTACATAATAGCATAAACACCTGTATGAGTATCCCAGCCTCTGTTATGGTTTCCGGTGACAATGTCTGTGGATACCAGAAGCTGCCCATCTTTAAAAAACCACATATGCTGTCTGGAAAGACTGATTTCTACATAAGTATTTCCGATTTCATCCTTTTCTCTCCGGTAAGCACTGTATGTATATTCTGGTGTGATAGTCTGGGATTCCCCACTTTTGATGGCATCCAGAATCTTGGTTGTGGTGTCATTAGGTGCGATAACCCATCCATAATCCCCGCCAGACACAGTAATGGTCTCTCCATAGGCCGTGGTAAACTGTCTGGATGATCCAAAAGTATCATACTCATGCTTTAATTCCTGGACATAGGCTTTTGCTTTTTCATGGCTCAGATCAAGGCTTCCATCTTCCCCAACTACCAGCCAGTCCTTCATCACATCTTTATTCACCACTTCCTGCCTGTCCGCAAAATCAATAGTGACTGTAACATTCAGAAATTTGTTTCCCTCTTCTTGCTGTTTTGCCAGCTTTTCATCTGTACTTAAAACTTCAGGGCTCGTATAGCATCCTGCTTCCTCCAAACTGACCTCTGATGCACCTCTTTCAATGGCATCCAGCACAACAGATTTCACCTTTTCTTTGTCCACTTCTGTCCCCATGGTTTCCGGAATGATTTCGTATCCATTCTCTGTCACTTCCAGATGTGCATTGACAGGCTTTACCATATTTTCATCCTGAACCACTGCAAGCTGGTCCACTGCTGCTTTTACAGCCGCTTCATCATAGGTTGTAGTGGCTGACATGGTATAATCTTTTGCATGAATAAAAGAAAGGAACCATGTAAACGGATTCTGCTGTTTTTTCAATTCCTTAATCTTTCCGTCATCCACATACTGCATTCCAATCTTGGCCGCACTAATGGTCTCTGTCTTATCTTCCCGTTCTTTAATTACCAGCTCATAGGAAGCAATCTGGCTTGCCATGTCTCTTTCTACTTCCTTCACTGTTTTTCCTGCACTGTCCAGCCCGTTAATCTTAGAGCCTGAGAAAAAGTGTTTGGAAAAATAAACAACTCCTCCTGCATATGCCAAAACCAGTATGAGTACATATGCCATTAAAACTCCCAGAACAATCTTTTTTGCCTTCTTGTACTTTCCCTTCTTAGATTTCTTTTTTGCCATATACATTTCCCCTTATTACTGAAAACCTACAACTTCAAATTGTATCATATGCATTTCCTGAAAATTATACCATACTTTTTTCCATATTACCAAGAATTAATAAAAAGTTCATAACCTGCCCCAGAAGATAGACAGATACGCCAAAAGGGCACTGCGACTTGCTCACAACACCCTTTTCACCTTCTATATTTCTCTGTTTTTAGTTTTCTTCCAAAAGTTTATCAATGCTTACCAGCTTCACACTGAGCACAAAGATTTCTGTTGCTGCTTCTAATTCTTCTACCGTAGGAAAACTTGGTGCAATACGGATGTTCCTGTCCTGAGGGTCTTTTCCATATGGATAAGTAGCCCCTGCATCTGTCATTTTCACCCCTGCCTGGGCTGCCTTTGCTACGATTTTCTTAGCACAGCCTTCCAGGGCATCAAAAGAGATAAAATAACCTCCGTTTGGTTTTGTCCAGGTACCAATCTCCGCACCTTCCAGATCTCTGTCCAGAATCTTCTCTACCATCTCAAATTTTGGCCGGAGAATCTCCGCATGTTTCTTCATATGCTTGTGCATACCCACGATTCCGCCGAAGAAACGCACATGACGAAGCTGATTAATCTTATCATGACCAATGGTCTGCACAGCCATATGTTTTCTGAATCCTTCCAGGTTTCTTGTGGAAGCTGCAACGGCTGCGATACCGGAGCCAGGGAAGCTGACCTTTGATGTAGAAACAAATTTGTATGCCAGGTCTGGATTTCCTGCCTTTTCACATTCATCCAGAATCTCCAGAAGGAAATCCTGTTTGTCATCATACAGATGATGGATGCAGTAAGCATTATCCCAGAAAATACGGAAATCTTCTGCCGCAGGTTTTAACCTTGCGAAACGCTTCACAGTTTCTGCTGAATAGGTGATTCCCTGAGGATTAGAATATTTCGGCACACACCAGATTCCTTTGATTGCCGGGTCTGTGCTTACCAGTTCCTCTACCATATCCATATCCGGACCGGTAGGTGTCATAGGCACATTAATCATCTCAATCCCAAAATATTCTGTGATACGGAAATGTCTGTCATAACCCGGCACAGGACAGAGGAATTTCACCTTATCCAGCTTGCACCATGGTGTACTTCCGCATACACCGTGAGTCATAGAACGTGATACCGTATCAAACATAATGCTGAGACTGGAATTGCCAAAAATAACAATATTATCAGGAGTCACTTCCGTCATTTCCCCAAGCAGGCGTCTTGCTTCTGGAATACCGTCCATAACACCATAGTTACGGCAGTCCACTCCTGTCTCGCATTTTAATTTATCTGTGCTTTTTAATTCTTCCATCATATCCATGGCCAGTTCCAACTGTTTCTTAGATGGCTTGCCTCTGGACATATCCAGATTTAATCCTTTTGCTTTTACTTCTTCAAACTGCTGCTCTAACTCGGCTTTCATGGCCTGTAACTGTTCTTTGCTAAGTTCTCTGTACGGTGTCATGGCTTTCCTCCTGCTTATTTTTATGTTTTAACTCATTGAAACCTATTGTATTCCAATATATGATTTTCTGTCAAGTATTTCCTGCATTTTTATTACCTTTTTCCTGATAAAAATTGAATTTTTCTTCTTATATGCAATATTTCCTCACCTTTCTTGCAATTTGACTTTATTTTAAAGCTCTCTGGTTCTCAAAAATATCTTTTTGAACAGCAACAACAGTTCATGCATGATAAGAGGCACTGCTGAAAGAGCAAGAAGCAGCTTCCAGTCCCCAAAGGAAAGCTTCACAGTTCCAAATAAACGGACAAAATATGGAACTCCTGTTACCATCATCTGTAGTCCAAGCCCCAGGCAAAAAGCCAGAATCATAAAAGGATTTTCCAGATGATTCATGGAAAAGAAGGATTTATTCCTATCTCTCATACCTATGGCGTGAAAAAGCTGAGATACTCCCAATACGGTAAATGCATATGTCTGACCGCCAAGGCGGAATGCATACAGGGTAATTCCTGCAATCAGCAATCCATAAAACACCGTAAAAAACCATCCTCCATTTGCAAACAGCCCTTCCTTGGGATTTCTCGGTTTTTCTCTCATTAAGGCTTCCGTATCATTCTTATCAACGCCAAGAGCCAGGGCAGGAAGGGAATCTGTAATCAGATTTACCCACAGGATATGACTGGCTTTCAAAGGGGTAGGAAGCCCTAGTGCTACGGCAAAAAACATGGTAATAATCTCCCCGAAATTCGATGACAGCAGGAACAAAATAGATTTTTTTATATTCACATAAATACTTCTTCCTTCTGCCACTGCTTTCTCAATGGTGGAAAAATTATCATCTGCCAGAATCATATCTGCCGCATTTTTTGCCACATCCGTTCCATTTTTCCCCATGGCTACTCCTATATCGGCTGCCTGGAGAGAAGGTGCATCATTGACCCCGTCTCCTGTCATTGCCACAATTTTCCCATTTGCCTTAACGCCTTGAACAATGCGGACTTTATGAGCAGGCGTCACCCTGGCAAATACTCTTATGTTTTTCATTTTTTCTGCAAATACACGGTCACTCATGGCATCCAATTCCTGCCCTGTCATACATTGCTCTAGAGAATCTGCGATTCCCAGTTTCTTTGCAATAGCAAATGCCGTATCCTTATAATCTCCTGTGACCATCACTACCCGGACACCTGCTTTTTTCAAAGTTTTAACAGACTGTGTCACCATGCTTCTTGGCGGGTCCAGCATACCTGCCATACCTGCAAACACAAGATTTTCCGTAAGTTCTTCTTCTGTTCTTCCCAAAATCCGTTCCCGGTAGGCAAGAGCCAGGACTCTTAAACCGTCTCTTGCCATGGTTTCCATAGCCATGCGGATTTTCATTTTTCTTGCCTGGGTCATAGGCTCTGTTTTCCCTTTAACTTCTACATAACTGCATGTTTTTAAAATATAATCACAGGCTCCTTTTACATAGACTGTCTCATGTCCGCTGTCTTTATGTACGGTCGCCATATATTTTCTTTCTGAATCAAAAGGAATTTCATAGGTTCTGGGATACTGCTCTTCCAAGGATTTTTTGTCATATCCCAATTCTTTTCCCATATGAAGAAGAGCAAGTTCTGTGGCATCTCCGATTTCCTGTTTGCCAAGAACACTGTTGTTACACAGCAAAAATCCCTCTGCCAGTCTTGGACACTCCCTCTTTCTCACCTGGGATACCGGAAGTATGGTTTCATTGGCATAGATTTGTGTGACTTTCATTTTATTTTCCGTAAGTGTTCCTGTTTTATCTGAACACACCACACTGACCGAACCTAAGGTTTCCACGGCAGGGAGTTTCCGGATAATGGTGTTGACCTTCACCATTCTAGCCACACCAAGAGCCAGTACAATGGTGACCACAGCAGGAAGCCCCTCGGGAATTGCTGCCACTGCCAGAGAAATGGCTACAAGAAGCATCTGCAAAAGATTTCTGTGCTGTACGACTCCAAGAAAAAACAGGGCGGCACAAAGAATGACCGCCACGATACTGAGAAATTTTCCTAAATCTCCCAGACGTTTTTGCAGCGGAGTCAGTTCTCCCGCCGTTTCATGAAGCATATCTGCAATTTTTCCGATTTCTGTGTTCATCCCTGTAGCCGTGACAATCCCTTCTCCGGTTCCTTTCATGATTTCCGTTGACATGTAGAGCATATTTCTTTTCTCAGCCATGGGAAGTCCCTGTTTCAAAACTGACGTTATCTTGGCCACGGGCAGAGATTCTCCTGTAAGTGCCGACTCATTTACAGAAATTCCCTGTGAACGGATAAGGCGGATGTCTGCCGGAACCTGATTTCCTGCCTTTACTTTTACCAGATCACCTTTTACTACCTGGGATGCCGGAATATTTTTGTAAATCCCATCTCGTTTTACAATAGCTGTAGGGGCAGTCATGGTTTTCAATGTTTCCAGTGCATTCTTCGCCCGTCCTTCCTGAATTACCCCTATGGCAGTGTTCAGGACAATCACCGCCAGTATAATTCCGGTATCGCTGAATTCTCTTAGAAGAAGTGATATAGACGCAGCTAGAAACAAAATAAAAATCATAGGATCATTGATCTGCTCCTGTATCATATCCCATATGGTACGGTCTTTTGTTTTTTTCAGAATATTTTCTCCATCCCGCTGCAGACGGTGGCTCGCTTCTGCATCTTTAAGACCATTGTTTTCATCTGTCTCAAGTGTTTCACACAGTGCTTTGGGAGTTAATGTTTCGTACATGCTGACACCTCCTGCAAGGACAAAATCTCTAACTCAATGTATGCAGGGGTGATACAGGATATACATTCTCAGTTGCAATATCGCCTGCGGTACTCTTCCAGCAGCATATGCCCCACTTCCATCCCTGGGAACACAAACCCTTCTAACTGCCTCACCGGCATGATTCCAAGAAGTGAATTGGTAAGAAACATTTCCTGAAATTCTGCCACCTGTTCTGGAAGAATAATCTGCTCCTGAATTTCATAATTTTCATACAGATACTGCCGCATAATTCCCGGCAGCATGCCGCAGGACAGAGGCGGTGCAACAATCTGCCCATCTTTTACAAAAAACACATTGGAAGTTGCCCCTTCTGCGATTTCACCTCTGGTATTGAGAAAAACAGGCTCCTGAATCCCGTCAGCCATGGCTCTTCTCTTTTCTAAAATGCAATCCCCGTAATTGAACGTTTTATGATAAGTAAACGGTGATGTTTCGTTTCTTTTCACCTTTGCATAGGAAGCCGTAAATCCCTCTGCATAGTCTTTTTCCTGATACTTATTTTCTCTTGTACTCACTGTAATGTTTTTCTGGGAAACCGCTACTTTTAACACCTTTCTCCCTGTCTGGATCTGTTTTTCTGCAAGAGCTCTCTGTACATTTTTTTGAATCTCCTCAAGCTCCACAGACAAATGGAAAAATTCCAGTGCTCTTTGCAAACGTGCATAATGTGCTTCTAAAAACACAGGCTTTCCCTGTTCTACAGCAATGGTCTCAAAAGCTCCAAGACCAAAATAATACCCTTCATCTTCCTGTAACATTTATGCTTCCTCCCAAAGTGCTTCCAGCACTGCCTTTGCCTTCTGTAAAGTTTCTTCGTATTCAAATTCCAGGTCTGACTCACAGGTGATGCCTCCGCCAACACCCAGATGATAAACCCCGTCTTTGTGAATGGCTGTACGGATGACAATGTTCAAATCACAATTTCCGTCAAAAGAAAAATATCCCATGGAGCCTGTATATAAATTCCGTCTGTCATGCTCCAGCTCGTCGATAATTTCCATGGCACGGATTTTAGGTGCACCTGTGATAGAACCGCCTGGAAAGGCTGCCGGAATCAAATCTACCGCCGTAAGACCTTCCTGAAGTTTTCCCACAATGGTTGTGACCAGATGAAATACCGTGGCATATGTTTCCACTGCAAAATGCTCTGTTACCTGGACACTTCCCGGTTCACAGACATGATTCAGGTCATTTCTCTCAAGGTCTACAATCATCAAAAGTTCACTGCGGTCTTTGGATGAATTTTTTAGTTCTTCCTTTAAAGCCTGGTCTTCCTGTGGTGTTTCTCCTCACTTTCTGGTACCCATAATCGGGCGTGTTTCAATGTACCCGTCTTTTACCTGCATAAAGCACTCCGGAGAAGCACTGACAATCTGAAAATCACCACATTGGAAAAATCCTCCGAAAGGTGCCGGATTATGGGTTCTTAAATAACGGTACGCCTCATAAGGATTCTTTTTACTGTTCACCGTAAGCTGCTGGGTCATGTTGGCAATATAAATATCGCCTTCCACAATATAGGAAATCATCCGGTCAATGGTCTGCTTATAATCTTCTTTTGTAAAGTTCGGAGTAAAAGGAGCAAGATTCTCCTGCTTCTTTGGCCTGTGATAAGGTTCGCAGCCTCTGATTTCTCCTATAATCCTGTTTACCGCATCTTTTTCTTCTGCTTCTCCCCTTACAGTGAGATAAAGTTCCTGTTTTTCTTTATCATCAATGATTAGAAAAGTATGAAAAACAAACATTGCTTCCGGCATCTTGATTTTCTCTTCATGCCGGCTTTTTATCTGCTCAAATTTTCTTCCGTAGTCATAGGAAAAATATCCCAATCCACCGGATAGCAATGGCAGATGAGTAGGATTTTCTTCCCGGTTTTCTCTCAGATACTGTTTTAATGCCTGCTCAATGCTGCCTTCCTGAGGTACATCATTTTTATAAAAAATACCGTTTTCTTCTTTAAAAATCAGATATGGCTGAAAACCGATGACTGAATAACGCCCCAGTTGATTCTCCAGAGCAGAATCCAGAAACATAGCCATAGGTTGGTCCTTATAAAGTTCAAAAATATCTTCTGCTTTTTTGTAGAAATCTAGTTTATACACTTTTGTTTTCATGTTTTCCCCACCATCCTCTGCATATTTCTGTAAAGTTTTTCAGCAATTCATGTCCGTATTCCGTCAGTACAGCTTCTGGGTGAAACTGCACACCGTATATAGGAAATTTCCGGTGATGAAGTCCCATAATCACTCCATCGTGGGAAGACGCATCAATCTCCAGACACTCTGGAAATCTCTCCTTGCTGACCACCAAGGAATGATAACGTGTCACCTGATACTCCCCTGGAAGTCCATGAAACAGCTCCTTCTGATTGGTCTGTATGGCAGTGACCTTTCCATGCATGGGTCTTTCTCCCTTCTCCACCTCTGCTCCAAATACATGTCCGATAATCTGATGTCCCAGACATATCCCCAAAACCGGAACTTTTCCGGCTAACTTTTCCACAATTTCCTTACAATTTCCACAATCCTTTGGACTTTTGGGTCCCGGAGAAATCACTACACCCTCCAAATTCCCAGTTTCCAATATTCTTTCTATTTCTTCTGCTGAAATCTTATCGTTTCGCACTAATTCTACCTGTTCTCCACACTCTTCCAGATAACAGGCCAGGTTATACACAAAAGAATCGTAATTATCAACCATTAAATACATGCTGTTCTCCTTTTTACTGGCATCCCTTTTTTATGGAAAAAAAGACTGCCAAAAAAGGCTCTTCTATGTTTAAGAACCTTTTCCGGCAGTCTTCCGAGTATCGGGCACACCTGATATTTTTGTTGTCTCATTGTACCATAGGTGTGTCAGGACTGTCTATTTCTTTTTATCTCTATTTCTGATCCTTGACCTCTTCCAGGCGTTCTTTTGAAATATGCAATCTCTCCATTAAAACTTCATCATCTAAAACTCCCAGAAGATTTTTGATTATTTCTGTTTCTTTTTCATTCATGCCCTCTTGTTTTCCTTTTATTTCTCCTTCTTTTACCAGCATCTCTCCTAATCTTGTCATTTTCATTCCCTCCACAAACTCTTCCATATCAAGACCTTCTAAAAATTTATCTGCCATTGCGTATATCACCGCCTCTATCTTCTGTATTTCTTCTTTTGTGACTGCTGTTTCTCCTCTGGTAATTTCACAAGCTATCTGCAACCTCTGTTTTATCCCAATTTCTCCTCCCATAAGAGGACACAGGGTTAGACGCACTAATTCCTCTCTTGTAATGGGTTTCTCTGCATTCTTTTTCTCAAGCAGTTCTTTCAGAAAAATGTCTGCATTTTTACTCTGAAACTCAAAATGCTTCCAAGAACCATCCTCCATAATCAAGTTGGTATCCTGATATAACTTTTGAATCTCCAAATGTACCTGCTCTGTAGGAGCAAACCCCACCACCTTTCCTTCAATCCCCCAAAAAGGCAGTAATTCTTCTGCAAAGAAATGCATTGCTGTCTTCAAAGCTGCATCCTCATGCTGAGACGCTTTAAAGGCAACTTCTCCTACTTCTTTCGTCTTTTCGTTTTCTGACATATTTTGTACCTTTACGGTAAAAAGTGTACAGAGAAAACTCCCTGCTTACAATATAGCAAAAAAGAGTTCTACAGGCAATGTTCTTTACCGAGTCCTTTCTTCTCTTTTTACCATTTTAAAATCTATACGCCGAATTTCCCACTGAGTTGTGGATAAAGATGCTATTCTGAAATAGCGGGAATACATTTACGAAATGAAAATTTTCTTCTCTGACACAGCACATTGCCGATAAATATATTCTAATCCTCTTCCATAATTCTGTCAATCTTTCGGGAGCTTTAGTAAAGAAGAATGTTGTGTCTTCTCTTTGCTTCCTATATAATATTAAGTAAGAAAATATTCAATTCACTTTTTCAAAACAGAAAGGAGATAACACCGCAGAAACTAATTTCATTACACAAAAGATAAGCTAAATCCTGCATAACAAACATTATGGCCTACAAAAAAGTAGGGCGAATAGGTGGGAAATGAAAAAAAGTAAGTGGAAATACAAAGAATAAAATCTTTAGCCTATTTACGCCCTGAAAAAGTAGACTAAAATATAGGATTTGAAAAAAACGAGTGACCTATAAGAAATAAAGTGAATCCCGCATGAAAGAAGGCTGATGAACTGGCTGTATATAAAAAAACAGGAAAGGATTTGGTGATGTCATGGGTGGAAAAGTATTAGAGCTGGAGTCAGACCGGCTGATGCAGCAAGGCCGTACCGAAGTAATCCAGATTATCAAGCTTCTGAGACAGGGGATGACCATAGGCGAAACCGCAAGGAAATTACAGCTTCCAGAAGAGGAGGTACAGCATATCTGGGAGGAAACAGAAAGTTAAAACAGAATACCTGAGACCGACATAAAAATCCCAGCCTCCAATAATGGTATTGCTTGCCTGCTCCCTTTCCTTCTGCTATACTAAGAGCGATACGAACACAATGACAAATATAGATAGAAAAATCAGAAAGGATTTCGCCATGTGGATTGCTGATCAATGGAAAGATTATGAAATCATAGATACTTCAAAAGGAGAAAAACTGGAACGCTGGGGAGACTATCTCCTTGTCCGTCCGGACCCGCAGGTTATCTGGGACACTCCAAAAACACACAAAGGATGGAAAAACATGAACGGCCACTATCACCGCAGCAAAAAGGGCGGCGGTGAATGGGAATTTTTCGATTTACCGGAACAGTGGACCATCCAGTACAAGACCTTGACTTTTAACTTAAAACCTTTCAGTTTTAAACATACCGGGCTCTTCCCAGAGCAGGCTGCAAACTGGGACTGGTTTTCTGAAAAAATCAGAAATGCCGGACGTCCTGTCAAAGTTCTGAATCTCTTCGCCTATACCGGAGGTGCTACTTTGGCTGCTGCCGCTGCCGGAGCTTCTGTTACTCACGTAGATGCATCTAAGGGTATGGTAGCCTGGGCAAAAGAAAATGCTGTTTCTTCTGGCTTGAAGGATGCCCCCATCCGCTGGCTGGTAGATGATTGTGTGAAATTTGTAGAGCGGGAGATCCGCAGAGGCAATAAATATGATGCCATCATCATGGATCCTCCTTCCTACGGAAGAGGTCCAAAGGGAGAAATCTGGAAAATTGAGGAAGCCATTCATCCCCTCATCAAGCTTTGTACCCAGATTCTTTCTGACAATCCTTTGTTTTTCCTGGTAAACTCCTACACCACAGGACTTGCACCTGCTGTACTGACTTACATGCTGGCAACAGAGTTAAAAAAATTCAATGGAACCGTAGATTCTCAGGAAATCGGTCTTCCTGTAAGCCAGACAGGGCTGGTTCTTCCCTGCGGTGCTTCCGGACGCTGGGAAAGCCGTGAAACTTTATGAAAAAGAAAATTCTGATTATTACCACAGGAGGCACCCTGGCTTGTGTCCAGGATGAAAAAGGACTGATTCCCGGTCTCTCCAGCAGTGATATTTTATCTTACATTTCTGATATTACAGATTTATATGACGTAGACTTTTATGAATTATTTCAATTAGACAGTGCAAATATTCAGCCTTCTAACTGGCAGGCAATGGCAGAGACCATTTACGAAAACTATCTGTCTTATGACGGAATTGTAATATTCCACGGAACAGATACCATGGCTTATACATCCTCTGCCCTGTCCTTTATGCTGCTGAATATCCCTATTCCTGTGGTCATCACAGGAAGCCAGCTTTCTATTATGAATCCGCTGGCGGATGCTGTAGAGAATTGCCGCTGTGCCATCCATATGGCAGGTAGTGGAATGCCTGGTGTCTTTCTGGCCTTTAACCGGAAAGTAATTCTGGGAACCAGAGCTTCCAAAGTCCGGACTACCAGCTTCCATGCCTTTGAAAGTATCAATTATCCCTATGTGGGTGAAATCAATTCCAGAGGGCTGGATATCCGCCGTTCCTATATTCCGGGACCAAAAGGCTCCTGTGTACTGGAACGGAAATTAGAGGAAAAAGTATTTCTCATTAAACTGGTGCCCGGCTTTGACGGGAAGATTTTCCAGTTTTTATACGAACAGGGATATCGCGGACTAATCATAGAAGCCTTTGGTATGGGTGGAATCCCATCCATGTCTTCCGAAATCATTGACGAACTGCGAGATGTGATCCAAAAGGGTATGATCGTGGTGGTAAAAAGCCAGTGTCCTTATGAGGGCTGTAATCTGTCCCTCTATGAAACAGGGCGGATTGCCCTGGATGCCGGTGTCTTCCAGGCAGGTGACATGAGTACCGAAGCTGTGGTTACAAAAGTTATGTGGATTCTTGGAAAACACTGGGAACGAAAAAAAATAGAAGAAATGTTCTACAAAAATCTGGCAGGTGAAATCAGCACAGCCGAAGAGGACATGTTCTATAAAGGAGTGTAAACACTTGGTTAAAAATATTGTAATGTACCTGATTGTTGTAAACCTTCTGGCATTTATCTGCTTCGGAGTAGATAAGCAGAAAGCCAGAACAAACCAATGGAGAATTTCGGAAAAGACGCTTCTTGGCATTGCCATCTGCGGTGGCTCTCTCGGTGCTATTTGTGGTATGCGTCTCTTCCATCACAAGACCAGGCATCCGAAATTCTCTCTTGGATTACCTATTATTCTGATCATCCAGGCTATTGCTGCCGTGATTTTATATACTGTATTTTAAAAGGAGGTTTGCCCTTATGTACGGCTCTACATTTGGAAATATATTAAAAATCACAACCTGGGGGGAATCTCACGGAAAAGGAATCGGTGTTGTGATTGACGGTTGTCCTGCCGGTCTTCCTCTTTGCGAAGAAGACATTCAGTGCTATCTGGACCGCCGCAAGCCAGGCCAGTCCAAATTCACCACCCAGCGAAAAGAAGGGGATCAAGTAGAGATTCTCTCTGGCGTTTTTGAAGGAAAGACCACCGGAACGCCCATCTCCCTCATGGTTTCAAACACTGACCAGCGTTCTCAGGATTACAGCGAAATTGCTGATTATTACCGCCCGGGACACGCAGACTTAAACTATGATCGGAAATACGGTTTCCGGGATTACCGGGGAGGCGGCCGTTCTTCTGGAAGAGAAACTATCGGCCGTGTGGCTGCCGGGGCTGTTGCTGCCAAGATTCTAAAGGAACTTGGAATCAGCTTCTGCACCTATACTCTCTCCATAGGTCCTGTGACCATTGACCGTGATGCATTTAATCCAGAAGAAATCACCAAAAATGCCTTATATATGCCCGATGCACAGGCAGCCAAAAAAGCACAGACTTATCTGGAACAATGCATGAAAGAAACCAACTCTTCCGGTGGAATGGTAGAATGTGTCATCACTGGTGTTCCATCTGGCCTTGGAGAACCAGCCTTTGAAAAACTGGATGCAGCACTGGCGAAAGCCATGTTCTCCATCGGTGCTGTAAAAGGCTTTGAAATTGGAGATGGCATGAAAGTAGCTCAATCCACTGGTTTACATAACAATGATGCTTATAGAATGAATGAAAATGGGCAGATTACGAAAAAGACGAATCACTCTGGTGGTATCACCGGCGGCATCAGCGATGGCTGTCCAATCATCTTCCGTGCTGCCTTCAAACCAACGCCTTCCATTGCATCTTCTCAGGAGACGGTAAACCGTCAGGGTGAAGAAATTGAAATCAAAATCAAAGGCCGTCACGACCCCATTATTGTTCCAAGAGCTGTAGTGGTGGTGGAATCCATGGCTGCACTGGTAATCTTAGATGCTCTTCTTGGCAGTATGACCACCCGCATGGATAAAATAAAGGATTTTTTCAGAAAGTAAGCTTCTATCACAAGGCTGTTACGCTAGACTTCATAGTGTAACAGCCATTTCTTTAAAAATTCTTTCGTTTTTTTACACATTACTTTTAAACTTTATACTTTACTATAACAATTGTAAAAAAGAACAGGAGATAAGATTATGGAAATGAATCACATTTTAATCGTAGAAGACGATAAAGACATACGGGAGGGTGTTGGAATCTATCTAAAGAGCCAGGGCTATCAGGTGTTTATGGCATCTGACGGAATCGAGGGGCTGGAAACTCTTGAAAAAGAAGAGATTCATCTGGCCATTGTAGATATTATGATGCCCCGTATGGACGGCATTACCATGACCATGAAACTGCGGGAAAAACATGATTTTCCAATCATTATGCTCTCTGCAAAGTCAGAGGAAGTAGACAAAGTCATGGGATTAAATATCGGTGCAGATGATTATGTAACCAAACCATTCACTCCCATGGAGCTGATGGCCAGAGTAAATTCTCAAATGCGAAGATATAAACGTTTTATGGAAAAGCTTCAAGCACAGGAACAGGCACAGACAGACACCATTTACACCATGGGAGGTCTTGAAGTAAATGAAAATACTTTTGAGGTGCGGGTGGATGATGTTCCTGTAAAAATGACTCCAATGGAGTTCAAAATTTTATTGCTTCTTATAAAAAATCCTGGAAGGGTATTCTCTGCAGACGAAATCTATGAACGCGTCTGGAATGAACGGGCAGTAAACACAGAAACCGTTATGGTTCATGTGCGGAACATCCGTGAAAAAATCGAGATTAACCCAAAGGAACCAAAATATTTAAAGGTGGTGTGGGGAGTTGGATACAAAATTGAAAAATTATCGTAATCTTAAAGTATTTATTATCGGGCTGGTCATTCTTCTGCCTTCTCTGGCGATGATGATCTTACGCCCTCATTATATTCAGCAGGAACAGCAGGGATCAGAAGATTTTAATTACTCCTACGAAAGTATCAGTTCTTATCTGGTAGAGGCCATCTATGTGCTGCACGGAGAAGAAATGCAAAATGAGAGCAATACCGCATTGACTCCTTATGATATCTTCTTCTCTTCCGGCAAAACAGCACAGACCGAAAAAAAGGAAGAAGAAACGCCAGAAGATGAATATGATGACGAAGCCTATGACTCTGAGGGAAATGCTGCGGATGCTATTTTTAACCAGTACGGGGAATGGTGTGATGATTTCTCCAATCTCCGCTCCTATCTGGAATACGAAGTCCTGGATGAAAATGAAAACATTATTGACAGCAACCGTGCCAAGGGAAATTCTGCTCCTTTATATGACGCCCTTGGCTGGTCAACCTTAAACGGAAGCAAAGACTATGGTCACTATGCCTTTATTGCTGTGGTAGAATACGGAGCCAATGGAAATATCGTCTCTACCAGCTTCCTCTCTCATGAAACTACCAATGCATCACAGATTCTAAATGAAACGGCAAAAGAAAATCCAACGGAATCATACAAATATGACTTTAATCTTAACAAAACATTCCAGAATCCTAAAAACAAAACCTATTGTTTTGCCATGACAAAGGACTCCCTGGAATCCTTTAGCAATATGTATCCTGGAATGTTCGAAGAGGAATACCAGCATTACTCCGGTTCCGGTGGTTCTGATTTGCTGATTGTATTTCTTTCTCTTCTGGCTGCTGTGGCTCTTGCTGCTTTCTTCCTTCCATATGCAAAAGTATTGGAAACAGGAAACGAAAAAATCTTCCGGGTTCCATTTGAAATCGTAGCTGTCATAGGCTGCAGTGTCTTCGGAATGTCGGTTTCTATCGCAGCAGATCTCAACACCTTTACCAGGCAGGCTATCTACTCTGTGCTGACAAGCTTCAATATTCCACACAACATTGCACTTGGTATGCAGTATATCTGGGGTCTGATCGGATGGCTGGCCGTATTTGCCTTATGTTACTGGACTGTAAGCTGCCTTCGTGCTATTTTCACTATGGGACCCATGCAGTATCTGAGAGAACGTGTGATTCTCTACCGCATCTGGCCATGGCTTTGCCGCACAGCCAGACGTGTGTATGACAGTCTGCTTCATGCAGATCTCACAGGAAATACCAACCGGGTTCTGTTAAAAATCGTGCTGATTAACTTCATTATCCTTGGATTTATCAGTATGATGTGGTTCTGGGGCATTGGTGCACTGGTTGTTTATTCTGTTGTTCTGTTTTATCTGCTGCAAAAATATCTGAAAAAAATCCAGGAGCAGTATAAACTTCTGCTGGAAGCAACCAATGAACTGGCAAAAGGAAACTTAAACGGCACTATTCCGGAAGACCTGGGAGTTTTTGAACCATTCCGGGACGAAATCGACAAGATTCAAACAGGATTTAAAAAAGCAGTGGATGAGGAAGTAAAAAGTACCAGAATGAAAACAGATTTAATCACAAATGTGTCTCATGACTTGAAAACACCATTAACTGCTATTATCACCTATGTAGATTTATTGAAAAAAGAAGATCTCACAGAAGAAGAACGTAGTAAATATATCGGAATTCTGGATCAGAAGGCAAACCGTCTGAAAATCCTAATTGAAGATTTGTTTGAAGTGAGCAAAGCAACCAGCAAAGCGATCACTTTAAATATCGTAGATGTAGATATTGTGAGCCTGCTGCGTCAGGTGAAACTGGAACTTCAGGATAAAATCGATGCCACGGATTTGATTTTCCGCTGGCAGCTTCCAGAAGAAAAAATTGTTCTTCCTTTGGACAGCCAGAGAACTTACCGGGTATTCGAAAACCTGATTGTCAACATTACCAAATATGCTATGCCTCATTCCAGGGCATACATTACCATGGAAAACACAGAAAATCATGTAAAGATTACCATGAAAAATATTTCCGCCACAGAGCTGGACTTTAACCCAAGCGAAATCACGGAACGTTTTGTCCGGGGAGATGCATCCCGGAATACAGAGGGAAGCGGCCTGGGTCTGGCTATTGCCAAAAGCTTTACTGAGCTTCAGGGCGGACGCCTGGAAATCTCCACAGATGCCGATTTATTTACTGTTGAAATAACCTTTCTAAAATAATAGATGATGCCGCCTTACATCCCTGGCAAAAGCCATTCTGCAGATGGTATTCAGAGATTATAAGGCGGCATTTTTTCTTTTATTCAGTAATAGCAATCTGGCACATTTTCATAGCTTCCAGAGCATTTTTGTGACTTTCCGGTGTCACCCCGGCACAGCAGGATGCATCCACACTGATCTTTGCTTCCGGCAGGGAAGATTTCAGGATCATAGCATTTGAGATCACACAGATATCCGTGCACAATCCAATGAGTTCTATGGATTCATACCCTTCTTTTACTGCCATATGTGCCAATGCTGTACTTCCAAACACAGGCTTTTCTAAAATCACACAATCTTCAGCAAGTTCTAAAAGCTGCGGAATCAATTCCCATCCCGGTGTTCCTTTAATACAATGGGCTACTGGAAGATTTCTTCCCTCCTGGGTAAGAAGATAATTCTGATGGTGGGTATCTTTGGTAAAAATCACATCTTTTCCACATTCTTTCGCTTTTTTTACCTTATTAACCACATGATCCACGATATTCTGTGCCTCTTTTGTGCCTAAGGCACCATCAACAAAATCCTTCTGCATATCAATCACTACCAGTAATTCTTTCATTTCTTTTATTCTCCTATCTTTTCACATATGTACTTTTTTCTTTATTTCTTCCCAGAAATGTCTTCCCTGGAAAATCATCAGACCAACCAAAATCAGTGCAGAAACAGCCCCGCAGACAACACAGGGAATCTGCATGGTAAGCCATCCTGTAACCAGTAAAAGCATCTGAAGTAGTCCGGCACTACATGCCAGAATATAATAAATCATATAATAGGCTGCCGGCAGTTTCATAACCCTCACCATTACCGTCAGAATCGGAAAGACCAGTAAAATCACAATGGGAACTGCATATTCCAAAGCCCATCCACGGTATCCGGTAAGAAAATCCCAAAAAAGAAAAACACCCCACAAAAGTACCATCTGCCATAAGGTATTTTTCAGCAAATTCCGGCGTTTCCGTATTCCTACAGCAGTGAGAACCCACATACATCCAACAGCCGCTGCCACAAATCCTGCCCAAAAAACTTCAGATTTTAAAATCAGATTTCCTGCAAATCCAAGAATCACCATTGCCACACAGACAAAGGTAAAAATCTTAAATCCCAGCTCTATAGCAGAAGTTGTCCTGGTCACATCAGGAAACATTTGACCTTCCGGATCGGGCTCTCCCTCCAGAACCCCCTGACAAAGAGGACACCGTTTCGCCGGGGTTTCAATCCAGGCTCTGCAACGCTTGCAATACTGCATATCAAATTCCCCCTTTCTCCGCATTCCAGGAAATAATACGCACCTCTGTCCCCTTTTCCGTAAGCATTCGGAAAAAATTCTTTTCCACCGTACTTTCTGCATAACAGGAAGTAAAACTAATGCTCAGATTGTCCTCAAAAGAACAGGCACAGATTTCCATCTTAGGTGTTGTTGTATAAAAGTCAAACCAGTCGATATATTCTCTGCATTCCTCAGGCATGAGAATCTTGCCAATATTGGAGAAAACCGCTGTTCCGTTTGCAGAAGATACCATAGCACCTACCTGCATTCCCCAGAGTTTCACAGGAAGCGGCAGAATACGCATAAACGGATTCTTTTCCATACGCATGAAACCATTCATTCTGGCTGCAATCCGCTCCGGAGTAAGCTCTTCCTTGAAAAATTTTGCTGTGAACGCAATCACATCTTCCAGTTCATTACTCTGTTTAGAAAAATCATAGCCAATATCAATCCATCCAAAAAAATTTCGTACGGATTCAGAAGGGAAATAATTCCTGAGATTCACAGGAATCATCAGTGCAACCGTTTTTTTCTTCTGCTTCTCACTCATATCCTTTGCAATGGCACACAAATACACTGCTGTCAGATACACGCTCAGGGTCGCTCCATAGGATTTGGCTGTACTTAACAGTTCTTTTACCGACATGATACCCTCCGTAAGATGAATGGTATTGTATTCTGTTTTTCTGTATTTTAACTGATGTGCTTTGTACTTCGGTATTTTAATCCCTTTTCCCTGATCAGAATAATACTTTTCAAAGCTATCCTCCGAAAGCTCTGCCTTTGTGGCATCAAACTGCACCTGCTGGGGAGACCCCTGAATTTTCTCCGGGTACTGCTCCTTCAAATAATAAAAAACCAGAGATTTCACAAACTGCATAGCCCCTGTTCCATCTGTCAGGGCATGATACGTTTCAAAATTAATCCTTTTCTTGTAATAAGTTACCTCAAACAGAAGATTCTTCTGATCCCGGAAATAAATCTGGCTGCAAGGTGGCTGGCTCTCTTCCCGCACCACAGGCCGCAAATGCGTCTCTTCTAAATAGTTCCAGAACATTCCCACACGAAGCACACATAAAAACAAAGAAAAATCCTCCACGCACAAGTCAAGAGCCTTCTGCAATTTCACAGGATCCACGTTTTCCTTTAATTGACAGGAAATCCGAAAAACCCTTTCATCCTTTTTTCCACTTGTAGCCGGAAAAATTTTTGCTGTATTTTCCAGAGACCTCCAGTTTCTTCTCCTTCCATGCATGGTCATTCACCTCTCCCTCATGCCAAAAATTCATTGACATAATCATACACCTCCCGCACACCCTGGTACAGAGGTTCTAACAAAAAAAATCCATGGATTGTCTGGGAAATCCTGTGATGCACTACCTGATTTCCCGCTTCTTTTAATCTTCTTGCAAATTCCTCCCCTTCATCCCGGAGCGGGTCAAATTCTGCCGTAATAACCAGGGTTCTCGGCAATCCGGAAAGATTCTCTTCCATAAGAGGCGCAAAATAAGGATTTTCCCTGTCTTCTGGTTTTCCCTGATAATACTCCAGATAATCCACCATATTTTGTCTGGTGAGCAGATAATCCTGTCCGTTTTCCATCACTGAAGGAAAACCATTGTTTTCTTCATAATTATTGTTCACACAGGGATAGATAAGAATCTGATTTTCAGGGAGAAATTCTCCTCGATCTCTTGCCATCAAAGAAACGGCTGCTGCAAGATTGCCCCCTGCACTATCCCCCATCAAGGTAATAGCTTCCGGTTCTGTATTCAGAATACTTCTATCTGTAAACACGGCCTTTGCCACAGCATAACAATCTTCCACCTGCGTTGGAAACCGCTGTTCCGGTGCAAGAGGATAGTCAATGGATACCACCACATGATTCGTATGCTTTGCCAGATTCCAGCAGACACGGTTATAAGATTCCACACTCTCTGTCACAAATCCGCCCCCATGGATATAAAGAATCACCGGGTAAGAATTATCTCCCATAGTGGCTGTATCCGTTGTCTCATTCTTCTTCTGCAATTCCTGAATATCCACCGTATCGTAAGATTCCTCGTTGGGAAAATAGATTCGAATGGGAATCTCTCTCTCATCACGATAAAGCTTCGTATCCAGGGTACGGTAAAAAGGTTTAAACGGGTCTAAAAGCTTCAGATTCATAATCCGCCTGGATTTCTGCACATCCAGTTTCGTATCCGGGTCGGAAAGTGCTTTTAAAAATAAGTGCATGGTTTTTGTCATATAGTTGTTCTCCTAAGTTGTTTTCTAATATCTCTTTTATAACATCTTCGTCTTCGAGATTCTCCTTGGATATGCTGTCAGATTTTCAGACACGGTCTAATACCGCAACAGACGTATAAAAACTTGGCCTGGTAATGTTTTGAAGACATTGTAACATATCATAAGAGGAATATCCACAGGATTTTATCCGAAAAGAAAACGAATGCTCTCACAAAATATTGTTTATAAAAACATTATCCTCTATAATCAGAATATCAATATATAAATTTTCAAACAATACTTGTAACGAATCAGGCTTTTTGAACACTAATTATCAGAAAGGAGAACACCGTATGGATTCTATTGAAGAACTCTATCAAAAACACGCAAAAACGGTATATGGCTTTCTTTTAACCAAAACTCAAAATCCTGATATTGCAGAAGAATTAACACAGGAAACTTTCTATCAAGCCATCAAGAAACTCAACACCTTTCAGGAAAATTCCAGTGTCTCTACCTGGCTATGTGGAATCGCAAAAAATCTCTGGTTTGACTTTTTACGAAAACAGAAAAAACAGTCAGAGTTATCCAGCCAGCTTTCTGTTCAGGAAAGAGAAAGCACATTTCCTTCCACGGAGGAACAATTTTTTCAAAACTGGAATCATCTTGAACTTTTGAAGAAACTTCATAACCTAAAAGACCCTGGAAGAGAAGTCATGTATCTGCGTTTGATTGGAAATCTTTCCTTTTCTCAAATCGGAAGTATTATGGATAAAAGTGAGAATTGGGCAAGAGTGACCTATTACCGTAATAAAGAAAAATTGATAAAGGAGGTTACACGATAATGTCAGCACATACACCGTGTCATATGATCAAAGACCTATTGCCATTATATCTGGATGATCTTGTTTCCGAAGAGTCAGGAACTGCAATTGAACAGCACCTTAAATCTTGTTCAGATTGCCATGAATATTATGAGCACATGAAATCTGAGCTTTTAGAAGAGCAAGCCCAAAAACAAACCGAAACCCAGAGAGAAATTAATTATTTAAAAAAGATTAAACAACATACAACAAAAAAATTAATCTTGGAAACTGTTCTGACACTTTCCGCCTGTATCCTTGCTTTCGCTGTCAAGCTGTTTATCATCGGAAGCCCTGCTGACACCTACCATACCACTTATCTAAACGTGGACAAAGATACTATCCAGGTAGGCGGCACTTTGGCAGGTTCTGCCCAAACTTTCAGTCACTATAAATTAAAGGAAACCAAAAACGGCAGTGAACTAATCCTTTACACTTGCCTTCCTTCCCCCTGGAACAAAAGCGACTCCTTTCATCTGGAACTCCCTAAAAACAAAATTCAGGGAACACTTTCTATCAACAAAATGACTGTCAAAGAAGATGGAACCATTATCTCTGCAATGGCAAATCAGCTTTTTCAGAATAAACATCCATATATTGGGGATGCCACTGCAAACGCTCGTCTTAGTCAATGTCTTGGGATGGGAAATGAACTTGGCAATTTTACGAATGAACTGCAAACAGAAACCACACCCTATGGCTGGACCTTATATTTTGAAAACAGCACAAATAACTCGGCTATGTTTGATGAGAAAATGAAAGGATTCTCCTGCATTTTACTGGCACTGGTTGATAATCTTGGTGAAGTGAGCTGGGAATACACACTGGAACTGGCAGAAGGTCCTGTAACACGTACAAAAACCATGACTGAAGCTGATTGCAGCGCTTATCTTGGTTCACCGGTAAAAAACTTTTCGAAAAGCCCTGAAGATGTGCAGGAACTCTTAGATTTTTTAAAAAGGCAATGTGGGCTGAGTTTTCATAGTTTTGAATAAAGAAGTGAATTCTATCTTTTAGTTTAATATCTCGCCAACAGAAAAACCCCGGAAACCTTACGGTTCCGGGGTATCTTACGTTTGGACACAATACACCTTGCGGTGTTCAATATATATTTATTCTATCGACAGTTGACGATTACTCGATGATAGATGCAACAGCACCTGAACCTACTGTACGTCCACCTTCACGGATAGCGAATCTAAGACCCTGCTCCATAGCGATTGGGTGAATCAGTTCGATTGTCATTTCGATGTTATCGCCAGGCATGCACATTTCTGTACCTTCTGGTAAGTTACATACACCTGTTACGTCTGTTGTTCTGAAGTAGAACTGTGGACGGTAGTTGTTGAAGAATGGAGTATGACGACCACCTTCATCTTTTGTTAAAACGTAAACCTGAGCTGTGAATTTTGTATGGCATGTGATGCTACCTGGTTTAGCGAGAACCTGTCCTCTTTCGATTTCGTTTCTCTGAACACCACGAAGAAGAGCACCGATGTTATCACCAGCCTGAGCTTCGTCTAACAGTTTACGGAACATTTCGATACCAGTTACAACTACTTTACGTGTTTCTTCTTTCAGACCAACGATTTCAACTTCGTCAGATACATGAAGAGTACCAGCTTCTACTCTACCAGTAGCAACTGTACCACGACCTGTGATAGAGAATACGTCTTCTACAGGCATGATGAAGTTTTTATCTGTATCACGTTCTGGATCTGGAATGAAGCTGTCAACAGCATCCATAAGTTCCATGATCTTGTCGCCCCATGGACCGTTTGGATCTTCCAGAGCTTTCAGAGCAGAACCTTTGATAATTGGGCAGTCTGTGAAGTCATATTCTTCTAACTGCTCAACGATTTCCATTTCTACTAATTCAAGTAATTCTTCGTCGTCAACCATGTCACATTTGTTCATGAATACAACGATGTATGGAACGTTAACCTGACGAGACAGAAGGATGTGTTCTTTTGTCTGAGCCATAACACCATCTGTAGCAGCAACTACTAAGATAGCACCGTCCATCTGAGCTGCACCTGTGATCATGTTCTTAACGTAGTCAGCATGTCCTGGGCAGTCAACGTGAGCGTAGTGACGTTTTTCTGTTTCATATTCTACGTGAGAAGTAGAGATTGTGATACCACGTTCTCTTTCTTCTGGAGCTTTATCGATATTTTCGAAATCTGTAGCTGTGTTACCAGCAACTCTTGCAGCAAGAGTTTTCGTGATAGCAGCTGTTAAAGTTGTTTTACCATGGTCAACGTGTCCGATAGTACCAATG
>Juniper_p2__coassemble_1274_pt1 | contig 25784 bp, 22 predicted proteins | sample Juniper_p2__metabat2_low_PE_014 | metagenome-assembled genome bin Juniper_p2 | reverse complement strand
GACCGTTCTGAGAAAATCAGAACCTACAACTTCCCACAGGGCCGTGTCACTGACCATAGGATTAAACTGACCCTTCACCGTCTGGACAGCATATTAAACGGAGATTTACAGGAGATTATCGATAACCTGGTATCCGCAGACCAGATGGCAAAATTGGCAAATCAGGGCATGGATTCATAATCAGGTAACTCATAAATTTATTTTATATAAGCAGTATCAAGGAGAAATATCATGAAAAAAACAGCATTAGTAATCATGGCTGCCGGTATCGGAAGCCGCTTTGGAAAAGGAATCAAGCAGTTGGCAAAAGTAGGCCCAAGTGGAGAGATTATTATGGATTATTCCATCCATGATGCGTTAGAGGCAGGATTTAATAAGGTTGTTTTTATTATCAGAAAAGATATTGAAGAAGAATTCAGAGAAATCATCGGAAACAGAATTGAAAAAATCACAGAAGTGGAATATGTATTCCAGGATTTAAAGGATCTTCCGGAAGGCTTTACCTGCCCGGCAGACCGTACGAAGCCGTGGGGAACCGGTCAGGCGGTTCTGACTGCAAAAAAGGCTATTGCAGAGCCGTTTGTTGTGATTAATGCAGATGATTATTATGGAAAAGAAGCTTTTGTAAAAATCCATGATTATCTTGTAGCAGACAAGGCAGCAGGAGAAAAGATGGATATCTGTATGGCTGGATTTATCCTGGAAAATACATTAAGTGATAACGGTGGTGTGACAAGAGGTGTTTGTTCCCTGGATGACAATAAAAATCTGGTGGGCATTGAAGAGACTTATAACATCCAGAAAACACCGGAAGGCCCGGCAGCAGTTGATGAGGAAACTGGAGAGAAGAAAGTTTTAGATTCCCAGACCCTGGTGTCTATGAATATGTGGGGGCTGATTCCTGAATTCCTGGAAGTATTAGAACAGGGATTTAAAGAATTTCTTGCTAATGTAAAACCGGGAGAAATCAAGAAGGAATATCTCCTTCCGGCAGTGGTAGACCAGCTTATTAAAGAAAACAGGGCAGAAGTAGCTGTTCTGAAGACACATGATACCTGGTTTGGTGTGACTTACCAGGAAGACAAAGAAAAAGTTATGGAATCTTTCCGCGACCTGGTGAAAAAAGGTGTATATAAGGAACAGCTCTTTTCATAAATTAGTGACAAATTTCTCAAAGTGTGTTATTGTGTTAAAGGCACTAATAAGACAAAAAAAGAGAATGATTGTGTAAAAGGAGCTAATTATGGGTAAATATTTTGGAACAGACGGTTTTCGTGGCGAAGCAAACGTGGATTTGACAGTAGAGCATGCGTTCAAAGTAGGCAGATTCCTGGGATGGTATTTTGGGAAAGAACATAAGGCAAGAATCGTTATCGGAAAGGATACCAGACGAAGCAGCTATATGTTTGAGTATTCTTTGGTTGCCGGCCTTACCGCTTCCGGTGCAGATGTATTTTTGCTTCACGTTACTACAACACCAAGTGTTTCTTATGTAGTGCGTACAGAAGACTTTGACTGTGGAATTATGATTTCAGCCAGTCACAATCCTTTCTATGACAATGGAATCAAAATTATAAATGGAAATGGCCAGAAACTGGAAGCATCTGTAGAGGAACAGATAGAAGCATACATTGATGGTGAGATAGCAGAACTGCCTTTGGCAAAGAAAGAAGAAATCGGACGTACTGTAGATTTCTCAGCAGGAAGAAACCGTTATATCGGATATCTGATTTCTATTCCTACCAGAGCATTTAAAAACATGAGAGTAGGACTGGACTGCTCCAACGGAAGTGCATCTGCCATTGCGAAAAGCGTATTTGATGCACTGGGGGCAAAAACTTATGTGATTCACAATGAGCCAAATGGTGTAAATATCAATACCAACTGTGGTTCCACACACATTGAAGAGCTGAAACAATTTGTAAAAGAGAATCAGCTGGATGTGGGATTTGCCTATGATGGTGATGCAGACCGCTGTATTGCTGTGGATGACCAGGGAGAAGAGGTAAATGGAGACCTGATCATGTATGTGTGCGGCAAGTACATGAAAGAATGCGGTAAATTGAACAACAATACCATTGTGACAACGATTATGTCTAACCTGGGCTTGTATAAGGCCTGTGACAGGGAAGGGATTTCCTATGAAAAAACAGCAGTTGGTGATAAGTATGTGTGCGAAAATATGATGGCAAACGGCCATTCTATTGGCGGTGAGCAGTCCGGTCACATTATTTTTGCAAAACATGCTACCACAGGAGACGGCATTCTTACTTCTTTGAAGCTGATGGAAGTTATCATTGAGAAAAAACTTCCGCTCAGCACCCTGACAAAAGAAGTTACTATTTATCCTCAGGTTCTTAAAAATGTGAAGGTTAAGGATAAAAAGGAAGCAAGAGAGAATCCAAAGGTAGTAGAAGTTGTCAAAAAAGTAGAAGAAGCCCTTGGCGATGATGGAAGAATCCTGGTCCGTGAAAGCGGAACAGAGCCGTTGATCCGTGTTATGGTAGAGGCTGCTACGAATGAAATTTGTGAAGATTATGTAAATCAAGTGATTGAAGTAATCAAATCAGAAAATCTGATAGCATAAATATTGTTACAGAAAGACAAGAGGGTGAACAGGTGAAGAAAAGGGTACTTTTAGCCGTAGCCGCAGCTCTTTGCCTGCTGGCCGGCTGTAAAAAAAGTGAACCTGCAGAGTATGAAAAAGGTATGGAAAATCTGGAAAAGCAGAAATATGAACAGGCAGTCCAGAATTTTGAAGATGCCATACAAAAAGGGGAAGAATCAATTCTGTCCTGGAGAGGAATCGGGCTTGCCAGGACAGGACAGGGAAATTATGAAAAGGCGGAAGAAGCCTATTCTACAGCCCTGGGTATCACAGAGAAAAAAGAGAAAGCATTACAAAGAGATTTATATTTGTATCTGGCGGATGCACAGTATCATCAAGAGGATTATCAGGGCTGTATCGAGACCTGCAGCCAGCTTCTGGAATCAGATGAGCATGAGGATGGATACTTTCTCAGGGGAAGCTGTTACCTGAGGAGAAATGAATATAAAAAGGCGGAGAATGATTTCAAAAAGGTTATCTCCCACAATGCAGGTTATCAGGATTATCTGGATATTTACAGAATCTACCAGGAATGCGGCTTATCGGCAGATGGAGAAGAATATCTGGAATCAGCTTTGGATTTAAAGGGAAATTCAGCCAAAGACCATTATCAGAGAGGGCGGATTTATTATTATCTTTCTGAGTATAAGGATGCAGAAAAATCTCTGAAGACTGCTTTAAAAAAAGGTTATGAGCAAGCAGCCTTATATCTGGGAAAGGTATATGCAGAAGAGCAGGATTATGAACAGGCAGTTTCTATGTATAAGAAATGCCTGGAAACAGAGAATATGAAGGCAGAGGCCTATAATGGCCTGGCATGTTGTGCAGCGGCACAGGGAGATTATACAAAGGCATTGTCTTATATCGAAAAGGGATTGAAAACGAAAGATTTAGAAATGAAACAGGTGCTTTTGTTTAATCAAATCGTGTTTTTTGAGGAATCTATGGATTTTGTTTCTGCAAAGGAGAAAGTCAGCGAATATCTGGAGCGATATCCACAAGATAAAGATGCACTGCGGGAATATTATTTTTTACAGACGAGATAAAAAACCGGGAACTGTTGATGGAGAAAAACAGTTCCCGGTTTTTATATTATAAAATTTTTGAAAAAATGAATAGGGCTTGCCTTAATCATAAGAAGGAAGTATCATAAAATAAGCAAGCAGAATAGGAGAGCTATATGGAGTTATATGAGTTAAAAGAAGAACAGGAACGTGTGATTCTGGTAGGGGTGCAGACAAGAGAAGGAGACGATACCCAGGATTCTTTGGATGAGCTGAAGGATCTGGTGAAAACAGCGGGAGCCGAAACCGTGGGAATGATGATTCAGAGCAGGGAAGCTATCCACCCGGGATATTATGTGGGAACCGGAAAGCTGGAAGAAATCCGTATGATGGCAGCAGCTTATGATGCAACAGGTATTGTCTGTGATGATGAACTGACTCCGTCTCAGATGAATAACCTGGAGAGAGAATTGGAACTAAAGATCATGGACAGAACCATGGTGATACTGGATATTTTTGCAGCAAGGGCACGTACCAGTGAAGGAAAAATTCAGGTGGAGCTGGCACAGCTTAGATACCGTGCATCAAGGCTTACAGGACTTGGTACATCCATGTCAAGACTTGGGGGAGGTATCGGTACCAGAGGTCCGGGTGAGAAAAAACTGGAGATGGACAGACGTTTGATTAAGGTGCGGATTTCTCAATTAAAAAGGGATTTAGAGCAGGTAAAACGTCACAGAGAATTGCTGAGAGAAGGAAGAAGCAGAGAAAATATTATGACAGCAGCCATTGTAGGATATACCAATGCGGGAAAATCTACATTGCTGAACACCCTGACCAATGCGGATGTATTGGAAGAAGATAAATTATTTGCCACCCTGGATCCCACAACAAGAGTTCTGGAGCTTCCGGGAAAACAGAGGCTTTATCTCACAGATACCGTAGGATTTATCAGAAAATTACCTCACCATTTAATCGAGGCATTTAAAAGTACCCTGGAGGAAGCAAAATATGCAGATTTCATCATTCATGTGGTGGATGCTTCCAATCCTCAGAGAGATGAACAGATGTATGTGGTGTACGAAACATTGAAGGAACTTGGGGTGCAGGATAAGAAAATCGTTACCCTGTTTAACAAGCAGGATAAGGTGGAAGAGCCAGAAATTTTGCGTGACTTCAGGGCAGATTATGTGCTGAAAACAGCCGTAAAAACAGGACAGGGACTGGAAGAATTGAAGGAAGTTCTGGAGAAAGTGATTACAGAAGACCAGATATATCTGGAGAGAGTGCTTGGGTATCAGGAAGCAGGGCAGATTCAGATAATCCGGAAATACGGGCAGTTACTCTCAGAAGAATATACCCCAGAGGGCATTGAGATTAAGGCAAAAGTTCCAAGAAATATTTATGGAAAAATTGGTGGAAAATAAACAAACATATAAAAAGAGAGGGATAACCATTGCGGCTGTCCCTCTCTTTTTATGGGGTATATAAACAAAATTAATTCTGTTTTTTCTCTGTCTCAGCCATCATCATAGCACGGACTTTTAATGGAAGTCCGAATAAGGTGATGAATCCGTCTGCGTCATGGTGGTCATACAAATCTCCTGTTGTGAAAGATGCCAGAGATTCATTGTACAGGCTGTATGGAGATGTGGTTCCGGCTTTGATGATGTTTCCTTTGTAAAGCTTGAACTTCACTTCACCAGTTACATACTTCTGAGTGGATTCTACAAATGCCTGAAGCGCCTCACGAAGCGGTGTGAACCATTTTCCTTCATATACAACCTGAGCAAACTGGCTGCCTAATTTTTTCTTCATTTCCATGGTTTCGCGGTCTAAAACAAGCTCTTCTAACTGTGCATGTGCTTCCATCAGGATAGTTCCGCCTGGTGTTTCATATACACCACGGGATTTCATGCCAACGACACGGTTTTCAACAATATCGATAATACCGATTCCGTTTTCGCCACCCAGACGGTTCAGTTCTGTGATGATTTCAGAAACTTTCATTGCTTTTCCGTTTAAAGTTTTCGGTACACCGGCTTCGAAAGTCATAGTAACCTCTGTTTCTACATCTGGTGCTTTCTGAGGCGGAACACTTAAAACAAGAACCTGGTCATAGTTCGGTGCTTCGGCAGGGTTTTCCAGTTCCAGTCCTTCATGGCTGATATGCCATAAGTTCCGGTCGCGGCTGTAGCTATGGCTTGCATCAAAAGGAAGATGGATGCCATGAGCTTCGCAGAATGCGATTTCATCTTCACGGGACTGCATGGTCCAGATATCAGTCATACGCCATGGTGCAATGATTTTAATATCAGGTGCCAGAGCTTTAATTCCCAGTTCAAAACGGATCTGGTCATTTCCTTTTCCTGTTGCACCGTGACAGATGGCAACTGCGTTTTCTTTTCTTGCAATTTCAACAAGACGTTTGGCAATTACCGGGCGGGCCATGGAAGTTCCCAGAAGATATTTGTTCTCATATACGGCACCTGCCTGTACACATGGAGTAATGTACTCATCACAGAATTCGTCTACAACATCTTCGATATACAGTTTTGCAGCACCTGATAATGCAGCACGTTCTGCCAGTCCGTCTAATTCAGCACCCTGTCCGCAGTTGATGCAGCAGCAGATGACATCATAATCAAAATTTTCTTTTAACCAAGGTATTAACGCTGTGGTATCTAATCCGCCGGAATATGCTAAAACAACTTTTTCTTTCATTTTAAAATCCTCCTGAAATCTTATTTATCCGTAAGCCGCAAGGGCTTGTTTTTTTCACTAAAGGTACTATACAACATTTATCATAATTATGCAATAGTAAAAATGAAAAAAATTGAAAAAATTTTAGGAACTCAGTAAGAGAAAATAAAAAATAGCAGAAAAACACTATATTTAATAAGGTGAATAGAAAATCCAAAGAGAAAAAAATAATGTAAAATATAAAAAAGATACTTGCATAAATGAAAATATGGATGTATAATTATTCAAAATTTAAGATAAATATACATGAAAAAACAAGAGATATTTCTTGCACAGGAGAAAAAAAGAGAGTATCATGTGCAATAAGAAGAACGTGTATTGGAAGTAAGAGGAAAAGAGAGGATGGAAAACATGATAAAAGCAGGTATTATTGGTGCGACCGGATATGCAGGAGGAGAACTGGTCCGTCTTTTGCAGGGGCACAAAAATGTAGAAATCAAGTGGTACGGATCCAGAAGTTATATTGATAAAAAATATTATGAAGTTTATCAGAATATGTTTGAAATTGTAGACGATACCTGTCTGGATGATAATATGGAAGCTCTGGCAGAACAGGTAGATGTTATTTTTACGGCAACACCCCAGGGGCTGTGTGCTTCTATGGTAAACGAAGAGATTCTGTCTAAGGTAAAAATTATTGATTTGAGTGCAGATTTCAGGATAAAAGATGTAAAAGTTTATGAAGAATGGTACAAAATCCATCATCCGTCGCCTGAATTTATCGGTGAAGCTGTGTATGGGCTTTGTGAAATTAACAGAGAAAAAGTGAAAAAAGCCCGTCTGGTTGCAAATCCAGGATGTTATACAACTTGCAGTATCCTGACCTGTTATCCACTTGTGAAAGAGGGATTGATTGATCCGGATACGCTGATCATTGATGCAAAATCAGGTACTTCCGGTGCGGGAAGAGGGGCAAAAATTGACAATCTTTTCTGTGAAGTAAATGAAAATATGAAGGCTTACGGTGTGGCAAATCACAGACATACACCTGAGATTGAAGAACAGTTAGGATATGCGGCAGGTCATGAAATTCTGCTGAATTTTACACCTCATCTGGTGCCGATGAACCGGGGAATTCTGGCAACTGCCTACGCAAAACTGACCAAAGAAGTGACCTATGAAGAAGTAAAAGCAGTCTATGATAAATACTATAAAAACGAGAAATTTGTACGTGTTTTAGAGAAAGATATGTATCCTCAGACCAAGTGGGTAGAGGGCAGCAATTATGTGGATGTGAATTTTAAAATTGATCCAAGAACACATAGGATTATCATGATGGGAGCTATTGATAACCTGGTAAAAGGTGCGGCAGGACAGGCAGTGCAGAATATGAATCTGATGTTTGGAGAAGAAGAAACAGAAGGATTAAATCTGGTTCCTATGTTTCCGTAAATAGAAAAAAATCAGAAAGAAGGACAAAAAAATGAAGATGATTGATGGAGGAGTAACCTCTGCAAAAGGATTTCAGGCAGCAGGGATTGCAGCAGGGATAAAAAAAGGAAATACAAAAGATATGGCTATGATCTACAGCGAAAAGCCATGCAATACAGCAGGAACCTTTACCACCAATGTGGTGAAGGCAGCACCTGTAAAGTGGGATCAGAAAGTAGTCTATGAATCAGCTTATACCCAGGCTGTTGTGTGCAACAGCGGTATTGCAAATGCATGCACAGGAGAAGAGGGATATGGTTACTGCAAGGCAACAGCGAAGGCAGCAGGGGAAGTCTTAAATATCCCGGAAGAAGCAGTGCTGGTCGCATCTACAGGAGTGATTGGACAGCAGCTTCCTATGGGGAAAATAGAAGAGGGTGTGAAGAATCTGGTGCCGGTATTGTCGGAAACAAGACAGGCCGGAATCTTGGCGGCAGAGGCTATTATGACTACAGATACCGTAAAGAAAGAAGCTGCTGTAGAAGTGGAATTATCTGGAAAAACAGTGACAATCGGAGGTATGTGCAAAGGTTCTGGAATGATTCATCCTAATATGTGTACCATGCTGGGATTTGTTACCACAGATGCTGCAATTGATAAGAAATTGCTTCAGGAAGCACTAAGTGAAATCGTTGAGGATACCTATAATATGATTTCTGTTGACGGAGATACTTCTACCAATGATACGGTTCTTGTTATGGCAAACGGGATGGCTGAAAATCCTGTGATAACAGAGAAAAACAGTGATTATGAAACCTTCAAAGAGGCTCTCAAATATGTAAACACAAGCCTTGCAAAACAGATTGCAGCAGACGGGGAGGGTGCCACAGCACTTTTCGAAGTAAAAATTCTGGGAGCAGAAAGTAAGGAGCAGGCGGTCACTCTGAGCAAATCCGTGATTACATCGAACCTTACAAAAGCTGCTATTTTCGGTCATGATGCAAACTGGGGAAGGATTCTTTGTGCCATGGGTTATTCAGGGGCAGAGTTTGATCCAGACAAAGTAGACCTGGTATTTGAAAGCGCAGCAGGCCGCATTGAGATTATTAAAAATGGTGTGGCGGTGGACTACAGTGAGGAAGAAGCTACCAGAATTCTTTCTGAAAAGCATGTGACAGCGATTGCGGATATTAAAATGGGACAGGAGACAGCAACTGCCTGGGGCTGTGATCTGACCTATGACTATGTGAAAATCAACGCAGATTATCGTTCATAAACAGATGGAGGGATACATAAGATGGTGAATCAAAAATATCTTGAAAAAGCAGAAGTATTAATCGAAGCACTTCCATATATTCAACGTTTTAACAGAAAGATCATCGTAGTAAAATACGGTGGAAGTGCCATGGTGGATGAGCAGTTAAAGAAAAGTGTTATTCAGGATGTGGTACTGTTAAAATTAGTTGGGTTTAAGCCGATTATCGTTCATGGAGGCGGCAAAGAAATCAGCCGCTGGGTGAGCAAAGTGGGAAAAGAACCGAAGTTTATAAACGGGCTTCGTGTGACAGATGAGGAGACCATGGAGCTGGCGGAGATGGTTCTTGGAAAGGTAAATAAAGAACTGGTCAGCCTGGTGGAATCCCTTGGTGTAAAGGCCGTAGGAATCAGTGGAAAAGACGGAGGGCTTTTGAAGGTAGAAAAGAAATATTCTGGAGGTCAGGACATTGGATTTGTAGGAAATATTACAGAGGTGAATCCAAAGATTCTTTCAGATTTGCTGGATAATGATTTCCTCCCTATTGTATGTCCCATCGGTATGGACGAAGATTTTCTGACGTATAACATTAATGCAGATGATGCTGCCTGTGCAATTGCCAAGGAAATGAAGGCGGAAAAACTGGCCTTTCTTACGGATATTGAAGGCGTTTACAAGAATCCGGATGACCCGGAAAGCCTGATTTCCAAATTGTTTGTAAAGGATGCAAAAGAACTGATCAACAATGGTAATGTGGGCGGCGGTATGATCCCAAAACTACAGAATTGTATTGGTGCAATTGAGCAGGGAGTTTCAAGAGTCCATATTCTTGACGGAAGAATTAAGCACTGCCTGCTTCTGGAAATCTTCACCAATAAAGGAATCGGAACTGCGATTTTAAGAAAGGAAGGAATACAGCATTATGATGTGCAGTAAAGATTATATAGAGCGTGGGGAAAACGCTGTTTTACATACTTATAACCGTTTTCCGGTTGTGTTGGAAAGAGGGGAAGGAGTACATCTGTATGACCTGGAGGGAAAGGAATATCTTGATTTTGGTGCAGGAATTGCCGTGTTTTCTCTTGGATATGGAAACCAGGAATATAATCAGGCTCTAAAAAATCAGATTGATAAACTCCTGCATACTTCGAACCTGTACTATAATGTGCCAATGGCAGAAGCGGCAGAAAAACTTTTGAAAGCATCAGGACTTAGCCGTGTTTTCTTCACAAACAGCGGTACAGAAGCTGTTGAGGGAGCTATTAAGGCAGCAAGAAAGTACGCATGGTTAAAAGACGGAAATACGGATCATGAGATTATTGCCATGAAACATTCTTTTCACGGAAGAAGTATGGGAGCGTTATCTGTCACAGGAAACACCCATTATCAGGAGCCTTTTAAACCCCTAATCGGTGGCATTAAATTTGCTGATTTTAATGATTTAGATAGCGTGAAACAGCAGGTTACTGAGAAAACCTGTGCGATTATTTTGGAAACCGTACAGGGAGAAGGCGGCATTTATCCTGCCGATCCAGAGTTTTTAAAAGGCATCAGAAAACTGTGTGATGAACAAGATATTTTGCTGATTTTAGATGAAATTCAATGCGGTATGGGCAGGACTGGAAGTATGTTTGCATTCCAGGATTATGGTGTTATGCCGGATATTATGACCAGTGCAAAAGCCCTGGGATGCGGTGTTCCGGTAGGAGCTTTTGTCTTGAATGAAAAGACAGCGAAAAACAGTTTGGTTCCTGGTGATCATGGAACGACCTATGGTGGAAATCCTTTTGCCTGTGCAGCAGTAAGCAAGGTGTTCGACCTGTTTGAAGAGCAGCATATTCTGGAACATGTGAAGAAGATTACACCATATTTTGAGGAAAAACTGGATATGCTTGTGGATAAGTATGAGTTTTTGACAGCCAGACGTGGAAAAGGCCTGATGCAGGGACTGGTAGTTGCAGGAAGACCGGTAGGTGAAATTGTCACAAAAGCGTTGGAAAACGGTTTGATCGCGATTTCTGCGGGAACCGATGTACTGCGTTTTGTGCCTCCTCTGATCATTACAGAACATGACATTGACGAGATGGTGGAAAAACTGGAAGCAAGTTTTCGGAAATGAGTTAAAAATATTTGTCATATTGACGGAAATGAAATTATTCGCTATAATATACAAAAATATGAAAATGATGAATTCGCAGAAGGGAATAAGTAGTCATTAGTGAAATTTACAGAGAGGCAGCGGTTGGTGAGAGGTGTCAAGGAAGCTGATGAATGAAATCATCCCGGAGAAGCAAGCTGAAAAAAGTAGGCAAGCCGGAGTTGAGCCACGATATCGGTGATACGCATTGATGGATGCGGGGAAAGAGCCTGATGATAGTAAGAATCAGGGAATTAAGGTGGTACCACGATATACAAAGTCGTCCTTTTATAAGGGCGGCTTTTTTTTGTGGAATGAAAAGGAGGAAAACGAAATGAAATTAGGGAAAAGAAAAATGCTGTTGGTAAGTTTTATGTTGTTTTCATTATTTTTTGGTGCTGGAAATCTTATTTTTCCACCATTTCTTGGGCAGAATGCAGGAGAAACCACTCCCCTGGCAATTGCCTCTTTCTTGATTACAGCAGTAGTGCTGCCGGTGCTGGGTGTCATTGTTGTAGCAGCTTTTGATGGACTTGATTGTCTGGCAAGAAAGGTAGATGCACGTTTTGCGGTTGTTTTTACTGTCTTGATTTACTTATCAATTGGACCTGGTCTTGGAATTCCAAGAGCTGCTTCTGTTCCTTTTGAGATGGCAGTAGCCCCTTATTTGCCGGAAAATGCACCACTGAAATGGTGTATGGCTGGATATTCTCTTGTATTCTTTGTTATCGCAGCATGGCTTGCTTTGACACCGAAAAAATTAGTAGAAAGAATCGGAAAATTTCTGACTCCGTCTCTGCTGGTTTTACTTGTATTTTTGTTTGTGAATTTTTTGTTCAGAGGAGATGCTGGCGTTGCAGCAGCTCAGGAAACTTATGCAGCGAATCCTATGGTAAAGGGCTTTCTGGAAGGATACCAGACCATGGACACCATTGCTGCATTAAACTTTGGCCTTGTTATTGCTGTGACAATCCGGAATCTGGGTGTTGAGAATAAGAAAAGTGTGATGCGTTATACAGTAACAGCCGGTCTTGCAGCAGGAACCATTTTGTCTCTGGTGTATTTGATGCTTGCGTATATGGGTATGAAAAGTTCAGCAGTTTATCCGATTCAGGAAAATGGTGCATGGACTCTTAGATGTATTGTATCCCAGTTATTTGGGGGACCAGGAGCGGTGCTGCTGGCAGCTATTTTTACACTGGCATGCCTGACTACCTGTGTAGGACTGATTACCTCTATTTCTCAGTTCTTTTCAGGACTTACAAAAAAATTAAGTTACCGCCAATGGGTTTTTGTGATTGCTGGATTTTCATTTTTGATCTGCAATCAGGGTCTGAATACGATTTTGAGTCTGTCAGTTCCAGTGTTAAATGCAATTTACCCGATGTCCATTGTACTGATCATATTAGGTTTATGTGATTCCAAGATACAGAAGAACTGTTTTATTTATCCGGTGACCATTGCGGCTGTAGGAGTTGAAAGTGTGCTTTATGTTCTTGAGCAGGCAAAACTGCCTCTTGGAATAATCGGAGAGCTGTGCCATAAACTTCCTTTATATTCTATGGGGCTTGGCTGGGTTGGTGTTGGTCTTGCGGCAGTGCTGGTGAGTATGGTCTGCGGATGTGTTTCAGGTCAAAAAGCAGGAGTAGATGTACTGGAATCCTAAATTTTTCATGTAATCAGGTATAAAATATTATGATTTGCAAATAATTCTTTTATACCGGATGAATCATGGAGGAAAAAACAATGTGGGGAATTCTAGTGGCGTTGATTTCCGGGGCACTGATGAGTGTCCAGGGAGTTTTTAATACGGAGCTTACCAAACAAAGCAGTTTGTGGGTTTCCACGGGCTGGGTGCAGTTTTCCGCTCTTCTTGTATGTATTGCAGCGTGGTTTTTCACGGGAAGACAAAGCATTCTAGCACTGGCAAGGGTGGAACACAAGTATATTTTGCTGGGCGGTGTGATTGGTGCATTTATTACCATCACGGTGATTCAAAGTATGTCTGCACTTGGGCCTGCAAAGGCAGCGATGCTTATTGTGGTGGCACAGCTTGCAGTAGCATATCTCATTGAGCTTATGGGAATGTTTGGAGTGGAGAAAGCTGGATTTCAGTGGAGAAAACTAATAGGGATGGCAGTAGCCATTGCTGGTATCGTGATTTTTAAATGGGAAAAATAGACAAAAACAGCCGGATAAAAACGGCTGTTTTTGTATTTGCCCAGATGTAAAAACTATGCTACACTTAATTTACATTTCAAAAAACATTTCGGCAGTTCTGCCGTGATTTCCAAATTTATTAGAGCAAAAGTAATTTCAAAAAGGGAAAAACCATACAACTGCTGAATTTAGATGTTGTAATAAGAACATAAATTCGTTACAATAGAGACAGTTAGACACAGTTTTTTTCCTTTTAGAAAAGGAAAGGGGAGAAGAACATGTGGAAAACAAAAAAATACTTGCTGATACTTGTTTTACTGTTTCTTTTTTGCGGATTGTTTTTGTGCTCCTGTAAGAAACAGGGAACGGAAATGGTCATGGAAAATACAGAGCAGATACCTGAAAAGGAGGATGCCGGAAAAGTGGAAAGAGAAGAAAAGAGCCAGGAAACAGGGAATCAGGAAAAGACACCTGCAAAGCCGGACTTTATATGGATTGACATAAGCGGTGCGGTGAACAAGCCGGGAGTATATAGGTTATGCAAAGATGCAAGGCTGTTTGAAGCAGTAGATGCAGCCGGAGGTTTTACAGAACAGGCAGATACCCAGTGGCTGAATCAGGCCTCTGTTTTGTCAGATGGAGAAAAAATCCAGGTTTATACCAAAGAAGAAACGGAGAATATGAAGGCAGATGGAATGTTGGCTGAAAAATCTGCATCTGTCATGGAGCATACCGGTGATGAAAAAAGAGAAGAAGCAGGCAAAATTAATTTAAATACAGCAACCTTAGAGGAGTTACAAAAAATTCCAGGGATTGGAGAGGTACGTGCCAGAGCTGTTTTGAGTTACAGGGATGAAATCGGGAGTTTTCATACTGTTGATGAGATACAGCAAGTACCTGGCATCAAAGGGAAAACCTATGAGAAAATTGCTGATTACATATGTGTGGACTAAAAAAAGATAAGGAGAAAAATGATGAGCAAACGAGTTCTTGTAGTGGATGATGAAAAATTAATTGTAAAAGGAATCAGATTCAGCCTGGAGCAGGAAGGCATGGAAGTGGATTGTGCTTATGATGGAGAGGAAGCTCTTGAAAAAGCAAAGACAAAGGAATATGACATGATTCTCCTGGATATCATGCTTCCAAAACTCACAGGCCTGGAGGTGTGCCAGCAGATCCGGGAATTTTCCAGTGTTCCTATCATTATGCTTACTGCAAAAGGTGAGGATATGGATAAGATTCTTGGACTGGAGTATGGTGCAGATGACTATATTACCAAACCATTTAATATTCTGGAGGTAAAGGCTAGAATTAAAGCAATTATGCGAAGGGCACAGAAAGAAGAGAGAAAAGAGAGTTCAGATAAAAAGCTGGTGATCGGTGACCTGAAGCTGGATTGTGAAGGCAGACGGGTGTTTATTGCAGGAAGAGAGATTAATCTTACAGCAAAGGAATTTGATGTGCTGGAACTTCTGGCAAAAAATCCTAATAAGGTGTACAGCCGTGAAAATCTGCTGAATCTGGTGTGGGGTTATGAGTATCCGGGAGATGTGCGTACTGTGGATGTGCATATCCGTAGATTAAGAGAAAAGATTGAGACGATTCCAAGTGATCCGAAATACGTTCACACAAAATGGGGAATCGGATATTATTTTCAGGGATAAAAGACTATGAAAGAAAAAATGAAACAGTCCTTTTTCAAAAGCCTGAGGTTCCGCATTATGGTATTGCTGGTGATCATTGGTATTATCCCCTGTTTTATTATTGAGAAGGTGATTGTCAGCAGTTATGAGAACAGGGCTGTGGAACTCAGAAAAATCAATGTGAAAAATCAATGTGATATTCTGGGAAACCAGCTTATGAAAGAAGGATATCTGGATTACCAGCAGTCAGAAATTATCAATGGGGAGCTGTCTCTTCTGTCTACTGTATATAATGGAAGAATTCTGATTATTAACAGAAGCGGGCGTATTGTAAAAGATACCTATGATATTGATGAAGGAAAATACATGATTTCCGAAGAAGTGATTCAATGTTTTGATGGTGTGGATACCAGTTATTATGATCAGGGAAATGATTACATTGAACAGACAGTTCCTCTGAAATATCCTAAGAATAAACAGGTCGCCGGTGTCATGCTGGTAAGTACGTCTACAGGTGAAATCAGGGATAGTATTGAAATCCTGGAGCACAGAGGGAATCTTCTGATGCTGGCAATCAGTGTTTTGGTTTTGCTTTTGGGATTTGTCCTGTCAAAGAGCCTGGTAAAACCATTTGGGCGCGTCAGCAAGGCTATTGAGGAACTGACAGACGGATATCTGGATGAGGAGATTTCTGTTCCTGATTATACGGAAACGCAGGTGCTGAGTAGTGTATTTAATAAAATGCTGAAACGTATGAAGGTTCTGGATGATTCCAGACAGGAGTTTGTGGCAAATGTGTCTCATGAATTGAAGACGCCTATGACTTCTATTAAAGTTCTGGCGGATTCCCTGGTAGGGCAGGAGAATGTTCCTGTTGAGCTTTACCAGGAATTTATGCAGGATATCACAGTGGAAATTGACAGAGAAAATAAGATTATTACTGACCTGCTGTCTCTGGTGAAGATGGACAAAAAAGCTTCTGAGCTGAATATTGAGAAAGTTAATATCAATGAACTGATGGAAAGTATTCTGAAACGTCTGAAGCCTATTGCAGATAAGAAAAAAGTGGAACTGGTACTGGAAACTTACCGCCCTATTGTGGCAGAAGTGGATGCGGTGAAACTGAGCCTGGCATTATCGAATCTGGTAGAAAACGGTATCAAATACAACGTGGAGGATGGCTGGGTGCATGTGACTCTGAATGCGGATCATAAATATTTTTATGTGTCTGTGGCAGATTCAGGAGTTGGAATTCCGGAAGAATCAATAGACAGGATTTTTGAACGTTTTTACAGGGTTGATAAGTCTCATTCCAGAGAAATTGGAGGGACCGGTCTTGGTCTTGCGATTACCAGAAATGCCATTGCTATGCACAGAGGCGCAGTAAAGGTAAAAAGCGAAGAGCAGAAGGGCACTACATTTTCTGTGCGTGTTCCTTTAAATTATATTGCATAGGAGAATGCGGAAATGAAAATATGGAAAAAAACAGCGGCAGTCATACTGGCGGTCTATATGATTTCCGGAGTCCTGGGATGCACTGAGGGAGAGGAACAGGAACAGGACAGTGAGACAGCAGAATATTACATGTATTATGTTTCGCCGAAGGAAACATCCTTGGAGAAGGTAGAATATGTTCCAAAAGAACGAACATCAGAGGCGATGGTACAGGAAATCGCAGGGAGGCTGTCAGAAAATCTGGAGGAAGAAGGTTATTTGAGTCTGTTGCCGGAAAATGTAGGCATCCAGAATCTTACTTATGAAGGTCAGACAGTTTCTATCAGCTTTAACAGTGAGTACAAAAAGATGAAAAATACCAGAGAACTTTTGGCGAGAGCAGGAATTGTAAAGGCATTCACGCAGATTCCGGAGGTGAATTATGTGGAATTTTTCTGTGACGGGGAATCTATGACAGATGCATCCGGAGTAGTGCTTGGAAAAATGGATAAGAATACTTTTGTAGAAAATCAAGGAGATAATATCAATTCTTATATTCATACAAGCCTAAATCTGTATTTTGCAAATGAAAGCGGAGATAGGTTGGAAAAAGAAAATATTTCTGTATATTACAGCAGCAATGTACCTCTTGAACGTGAAGTGGTAGAGCGCCTTTTAAAAGGTCCAAAATCGGCTGGATTGAAGCCTACCTTATCACCGAACACCAAAATCCTGAGTGTTTCCATTGTCGAGGGAATCTGCTATGTAAATCTTGATAAAAGTTTTCTCACAGATTCTATGGATGTACAGGAAGAATTGCCTATTTTTTCTATTGTAAATTCTCTTACAGATGCATGTAATGTCCGGGGAGTGCAGATTTCAGTGGATGGTAAGACTGCGGTTAATTTCCGGGAAAGTATGAAACTGGATCAGATTTATCATGCAGACTATCGTCTGACTGAGGAAAATCAGGAGGAGAAAGAAGAAAAAGAATGAAAAAAAGGCCGTTGTGTATAACAGCTCTTGTGTGGGTGGCTGTTGTGTGGCTTCTGGGAAAGGTGGGAGTGCCTGGTTTTGGGCACGGCTCACCGGACTTCCCTGACGGGGAAGCAAGAGAATCAGCTCTGGTTGCAGGAACTGTTTATAAATCAGAACTTAACGAAAAACAAACTGTCTTGTATCTGAAACAGACAATTCTTATAAAACAAGCAAATCTTACTGCTGTTCAGCAGGAATATCCTTTCGATAGAATAAAAGTGCGAATAAAAAACCAGAAATCAGGAGTGAATATTGGTGTCGGAGACCGGGTACTTGTCCGGGGAGATTTAGAAGAGATTCCCATTCCAGGCAATCCTGGTCAGTTTCATGAAAGAGCATATTATTATGCGAGAAAAGTGAAATGGTATCAAAAAGGAAGAAGCATACAGGTTTTAGAAAAGGAATATGATGCAATTTTAGGATTTCAGGAAAAAATCAAGAAAGCTCTTGGCATTGGACTTCATAAGGCATTTTCAAAAGAAAAGGCAGGAATCATGGAAGCAATGCTGTTGGGAAGCAAAGAAAATATGGAAAAGGAAATAAACTTTCTTTTTCAGATTTTAGGATGTTCACATATTCTGGCAGTTTCCGGACTTCATCTATCTGTTTTGGGAGGTGGTTTGTTCCGCCTTCTTCGGAAGTGTTCTGTGCCGCTGTGGGGTGCCGCTGGAATTTCTGCATTTTCTATGTTTTTTTATGGGGGAGTTACAGGGAATGGTGCATCTGTTTTACGGGCGTCGATTATGTTTGCTGTATATATGGGAAGTTTTATGCTGAAAAGAACTTATGATCTTTTGTCTGCTGTTTCCTTTGCAGCTATTTTACTTCTTTGTGAAAGTCCATGTTATCTTTATGACAGCAGTTTTCTTCTGTCTTTTGGGGCAGTATTGGGAATCGGAGTTGTATATCCAGGCTTATTTGGAAAAGAAACAGGGAAAAGAAGCAAACAGGGGAAGAAAGAAGTGCTTTTCCGGTTATTCAGGGAAGGATTCCGCTCTGGAATTTCGGTGTGGTTTGTCATACTGCCTTTGATATTATATTTTTTCTTTCAGATTCCTTTGTGGGGCTCTGTGATCAATGTCTTTTTTCTTCCGTTGTCTCCCGTGCTGTTGATTTCCGGGGCAGCAGCGGGCATTGGTGGGAGGTTTCTGGCAGCAGATATAGGAAGAATACTTGGGCTTCCTGCAAGTGGGATTTTGGAAATACTGCTTGGGATTGGGGAGTTTATGAAAGCATTGCCGGGAGCATTGTGGACAGCCGGACAGCCGGAAATAGAGTGCTGCATTTTTTACTATGCTGCTGCTATTTGGTTTCTCTGGAGGAGGGGTGGATATACAACTAAGATTGTTTATGGGATTGCACTTGCTTTCTTGCTGGTTCCCTGTCCAAAGGGAGGACTGGAAGTCACATTTTTAGATGTTGGGCAAGGTGATTGTGCCTGTGTACAAACAGAAGAGGGACACTGTTATCTGATAGATGGGGGAAGTACCACTGTATCAAAAGTTGGAAGATATAGGATTCTTCCGTTTCTAAAGGCGTCAGGAATCGGAAAAATTCAAGGGATTTTTGTGTCGCATATGGATGCTGATCACGTAAATGGAATCAAGGAATTACTGGAAATGACGGTATCAAAAGAGTCTGGGATAAAAATAGAAAGGCTGTTTCTGTCTCAGTGTTCAGAAACAGCAGAGCAGAATAGGGAGCTTGAAACTTTAGGAAAAAAGGCTGGTTGTGAGGTGGTATATATCAAAAAAGGAAGCAGGATCAAAGACAGGGATTTGGAGATTTGCTGTATAGGGCCAGGACAGATATATGAGGATAGCAATGAAAGCTCTCAGGTACTGCATGTCTCACAAAAAGGTTTTGATATCCTGTTTACCGGGGATGTGGAAGGAATGGGGGAAGAAAAGGTATTGGAGGAGCTCCGGGAAATGAATATTACCTGGGAGGTTTTAAAGGTTGCTCATCACGGTTCGGCAAATTCTACAGGAGAAGAGTTTTTGCAGTATGTAAAGCCTGAGAAAGCTGTGATTTCCTGTGGAAAGGAGAACTCCTATGGACACCCTCATAAAGAATTGCTGAAGAGATTGAAGAAGTATTCCGGGCAGATTCTGTTTACCAAAGAGCAGGGAGCAGTTCATATTATTGTGAGAAATCCAGCCTTTTCAGGAAAGTAAAATCATGATAAAATGGGCATTAGCAGGCAGTCTCAAATGAGATAAGTGAAAGAAAATCCAGGGGAGATATGGAATGAAAAGTTTACAGGAAGACATTAAAAATCAAGAATTTAAAAAGGTTTATCTCCTGTGTGGAGAAGAAGATTATTTAAAGAAACAATATAAAGAAAAATTAAAAACAGCATTAGTGCCGGATGGTGATACTATGAATTTTTCTGCTTTTGAGGGGAAAAAGACAGAGCCAAGAGCTGTGATCGATCTGGGGGAAACCATGCCTTTTTTTGCTGACAGAAGAGTGATTTTTCTGGAAGATACCGGGTTTTTTAAGGGACAGTGCCAGGAACTGCCGGAATATCTTGGAGAACTGCCGGATTACCTGTGTATGGTGTTTGTCGAAAGTGAGATTGATAAACGCAGCAGGATGTATAAAGCTGTAAAAAAATATGGAAGAATCGTAGAATTTGGGCAGCAGGACAGCAATACATTGATGCGCTGGGTTTTAGGAATCCTGAACCGGGAAGGCAGGAAAATCACCAGAAATGATATGGAATTATTTCTCACTAAGACAGGGACAGATATGGGGAATATTGAACGTGAAGTGGAAAAATTAATCTGCTATACCATGGGAAGAGAGGTAATCACCAGAGAAGATATTGAAGCAGTATGCACAACTCAGATTTCCAATCACATTTTCGATATGATCCGGGCGGTGACAGAAAAAAATCAGAAAAAGGCTCTGGAGCTCTATTACGATTTGTTATCTCTAAAAGAACCACCTATGCGGATCTTGTTTCTTCTTGCACGGCAGTTTAATCTGATCATGCAGGTGAAAGAACTTTCAGCAGCAGGACATGATCAAAACAGTATTGCAAAAAAAACAGGACTTCAGCCTTTTGTGGTGAGAAATTATGCAGCATATGCCAGAAAATACAGTACGGAAGTCTTACGCAAAAATGTGGAAGACTGCGTAAATACGGAAGCAAAGGTAAAGACGGGACTCATGACAGATACCATGAGTGTAGAGCTGCTGCTGGTAAAATTCAGCAGATGATTTTTGAATTTTCAGGATAAAAAAGCCCCCTGGATGATGACGGTCAGCCAGGGGTTAAATTCATATGATAAATATCTATTAATTATGCAAGTGTGTTTACGGCTTTAGATAAGCGGGAAACTTTTCTTGCAGCTGTGTTTTTGTGATAAACACCTTTTGTAGCTGCTTTATCAATTGTAGAAATTGCATTCTGTAATGCTGCAACTGCTGCTTCTTTATCCTTTGCTGCAACTGCTGCTTCTACTTTCTTGATAGAAGTCTTTACTGCTGATTTAATAGATTTGTTTCTCTCAGCTTTTTTTCTGTTTACTAATACTCTTTTCTTTGCAGATTTAATGTTAGCCAAAGCGTACACCTCCAAATATAATCTTTTCCAGTTTTATTTTCCATTTATTTTCATTGGAGAAGGACACGGTATTCTCCAATATTACATGCTTTTTTATTCTAGTTGATTTCTGTTGAAATGTCAATACATAAAATCCCTGAAACTGCAAAAAATGTAATTAATAAGTAGTAGAGAAAGGAAAAGTGACATGGCATTGGGAAGAATTCATACAGATTTGGCATTGGAAACAAAAGAAAAATTTGAAGAAGATCATGTGGAAATCCGGGGAGTAGTAATCGAAGAGGATTATAACGAAGAGAAAGACATAAAGACAACCGTAGTAAAAATCGAGACAGAAAATGGTGCAAAAACAATGGGGAGGCCTCAGGGGATTTATATTACCATGGAAGCCCCAAATATGTCAGTGCCGGATGAGGATTATCACAGGGAAATCTCAAAAGAACTGGCTAGACATATGAAAAAACTGCTTCCTGTAAAAAAAGAAATGAAAGTTTTAGTAGTTGGACTTGGTAACAGGGAAATCACACCAGATGCGTTAGGCCCTGATGTGGTAGCAAATCTTCATATTACGAGACATATTATTCAGGAATACGGTGTCAGGGGAATGGGGGAGGAATATGCACATGCTGTCAGCGGGCTGGTGCCGGGGGTTATGGCTCAGACAGGAATGGAAAGTATGGAAATCATAAGAGGAGTGGTGGAAGAAACCAGACCGGATGTGGTGATTGCCATTGATGCCCTGGCTGCAAGAAGTACAAAAAGACTGAACAGGACAATTCAGATTACAGATACAGGGATTAATCCAGGCTCAGGCGTTGGAAATCACAGAAATGGGCTCAGTGAAGAAACACTGGGTGTCAAGGTCATTGGCATTGGCGTTCCCACTGTAGTAGATGCGGCTACAATTGTGCATGATGCCATGTCTCATTTACTGGATACTCTGGAGGAAACAGAACAGAAAGAGTTTTTGGAGGAGATGATAGCACCATCCCTGCACAGTATGTTTATGACACCAAAGGATGTGGATGAAACCATTAAACGGCTTTCTTATACAATTTCAGAGGGGTTGAATATGACATTTGCAAAGGCAGAGGAATAAAAGAAAAGGATTGTCTCATATATAGATATGAGGTGATTGCTTGAAAAAAATAAACAGAGAAAGAGCGGTTTCTATTGTGCTGTGGATTATGATGATAATCCTTGGAGCAGATATTGTGATAAAAGGATTAAAGATAGATGAGAGAACGTGGGAGAAAATACTGCGGAATGTAAAGCAGCAGGCAATCGAAGCATACCTTCCCTCAATTGTGGAAGAAAACCAGGAGGAAACAATGGTTTCCTGGATTTTGAAACAGATAGAGACGCAGCTTCCAGGTTTTTGTTCTCATGTTTCACAGGACAGGGAGAATAACGTGGAAGATGTGGATACGAGCCGGAAAATAGTAGAGGAAAATACAGAGTTTCTGGAGGCAAAACTTTTGGAGGAAAACCAGGAAGCAGGGCCTCCGGAATCAGGGTATGAAAACACAGGAGGGGTAGATGCCCAGAGCGGGGAGGAGAAAAAAGAACAGGAAAAAGCAGCAAACATACAGGAAAAAGCACCGGTAACAGACATTCCCATGGAAAAATTCCAGGATTTTGATTTTGTCATGCGTAGCTTTTATACCGTGGATAAAACTACCAGTATGTCAAGTGAGCAATTAAATGCACCGGAGCTGGTTCAGATGGATATGCGGATGCAGGCAGGAAAAGATCAGCCGCAGATATTGATTTATCACAGTCATTCCCAGGAGGAGTTTATTGATTCCATTCCAGGAGATCCGTCTACTTCTATTGTGGGCGTTGGCGCGTATCTCACTTCACTTTTAAAAGATACATATCATTATAATGTAATCCATGTGACAGACACTTTTGATATTGTAGATGGAAAGCTGGACAGGAACAAGGCATATACCTTTGCACAGGAAAGGATCTCTCAGATACTGGAGGAAAATCCCAGTGTGGAGGTGGTCATTGATCTGCACAGGGATGGCGTGCCTGAGGATAAACGCCTGGTGACCAATATCAATGGAAAAGATACGGCAAAAATCATGTTTTTTAATGGCCTGAGCAGGACAAACAAAAATGGAGAGATCAGCTACCTTCCTAACCCCTATATAAGAGAGAATCTGGCTTTTTCGCTCCAGATGATGCTGGAAGCCAAGAAGTATTATCCTGACCTGGCAAGGACCATTTATCTTAGAGGATACCGGTACAACCTGCATCTGCGGCCAAAGACCCTGCTGGTAGAATGCGGGGCACAGACAAATACAGTGCAGGAGGAAATGAATGCCATGGAGCCGCTGGCGGATATTTTGAATAAGGTTTTGACGGGAACGTGAGAGAATTTATGGAGATTTGCTGAAACGCTGGCTATTGCTTAATTAAAAAATGAATGTTATAATTTCATAATATGTAATTTTATTAAGACGCAAGATAGCTGATTTGTTTAAAAAGGAACATACAGAGAATATGTTAGAGAAAATCATTATAGCACCTTCAAAGAATAATATAGAAAGACGTACAGCGATATGGAATATGGTTTCCAGCATTCTTGGAGCAGCACAGTCGGCAATTTTTTTGTTAGTTGTGACCCATGTATGTGATGCAGTGTATGCTGGAATTTTTTCTATAGCGACTACATTAGGATATCAGATTATAGCAATTGGAAGTTATGGAATGAGAAATTTCCAGGCTACGGATGTAAAGCAAAAGTATAAGTTTAAAGAATATTTATTATCCAGGTATTTTACAAGTATTGCGATGTTTATTTTTTTGATTGGATATGTGTGGATCAAAGATTATAATGCAGAAAAAGCCCTGATTATTCTGGCTTTTGGTGTGTATAAAGCAGTTGATGTCATTGAAGACGTCTTTCATGGGGAATTTCAAAGATATAATCGTCTGGATATCGGAGCAATTTCCATGACTATTCGGTACGTGATATCTTTTCTTGTATTTGCAGTAGTGCTGATCACGTCCCATAATCTTTTATTTGCCTGCATATGTGAAGCAGTTATATCAATCCTTGTATTTATTATTTTAACATATGAAGTGATAAAACCAAGAAAGATTTTAAGCGTGAAAGGTGCATTAAAACACACAGGATGGCTTTTAAGAGACTGTTTTCCATTGTTCATAGGCGGTTTCTTGTATCTTTACGTGTGCAATGCACCGAAGTATGCAATTGATAATTGCCTGAGCCAGGAGAGCCAGATGTATTTTGCGATTCTTTTTATGCCGGTTTTTGTGGTCAATTTGCTCAGCAGCTTTGTATATAGGCCATTGCTGGTCAGAATGGCAATCTGCTGGAATGAGAAACGGAACAAAGAATTCTGGCATATGGTTATGATACAAATCGCATTGATTTTTGTATTGACAATTCTGGGTATTTTAGGAGCTTATCTTTGTGGTACACAGATTTTGTCCCTTGTCTATGGTGTAGATGTAAATCCATATAGGAACTGCCTTGTTCTTTTAATGTTCGGAGGCGGATTTGCAGCACTTATTGGATTTTTAATCAATGTTCTTACGGTAATGAGATTACAAACACTTTTGTTGTTGGGATATATGGTGGCATCCGTTGCGGCACTTATTGTTTCAAATCCAATTGTAAGTAAGCTGGGCATATTTGGTGCATCTATTTTATATGTAGGGCTTATGGTCTTAGTTGCAGCATTTTTGCTTGTCAGTGCTGTGTTTTACAAAAAGAAAAAATGATAGAGACAAAAAGATTGCCTACAGATGGATAAAGGCTTATAATAAAGAATGTTTTGATTTAAGAAAAATCATATATAAGACTCAAACAGTTAAATAGAGAAAGAGGATTCATCTCATGATATATTCTGAAAAAAACCACACATTTGTAGTATGTGCATATAAAGAAAGCCCCTATTTGTCAGAATGTATAGACTCACTATTGAATCAGACAAAAAAGGGAGAAATTTTGATTTCTACTTCAACACCGAATTCATATATTCAGGAGATTGCAGAAAAATATCATCTACCTGTATATGTAAATACAGGTAAGAAAAGTATTGCAGACGACTGGAATTATGGGTGCAGTAAAGTTAAGACAGAATTGTTTACAATTGCACATCAGGATGATTTTTATGAAAAAGAGTATTTGGAAACCGTTCTGGAAAAATTGAACCAGTCCGAGAACCCTTTGATTGCATTTACGGATTATCAAGAACTTAGAAATGGCCAGTTGTGTAGAGACAATATACTTTTGAGAGTTAAGCGTCTTATGCTGAAACCACTTACCATACAGCGTTTTTGGAAGAGTAAATGGGTTCGGAGACGAGTGCTCTCTTTGGGTGATGCGATATGCTGCCCCTCTGTAACTTTTGTGAAAGACAGGCTTCCAGAAAAAATATTTACTTTTGGCTACAGAAGTGATGTGGATTGGCAGGCATGGGAAAAAATTTCTCATTTGAAAGGTTCTTTTGTGTATGTAAACCGGCCGCTTATGTGTCATAGAATTCATGAAGAATCTGAGACATCAAAGGTTCTGGGAGATCATGCACGTAAACAGGAAGATTACGAAATGTTTTGTAGATTCTGGCCACGGCCCATAGCAAGAATTTTGGTTAAAATATATGGACTTGCAGAACATAGTAATGAATCATAAGGATACGAAGATGAAAAAAAACTTAAAAAAACTAATTATTATTCCTGCATATAATGAGAGTGAATGTATTGAGAAAACAATAGAAAATATTCAGAAAAATGCAGCGGATTTCGATTATATTATTA
>Juniper_p2__coassemble_1250_pt1 | contig 26419 bp, 29 predicted proteins | sample Juniper_p2__metabat2_low_PE_014 | metagenome-assembled genome bin Juniper_p2 | reverse complement strand
TGTCTTGCATTTGCATGGCTGGTATTTAAACTGGTTCCGGCCGTGTTCCGGTGGAGTGTGGATTTCATTCAGAGATTGATGCACAGAGGAAATCATGGAGGTGGAAGCGTATGAAAAAAATGACAAAGATAGTTTTAGTTACAGCATTAGTATTAGTTGTGGCGGGAGGATTGATGACCGGAGCCGGACTTGTTTCCGGAGCATCCTTTGAAACCTTTGCACAAAGTACCAATGAGAGTGCGTTTTCCAGAAGAGTTCTAAGAAATATAGGAAATATAGGAAATATCGTACACTGGGATGACCGGTGGGAACGCTGGGAAGAGAAAATGGAAAACGATATGGAACAGTGGGGAGAAGATTTTGAGGAAGATATGGACGACTTTGAAGAGGACATGGAGGACAGTCTGGAAAGGTCAGAGGAGAATCTGCATCACAGGAATCAGCAGCAGAGAGCAGATTATGATGCCGGAAGCAAGAGTAACCCCACAAGTTCACAGTCGTTTCCGGTAAATCAGGTTGAGAATCTGTCTGTGGAAAATTATAGCGGTGAAGTGGAAATCGAAATAGGAACGGGAAGCGAGATTGAAATCACTAATCTGTGTCAGGAAGACATGGTTGAATACGATGCAGAGGACAGGGAATTATACATTTTAAGAGATTGCAACCAGAATGCCCAGGAATCATTGAAGATTACCATACCAGAGGATAAACGGTTTCAAGAGTTGGATTTGGATGTATTAAGCGGAAATTTGAAAGTCTTTGGTAAGCTAATAACATCAGAAGCAGCATTGAGCATTGAAAGTGGGAATTTGTCTGTTGAACTTCTAGATAGCAAAGAAACAGATATAGAATGCTACTCCGGCAATTTGTCAGTGAAACACACAGGAAAATTGTCTGACTACAGAGTGGAATTAGAAGCCGATTCCTGCAACGTCAAGTTAGACGGACAGCCTCACAGAGGGTATGTCCAGAGTATCTTTGGCAGTAGAAACAGCCAGAAAACCATTGATATAGAAGGAAACTCAGGAAATATAGATGTGTCTTTTGAAAACAAATAGAAGGGAGATTGAAACATGTCTGATAAACGTTTATACCGTTCCTCTGTGAATTACATGCTCACAGGAGTATGCGGGGGAATTGCCGAATATTTTAATATTGATCCTACACTTGTGCGGCTGGCCTGGGTCATCTTTACCTGTGCAAGCTTTGGAGCCGGAATCCTGGCTTATATTATCTCATCCATTGTGATTCCTAAGTAAATTACATGACAGGTGGTATAAAGATATAAAATAAGGCCATACTCCTATTAGGAAAGGAGTGTGGCTTTTTTATGTCCAAAAAGAAAGAAAAAACAATAGATTTTAACAAAATTCCAGAAGAAGAGAAATTAAAATATGAAATCGCAGAGGAATTAGGGCTGCTGGACAAAGTAAAACAAAGCGGCTGGAAAAGTCTCTCAGCCAAAGAAACCGGGAGAATCGGCGGCTTGATGACAAAAAGAAAACGGGAAGAAAAGAAGCAGGCAGAAGAATCAGAAGTGTAGAAAGGTCTGTGGGATAAAAGGCTTCCCTAGGATGCCAAGATAGGCTAAAAAAGAGGGGGCATATCAATTTCTTGATACCCCCATTCTACATTATTGCAAAAAAGAAACCTCTAATTTCACTGGCTGATGGTCTGTGTACTGGAAGTCCGTATTGATTACTTCTATCTTGGAGATATCCAAATTATCCGAAACAATAAATCCATCAATCACATACACCTGGGAAGTTTCATAAGAACCGGTATAAGGCTGGTTCAGAAGCCGGCAGGTGGGATAAGAGTCATCCACTGCATAGGAAAAATGTTCCGGCAGGGCGTCGTCTTCCATGATACCGGGAGCCCAGTTTTCTGTATCAATCAGAGGATAAGTATCCCTTCCTGGGAAGGTCTGATTAAAGTCTCCTCCTGCGATTACATAATTACCAGCAAGATATTCTTCTTCTAACTTATCTGCCAGCATCTTGCTCTGGGCAATTTTTCCTTCTCCGCTGTCATAGGCTTCCAGATGGAAATTGATCAGTACCAGTTCAGCATCTGTTCCCTGAACAGGGATTCTGGTTTCCAGCATGCACCGCTTCAGATTGCAGGTCTTTAATGGCCAGGAGAAGGATTCAGGAAGAGAAATCCTGGAAGAACTGCTGGTGTTTAAATCTGTCAGTGTGAGCAGGCCGCTGTGTACCTTCCCAATAGGCGGGAAAGGATAAGGTACAAAATCACATTTGAAATTGGCTGCAAAAGCACTGTCCATATCCAGGATGTCTTCGTAAAAGTCTTTTTGATTCATATGGTAAGAACGCTTAGAATCAAGATCTACCTCCTGTAGAAAATAGATATCACCCTCTGCGTCAGAGAGGATTTTCTGAATCCCCTTGGAGTTGTCCAGTACCTGTTCCTTGCTGTCAGGCTGTACCTGAGTTCCTCCGTCCATGAAAAAATCTTCCGATGCATCCAGTCCGCTGTAGCCGGTATTGCAGGTGATGACACGGAAAGAATCTTCCAGTGAAAGTGCTTTTTCTCCGGAAGGGGTCTCTATGGTTTCTACCGGGTCAGGCCGGTATTCACGCAGGGTAAACCATCCAAGTACACCCAGAACGAATACGGCCAGAACCAGAAAACCAATTCCCACACCCCTGAGAATTTTCTTTGGCTTTGCCATGTTTTTTACCTCCATAAGAATTTGCTTTAACGTTATCTTAACACAAGAGGTTTCTTTCGGACAAGAAGATGGGAAAAGGATTTAGAAAGAATTAAGAATTTGCTCTCTTGACAAAGCAAAGGATTGTGCTTATGATTAGTGGATAGAAAAAGGTGATGAGAAAGAGGAGTACACTCTGGAAACATACAGAGAGAACAATTCATTGGCTGGAAGATTGTTTATGAGAGATAGGGTGGAAGGTAGCTTTTGAACCGGAAAGCTGAAGGACAGGGTGGCAGGAGCCATGTTTTGACTGAGTAGGCTTTCACGGGGAGTTCCCGTTACAGGACTTCAGAGTGATAAATAAAGGTGGTACCGCGATAACAGTCGCCCTTTGTAACTATAAGAATATGGTTATGAGGGGTATTTTTTTATCCCTCAGATCAGACAGGAGGATATGATGAGCAAAGAACTTGCAAAAACTTATGACCCAAAAGGGTTGGAAGACCGTATTTATCAGAAATGGCTGGATAATAAGTATTTCCATGCAGAAGTAAACAGAGATAAGAAACCATTTACCATTGTAATGCCCCCGCCAAACGTAACCGGGCAGCTTCATATGGGACATGCACTGGATGAGACCATGCAGGATATCCTGATCCGTTTCAAGAGAATGCAGGGTTATGAAGCACTGTGGCAGCCTGGAACAGACCACGCAGCCATTGCCACAGAAGTAAAGGTTATTGAGAAGCTGAAAGAACAGGGCATTGATAAAAACGAGATTGGAAGAGAAGAATTCCTGAAACATGCATGGGAATGGAAAGAAGAATACGGCGGAAAAATCATCAATCAGCTGAAAAAGCTGGGTGCTTCCGCAGACTGGGACAGAGAACGTTTCACCATGGACGAAGGCTGCTCCAAGGCAGTACAGGAAGTATTCATTAAGTTATATGAAAAAGGTTATATTTACAAAGGTTCCAGAATCATCAACTGGTGTCCAGTATGCCAGACCTCTATTTCCGATGCAGAGGTAGAACATGAGGATCAGGATGGATTTTTCTGGCATATTAATTATCCGGTTGTGGGAGAAGAAGGACAGTTTGTAGAAATCGCTACTACACGTCCTGAAACTCTTCTTGGAGATACCGCTGTTGCAGTAAACCCAGAGGATGAACGTTACAAACATCTGGTTGGAAAAATGCTGAAGCTGCCTCTTACAGACAGAGAGATTCCGGTGGTTGCAGATGAATATGTTGACAAAGAATTTGGAACAGGCTGTGTAAAAATCACACCAGCTCATGACCCTAATGACTTTGAAGTTGGAAAACGTCATAACCTGCCGGAAATCAATATCATGAATGATGATGCAACCATTAATGAGCTGGGCGGCAAGTACGCAGGTATGGATCGCTACGAAGCTAGAAAAGCTATGGTAGAAGATTTGAAAGAACTTGGACTTCTGGTAAAAGTTGTTCCTCATTCTCATAATGTCGGAACCCATGACCGTTGCGGAACAACAGTAGAGCCTATGATCAAACCACAGTGGTTTGTAAGAATGAAAGAAATGGGCGAGGCTGCCATCAAAACTTTACAGGATGGAAATCTTCAGTTTGTACCAGACCGTTTTGACAAGATTTACATGCACTGGCTGGAAAATATCAGAGACTGGTGTATTTCCCGTCAGCTCTGGTGGGGACACAGAATTCCGGCCTATTACTGTGACGAGTGTGGGGAAACCGTTGTGGCAAGAGAAATGCCTGGGAAATGTCCAAAATGTGGCTGCACTCATCTGACACAGGATGAGGATACCCTGGATACCTGGTTCTCCTCAGCACTTTGGCCGTTCTCTACATTGGGATGGCCGGATAAGACAGAAGAAATGGAATATTTCTATCCTACAGACGTTCTGGTAACAGGATATGACATTATTTTCTTCTGGGTTATCCGTATGGTATTCTCAGGTCTGGAACAGACAGGAAAAACACCATTCCATCATGTGCTGATTCATGGCTTAGTAAGAGATTCCCAGGGCCGCAAGATGAGTAAGTCTCTTGGAAACGGTATTGACCCGCTGGAAATCATTAACCAGTATGGTGCAGATGCCCTGCGTCTTACATTAATGACAGGAAATGCACCTGGAAACGATATGCGTTTCTATATGGAACGTGTGGAAGCCAGCAGAAACTTTGCCAATAAAGTATGGAACGCATCCAGATTTATTATGATGAACCTGGAAAAAGCAGAGGTTCCGGCTGAAATCGACCTGGCAAGCCTTACAAGTGCTGATAAGTGGATTCTCTCTAAAGTCAATACTCTGGCAAAAGATGTGACAGAGAACCTGGATAAATATGAACTTGGTATTGCAGTTCAGAAGGTTTACGACTTTATTTGGGAGGAATTCTGTGACTGGTATATTGAGATGGTGAAACCAAGACTTTACAATGATGAGGACACTACAAAAGCAGCAGCACTGTGGACTTTAAAGACCGTTCTTGCAAATGCACTGAAGATGCTTCATCCATATATGCCATTTATTACAGAAGAAATCTTCTGTACCCTATGTCCGGAAGAAGAATCCATTATGATTTCCTCCTGGCCGGAATTTAAGACAGAGTGGGATTTTAAAGCAGATGAAGAAGCTGTAGAAATCATTAAAGAAGCAGTAAGAAGCATCCGGAATGTCCGTACAGGTATGAACGTACCACCAAGCAAGAAAGCAAAAGTTTTCGTTGTATCTGAGGATGAGGCAGTGAGAACTGTATTTGAAAACGGAAAAGTATTTTTTGCATCCTTAGGTTATGCAAGCGAAGTTCTGGTACAGGCAGATAAAGAGGGGATTGATGAAGATGCTGTATCAGCGGTAACAGGAAAAGCTGTTATCTACATGCCGTTTGCAGAACTGGTTGATATTGATAAAGAGATTGAGAGATTGAAAAAGGAAGAGGAGAAACTGACAAAAGAGCTGGCCCGTGTAAACGGTATGTTAAGCAATGAACGTTTCATCAGCAAAGCACCTGAGGCTAAGATTGCCGAGGAAAGAGAAAAACTGGAAAAATACACAAATATGATGGAACAGGTAAAACAGCGTCTGGCACAGCTTCTGTAAGATTTATAGGAGACAATTTTTTATGAAAGAAATTAGAAAGGTATTTTGCCTGAAATATCTGAACATGTTTTCCGTACCTCTTCAATTCCTGGCTGTATGTGTGGGATACTTCTTTATTGAGGCCATGTCCAGGCATTCCCTGTTTGAGGCTGCCGATTTCATGACTGGCAGGCCATTGGTATTCCTGTACAACGCAGCACTGATTTTTACTACAACACTGGTAGTATATTTGTTTAGAAGAAGAGTATTTGTGAGAACCATCCTTACCATTTTCTGGATGGGGCTTGGTATCATTAATGGAGTACTGTTATCCACCAGAGTAACACCTTTTACTGGGCCGGACTTGCATCTGATTACAGATGCATTTGAAATCGCTGACCGGTATCTGTCACCTTTCTTTTTTGTGATTGTGGTAATCTTGTTTATTCTGGCAGTCTTGGGACTAATTCTTCTGTTTTTTAAAGGTCCGAAGTACCAGGGGAAAATGAGTTACAAACTGAATGTTCCTCTGGTGCTTGCCGGGGTTCTTGCATTTGCGGGAACCACCAAACTGGCTCTGGAAAAAAGAGTGTTGTCCAATTATTTTGGTAATATTGCATTTGCCTATGAAGATTATGGATATCCTTACTGCCTGGCAACCACAGTATTTAATACAGGAATCGGGATGCCAAGGGATTACAGCGAAAAGACCATAGAAAATATTGTAAAAAGTGAGGAGAGTCTTCCGGAAACAGGCGAGAAACGCCCGAACATTTTATTTTTGCAGCTGGAGACCTTTTATGATCCTACTCAGGTGGAATTTTTGGAGTTTTCCGAAGATCCCATTCCTAATTTCAGGAAAATGATGGATGAGTATTCGTCAGGTTATTATAAGGTTCCGTCTGTAGGGGCTGGTACAGCGAATACAGAGTTTGAGAGTATTACTGGTATGAGCATGCGGTATTTTGGCCCGGGAGAATATCCGTACAAGGGAATTTTGAAAGAAACTACCTGCGAAAGTGCAGCTTATGTGCTGAAAGATCTTGGATACCGGACACATGCCATTCACAATAACGAAGCAAACTTTTACGGAAGAAGAAAGGTATTTTCCAATCTTGGATTTGATACCTTTACCTCAGAAGAATATATGGCAGAGCAGGATGATACCACACCAACAGACTGGATGCGGGATAGAAATCTGATTAAATATATTATGCAGGCATTAGATGAGACAGATGATCCTGATTATATTTACACGATTTCTGTGCAGGGACACGGTGATTATCCGGAAGAGCCTATGATTGAAAATCCGAAGATCAAGGTTTCCGGAGCAAGCTCCCAGGCGGAAAACTACAAATGGGAATATTTCGCTAATCAGATGTATGAGATGGATCAGTTTGTGAAAAACCTTACTGATGTTCTTTCAGAATATGAGGAAGATGTGGTTCTTGTTATGTACGGTGACCATCTCCCGACTATGGGGCTGAAGGTTACAGATGTGGAGAACAAATATCTGTTCCAGACACAGTATGTAATCTGGGATAATATGGGGCTGGAAGAAAAAGATAAAAACCTGGCTGCCTATCAGATGGCAGCAGAAGTCATGAACCAGGTAGGAATTCATGAGGGAAATGTATTCCGTTTCCACCAGGCCAGAGCCAATACAAAAAATTATCAGGTGGATTTAGAAAGCCTTCAGTATGATATTCTCTATGGAGATAAGTATGTGTATGGCGGAGAAAATCCATTTGAACGTGTGAAGATTAAGCTGGGAGTAAAAGATGCAGAACTTCACAGTATCGAAAAAATCTCTGATGGAAGATACTATATCAAAGGTGATAATTTTACACAGTCCGCATTCCTGGAGGTAAACGGTGAACTGTTCGAGGCGAATTTCATTGATGAACAGACCCTGCTGGTGCTGGATGTGCAGATTGCAGATGGTGATACCGTTGATGTTGCTATCAGGAGCAATAGCTCTACGCACAAGGTGCTTACAAGAACACAGAAATATCATTATCAGGAAGCTGTTGCAGAGCCACCGGCAGAGACGGATGTGGACAGCTCTTCGGAAGGTACAGAAGATACGCCTGATCAGAAGGAGGATACCGGTACCGTGGCAGAGACTGGACCTGCGAAACTGGTTCCGATTCTGCAAGAGCCGGAAGAGGATACAGATGCAGATGCGGAGGCAGATGTAGCTACAGATCCTTCAGGGAATATGACGGACAAGTCTAATGAATAATTTTTTTGAACAAACGACATAATTTGCTTGCATATGGTCACTGTATCATTATAATGATAAGTGACCATATGTATTTTGGTCAGAACAGGAGGATACAGCTTGTTTACATACGAAGAAGCGGTTGCTTATATTGAAGAAATACCGAAATTTACAACAAAAAATAAATTAGAACACACCAGGAAATGTCTGGACAGACTGGGCAGTCCTGATAAGAATAGAAAAATTATTCATGTTGCAGGTACCAATGGAAAGGGAAGTGTATGTGCCTTTCTTTCTTCCATGCTGGAAGAAGGAGGATATAGGTGCGGACTTTTTACCTCTCCCCATTTGGTGAAAATAAACGAGCGTTTTCAGATTAATGAGGTCATGGCCTCAGATGAAGTATTTCTGGAAGCATTTCAAAGGGTGAAAGACCTGGCAGACCAGCTTGTGGAAGAGGGAGATTATCATCCAACGTATTTTGAATTTTTGTTTCTTATGGGAATGTTGATTTTTGATAAGGAAAATGTGGATTATCTGATTCTGGAAACAGGGCTTGGTGGAAAACTGGATGCTACAAATTCTATTTTGAACCCACTTGCCTGTGTGATTACCTCTATCAGCCTGGATCATGTGGAGTATCTGGGAGATACAGTGGAAAAAATCGCAGGAGAAAAGGCAGGAATCCTGAAATCTGGTGCCAAGGTGATCTTTGACGGGAACAGAGAGGAAGCAGCAGCAGTTATCAGAAACAGAGCCAGAGAACTGGGATGCTCCTGGTATGAGATGAAGGCAGAGAACCAGGAAATGAAGGATTACACTCCAGAGGGAATCCGGTTTGTCTCAAAATCCAGAGTATATGGAGATACAGAGCTTTTTGTGCCGTTTATCGCCAAATATCAGATGATGAATGCAGCCCTTGCCCTGGAGACCATGGGGGCATTAAAAGAGTGTCACGGATTGGAAAAGGAAACACTGGTAAGAGGAATTGCACATACCAAATGGCAGGGAAGGATGGAGACGATTCTTCCGGGAGTAATCGTGGATGGTGCCCACAATGAAGACGGAATTGCAAGATTTGTGGAAACAGTCCGTTACTTCCAGAATGATTATCCAATCACACTGCTGTTTACTACCGTGTCAGATAAAGATTTCACGGATATGATTCATAAAATCTGTGACGGGTTAAAATTTGCAAATGTAGTGACCACGGAAATCTGGGGCAGCAGGAAACAATCAGCAGAGGAACTGGCAGAATTGTTCCGGGCAAATGGCTGCAGCAGCGTTTATGTAGAAACCAACGTAGAACAGGCATTTGAAAAAGCATATGAACTCAAAGGGGAAGGCCTGATGTTTGCAGTTGGTTCTCTGTATCTTGTTGGCGACATAAAGGATTATGTAAGGAGGCGCAGGCATGATTAATTTCGAAGAGGAACTGAAGAAATTCCAGCCCTGTCTGGATGTAGATGATGCGGAAAGAGCAATCTATAAACAGGATCTTACAGATGTTATTGATATTTTGAAGGAAATGCTGAAGGATAACAAAGGCACCTCAGAGAAATAGGGAGTAAACTATGAAGTGTATGGTATGTCAGGCTGTGCTGACTGCTTCGGACTATTGTCCGAGATGCGGCAGTTATATAAAGGCACAGAAAAAAGCAGGGGCATTGTCAAATCTATATTATAACCAGGGTCTGGAAAAAGCCCAGGTGAGAGATTTGTCAGGTGCAATCACTTGCCTGCAACAAAGTCTGAAAATGGACAAGTTAAATATCCGGGCCAGAAATCTTCTTGGACTGGTGTATTATGAGACCGGGGAAGTGGTAGCAGCATTAAGTGAGTGGGTAATCAGTAAGCATATGATGCCCGAAGGAAATCTGGCAGAAGGTTATATCGAAAGCTTGCAGAAGAATCCGAACAAGATGGATACCATGAATACTAGTATCAAAAAATATAACCAGTGCCTGGAATACTGCAAAAACGGGAACCTGGATATGGCAAAAATGCAGTTGAAAAAGGTTCTGACAAACAATCCTAAGCTGATCAAAGGTTACCATCTTCTTGCTTTGATTTACATGCAGGAGCAGGAGTATGAAAAAGCCAGAAAACCTTTGAAAACAGCAGCCAGAATCGATAAGACAAATACAACCACCCTGCGCTTCCTAAAAGAAATTGAGGAGCAGACAGGACGGGCTACAAATCTGGAATCAAGATTCCGTATGAAAGAAAAGGAAGATATCCAAAAAGACGGAAGTATGGTGTATAAGTCAGGAAATGATACCATTATCCAGCCACCGGAATACAGGGAAAAATCCATTACAAATACGTTGGTGAATTTGATTCTGGGACTAATCGTGGGAGCGGCAGCTCTATGGTTTCTGATTGTTCCGGCTAAGACCCAGAAGATCAATCATGATGCAAACCAGAAAATCGCAGAATATAGCGGAAAAATGGCTACTATGTCCGCAGAATTGTCCAAGATGCAGGAAGAGATGAATGCTTCAACAGATTCTGTCAATACTGCCAAGGCTCAGATAGAAGAGGCTGGTATTAGGGTTGAAAGTTATGAGAAACTGATCAGTGCTCAGCAGGCTTTTTTACAAGGAAAATTTGATAATACAGCGAATGCCATTGCAGGTGTAGAGCCGGAACACTTATCGGTGGAGGCAAAAAGTGTATATGATACCATGATGGACTCCGTAGGAGGCAGGGTGAAGAAAAAATTTAAAAATCAGGGACTGAATGCTTACAATGAAGGAAATTATGCAGATGCTATTACCTGGCTTTTAAAGGCGATGAATATTGGAAAGCAGGATTCTGAAATCTTGATTTTTCTTGCTCAGGCTTATGAGCAGCAGGGAGAGACAGGTACTGCGAATAAGTGGTATCAAAAGATTATTGATGATTTTCCGGGAACCGAATATGCAGACATGGCGAAAAACTATATGGATGCCAATGGCGGTGTGATAGAGGATGAACCGGAAGAAGGACAGACAGATGACCAGGATGAAGGAGAAGAATTTGAGGGCACAGAGGGCCAGGAAGTGCAGACTGGGGAAAGTGTGGAATAAAGAATAACAAAAGAAAAACCTTGAAGAAAAGGACGCATACGCAGACAGTATGCGTCTTTTTATTATGTAGTTTAGAAAGGGGAAGAGAATGATGGAAGACAGGATAAAAAAGAGAGGAAATCTTCTTATAGTTTATGTGCCAAAAGAATTGGATCACCATTTTGCAGGACAGATGACAGGGCAGATTGACAGGGAACTGGAAAAAGGGCTGATAAAGCAACTGGTATTTGATTTTTCGGACACCACCTTTATGGACAGCTCCGGAATCGGTATGCTGATGGGAAGAAAACGTTTGTTGAGCTACAGTGGCGGAAGAGTCAGTGCCATACATGTCAGTGACAGGATTCTGCGGATTATGCAGCTTTCTGGTATTTATAAGCATATTGAAATCAGCCAGGAACCAGTCTGGAACAGGAGAATGCCTTAGGGGAGGAAAGGAAAATGGAACAGAGAAATCAAATGGTACTGGAGGTCGAGAGCCGTTCCTGTAATGAAGGGCTGGCAAGAATTGCAGTGGCAGCTTTCAGTACACAGCTAAATCCTACATTAGAAGAAGTGGCGGACATAAAGACAGCGGTGTCAGAAGCGATTACCAACTGTATTGTACATGCTTACGATAAAGAGACAGATATTATACGCATACGTTGCAGCAGTCAAGGAAGAGAGCTGACGGTCATGGTGGAAGATACAGGAAAAGGAATCAAAGACGTGAAAAAAGCCATGGAGCCTTTGTTTACCACATTGCCGGAACAAGACCGTTCCGGTATGGGGTTTGCATTTATGGAGGCATTCATGGATCAGGTTTGTGTGGAGTCGGAACCTGGGAGAGGAACGACTGTTACCATGAAAAAAACCATAGGGAGACAGAATGCTGTTTTTAAATAAGGAGGATGTATGGATGATATCCTTGCCCTTCTGGGCTGTGCACACCAGGGAGATAAGGAGGCAAGAGATATACTGACAGAGAAAAATATGGGGCTGGTACACAGCATTGCCAGAAGATTCCAGAACCGTGGTGTAGAGATGGAAGATTTGGTGCAGATTGGAAGCATTGGGCTTTTAAAGGCTATTGACAAATTCGATACCGGGTATGACGTGAAATTTTCTACCTATGCAGTGCCAATGATCACAGGGGAAATCAAGCGTTTTTTAAGAGATGACGGTATGGTGAAGGTGAGCAGGTCGCTGAAAGAGGAAGCGGCAAGAGCTTATGCGGTGCGTGAAGAACTTTTTTTAAAGACAGGAAGAGAGCCGGCATTGGAAGAAATTGCAGCGGAACTGAATATAGACAGGGAAGAACTGGTTCTGGCTATGGAATCTGCTGTTCAGATAGAGTCCCTGCAAAAGACTATTTTTCAAAGTGACGGAAGCGGTATTTCTTTGGAAGACAAGTTGCACCAGGAGAAAAATCAGCAGGAAGAGGTGCTGGACAGGCTGCTCCTGGAGCAGATGCTTGGAATGCTGGAACCAAAAGAGAGGGAATTGATTTACCTCCGTTTCTTTATGGAAAAGACCCAGACTTGTGTTGCAAAAAAAATGGGAATGTCTCAGGTACAGGTATCCAGACTGGAAAAGAAGATTCTTTCCAGGTTAAGGGAAAAACTGTAGCAGAAGCAGAATATTTTCCAGAAAGTATGAAATACTACTCCTACAAGGTGTAAGGAGGCTGGAAGATGAGTGAGACATTATATATACAGACAGAAAAGAATGTGGAGGTGCATCACCCGGATATTTATCTTGGGGATATAGCGAAATTAGTGTGCAGCAGCCAGAAGGTGCTGGACAGAAACAGAGTGCGAAAAATCTTTACGATTCCAGATGGAGCACCGGGCAGGTATGTGGTCTCAGCCACTGACCTGATTAAAGCGGTAGAGAGGGAAGAGCAGTCCGTGGATGTGACCCATATAGGAGAGCCGGAATTTGTTGTCACTTATGAAGAGCCGGAAGGGAAACCATCCTGGTATAGCTGGGTGAAGACTGCATTTGTCTGTCTGGTTACTTTTTTCGGGGGTGCATTTTCTATTATGACCTTTAATACTGATGTAGATACTTCAGGCTTGTTTTTCCGGATTTACAGACAGTTTACGGGAGAAATTTCTACCGGACATACGATTTTAGAATTTACTTACTCTCTTGGTGTAGGGCTTGGAGTTGTTTTCTTTTTTAATCATTTTGGGCATGGAAAGATCACACAAGACCCGACCCCCATGGAAGTGCAGATGCGGGTGTATGAAGATGATGTCAATAAAACTTTAATTGCTGCAAAAAACAGGGGAAGAAAGCAAAAAGATACGAAAGGAGCCGGAAGATAATGTGGCAGGGACAGGTAATAACAGGAATCACAGGGCTATGCGGGGGAGCTGTGGCAGCCACTGCCCTGGCTGCTTTTGTCATTGGGCTTGGGATTATTCCAAGGTATGCGGGAGTTACCCATACAGCAAATCATATTTTATTGTATGAAGACTGCCTGATGCTTGGAGCTGTGGCTGGCAATTTGGTTTCTATTTATCATATAACCCTTCCTCTTGGAAGGCTTGGCCTTGGGATTGCGGGGCTGTGCTTTGGGATTTTTCTGGGAAGCTGGATTATTGCCCTGGGAGAAGTAGTCAACGTTTTTGCGGTGATGGCAAGACGGATCGGATTAAAAAAGGGAACCGGCTGTATTGTTCTTGCCATTGCTATTGGAAAAATTCTGGGAAGTTTTTTACAGTTTTTTATTCTGAAATAAGAGATGGATTTAGCGAGCATAAAAAACTTAGAATCCGCCATACTAATATTGAATCAGAATTCAAAAAGGATGGTGAAAGGCATGGACTTGGCACAGCAGGAAGTACAGAAGAGAAAAGCAAAGGAATACGAAAAGTATGTGAAAGAGAGGACACCTGTTCACAGTTTGTTTCTCAATATGCTGGGAGCATTTGTCAGTGGAGGAGTGATCTGTACCATTGGCCAGATAATCCAGAATATCTGTAAAAATATGGGACTGAACCAGGAAGTGAGCGGAAGCTGGACATCCCTGCTTTTAATCTTGCTCAGTATCTTGCTCACAGGGTGGAATCTATATCCGAAACTGGCAAAGTGGGGAGGGGCAGGAACTCTGGTGCCGATTACAGGGTTTGCAAATTCCGTGGCAGCACCTGCCATTGAATATCAGAAAGAAGGCCAGGTATTTGGCATTGGCTGCAAGATTTTCATTATTGCAGGTCCTGTGATTTTATATGGAATTCTCACCTCGTCTTTGTTAGGATTCCTGTTTTACTTTTTGCATATGTGGGGGATTGTGTGATGAAACAGATAACCGGAAAACAAAGTATTCAGTTTGAAAAAGCACCCCATATTATCAGCGGGGCTTCTATTGTGGGAAAAAAGGAGGGGGAAGGCCCTCTGGGACACTATTTTGACAAAATAGGAGAAGAAGACGGGCTTTTCGGAACTGCTTCCTGGGAGGAGGCAGAAAGTACCTTGCAGAAAGAGGCCATTTCCATGGCAATTGAGAAAGCAGGAATTGAAAAATGGCAGATACGGACCATTTACGCAGGAGATTTGCTGGCACAGACCATTGCATCTTCTTTTGGGATTATGGGATTTAACACACCTGTTTATGGACTCTATGGAGCCTGTGCAACCATGGGAGAGGCATTATCTCTGGCATCCATGGCAGTGGCAGGAGGCTATGGGGAATATGTGGCTGCTGTGACTTCCAGCCATTTTGGCAGTGCAGAAAAGGAATTCCGTTTTCCGCTAGGGTACGGCAATCAGCGGCCATTGTCAGCAACCTGGACTGTCACAGGAAGCGGTGCATGTATTCTTGGGGAAAAAGGCGGCAAAGCCAGGATTACAGGTATCACCACAGGGAAAATCGTCGACTATGGACTGAAGGATTCTCTGAATATGGGAGCCTGTATGGCACCGGCAGCCTGTGATACCATTTATCAGAATTTTATGGATTTTAACAGGATGCCAGAGGATTATGACAGGATTATCACCGGGGATTTAGGTCAGGTGGGACAGAGGATTCTGTTTGATCTTTTGAAGGAAAAAGGATTTGATATTGAGAAGCAGCATATGGACTGTGGAATTGAAATCTATGACAGCGAAAGCCAGGATACCCATGCAGGAGGAAGCGGATGCGGATGCTCAGCCGTGACGTTTGCTTCCTATATCTTGCCAAAACTGGAAAAGGGAGAATGGAAGCGGGTACTTTTTGTACCTACCGGTGCACTGCTGTCTAAGGTAAGTTATAACGAAGGGAAAAGTGTTCCTGGCATTGCACAGGCAGTTGTTGTGGAGCATTGTTAAGGAGAACATGATGGATTATATAAATGCATTCTGGGTGGGAGGACTGATCTGTGCTCTGGTACAGATTCTCCTGGAAAAAACAAAAATGCTTCCCGGCAGGGTTATGGTGCTTCTTGTATGCACGGGGGCAGTGCTTGGAAGTTTAGGTTTGTATGATAAGCTAATCGCATTTGCAGGGGCAGGAGCCAGTGTCCCTCTTCTGGGATTTGGAAACCTTTTATTTAAAGGCGTAAAAAAGGCAGTTTTAGAAAATGGGTTTCTTGGGATTTTTATGGGAGGCTTTACCGCCAGTGCAGTAGGAATCTCCGCAGCCCTGATTTTTGGATACCTTGCAAGCCTGATCTTCAAGCCGAAAATGAAAGAATGAGAATAAAGACAGGCATAAAAACCCTTTGCGAAAAAAGAAAGCAAGTTTTCGCAAAGGGTTTTTATGAAATAAAAAGAGAAATTAAACGCTGAACAGTAAATATGTATGTTATTTAGAGTTGATCATACATAGAAATCTATAAAAACAAATCTATACTTTTTTTGAAATAAATAGTATAATAGAAATAATCATGCCAGACGGGAGAGTAACCTGAACCGTCTGAAATATGGGGTAACAGGAGGAAAGCGGGTAATGCTTCACGCATTTTCACGTTCAGAAGAACTATTAGGAAAAGAAGGGCTTAACATTCTGGCAAATTCCAGAGTAGCGGTATTTGGAATTGGGGGTGTTGGGTCTTATGTAACAGAAGCACTGGCCAGAGCCGGTGTGGGAACTTTGATTTTAGTAGACCATGATGAGGTAAGCCTGACCAATTTAAACCGCCAGCTTGTGGCATTGCGTTCCACTATGGGCAGGAAGAAGGTTCAGGTAGCGAAAGAGCGGATCATGGACATTAACCAGGATGCAGTAGTCCATACCTACGATACATTTTTTAGTCAGGAAACAGCAGGGCTGTTTGATTTCAGGACATTCGACTATGTAGTGGATGCAGTAGATACCGTATCTGCAAAACTGCTGCTGATAGAACTGGCAAAACAGGCAAATGTGCCGGTGATATCCTGTATGGGTACCGGAAATAAACTGGATCCATCCTGTTTTCAGATTGCCGATATTTCAAAGACCAGCGTGTGCCCCCTTGCCAAGGTCATGCGGACAGAACTGAAGAAAAGAAAAATTAAGAAAGTAAAGGTTTTATTTTCTACAGAAACTGTGGTTAAAAAGCAAAAAACAGCAAAGATGCCGCAAGAAGCACAGGAGCTAAGAAGCGGAAGTAAACGGCCAGTACCTGCCAGTGTATCCTTTGTGCCTGGAGTAGCAGGGCTGATGATTGCAGGGGAAGTTATTAAGGATCTGGTGTTTAAGAATAAATAAAAGGGGATTGTAAATGAATAATAATAAAATCGAAAATAAATTCTGTACCTGTCTGGGGAGCGATAATGTGAAACTGCAGGAGCCAATGAGCAAGCACACCACATTCCGGATTGGGGGACCGGCAGATTTTTATCTTTGTCCTCACAGCACGAAAGAGGTGCAGCAGACAGTACAAATTTGCAAGGAAGAGAATCTTCCGTATTTTATCCTTGGAAACGGAAGTAATCTTCTTGTGAGTGATAAAGGTTACCGAGGTGTAATCATCCAGCTTTGGAAGAACTTCAGCGATATTTCAGTGAAAGACTGCTGCATTACTGCAAAAGCAGGTGCCCTGTTGTCAAAAGTAGCCGCAGAGGCTTTGGAAGAGGGGCTTACAGGAATGGAATTTGCATCCGGTATTCCAGGTACCATAGGCGGTGCTGTATTTATGAATGCAGGTGCCTATGGCGGAGAAATGAAAGACATCATAAAAGAAGTAAAGGTTTTGGATGACCAGGGGGAAATAAGGGTTTTATCAAATGAAGAGATGAAACTTGGATATAGAACAAGCATTGTGAAAGAAAAGGGCTACACGGTACTTTCAGCAGTGCTGCAATTGAAAAAGGGAGATGTATCTGTTATCCGGGAGACCATGGAGGATCTGAAAAACAGAAGAACTTCCAAGCAGCCACTGGATATGCCAAGTGCAGGCAGCACCTTTAAAAGACCGGAAGGGTATTTTGCCGGAAAGCTGATCATGGACAGCGGATTAAGAGGTTTTTCCATGGGAGGTGCCCAGGTATCTGAGAAACACTGTGGATTTGTAGTGAACAAAGGCGGGGCAACTGCTGAGGATGTGACAGCACTCATCAGAGAAGTCCAGAGAAGAGTGAAAGAAAAGTTTGGTGTTGAACTGGAAACAGAAGTACGGTTTCTTGGAGAATTTTAGGAGGCATTATGCGGTTTGTAATTGTTACAGGAATGTCAGGAGCAGGAAAAAGTACAGCGTTGAAAATGCTGGAAGATATGGAGTATTTCTGTGTGGACAATCTCCCCGTTCCTTTGATGGACAAATTTATTCAGCTGCTGAAAGACAGTGGTTCCGGAGAGATTGAGCGGGTGGCAGCAGGAGTTGACATCCGCAGCGGCCGTTCTCTTGGAGAACTGGAAAATGTATTGGAAAAAATCAGCTTTTTTGGTATCGAGGTGGAAATCCTGTTTCTGGATGCGGATGACACAACTCTGGTGAGAAGATACAAAGAAACCAGAAGAAGCCATCCTCTTGCAGGAAACGGCAGGGTAGACGACGGTATCAAAAAAGAGAGAGAAAAATTAAAATTCCTGAGAGAGTATGCAGATTATATTATAGATACCAGCAAGCTTCTGACCAGAGAGCTAAAGGCAGAGATTGAAAAGATTTTCGTTGAAAACCGCTGCTTTAAAAATCTTATGGTGACAGTTCTTTCTTTTGGATTTAAGTATGGGATACCTCAGGATGCAGACCTTGTCTTTGATGTGCGTTTTTTGCCGAACCCGTATTATTTGGAAGACCTCCGGCCTTTAAGCGGCAATGATAAAGAAGTCAGTGATTATGTCATGGGGTATGAGGCAGCACATACATTTTCAGACAAATTAGAGGATATGATCCGCTTTCTGATACCAAATTATATTCTGGAGGGAAAGACACAGCTTGTTATTGCTGTGGGATGTACAGGAGGAAAACACAGGTCAGTCACTCTGGCAAATGAGCTGTACAGACGTCTTGGAGAAAACGAATCCTATGGAATCCGGATTGAACATAGAGATATAGAGAAGGATGGGAAAAAATGTCTTTTTCCGGAAGCGTAAAAGAAGAATTGCTGGGCTGCATAGATAATGCAAGACATTGCAGAATCGCTGAGGTGGCAGCAGTCCTGGCATTTGATGGGGAAATTGTAAGACTGCCGTCAGGAGAAATTGATTTAAGGGTTTCGTCTGAAAATGAAAGTCTTGTGAGAAAGTACTTTACATTGTTAGAAAAAACGTTTACAATGGAAAATAGTGTTTCTATTGATGATAGGATTACGAAAAAGAACAATCGGTTTGTGGTAGAGCTGGAAGAGCCGGACAGTGCGGTGAAAATTCTGCAGGCAGTGAAGTTGCTTGGGAATGATAGAACCCCTCAGGTTTCAGATGCTCTGGTGAACCAAATGGTAGTGCAAAGAAATTGCTGCAGGCGGGCATTCATCCGGGGTGCTTTTTTATGTGCTGGTTCAATCAGCGACCCGGAGAAGTTTTATCATTTTGAAATTGTCTGTGGCAGTAAGGCAAAAGCGGTACAGCTTATGGAGCTGATTCAGTCTTTTGAAGTAGATGCGAAAATCGTACAGCGGAAGAAATACTATGTCGTCTATGTAAAAGAAGGAGCTCAGATTGTGGAGCTTCTTGGAATTATGGGCGCTGGTGTCTCTTTAATGAACCTGGAGAATGTGCGGATTCTCAAGGATATGAGAAACACTGTAAACAGAAAAGTGAATTGTGAAACAGCAAATATCAACAAGACTGTAAATGCTGCAGTGAAACAGGTGGAAGATATTCTGTATATACGGGATACAGCAGGGCTTGACTCACTTCCGGAAAATCTGGAAGAGACAGCTTTATTGAGGTTGGAATATCCACAGGCATCCCTGAAAGAACTGGGAGCACTGCTTTCCACTCCGGTAGGGAAGTCCGGGATTAATCACCGTCTGAGAAAAATCTGCAGTATAGCTAATGAGCTGAGAGGAGTCAGGGAGGAACAAGTATGATCAGAAAATCAGTTACCATCGGAATTTCAAATGGCCTGGAAGCAAGACCAATCGCAATGCTTGTACAGGTTGCCAGCCAGTATGTAAGTAATATTTATCTGGAGAGTGAAGAGAGAAAGGTCAATGCGAAAAGCATCATGGGAATGATGAGTCTGGGATTGGATACGGGTGAAAGCGTGACAGTCTCTGTAGATGGGGCAGATGAAGAGGAAGCAATGAAAAGTATCGAGAAATACTTGAGCAGCCATTCAGAATAATAGAACAGAAGCATAACGGGGAACCTTTTCCGGGAAATAGGCGGAAGGAGGTTCCCCTGTTTTGTGTCTGTAGATATTACATTTCGCAAGGATGGTTGTCCGCAGGGGATACAGGGTATTGCTGGCGGAACCAGTAAGTATAGAAATCCTGAAAACCCAGGGAAGTGTAAAGTGCCTTAGCTGGTGCATTTCCTTTGACAACTTGTAGATAGGCTGAGGCGGCACCGTATTCCATAGAAGCATCTAAAATAGACTGGCAGATGTCGTGCCCAAGTCCGTGTCCCCGGTAAGCCTGGTCAACATGAATTGCATAAAGCCCAATATAGTCCCGGTCCAGAATCCCAAGCCCGGTACCTATGATTTTATCACCGTCATAAACATAAGCAGCAATGGTATCTTTTGGAATTGCAGCATACATGGAAGGGACAATAGTGCGGTGAATCTGATTCACAGTACCTTTCATATTAAACAAGGCATTTAACCAGGCCGGAGAGATTTTTTTTCTCAGAATCACTCTGGAGGAGTGCAGGACTGGTTTGTGCTCCATAAGGCTCATGGCCATGACTTCAGTGATATGAGCAATATGGTATCCTCTTTCTGTAAGCTTCTGGTCAAAAGAACTGTCAAGCAAAGGATTTATTTTGTAAATAGCAGGAGTTCCCCATTTCCTGTAGATTTCTTCACAGTAATCCAGTTTATCTTCCAATGGAATAGAAGAAGGACCAATCTGTTCGATGCAGTTGGTACGATGTGTATAAAAATACGAAAAACGCAGAATCCAGCCGTCATAAATCTGCATTTGATGAGACGGCCAGGCGTTTAATGATAAATCTTCTATGATCTTAATGTTATTTCTCATAAATAAAAATACCGCCTTTTTGAGAGATTAAAAACTGTTACGTATTATAACCCGCCTTGCAATCTGATGCAAGTTGTGTTATATTCAGTCAGGGAGAAAAAGGTAAAATACTTAGGAGGTATAGAGTATGAAGACAGAAAATGCATGGAAAAAATATGCAGATAAAAAAGAAGTATTTGCTTTCAGCGAAGCCTACAAAACTTTTATAAGCAATTGCAAAACAGAACGTGAGTGTGTAACAGAAATGGTACAGCAAGCAGAAAAAGCAGGCTATCGCAATATTGATGAAATTATTGAACAGGGTACTGCATTAAAAGCAGGCGATAAAGTTTATGCAAATAATATGGGAAAAGGTCTTGCCCTTTACCTGATTGGAGAAGAACCTATTGAAAAAGGTATGAGAATTCTGGGAGCCCATATTGACTCTCCAAGACTGGACTTAAAGCAGAACCCGCTTTATGAAGACCAGGAACTGGCTCTTCTGGATACTCATTATTATGGAGGAGTAAAGAAATATCAGTGGGTGACCCTTCCTATGGCACTCCATGGTGCTGTGGCAAAAAAAGACGGAGAAGTTGTTCCAGTAGTTATCGGGGAAGATCCGGCAGATCCTGTACTGGGAATTTCAGATCTTCTGATCCATCTTTCACAGAAACAGCTGCAGAAGACAGCCGCTGAAGTGATTGAAGGAGAAAACCTCAATGTTCTGGTAGGAAGTATTCCGCTGGAAGGAGAGGAAGACGAACCTGTAAAAGCACAGATTCTTGCAATCTTAAAAGACAAATATGGAATGGAGGAAGATGATTTCCTTTCTGCTGAATTTGAAATCGTTCCTGCAGGAGCAGCCAGAGATTTTGGTTTAGACAGAAGTATGATCATGGGATACGGACAGGATGACCGCGTATGCTCTTATCCATCTTTTGCGGCAATTCTGGAGCAGGAAAAAGTAACCTATACTTCTGTATGCCTTCTGGTAGATAAGGAAGAAATCGGAAGCGTAGGAGCGACTGGAATGCAGTCAAGATTCTTTGAGAATACAACTGCAGAAGTTATGAACGCATGCGGACAGTACAGTGAATTAGCCCTGAGACGTGCTCTGAAAAATTCCATGATGCTGTCATCTGATGTCAGTGCAGCCTTTGATCCAAACTTCCCGGAAGTAATGGAAAAGAAAAATTCCGCTTACTTAGGCCATGGACTTACCTTTAATAAGTACACAGGTTCCAGAGGAAAAAGTGGTTCCAATGATGCCAATGCAGAATATGTTGCAAGACTCCGCAAAGTTATGGATGAAGGAAATGTTGCATTCCAGACAGCAGAACTTGGTAAGGTAGACCAGGGTGGCGGTGGAACCATTGCCTATATCCTGGCTAACTATAATATGGAAGTAATTGACTGTGGTGTTGCTGTACTGAACATGCATGCTCCATGGGAAATTACCAGCAAAGTAGATATTTACGAGGCATATAGAGGATACTGTGCGTTTCTTCAAAATATGTAATTGACTCTATACATCTTTGCTGAAAAATGTTAAGATAAATGAAAATAAGTAACCATAGCAGTGAAGATGTGAAGTGAGGAGTACACAAATGTCAAAATTTTTGAAAGTAATTGTGAACCTGGTGGTTCTCTTCTCCATAGTTGTAGCGACTGCACTTCTGGTACCTCCTTTCGTAGGAATTGATACCGTGATGAATGATAATACCAATACGGAGACAAACATTCCGGTTGGTTCCGTTGCATATGGAAAAGAAATCAAGGTAAAGGAACTGAAAAAGAAAGACCGGATTATCTACAGCGAAGGTTCCAGTACCTATGTATATGAAATAACAGATATGGATGCCAGTGCAGGGGCATATGAAGTAAAAGACCCTTACAGCAAGAGCGGTGAAGCGGAAGTTGTTACATTGCAGAAATCAGTACCTAAGGTAGCTGTTGTAGTTCCTTTTATCGGATATGCAGCCATTGCTCTTCAGAGCAAAGAGGGACTGATTGTTATTGGCCTTGGGATTGTTCTTCTAATCATACTGTTTATCCTGTCAGAACTTTGGCGAAAAGATGATGACGATGACGACGAGGATGATGAGGAAGATGACAATGAAGATGATGAGGATGACGACGAAGACGATGAAGAAGAGATGAGCCGTAAGGAACGCCGCCGTCTGAAAAAAGAAGAAAAGCGCCGCCGTAAGGAGGAAAAACGCCGTCTGAAAGAAGCAGAAGAAGACGAAGAATATGAAGAGGATGACGACGAGGAAGAGGAAGAAGAATTAAGCCGCAAAGAACGCCGCCGTCTGAAAAAAGAAGAAAAACGCCGCCGTAAGCTGGCGAAGAAAGGTCTTCTGGAAGATGACGACGAGGAAGAAGAATCCTCTGAAACAGAAATTGCAGAACCTGTTTCTCTAGATGAAGGACAGCAACACGAAGAACTTCAGGGCGTTGATGAAGCTATGAAAGAAGCAATGTCTTCTATAGCACTGGGAGTTTCCCAGGTGAATGCATCAGAAAACAGTGAACAGGAGACGGTTCCGGAAACAGAACCTGCCAAGGAAGCTGATATAGAAGGAACAGAGCCAGAGATGCCTGAGGAAATTCCGGCAGCAGATGTTCCGGAAGCCGCAGAGGATATCCAGAGTGGAAACTTATTTGAAATGCAGGAAGAGATTTCAGATGAGCCGAAAGTGGATGTCAATGCAGTTCCCAAGATGCCTTCTTTAGAAGAGCTTCTTGCAAAAGCAGAGGCAGCGGGTGAAAAACCAGAAGTGAAAAAAGATAAAGAAAATGAAGTGACACTGCTTGATTATTCAGATATTCTATAAGAAAAGAGAATGGGGAGGCTGGGAAACCAGTCTCTCTTTTGTTTTTGAAAAAAAACAAAAAAAGTACTTGCAATCTGGAAAGACTTCGTATATACTACTAAGTGCTGTGACATGATAGCTATGAAGCGCGAGGTTGCTGGCATAAAGCCAGGTTTTCCGTGGAGCGAATGTCAAGTTAGGAAACTGACGACAAGTCACTGTATTACATCTTAAGATATACCACTATGGGGTGGGAGTGCGTGTTGTATTGAGATGACACACACGGGAATGTGTACAGTCGCCGCTTGTCGTACTACTTAAAAGTGCGAATAGGAGGAGACTTTTTTTATGGCAAGTCAAGTAATGAGAATCACTTTAAAAGCTTATGATCATCAGTTAGTAGATGCATCAGCAGGCAAAATTATCGAAACTGTTAAGAAGAATGGAGCAACTGTTAGCGGACCGGTTCCACTTCCTACTAAAAAAGAAGTAGTAACCATCTTACGTGCGGTTCACAAATACAAAGATTCCAGAGAACAGTTCGAACAGAGAACTCATAAAAGACTGATCGATATCATTGCACCAACACAGAAAACTGTTGACGCTCTGGCTCGTTTAGAAATGCCAGCTGGTGTATATATCGACATCAAGATGAAACAGAAATAATTTTATATAGATTCTGTTTAAAATGAAGAGATTATCCTTACAAGGTTGATATAGGAATGTATCGACTGTTTGTCTAGGATGATTGCACATCACAGTGTAATCCGCTGTAGATTCACAGGAGGTAAAAAAATGAAGAAAGCAATCTTAGCTACTAAAGTCGGAATGACTCAAATCTTCAACGAAGACGGAGTTTTAACTCCAGTAACTGTATTGCAGGCTGGTCCTTGTGTAGTAACACAGATCAAAACAATGGACAATGATGGCTACGAAGCAGTACAGGTTGGTTATGGCGACAAGAGAGAAGCTCTTGTAAACAAACCAATGAAAGGCCACTTTGAAAAAGCTGGTGTATCCTGCAAGAGATTCGTAAGAGAATTCAAATTAGAAGGCGAATACGAATTAGGACAGGAAATCAAAGCTGAAATCTTTGCAGCAGGTGACAAAATCGACGTTACTGCAATCAGCAAAGGTAAAGGATTCCAGGGTGCTATCAAGAGACACGGACAGTCCAGAGGACCTATGGCTCACGGTTCTAAATACCATCGTCATGCAGGTTCCAACGGTGCATGTTCTGACCCATCCAAAGTATTCAAAGGAAAAAGAATGCCAGGACATATGGGACATGTAAAAGTAACTGTTCAGAATCTGGAAGTTGTAAGAGTTGACGCTGAAAACAACTTACTGTTAGTTAAAGGCGCAGTTCCAGGACCAAAGAAATCCTTAGTTACAGTTAAAGAAACAGTGAAAAGCGGCAAATAAGTTTTCGTTGGAAAGGAGGACCACATAAAATGGCAAACGTATCTGTTTATAATATGGAAGGCAAAGAAGTTGGAACAATGGAATTAAACGATGCAGTGTTTGGTGTTGAAGTTAACGAACACTTAGTGCATTTAGCTGTTGTACGCCAGCTTGCAAATAATCGTCAGGGAACACAGAAAGCAAAAACACGTTCTGAAGTTTCCGGAGGCGGAAGAAAACCTTGGAGACAGAAAGGAACTGGTCATGCTAGACAGGGTTCAACAAGAGCTCCACAGTGGACAGGCGGCGGAGTTGTATTTGCTCCAACACCGAGAGACTACTCTGTAAAAATGAACAAAAAAGAAAGAAGAGCAGCACTTAAATCCGCTCTTACAAGCAGAGCTCAGGAAAACAAATTAATCGTTCTGGACGAGCTGAAATTTGATGAAGTTAAGACAAAAGCAATGCAGAATGTTTTAAACAACTTAAATGTTTCTAAAGCAATGGTTGTTTTAGCTGACAATGATGCAAACGTAGTATTATCTACAAGAAACATTCCAGATGTTGTTACAGCACTGCCAAATACAATCAATGTATATGATGTACTGAAATACAACACTGTAATCTTAACAAAAGCTTCTGCAGCAGCAATTGAGGAGGTATATGCATAATGGCAAACGTAAAGTATTATGATGTAATCCTGAAGCCAGTTGTAACTGAAAAAAGTATGGCTGCCATGGGCGAGAAAAAATATACTTTCTTAGTTCACACTGATGCAAACAAAACCATGATTAAAGAAGCTGTTGAAAAAATGTTCGAAGGAACAAAAGTTAAATCCGTAAACACCATGAATTTAGATGGAAAAACAAAAAGACGCGGTATGACTTTTGGAAAAACTGCTAAAACAAAAAAAGCAATCGTTACATTAACAGAAGACAGCAAAGATATTGAAATTTTCGAAGGATTATAAAATCCGTTAACACGTAAAAAGCAGTCGAGAAATAATAATCCGATATTCGGCTGCGGCAAAGAAACGCCAGGGCATGTTGATGACTGGCAGTTATGAAAGGAGAGACAGTAATGGGAATTAAATCATACAGCCCATATACACCTTCCAGAAGACACATGACAGGTTCTGATTTCTCAGAAATCACAACATCTACACCAGAAAAATCTCTGGTTGTGTCATTAAATAAAAATGCTGGACGTAATAATCAGGGTAAAATCACAGTTAGACACCGCGGAGGCGGAAGCAGAAGAAAATACAGACTGGTAGACTTCAAGAGAAGAAAAGATGGAATTCCTGCAACAGTTAAGACCATCGAGTACGATCCAAACAGAACAGCTAACATCGCTCTTATCGCATACGCTGACGGTGAGAAAGCATACATCTTAGCTCCTGAAGGATTAAAGGTTGGCATGAAAATCATGAACGGACCTGAAGCAGAAGTTAGACCAGGTAACTGCTTACCTTTATCTGAAATTCCTGTTGGTACTATGGTACACAACATTGAGCTGTATCCAGGCAAAGGCGGACAGTTAGTTCGTTCCGCTGGTAACGGAGCACAGTTAATGGCAAAAGAAGGAAAATATGCAACACTTCGTCTGCCATCTGGTGAAATG
>Juniper_p2__coassemble_1180_pt1 | contig 28786 bp, 25 predicted proteins | sample Juniper_p2__metabat2_low_PE_014 | metagenome-assembled genome bin Juniper_p2 | reverse complement strand
CAAAAGCAAAAAGAGGGATGCAAAAAAACTCAATCAAGTTTTTTCACATCCCCTTGTATGTATAAGTTTTTTACTTACTGAACAATACGTCTAACTGCAATATAGCTTCTGTATAATGCGTTAGCTGTGTATTTGATACCACCCTTTGGATATGGTGCACTGTTAGAAGCATGTACAATACCGCCATCTCCTGTAAGGATTGCTACATGACCAGGATATACGATAAGATCTCCTGCACGAGCCTGAGAATAATCAATTCCTACACCTGAGTAAGCCTGTGCATCACTTACACGTGGTAAGCTGTAACCAAAGTGACCATAAATCTGCTGTGTAAATCCAGAGCAGTCAATACCATTTGTCAGGCTGTTTCCGCCATATACATATGGATTTCCGATGAACTGCATCGCATAAGCTACAACCGCTGCACCTGTTCCACTGTTATAAGATGGAGCACTTGGCTTGGATGGTGCTGCAGGTTTTGATGGTGCAGATGGTTTATTTGTATTGTTGTTTGCGTTATTGTTGTTATTATTATTATTTGTGTTGTTATTATTGTTAGTGTTATTATTGTTAGTGTTATTGTTTGTATTGTTATTTACATTATTGTTATTATTATTTGTATTTCCACCTGTAACAGCATTTCCGCCAGTGCTGTTATTCTGCTGCTGCTGAGCCTGCTGTTGCGCTTGCTGCTGTTTTCTTGCCTCTTCTTCCTGCTGCTGAATCTTCTTCAGCTCTGTATTCTGCTGCTGAATCAGTTCTTTGTACTGCTGAGCCTGTGCTTTTGCATTTGCAATCTGTGCTTCATAGTTAGATGCAGTAGCTTTAAATTCTTCCACTTTAACTTCCAGGCTTGCTTTTACACCTTCCTGCTCATTCTTAGCAGTTTCTAATTCATGTTTTTCATTTTCAAGCTGCTCTTCCAAATCTTTGACTTCCTGAACGATAGCCTTCATCTCTTTCAGTTCGTCTCTGTCGTACTGATACATTTTCTCTGTATTTTCTGCTTTGGAAAGCATAGTAGCTAAACTGTCAGATTCTAATAAAATCTGTGCCCAGGTATCACTACCACCGTTTTCATACATGTACTGAATTCTCTTCTTCATAGATTCATACTGTTCATCACGGTCAGCCTCTGCCTGTACTAAATCTTCTTTTGTTTCCTGGATATCTACTTCTTTATTTGCGATTTCATCAGCTAATAAATCAATCTGAGTCATAGCTTCTACAATCTGCTGCTCTGTAGTGCTGATCTGTCCTAACAAAGCCTGTTTTTTACCTTCCAGGCTGCTTGCCTGAGCCTGTGCTGCTGAAAGCTTATTCTGTGTTGCCGCTTTCTCAGCCTGTAAATCATCTTTTCTTGCTGCTGAAACAGGAAGAACCTGTGCTGCAGTCATTGCAAATATCAGTGACAGACATACTAATTTTTTCTTCATACTTCCCCTTTGCCTTTCATTTATTTATTATACTCAAAAATTAATCTTTGTAACAATTTCGAAACATTTTTAGACTTCCTGTATATAGTACCACAGTTTTTTTTTATTTGCAAGTCTTATATCCATTTTTTTGTAACAATTACTTAAAAATTACTCTCGTTTTTTTATGGTTTTTTCCTGAAAAACTGCTTCGTTTTTCCCTTTGTTTATGGTATGATAGAAGCATAAATAAGCAGTTGATAAATTGTTAAATGAAATTATTACAAATTTCTTTCACAAGAATTTTCAAGGTGTGCAAAAAATATTATAAAGGGGTTTTTACATTATGAAACGGAAATTAAACGAAATCATTTACACCATATCGCGGTACACGGAAATTGTTTTATCTGCAGTTATGCTTCTTGTGATCATTACTTTGATCATACCAATGATATACAACTTTGTATCGATTCCTTTGCTGGACATTACACCGGAACAGTTTACACAATTTCTGGGAAATGCCCTGACTTTGCTCATTGGCGTGGAATTTGTAAAAATGCTTGCAAAACATACTGCTGAGAATCTTCTGGAGGTTCTCATGTTCGCCATTGCCAGACAGATGGTTGTGGAGCATCTGAATATGACAGAAACCCTCATCGGTGTCATTGCAATCGCTATTATCTTTACAGTCAGAAAATACCTGTTGCTGAAAAATTCCAATGACAAGGAAAAGTCTTACGACAAATTATAAAAATTCTTATAAAAACGGTCACTCCATACAAGGGGTGACCGTTTTTTTATCTACTGTTTCTCATTCTCACCTCTGCTGCCTCGGCGTGTCCCATCAAGCCTTCTCCCTGTGCCATGCGGGATACCAAAGGTGCCAGGCTTTCCATAGCTTCTTTTGTCATACTCTGGTGTGTACAGGTTTTCAGGAAAGTACCCACCCACACACCACCTGTATATCTTGCTGCCCTTAGTGTTGGCAAGGTATGGTTTGTGCCGGAAGCATAATCTCCAAACACCTCTGCTGTATTTTCTCCTATGAAAAGAGAGCCGTAATTATATAATTGATCTGCCACTTTCTCAGGTTCTTTTACATTGATTTCCAGGTGTTCCGGTGCATAATCATTGGCAATCTGAACAGCCTCTTCCAAAGTATCTGCCAGAATCACTTCACCGTAGGCCTCCCAGGATTTTCTGGCAATTTCTGCTGTTTCCAGTACAGATAATTCTTTTTCTACTGCCTCTATTACAGCTTTTCCGAACTTCTCATCTGTGGTGATCAGCATCCCCTTTGCATTTGGATCATGCTCAGACTGGGCAAGAAGATCTGCTGCCACGATTTCCGGTGTACCGCTTCCATCTGCAATGACAAGAACCTCGCTTGGCCCTGCCACGAAATCAATCCCCACCTGTCCATAACACTGCCGCTTCGCTTCTGTTACGAACCTGTTTCCCGGTCCAACGATCATGTCTACCGGCTGAATTTCTTCTGTTCCATAAGAAAACGCCGCAATAGACTGTGCCCCGCCTACTGCATAGATTTCATCTGCCCCTGCGATATCCATGGCTGCCAGGGTTTTTGGATTAATCTTGTTTGTCCCTTTCATGACAGGGGAGCAGGCTACTACTCTTGCTACTCCCGCTGTCTTAGCAGGAATCACCAGCATCAGTGCCGTAGAATACAGCGGGTAATTTCCTCCCGGCACATAACAGCAACAAGATTTCACGGGAATAATTCTGTGTCCCAGATAAATTCCAGGTGCTGGGCTGAAGTTTTCCAATGGTTTCACGGTTTCTCTTTGTGCCTTTGCAAAGGCCCGGATATTGTCTGCTGCTGCCTTTAGATCCGCTATCTCCTGAGCAGATAACTGAGCATAGGCTTCTTCTATTTCCGCTCTGCTCACACGGAGGGAATCCCGCATGCAGCCATCGAATTTCTGATTATATTCTTTTAATGCCGCATCCTTGTTTTCTCTAACATAATCAATGATCTCTCCTACTGTTTTCGTGAGGTTTCTTCTATCTTCTTCTGTTCTCTTTTGTGATTCTTTTATAATTTTCATATTCCATGAACTCCTTGTTCTTTTGTTTCTGCTATTGTAGAGTATGGAGTCTGGCTCATGTCAACCTGTTTTTCTTTTAAAATACTGCCAAAACCTGGAGCGCACTCCAGATTTGTGATAAAATAATACTATTAAATTTCCAGGAACAGGAGAACATTATGCGTATTGGAAAAGTATCAGAGCTTTATCATATTTCAGTGGATAATCTTTACTATTATATTAATTATGGTTTGCTGGTTCCACCACGGCCCAAAGGACAATATCTTTTTGACCAGGCTACCTTGAAGGATCTGGAATGGATTCTGGAACTAAAAGAACTTGATTTTTCCCTACGGGAAATCCACATTATTTTATCTTTAAGACGTATTTCCGGCCTGGCTGACGCCCAGGATGTGGAAGAATTAAAAGCCATCTATGCCGGAAAGAGAGATTTTTGCACCCGGGAAATCCAGCGGAAACAGGAAATCATCAGCCGTCTGGATCAGAAAATCCTGGAATTAAACCAACATCCTGCCACAGCAGACTTAAAAACAGGCGTTCCCCTGACCATGCTTTCTCTGCTATGCTGTCCTGTATGCCACAGCCCCCTGTCTCTTTCCGAAGTGGAGATGGATCAGCGGTTTATTTACCATGGAACTCTTGGATGCAGTTGTGGTTACCAGGCAAAGATTGACAAAGGCATTCTCATGACACCGAATAAAAATACCAACCTTCAGGATACTCCTGATGTAACCAGAGAACTGTATAAGGATTTACCCCCGGAACTGATCAGTATGTTCCAGCGTTCTTATAACTGGATGCTCAAATGCATGGAAGAAACAGACCTTCACCACAAGGTTATTGCTGAAACCTATATCAATGCCTGGTTTTTCATGCATAACCACCTGGAGTATCTGCCTGCTGACAGCCAGTATCTGGTCATTGACAAGTATCCGGAAACCTTGCTGATGTATAAGCATCTCATTGAAAAGCAGCGGCCAGATCTGGATATTCTTTATCTGGCAGACAGCAGCACGGTCTTTCCACTAAAATCAGAATGTATTGACATCCATCTGGATTTTTTTGCTGTAAATGAACACAATTTCTATCATGATACTTTTTTATACCGGGAAATCCTGCCTTATATGAAAAAGCAGGCTGATTTTATAGGAACGTATTTTTATTTTGAGCATGCTCCCAGATCCATGCGTCTGCTGCTGGGCACATACCCTGAATGCTATTCCCAGAATTTCAGTCTTTCTTATTTCCATCAGTCATTGAAAGAGGAAAACATCGAAATTCTTGCAGAAGAAGATTGCGGTTTTACTACAGATTCTGGAAACAACCTGGGATTTGGATTTCATGTGAAGGGTGAAAAAATGCACCTTCTTCCATATCACGGAAAAAGGTGCTGATAAGATTTAAGCAAATAATTTTTTCGCTGCTTCTACGAGATAATAGGTATCTTTCACGCCTACTGTTTCATATGGAGAGTGCATAGCCAACTGTGGAAGCCCGATATCAACACTGTTTAAAGCAACTTTGGTATTTGAAATATTTCCAAGGGTAGAGCCTCCCGGGATATCAGAGTTGTTGGTAAAGGTCTGATACGGGACTTCTGCCTGGCTGCACAAATCTTTGAACATAGCCGCAGACACCGCATCTGTACAGTATTTCTGATTTCCGGAATATTTGATTACAATTCCCTGGTTCAGAACCGGGCGGTTTACCGGGTCTGCTTTTTCTGTATAGTTTGGATGAAGTGCATGTCCATTGTCTGCTGAAATCATGAAGCTGTCTGCCAATGCTCTTAAATAATCTTCATAATCCATGCCAAGGCCACGTACCATACGCACCAGCACATCATAGAGGAAGGTAGATGCTGCACCCTGTTTGGTACTGCTTCCTACTTCTTCGTTATCTAATACACAGTGTACGGCTGCGTATTCCTTTTTCTCTCCTCCAAGGAATCCCTTCAAAGATGCAAAGGCACACTGAAGATCATCCAGTCTTCCTATGGATAAAAATTCTTCCTGTGCACCCCAGATACAGCCTTTCTGCCTGTTGTACAGAAACAGATCATGACCCAGAATGTCTTCTGCTTTTACACCTGCTGCCTGTGCAATGATTTCCATAAACGTATCCTTTGCTGCAATCTCTCCATACAGGGGCAGCATATCCTTCTGGGCACTATACTGATATCCCTCATTGGCCTGGCGGCTCATATGAATAGCAAGGTTTGGAATCATCAGAAGGTCTCTGTCCACATCCACAAGTTTTGTGACAAAGGTATCATTTTCTTTTACTACCACACGGCCTGCCACTGAGAGAGGGCGGTCAAACCATGGAGCACAGAGCATTCCGCCGTACCGCTCCACATTTAGTTTCACATATTTATTTTCTACAGCCATCTCCGGATTATCTTTAATCTTAAAAGAGGGAGAATCGCTGTGGCTTGCCATAATACGGAAACCTTTCAGCCCTTCCTGTGGTATGGCAAATGCAATCAGTGCAGAATCATTTCTGGTAACGAAATAATGACCGCCTTTTTCAAGGTTCCATTTATCTCTTTCTTTTAATTCTGAATATCCTTCCTGTTCCAGAATTTCTTTCATAGTTGCTACTGCCTGAAAACAGGTTGGACTCTTTTCAATAAACTGTATCAATTCTTTTGCTGTCTGCTGAAACATATTTTAGCCTCTTTTCTACTATTTATTTTCCTGTCTTTTTAATAATTCCATTGCAATTTTTTCTGCGGTGATAGGCATTTCACGGATACGGACGCCCACGGCATTATAAACTGCGTTTGCAATGGCAGGACATGGTGTGTTGATAACAATTTCCCCAATGGATTTTGCACCAAACGGGTGGGATTTTTCATAGCTTGGAGCAAAGTCCACACGGATTTTTCCCACATCCTGTCTGGATGGAATCTTGTACTGCATCAGGGAATTGTTTCTGAGCTGTCCTTTTTCATTATACTGGATATCTTCATAAAGTGCCATACCGATTCCCTGGGCCAGTCCGCCTTCTATCTGAACTCTTGCCAGATTTGGATTGATCGGTGTTCCACAGTCTGTTACAGCTACATAATCCAGAAGTTCGATTGCTCCTGTCTCGGTATCAATCTCTACTTCTGCCATACCAGCCATAAATGGAGGCGGTGAGATTTTAGAAGAACGGGATGCAGATGCCTGAAGGCTGGTATTGTTTCCGCAAGTTCCTTTTACTGCGATCTCTTCCAGAGAAACACTTCTTTCCCCGTCAAGTTCATATACTCTTTTGCCGTCAAAATCCACATCTTCCAGATTTTTCTCTAACATAGATGCACCTAATTCTTTAATCTTCCCACAAAGCTGCTGGCAAGCGTCTGCAACTGCAATTCCTGTAATATAAGTTGTAGCTGATGCATAAGAACCGGAATCATAAGGTGAAACATCTGTATCTACACCAAATACTACGATATTATCAAAATCTGTTTCCAGGATGTCTGCTGCCATCTGGGAAAGAATGGTATCACACCCTGTTCCCATATCAGTTGCACCCAGGCTTAATGTATAGGAGCCATCTTCTCCCAGCTTAATGGAAGCACCTCCTACGTCAACCCCTGCAATGGAAGAACCTTGCATGGCAAGTGCTGCTCCCACTCCACGGATTTTTCCATTTCCCATATCTTTTCTTGGATATTTTTCATCCCAGCCAATCATTGCTTTTGCTTTTTCCACACACTGATCCAGGGTACAACTGGTCACAACCGGGCTTCCGTCATATCCCAGGAAGGGGTCTCCTTCTCTTGATAAATTCAGTTCTCTGAATTTCACCGGATCCATGCCCATCTTGTAAGCCAGTTCATCTACTGCGGATTCCACAGCAAAGATTCCCTGTGTTGCTCCGTATCCTCTGTATGCACCTGCTGACATACGGTTTGTATAGACCACCTCATAGGTGAAACGGTATGCTTCTTTTTTTCCGTATAATCCCAATGGCTTATGTCCGGAAAGACCTACTGTTGTAGGACCATGCTCACCATAAGCACCTGTATTCGATAAGGTATGGATATCCATTGCCTTCAAAATTCCATTTTCGTCTGCTCCCAGGCGTACGGTCACTTCCATCTCATGGCGTGGGGAAGAGCAGATTTGTGATTCATAACGGCTGAACACTAGTTTTGCAGGACGTTTTGTCTTCAGGGTCACAAGTGCCGGATAAACTTCTGTTACGGCAGTCTGCTTCGCACCGAAACCGCCTCCGATACGTGGTTTCACAACACGGACATTAGAAGCACCGATTCCAAGGGCACGGCCCAGGATTCTTCTGACATGAAATGGCACCTGGGTAGAAGTAACCACATTCATGCGGCCAAAATAATCTAAGTATGTGTAGCTTCGGAAGGTTTCCATCATGGCCTGCTGGTTGGCTTTTGTATGATAGGTTTTTTCAACTGTGTATTTGCAATGTTTCAAAACCTCATCCACATCTCCTGCACTCTCTTCCTTCATAGCACAGAGGTTTCTCTTGTTGTCAGCACCAACTGGAACCTTGGATTCCCAGTCTTCTTCGGGATGGATCACAACAGGATTATCTTTTGCCTCATGGAAGTCAAGCACAGCATCCAGAACCTGATATTTTACTTTGATTAATTTTAATGCTTTGTCTACTGCCTTCTCTGTCTCTCCTGCAACAATGGCAACGTTATCTCCCACAAAACGGACTCTCTGGTCAAGAATCAGCCTGTCATAGGGGCTAAGCTCCGGATAGGTCTGTCCTGCAAGGGTAAAACGCTGCTGTGGGACGTCTTTATAAGTGAGTACACAAGCAATCCCAGGAACTTTCAGGGCAGCTTCTGTATGAATTTCTTCAACCAGGGCGTGAGCATGAGGACTTCTTAAAAGCTTAACGATCAGGCAGTCCTTGGGTGCAATATCATCTGTATATACCGGCTGTCCTGTCACCAGTGCCATAGAATCTTTTTTCTGCACAGAGGTATTTACATATTTCATGCTTACATTCCCTCCTTTTCCTGCTGTTTTTTATATTCCAGATATTTCAGTACACTTCTGGTCTGTCCCATAAAGCCACTGCATCTGCATAAATTCCCTGCCATATATTCATTGATTTCTTCTTCTGTTGGGTCATCCAGTTCTTTCAGCATCGCAAAAATATTCATCATAAATCCAGGATTGCAGAACCCGCACTGCTCTGCACCTTCTTTTGCAAGAAAGCTTCCGATTTCTTCTGCTTCCTCCTGCATCCCTTCCAGTGTAACCACATGTTTTCCGTCTGCCCTTGCCGCAAGAAAACTACAGGATAAAACAGGTTTTTCTTCTAATAAAACTGTGCAAAGCCCGCAGTTTGCTGTTTCGCATCCACGCTTCACACTGTAACATCCCTTTTCTCTTAATAAATCAAGAAGCAGGGTATCCGGCTCAATTTCTGCCTGGATTTTATTTCCGTTTAACCAGAATTTTATTTCCATCTATATCTTCCTCCTGACTTCTTATTTCTCTGTCTCCAATGAAACTGCTTTTAGAAGAGCTCTCTTCACTAATACCTTTACCAGAAGGCTTCTGTATTCTTTGGAAGCTCTCATATTGCTACCTGTAGAAACCTGGCTCTGCACATACAGAGCAAACTTTTCTGCTGCTGCTTCCTGTTCTTTGGATGACAGTGCCTGGAAGTTCTCTAAAATCCCTTCCTGATCCCGGATGACTCTGGCTCTTGACGGGCATGCACCCAGAACTGCCCTGCACGCATTCTCCGGTGAAATAGAGACAGCACATGCAAGTACAGGAAAATCTGTTTTGCTGTTTCTCTGGCTGAAATAAGCGGTTTTTAAGGGCTGTTTCTTCACGATCACACGCACTAAAATATCACGGTCACGCCTGCTTGCTGCAAATTCTTCCATAGAAACAATTCCGCCTTTATATAATTCCACATAAGAATCCAGCGCAAGAAACATGGTCAGCACATCGGAAAATCCAAATCTTCCAAAAATGCTGCCGCCTACAGTAGCACTATTCCGAAACTGCACTCCAACAATATGACGCAGGCTTTCTTTCATGGCACCATGTGTATAAGCATCCAACCCCTTGTCTGTCTCCAAGGTTCTGAGAGATGTCATAGCACCGATACGGAATTCTTCTTCTGTCTCTTCTATGGTATCAAGACCCAATCCTGATAAATCAATGGCTGTACTTACCATTCTGTTTCCCATTTTTAGCCAGACCATACCACCCAACACACAGGCACTTCTCTTCTGGTTTAATTCGTAGGCTTCTTCCAGATTTTTTACCTTTCTGTATTCTTTGATTTTTAGCATCACTTTTCCTCTTAACTTTCTGAATAACTGCGAAAAAAGCACTGCTGATGCAGTGCTCCTATGTTGTTTTCCTTTATTCAGTATATCATACACATTTTAACAGAAGCAAGCATTTTCTCTTTCCTTTTCTCCGAATCTGTATTAGAATGTTACTGTTTAAAGGTATTTTTTTATACCACTATACATATGAAGGAGATAAGACAAAAATCATGAAACAATCAACGGATTTGGGAAAGGACACAGTTCCTCTTCTTGTTCTGAAACTGGCAGTTCCTTCCATGATTGCCCAATTTGTCACTGTGTTATACAGTATCATTGACCGTATGTTTATCGGAAACATTAAGGAAATCGGAGATATTGCCCTTGCGGGTGTAGGGGTCTGCGGCCCTATTGTGACTCTGCTGACTTCCTTTGGAACCTTGATTGGACTGGGTGGCTCCATCCTCATGGCCATGCGTATGGGTGCAGGATTAAAAAAAGAGGCGGAATCCATTCTGGCACACAGCTTTGCCATGCTGATTATTTTTTCCGGGATATTGACCTTGCTCTTTATGCTGACAAAAAACCATCTGCTGAACTGGTTTGGTGCAAGCCCCATGACTTTTCCCTATGCAAACACTTACATGACCATCTATACCGCCGGAACTTTTTTCGCACTCATGGCCATTGGCCTGAATTATTTCATCACCTGCCAGGGATTTCCGGCAGTGGGAATGTTCACAGTTCTGATTGGTGCCCTGACTAATATTGTACTGGATCCTGTTTTTATTTTCCTGCTGGACATGGGTGTAGCAGGGGCTGCCTGGGCTACCGTAATTGCCCAGTTTGCATCCTGTGCTTTTGCTTTTTGCTTCCTGATTGGAAAGAAAGTTCCCATTAAGATTATCCGCCTGAAAAAAGAAATGTTTTCCAAAAACATCACTGCAAGAATTATGGGACTCGGGCTCTCTCCCTTCCTGATTCTTGCAACAGACAGCGTTATCATCATTGTAATGAACACGGTGCTTCAAAAATACGGTGGTCCAAAAGAAGGAGATTTGCTCATCACCTGTGCCACCATTGTCCAAAGTTACATGATGCTGATTACAGGTCCTATGCTTGGTATCTCCAGCGGAACCCAGGCAATCCTCAGTTATAATTACGGTGCAAAAGAAATTAAAAGGGTCCGGAAAGCAGAAAAGTATATTCTCATCCTCTGCCTTTGTTTTACATCATTCATGTTCATTCTGTCCAGGATTGTGCCGGAATATTTTATCCGAATCTTTACAAGAGAACCTGAACTTACTGACCTGTGTGTCTGGGGAATTCACATCTTTACTTTGATGATTATTCCCCTGAGTTTCCAGTATGTCTTTGTAGACGGCTTCACGGCTCTTGGAAGAAGCAAAACTGCATTGTTCCTCTCTATGTTCCGGAAAGGAGATTATATGCTGTTTACCATTCTGCTGCCAGCCTTTTTCGGGGCAAGGAGTGCTTTCTACGCACAGCCTCTGGCAGATGGGATTGCTGCCACAATGTCCATTATTGCATTTTTACTTGTCTTTAACAAACATTTACGGAAACAGGAGGTATCTCTATGAAAAAAACATTTTCTATACTAATGAAAACCGTTTTTCTCACTGCCCTTCTGGCTTTGTCTGGCTGCGGGGAAGATGAACGTGCAAAGGAAGAAGCGGAACTGGATGCTGTATCTGCATCCTTAAACGGTACTCTTGTCCGTTATACAGGCTCTTTGCTTTCTATTGAAACAGAAGAAGGAAAAACACTGACCTTTGATAATTGTTCCCGTGCAGAATTAGATTTAAAGAATGGAATCGTTCCTGGAAATGAAGTGCTTCTTGTGTATGTAGGGGCACTGAAAGACAGTGATACCAGCAAAGTCCGCATCCGTAAAATCGTTGTAGAAGACGATAATACTGGTTTGATTTCTACGGATGAGGAAGGTACTGTCACAGGCTCTGTCGCATCTGGTGCTGTTTATTCTGATGCAGGCTATGACGAACCTGAAAGTGGAGTTTCCGTAGAAAAAACGCATGGTACTGGTTACATTACCGGAGGCGTCAATGTCCGTTCCGATGCCAAAAAAGGTTCTGAGATTCTGGGACATCTTGGTTCAGGAGATACGGTTACAGTTACAGGAATCTGCGAAAATGGATGGTACCGGATTGTATTTGAAGAAGGAACCGCTTATATCTGGAAAGATTATATTTCTTATAAGCAATAATTACCCAAACAGAAAGGAGAATGTATTATGTTGAGAAACACCTTCAAAAACCCTCTGTTGTCAGGATTCTATCCTGACCCGTCAATCTGCAGAGTAGGGGAAGATTATTATATGGTCACTTCCTCTTTTGTTTATTACCCTGGCCTTCCTATCTTTCACAGCCGTGACTTAACTCACTGGGAACAGATTGGACATGGAATCCACCGGCCAGATTAGCTTGATTATAAAAACTGTGAAACATCCCTCGGGCTGTGGGCTCCTACCATCAGGTATCATAATGGAACCTTTTATATTATCAACACATTTGTATCCGAAGGAAGAGAAGCAAGGAGAGATAACTATATCATTACAGCAAAAGAACCTTCCGGTCCATGGAGCGATCCCATCTTCATCGAAGGTGCTGACGGCATTGATTCCAGCCTCTTTTTTGATGATGACGGCTCCATATGGTATGCCGGAAACTACATCAGTGATGAACAGCTCTATGAAGGGCATCACGGCATCTACCTCAATCAGTTAAACCCTGACACCTTTCAATTTGAAGGACCTCGATACATTATCTGGGACGGCAAAAAGACCTACAGCCACTGGATAGAAGCCCCTCATATCTACAAAAAAGACGGATGGTATTATCTGATGGTTGCAGAAGGCGGTACTTTTATCAATCACAGCGTACAGATTGCCAGATGCCGCACAATCCATGGTGATTACGAAATATGCCCAAGAAACCCTCTGCTTTCACACCGGCATCTGCCTGTCCTAAATCCAATTTCTGTAACAGGACATGCCGATATTACGGATACACAAAATGGAGAGTGGTGGATGGTTCTTCTGGCTGTCCGGCCTTATTGTGGAGGGCATTATAATCTTGGCAGAGAAACCTTTATGGTTCCTATGGTTTGGGCAGAAGATGGATGGCCAATGATAGATAATGAAAATGGTATGGTCAATGAGGAAGAACGTCTTCCAAATCTTCCAAAAACTATTTATCCTCCTATACCTGAAAATGATAATTTTGAATCTTCTTCCCTGCAGATGCAATGGAACACCATTCATCCGCCTTTAGACATGTTCTACAGCCTCACAGAACGTCCAGGATATCTCCGTTTGCAGTTACGTCCGGAAGTCATGGAAGAAATCTGTACACCTTCCTTTGTGGGAAGAAGACAATGCCACAAAGATTTTTTTGCCAGAACTTCCATGGAATTTCTGCCTTCCACCCCTTATGAAGAGGCAGGCATCGCATTAGTACAGGATGACCGTTTTCATTATTTAATGACTGTACGTGAAAAAGAAGCAATGTTGTTTCTCCAGTTGTGGAAAACAGAACATGGTAACAGAATCCTGCTTCAGGAAAAAGCTCTGAAGAATCGCAAAAATAAAATATATTTAAGTGTACAGGGTCATACGGAATCCTACAACTTTTACTATGGTTACGAAGAGCAGGAATGCATACTCTTTGCAGAAAATGTGGATGGCACTTTACTAAGCTCCGTAATAAACGAAGGTTTCACCGGAACGTATATTGGAATGTACGCAAGCTCCAATCATACCGATTCCTCTAACCATGCTGATTTCGACTGGTTCAACTACCAGGGTATATAAGTAAAAAGTATCCTGCAAACAGCTTTTATCCACTGTTTGCAGGATACTTTTATAATTCAATCTGGACTTCTACCGGTTTTTTTCCGCTCAAAGATTTGCTTCTTTCGTCCGGCTGTGAAACACCGGCAAACAATTTAAATTTCCTGCTATCCACATAACGATTTCCGGATTCATCCACTATTTTCATAGCTTTTGACGGTATTGTAAAATGAATTGTTTTACTTTCATTCTGTTTCATCTGTACTCTCTGAAATCCGCAAAGACTGTGGTTCTTCACTGCCCATGCAGACTCCATATCTTTTATATAAATCTGCACAACATCCTCTGTGTCTCTTCCTTTATTTTCAACTTTCACTTCCAATTCAATATCTGAATCCTCTGTCACTTTGCTGATTACTTTTACCTCTGTAACCTGAACATCTCCATAGGTCAGTCCATATCCAAACGGATATAAAGGCTCTTTTTCAATATACCGGTATGTACGGTTTCTCATAGAATAGTCTGTAAACTCCGGCATATCTTCCAAATCTTTGTAGAATGTTACAGGAAGCTTTCCTGATGGAGAAACTTTTCCAAACAGCAAGTCTGCCACTGCTTTTCCTCCTCTTGCCCCTGGATACCAGGCCTGAAGGATTCCGTTACAATGCTGCTCTGCATAATTCAGGTCAATGGCACTTCCAGCCATCAATACCACAATCGTAGGTTTACCAACTGCCGTTACCTTTTCGATTAATTCTTCCTGTGCTTTTGGAAGGTGAAGGTCTTTCTTATCACCGGATGCGTCGCTGTTTCCGGTATCACCTTCTTCCCCCTCCAGGGTTTCGTCCAGCCCTACACAGACAATTACCACGTCGCTGTGTTCAGCTGTGATTACTGCTTCTGAAATCCTGTCCTGATTCCATGCAAGGTTCTCTACTTTATCCCTGGAAAGATGACATCCTTCTGAATACAGCACGCGTACATCTTCCCCTGCTTCATCCTGAATTCCTTCCAAAAGTGTAATATATCTGGAAGAAGTTCCATGATAGTTTCCAATCAATGCAGCACGGCTGTTTGCATTTGGTCCTACAACTCCAATGGTTTTTAATTTTTCTTTGTTTAAGGGCAAAACACCATCATTTTTCAGCAAGACACAGCTTTTGTGAGCCATCTCGACAGCCGCTTCTATATGTTCTTTGCACTCTACTGCTTCATAAGGAATCTCATCATATTCTGACCCATCAAACAATCCAAGCAGATATCTGGTTGTAAACAGCCTCTCTGCAGCCACCGTGATTTCTTCCTCTGAAATTAGTCCTTCTTCCACTGCTGCCATGAGATGCAGGTATGTATTTCCACAGTTTACGTCACAGCCTTTCTTTAATGCCAGTGCTGCAGATTCTCTGGCATTTTTGGTCACCTTATGGTTTTCATGGAAATCCTTAATCGCCCAGCAATCGGAAACGTAGTGCCCGTCAAAATTCCATTTTCCTCGCAACACCTCTTCCATAAGGTAATGATGCCCGCAGCACGGCTCTCCGTTTGTTCTGTTATAAGCTCCCATAACAGCTTCTACGTCTGCCTCTGTCACCAATGCCTCAAATGCCGGGAGATATGTCTCCCACATATCTTTCAAAGTTGCCCTTGCATCAAACTCATGACGGATTGCCTCTGGTCCACTATGTACAGCAAAATGCTTGGCACATGCTGCTGCCTTCATCACAGGCCCATCACCCTGAAGTCCTTCTACAAAACGTACACCCAGGCGAGAGCTCAGATATGGATCTTCTCCATATGTTTCATGGCCTCTTCCCCAGCGGGGATCACGGAAAATATTCACATTAGGTGACCAGAATGTCAGTCCTTTGTAAATATCCCTGTCATTGTGTTTTGAATATTCATTATATTTTGCTCTGCCTTCCGTAGCAATAATATCTCCGACTTTCTGCATGGCGTCCTCATCAAAAGCTGCTGCCATACCAATTGCCTGGGGAAACATTGTTGCAACTCCTGCTCTTGCAACCCCATGCAGAGCTTCATTCCAATAATTGTAGGTAGGGATTCCAAGACGCTCCACCGGTGATGCATCATATTTTAACTGGGATGCTTTTTCCATCAATGTCATTTTTGATACAAGTTCCTTGGCTTTTTCCCTTGCCTTAGCCCTTTCATTTCTATAATTTTTCATTGTAGCCCTCCAAATTAATGTTTGTATATATATTTTACCATATCCGCTTTATTATTCTGCCTAATAATTGCTCTATTAGCAACAATTCTTGCCTTTTTTAACAAAAAAGCTGTAGCCTATGCTAAAAATGATTCGCATAATCTACAGCCTTCCCATTTATTATAATATATCGATTCCTGCTTTCTGACAGGCTTCCAAGGTTTCTTCATCCCAGATAGATGCCTGCACTTCTCCCACGTGGGCTTTCCCTAGCAGAAGCATACAAGTTCTTGACTGTCCGATACCACCGCCTATTGTGAGAGGAAGTTTTCCTTCCAAAAGCATCTTATGAAAAGGAAGTTCTCTTCTATCATTGCATCCTGCTTTTGTAAGCTGTTCATCAAGAGATTTTTCATCCACACGAATTCCCATAGATGAAATCTCAAGTGCACATTGAAGCGGTTCATGCCAGAACAAAATATCGCAGTTCAGTTTCCAGTCATCATAGTCAGGAGCACGTCCATCATGCCTCTGTCCTGATGCAAGTATATCTCCAATCTGCATGATACATACTGTTTTATGTTCTTTGGTATAAAGATTCTCTCTTTCCTTCGGAGTTTTATCCGGATATAAATCCTCTAACTCCTGGGATGTGATGAAAGTGACATCACGGCACAGTTCTGTATCCAGACTCTCATACTCATATTTCAACTCATCCAAGGCATTGCAGATGGCACCTACAATACGGTTCACAACAGACTGAAGATATTTCAGATTTCTCTCCTCTTTTGTGATTACCTTTTCCCAATCCCATTGATCCACATACACAGAATGAAGATTGTCCAGTTCTTCGTCTCGGCGGATTGCGTTCATATCTGTCAAAAGTCCTTTTCCCACATAGAAATCATACCTATACAAAGCCATACGCTTCCACTTAGCCAGAGAATGCACTACCTGCCCGTTGGTACCTGCATCCGGAATATCAAAAGTAACAGCCCGCTCCACACCGTTCAAATCGTCATTTAAACCAGAAGACGGATCTACGAATAAGGGTGCCGTCACTCTCTTTAATTTCAGAGCCATGCAGAGCTTCTTTTCCATAAGGTGTTTAATGGTTCCTATAGCTTCCTGTGTCTCGTAACGATTCAAACAGGAATAATACTGCTCCGGTATTATTACTCTTCCCATATGTTCCTCTCCTTTAAAACTTTACATTCTTAAAATTCTGATTTCTATTGTATTACAAAACCCGCTGTATGTAAATAAGAACTTATTCTCAAATTTTAGTAACGTGCTCTACAATTTCAGCTTTCTTTTGTATTCCTGCTTCCGGACCTAAATAAGACGTTTTTGTAATAGTCGGGAAAACCTGATGTCCGCAGCAGCGTTTCAGCCCATCTTCCCAGTATCTCAAAAGCCCATCCTTATTTGTCAGATAACTCCATTCTTCCCCATATGGACTTTCTTCTCCTTTTACAAAATCCCCGGTACTTAACCGATGGTTCTTTCGAAATCCCATTTTCTACACATATATAAATATCCTCTTTATCCAGGCTCTTTTTATCTGAGGTCAGAATCTTTTTTTCATAAGATGGATATCCGGCATCTCCCCAGAAGCAGCATGCACTTACTCCCAAGAGCTCTGAAAGATGGAATCCATAAACTTCCCACTTTCCTTTTATACCGCACAGTTCCGGCAATCTTTCTTCCAGCTTCCCTGCAATTTCTCCGCTTCCTGCCGTTACTGCTAATACTGCCTGCTCAAGAACATCTGCCTCTTTTCTTACAGCAGTATGCATCCCCAGCGTCTTTTCTACATCTTTTGCTACCTTCACAGCAATACGCCTGACTCCTTTCCCTTCTTCCTCAGGTACCAGAAAACTTAGTTCCTGATTTCTGGCAAGTTCCATCATAGCCATATAGTTTCTCCTTTCTGGCAAAAAGAGCCACAGCAATGCTGTAGCCCTTTTTATTCTTAGCTTTTTTTAATATCCAAGTGTATCTTTTGTTTTTTCAAAGATTTCATTTGTCAGCTCTGTATATTCCTGGCTTCCTTTGCCTTCACAGTCTTTCACGTAAGCATCCCAGTCTGCATCTAAATCTCTCTTGCCTGAAATAAATTCCAGCGCTGCAGTATTTACATAATCCATCAGAGATACTTTAATCAGGTTCAGTTCCTCTTTTTCCATTTCGTCTGCCAGTACCGGCGGCATTAAGGTTGCTTTTTCTTTATTTGCATCGATTCTCTCATTCCATTCTTTTTTTACATGATTTAACAAAGAATCCTTTTTGTTCCTGACTTTCATTGGTTTTGGTTCTTTTGTTTTTGTCATGTCTTTACCACTTTCTCTTTCATATTTTCCTTTTCCATAGTTAATAGATTGCACGGTTTTTATTGTCCGGAATCATACTCTTTCTATAGAAATAGGAATTAATCTGGTCTCTCCATTCCTTTGAATGGTCCTTTTGATGTCCCAGACGCTTCTGCACTCTCAGGAATACTTTTTCAGGAACTTTACCTTTCAAAGAATCCCAGATGGCTGCCATCTCTTCCACATCCTCCGCTCCTTCAAAATGTGTATCATAGATATGCTGAATCAACGTCTTTCCAGATTTTAATTCATAGGTGTACGGTATGTAATGGAAAAACAATAATAATTCTTCCGGGCATGTTTCGATAGCATCATACATAGAAGTATTTGGTTCCAGATATTGCTGTGCATATCCTGTTCCATTATGGCTTCTGTCTACGCCTAATCCCAGATGATCCGCCCTGTGATAAGTACCCCAGCGGTCATATTCATAGCCATCTACATTTGGTCCGTAATGATAGTTTGGGTTTACCATCCAGCCGATACCTAATGGAGAAGTATATTTCTCATATGCAGGCCAGGACATCATGAGGATTTTCTCTATCTTTTCCAGTACCTCTTCATCCTGTCCAAAAGTGCAGCGTATCCATTCCTGTGCAATCTCTTCTGCACTAAGAGAAGCATCAAAACTCAGTCTTCCAAATCCATAGAAGTTGGCGGCTGCTAAATCATGTCCTGTCCAGTTTTCATCATTTCCCGTATTGGCCACTGCTGCCATACCACAGTTATGATTTCTCATGGTTCTTCCCGTCACAATGTCTTCCACTGTATCCAGGTTCTCACTGCAATGTGTGTGGAAACCTAAAATTTCTTTGAACATGGGAATCAGATAGCACACATGTCTCTGCTGCCCTGTATATTCTTGTGCAATCTGAACTTCCAGCATTTCATTGGTATGTTCCATCCCGCCAAACAAAGGGGAAACCGGCTCCCTTACTTGGAAATCCATAGGCCCGTTCTTGACCTGCAAAATAACGTTATCCAAAAACTGTCCGTCTAAAGGTTTGAAATTATCATATCCGGATCTTGCCCTGTCTGTCTTTCTGTCTCTCCAGTCCTGCTGGCAGTTATATACAAAACAACGCCAGATAATTAACCCATCATAAGGTTTTACAGCCTCTGCCAGCATATTGGCTCCATCCGCATGGGTTCTTCCATATGTGAAAGGACCTGGTCTTCCTTCTGAATCCGCCTTTACCAGAAACCCTCCCAGATTTGGAAGTCTGGTGCAGAGTTCTTTCATTTTTTCCTTCCACCAGATTTTTACTTCTTCCTTGCAGGGGTCTGCACTTTCCAAGCCCCCAAACTCCATAGGTGCTGCAAAATTCAGGCTCAGAAACAGGCGTATTCCGTAGGAAGAAAATATATCACTCATTTCTTTTAATTCTTTCTGAAACACCTCGTCAATCAGCCATGTCGCCCGGTCTTTTACGTTTACATTGTTGATAACCACTCCGTTGATTCCAACTGAAGCTGCCAGTCTTGCATATGCCCTGGTTCTGTCATTTACCACAACCTGATTGTTTTCAAAGAAAAAGGATTCTCCCGAATATCCTCTTTCGATAGAACCATCCATATTATCCCAATGATTCAGCATTCTAAGCGGTGAATCCGGCGTTTTTCTTATGCAGCTGTTCTTCATTGTTCTGCCGCATTGGAGTTCTCTGGCTAAATGAAATACACCATACAAGATTCCGGCCTCACCTGCTGAGGTAATGAGAAGCTGTTCACCTTTTTGACAAATCTCATAACCTTCTTTTCCCACTTCCTGGTTCTCATCCAGCAACAGTAAAACTCCGGCTTCTTCCTGGCAATGAGTTTCCGTCATAGGATATCCCAAGATTTCCTGTGCTGCCGCCTGTAATTCCTGCACTGCATTTCTTGCGATAGCTCCCTGGAAATTGCTGTAAACTGAATTTGTACTCCAGCGCATCGCCAGTTGTGGATTTCGTCTGTATGACAGCCATGCTTTTTCAAATTCCATAAGTTCTTTCCTCTTTTCTTGTGCATTTTTTGCTTTTTCTTAGAAATCACTTTGTGCCCTTGTGCATATTTGTTCTTTGTAGTATCTATTATAGGTGTTTTTTTTCTGACGTGTCTGTCTATTATTGCCGGGAATTATGCAAATATTGCGTAATGTTTTTGTACCTATAGTTTTCTTTGTGTATTCAAAAAGGAACCCATCATCGGTCTTGGGCTCCTTCTGGACCGGAACCAGGTTCCGGTCGGTATGAAGATGTATCCGGGAAATGAGTCAGAAAAACCCATTCTGCGTGATGTGATCGATGGACTTAAAAACAGGAAATAAAGCAAAAACAAGGATGAATCAGGCTGCCATCGATAAGGACCTCGCACTTGCCGGATACAATCTTCTGGTCACATCCGAAACCCAGATGACAGATCAGGATATTTACTGTACTTACCATAATCTGTGGAGGATTGAAGAATCCTTTAAGATTATGAAATCAGACCTGGATGCACGGCCGGTATTTCTCCAAAAAGAAAATACGATTAAAGGCCACTTTTTGATCTGCTATTTAACAGTTCTCTTAGAGAGGATTTTTCAATTTAAGATACTGGATGAAAAATATTCAACTTCAGATATATTTAGGTTCATTAAAGATTTCAGGGTAACAAAAGGCGAACATAAATATATAAACACCATTTTTGATTATAAACTATAATAACAAACACAGAAGGACTGCCGCTGGCAGTCCTTCCAAACCTTAAAGTTTGTACTATTTTTTAATCTCTGATACCAAAGTCAGGTTCTACTCTACTTTCCATCTTTTCACCTCTTAAATCTTGCCCCGTTCCATGCAAATGTTGCGTTATCTAAAATATATCAAAAAAAGAAACCAGGTTCTCTGTTTCCAGACTGGTTTCTGATTTTTGCCAGGTGTTTTATCCCTCCCATGTATTTTTAGGAAAAACATAAATCTTACTTCTGTATTCACTTGGCGAACATCCTTTAATGGATTTAAATGTACGGTTAAATGCACTGATGGATGAGAATCCTGAATTCATTGCTATATCTGTAATGCTGAGCATTGTCGCATACAATAGCTCTTCTGCTTTTGTGATTCTCCGTTCATTCAGATATTCATAAAAAGTTTTATCCATACACTGCTTAAAAATTCTTGTAAAATGAAATTTAGAAAAACCGCTGATTGCTGCTACTTGTTCCAAAGTTATATTTTCCTGATAATGATGGTTAATATAACTACAGGCATTTAAGACTGTCTCCATATACTCTTTCTGTTTCGAAGCCCCATTGTTATCTCTTTCCGTATTTTTGCTATAAACCCCCTCTGCGGCTTTCCTCCCCAAAGCTGCAAATATACTGATTAGTTCTGCATATATTACAGCTTCACAAAATGGCTGTTTTTCTCCATATTCTTTTACAATACCATCCATTTTTTTCTTTACATACACATATAACGTTTGGTCTTCATCGTCTTTCTTTAAGAACGTAATTGGCGGCAACATACTAAGCAATGTCTCCATTTCTTTCAATGAATGGAGCAGCGAGACATCAAATTGCAGAATAATCCTTTCTCCAGAAAGTGGGGCTGCCAAAGAATGCATAACACTGGTATTGATAATGATAATATCGCCTTCCTTTAAATCATACCGGACATCTTCTGACACAACCTGATAGGTTCCCTGAATAGGCATGATCATCTCTATTCCCGCATGCCAATGTTCCGGATAATCCTCATATTCTCTATTATGATATAAACGAAGCCCCATAGAATTTCCATATTTAATGGTTTCATGAATTCCATCTAAAATTTCAATCATAATAATCCCTTATTTCTTTGTTGCTTTTTCGATTTCTTCAGCAATTTTTCTTTTAATTCCATTCATCTGCTGGTATGTCTCACCCAGGCTTTCCTGTGTCTTATTAATGATATTCACATACTCTGTGATTTTAAACTGTGCCTCAGAAACCACTTCCCGGACTGCCTCATAATCTTCCTTACATCCTGCACGTTTCTCTGCATCCTTCCAGTTCTCACGCAGCACCTTATTCTCTGCCCTAAGACGGAGAATCTCTTTTGCCAGCTTTTCTTTAATATTCTGTTTTTCTTCTGCTTCTCTGTCTCTGTCTGCTTCAGCCTCTTTACACTGTACCTTAATCTGCTCGAAATCACCGGCTGTTTTTTCAAGATTATCTTTCAAGCTGCTGTTCTCTTCTTCCAGATTCTTGATTTTCTCGTGCTGTTCCCCTGCAAGGGCAGAAGAATTCGTTTCTTCCTGCTGAAGAAGAGATTCTAATTCCTGAACCTTTAATCTCAGCTTTACCAGTTCATCTTCATATTCTTTCTTCATGCGGAACATCTCGTCATTTAAGTTTTCCACATATTCCATAACTTCGTCTTTTCGGTATCCGCCCACAGCAGTGCGGAAAGTAAGTTCATTCTCCATGTTTATTCTCCCCTTTGTATTAAACTAAAATGTCTCCCCTTGTCCTCCATATGAATTTCCCATGTTCTGCTTCTGCATCCAGTTGTCTCTAAGCACCACATACAATTCTGCATTGGCTGCATGTACATAAGGAAGGGTCCAGAAAATCCCCGCAAGGCCACAGGTAAATGCAGATGCAATCCACCAGCCTATGAAAGAGACATCCAAAATAAAAGCTTCCATTTTTTGTCCCATCATCATATCCCGGGATATGGCAAAGGCATCCTGTGCAGGAAGATCCGGCTGCTCTGCCAGGATATAAGGTATCATCCTGTACTCATAACTTTTGATAATGCCGGGTACAAACAGCAGCAAGGTCCACAGAGAAATCTTCAAATCCTTCAAAAACATAATCCATACTACATTTCCATAGTTTCCATTTTGGAATCCAAACAAAACCTTGGATACCGGTGCTTGGTAATCTCTGTTTTCCACAAAGAAACGGCAGCTTCCAACAAGAAATACATTTCCAAGAAAGATGGCAAGCAATAAGGAAATCCCACTGACGCTCACCTCGACACTGCCTGGCAAATCAAACCCATACTCACCTAACTGCCGGACGATTGCAGCATCCAGACCCAGGATCAGGCTTATAAGAAAAGCTGCCAGCACGCAATTTCCATAATTTTGTTTCATAGCACCTTTGGCATAATTTTTTAGCCCAGCTCTGTCCCAAAACATATCATCCCTCCCTTATTTTTATTCTATTTCTATCTTATCACGCATGAATAAATTCTTCCATAAAAAATGCACAAAAATCTGACAAAATTTTTTCCAAAAAAAGTATTGACATTTATTCTTTTATGTCATATAATAAATTTCGTTGTGAGGCACAACAGTAAATAACATGTGCGTTTAGCTCAGCTGGATAGAGCGTTTGGCTACGGACCAAAAGGTCGGGGGTTCGAATCCTCTAACGCACGTATTTGAAGCGGAAATTCTTTTTGGGATTTCCGCTTTTTTGTTTCTGTTTAAAGATTTATCGTGATGAAAGGACTTGTATATCTTATGTCAACTTCAATCCAATTAAAACAAATGCTTGCTTCCATAAATCGAAAGAGTTATCCTGCCTACAAAAGTTTAAAAGGCAGTTATGATTTTGGCACTCATGTGCTGATCATTGATCACGTACAGGGCGACCCTTTTGCCTCTCCGTCTCATCTAAGCGTACGGGTAAGCGGCAGACAGGCTGGTTTTCCTGACTTCTGCTTTGCCTCCTCAGATACCAGGATTACCCTCCAGGATCTGATTCTCCGTAAATTTGAGGAACAAATCCGCTCTTACAGCTTTCGTGCCAAAGGTTCCGGCAAAAGCGGTCTAATCACTTCTACTGTCTGCGGTCAGGAAATCCTGGAGCGTACTGCCTGCGAAATCACAACAAAAGAAGTCATTCTCCGATTCTGTGTCGGTTTTCCTGCAAACGGAAGAACCATTAACGCACAAGAACTGGAAAAAATCCTTTTTGATTTTCTTCCTGTCTGTGTGAAAAAGGCTCTTTATTATAAAAATTTAAACCCAAAGGAAGTAGAAGCCGCAATCTTTCTGGCGGAAGACCAGGCATACATCCGCAGGGAATTAAAAAAACGCAATCTGGCAGCCTTTGTTGCTGACAACGCCATTCTTCCAAGACAGAGCGGCGTTTCCCAGAAACCTATGAAAAACAGTGTCCCCTTTTCCTCTCCTGCTTCCCTGCGGGTAGAAATGCAGCTTCCCCATAAAGGTACCATAACAGGAATGGGGATTCCCGTGGGCATCACCCTCATTGCCGGAGGGGGATACCATGGCAAATCCACTCTGTTAAATGCATTGGAGGCAGGCGTGTATAACCACATCCATGGAGATGGCAGAGAGTATGTAATTACAGATGACACTGCTTTAAAGCTCCGCTCCGAAGACGGAAGATTTATCAAGGATGTAGATATTTCCATGTTCATCAATGACCTGCCGAATAAAAAAGATACCCACTGCTTCTCCACCCTGGATGCCAGCGGAAGCACCTCCCAGGCTGCCGGGATTGCAGAAGGTATAGAGGCAGGCATCCAGCTTCTTTTGCTGGATGAAGATACCTCTGCCACCAATTTTATGGTACGGGACACTTTCATGCAGCAGGTTATCAGCCGGGAAAAAGAACCCATCACTCCATTTCTGGAGCGTGCAGGAGATTTATTTAAACAGGCAGGCATTTCCACGATTCTGGTAGCCGGAAGTTCCGGGGCGTTCTTCCACATTGCAGATACCATTATCCAGATGGACAATTATCATGCTCTGGACATTACGAAAAATGTAAAAGCTATGTGCAAAGATTTCCCACTGACAGCATCAGATGCATCCCCCTTTCACCTGCCACAGGCAAAGCGGATCATGTCCGCCCCGCCTGTGAAACGCGATGCTTACAAAGAACTGAAGTTAAAAACTCACAGCAAAGACTCTTTTTCTATTGGAAAAGAAACCGTGGATCTGCGTTATATCGAACAGCTTGCTGACCAGGAACAGACCGCTGCTCTTGGGGAATTGCTGAAATATGCAAGAGAACATCTCATTGACAACAAAAAGACTGTTTCACAGATTGTAGAAGCACTGGAAACAAAGCTGAAAAACCAGGGACTTGGCAGTGTATGTAGCTCCTCCTACACCCCCTGCGGCCTTGCACGGCCAAGGAAACAGGAAATTTACTCCTGCTTTAACCGGTACCGCAGATAAAACCACAAAAAGAAGCTGTGAGAACCCACACATCCTGGTTCTCACAGCTTCTTTTTTATCTCCTTATACACTTCCCGGAATCTTTTCGCACTTTGAAAATCCGCTCTCTGACCGTACCTGGCATCCAGATAAATCTGGCGTAACTCCTGACACTGTCCGCAAATCTGAGGATTCCTCTCATGGTTTTCCTGCAAGTCCCAGCTGGTGGTACTGGCTTTAATGGAAATCCCTTTTTCCTGGCACAGTTTCATGTAGTTCCGGTATTCCTTGCGAATCTGACGCACCCAGAAGGAATCTGATTTCCCTGTCTTGTGCTGCGTAGGTTTCATACCAGTCTGTTCAACAGAAAACCCCATAATTTCTCCCTGGTCTTCATTTTTGTAGCTGGCAAGCCAGCGGAAAAAGAAATAAATCCCAGCCGCCACAAATAAAACTACCACTACACGTACTATAGAAAAAATCAGGTTTCCTCCACCTGCCTGACTTACCAATGCCGGTTTCCATAGCTCCTCTCCTGACTTTAATGCCTGTGCCAAAGGCTCTGCAATCTGTCTGGAAATAGAAAAGAGGGACAAAAACCAAAGGATTCCCTCCAGAAGCATCCCAATCAGAAATCCCATGAGCCTTACCAGAATCAAAAGAGGCGGCAAGAGAATCTGCTGATAAAGCCATTGGCAAACAAGAGCACCTCCACGGATAACAGATGGACTGCTCAGTACAAAAAACAGAAAAAAGAACAGTCCTGTTGCAATCACATTCTCGATCTGAAACTTTCTGCCAAGATACACCTTGGGCTCATGGCGGAGGGAACGAAGAAGCAGAATCAGTCCTGCGGCTGTACAGACAGCCAATGGCAAGGTAATCTGTGAAAAAATTTTCCACTGTCCCAGCAGCAGAAGAAAACCGCCCAAAATCAATGCAGCTTTCCAAAATGCCTGAAACAGATCCGCCTGCCTGCTCCAAAACAGTGGATATTCTCTTTTTATTATCATGGTAGCCACATAGGCAGCACCCGGAACCAAAACCACCAGTTCTGCCAAGCAGCCTGCCGCTCCCATAAAAGAAAGTGCGAGAAACGGCAAAAGAAAAAACCTCTTTTTGCCTTTTTCCCTGTATATAAAAGAAATGCCGTAAATCAGGCTGAGGATTCCAAGCCCCAAGATGCTTCTTGGTAAAATTTGTGTATCCATTCCGCCTATTCTCTGCAACAAATAGGAAGCGGCTGCTCCTGCAAACATTCCAAAAAAAGACAAGTCTGCAAACATGCGAAGACTATGCATCCAGATCATGTTCAGCACCTCCCCTTTCACATCCAAAAAGCATCAACATTCCATTCCCAAACATCTTTTCTATCTTCCGAAGTTGCCCGCATTCCCGAAAATCCTCGTGGAAAGGAGTAATAATCATCACGCCTCTCGAAATATCCTGTCCCAAAAGTTCCAGCAGTTTTTCCTTGGAAAATGCCGGATGATACAGACCACGCCCCAGACATTCCAGCACCTTTAAGAAATGCTGATGTCCAAGCCCCTCCCGTACCATATGGGAACCGCCCACTGCACCAGCCTGGGCAGCATTAGTACAAAATACATATTTGATTCCTCTGTCTTCCAATTCCTGGCATACCGTGCGTGCAAGGCTATAGCACGTTTCCAAAACTGGTTCTTTTCTCTCCTGTGCTGTTTCCACATTCAGCAAGAGTGTGAGCACCGGCTCTACTGTATGATCATACTCCCGGACCATCAGCCCCATGCTGTGGGCACTCTGTTTCCAGGAAATCTGCTTCATAGGCTCCCGCCCAGTATATTCCCGGTATCCGGCAGTCATCACCGGGTCTTCATATAAATACCGCTGTACCGAATAATCTCCCAGAAAACTTCCAAGCAATTCCCTGGTTTTTTCATCTGCCTGTGGTTCAGGTGCTGCAATGACTTCACGAAAAATCTTGATTTCCTGCCTTGTCTCAGAAAGTCCAAGAAAATCCCCGCCTAGTATATTAGGATGGGAAAGCACATACCTGCCTCTCTGGGCAATGGTAACTGGAATTTCCATCTGTATCCTCTGTCCGGGCCGCATCCAGACAGAAGTTTCCACCAGGCTGCCACCTCTTCCGCTTTCTTTTGAAAAACGAAAGCTGCCACCTGTAACCTTGATATCTTTTGGAAAATACATGTTGATTTTCACGTAGGGAACAGGCCATTTGCTGCGGTTTTCCACATGGATCTTGATACCAAAAGTTTCCCCGGTATCTACGATATTTTCTTCCGGCCCGTAGGTACTGTAAATATTGCGTAACCCATGTTTCTTCATCCACGCTTCCAGTGCAAATCCGGCAAGAACCAAAAAGATTACAAATACGAAACTCATAGGCTTTCCAGAGGTACCTGCACTTGCTCCAATATGCGGTGCAGGAATTTTGCAGCAGATGCGGCACTCTGGCTGCCCTGAGAAATACGGTGGCTCAATACATGGGGTGCCATGGACTTTACATCTTCCGGAATCACATAATCCCTTCCGGCAAAAGCTGCCGTAGCCTGTGCTGCACTGTATAGTGCCTGTGCACCTCTAGTTGATACCCCACGGACAAAATTACTCTCATTTCTGGTAGCCTCAATGATATCCATGAGATATCCAAGCACTTCCCCAGGCACCTGTACCTCCTGGTAATGGCTCCGGACATATGCTGTTTCCTGTGCGGTAACCACCTGTTGAAGCGTATCCAGAATCGATATTGCAGATGGCCTGGCAAGCACCTGCATCTCCTGCTCTCTTGTCATATAACCAAGAGAGAGCTGCATGAAAAACCGGTCAACCTGTGCATCCGGCAAAGGAAAGGTGCCGTAAGACTCCAGCGGATTTTCTGTAGCCATGACAAAAAAAGGCTCTTCCAGTTTCTTCGTCACCCCATCCACAGTAATCTGATGTTCTTCCATGGCTTCCAGAAGACTGGACTGAGTTCTTGGTGTAGCCCTATTAATCTCGTCTGCCAGAACCATATTCGTAAACAAAGGACCTGGGCGGAACTCGAACTCTCCCTGCTTCTGATTATAAAAATTAATCCCTGTCAAATCAGAGGGAACCAAATCTGGTGTAAACTGAATCCTCTTAAAATCACTGCCCACAGTTCTTGCAAAAGCCCGCAGCAGCATGGTCTTTCCTGTTCCTGGAATATCCTCCAAAAGCACATGCCCGGAACATACAAAACAGGTAAGCACAAGGGAAATCATATCCTCCTTACCCACAATAACCTTGGAACAATTGTCTATGACTTTTTTATGATAATCCTGAAAATATGAAAGATCCATTGACATATTTCCTCCCTCTTACGTTCTTTTTCATGGATAGATTATATCCTATTCTTGAAAATTCTTCAACGATTTACCATAAAAAAGATACTTATATAGGATTCCTCTGCTCTTTCCTTTTTCTTTAAATTTGATATTTGCCTGAATTGGCATGATTTTAAATCTGTTCCCGGAAGTTGTAGTCC
>Juniper_p2__coassemble_965_pt1 | contig 44245 bp, 35 predicted proteins | sample Juniper_p2__metabat2_low_PE_014 | metagenome-assembled genome bin Juniper_p2 | reverse complement strand
TGCATGTAGGCATTACAGAGGCAGGAACCCTGTATTCCGGTAACATTAAATCAGCCGTAGGACTTGGCATTATTCTTTCTCAGGGAATTGGAGATACCATCCGTGTGTCTCTTACCGGTGATCCGGTGGAAGAGATTAAATCAGCAAAGAGGATTTTGAAAACGCTCAATCTGAGAAAAGGCGGAATCGAGGTAGTATCCTGTCCTACCTGCGGCAGAACAAAAATTGATCTGATCGGACTTGCAAACCAGGTGGAAACCATGGTACAGGAATTCCCTCTGGATATCAAGGTTGCTGTGATGGGATGTGTAGTAAACGGGCCAGGTGAGGCAAAGGAAGCTGACATCGGCATTGCAGGAGGCAAAGGTGAGGGTCTTTTGATCAAAAAAGGTGAGATTGTGCGGAAGGTGCCGGAAGACCAGCTTCTGGATACTCTTCGTGAAGAATTAAGAAATTGGCAAGCATAAATGGAGGCATGGTGAATGGAGAAAGAATTTCTGGATGTGTTCCGGAATCTGGAATTAAATGGAGAACTAAAGGCACTTCTACAGGAAGTGGTGGTCACAAAAGTTTCTATTAACCAGAGAAAGGATCATATCAGGGTCTATATCCAGAGCCGGCAGTGGATTCATAAAAAATATATTTATGCACTGGAGGAGGCCATTGCCTCCCAGTGCTTCAGAGGCGTACCGATGACCGTAAAGGTGCTGGAAAAATTTGTGTTATCCAGCCAGTACACACCGGAATTATTTTTCGATGCATACAAGTCATCTATGAGCCTGGAACTGAAAAATTACAGCATTCTGGTGTTTAATATGTTCCGGAATGCTGTAATTACGTTTCCAGAGATCAATCAGATGCATCTGGTACTGCAATCCACGGTTCTGGCAAAGAGCAAAGAAGAGGAACTAATCGGTTATATTGAGAAGGTATTTTGCGAGCGGAGTGGTTTTTCCCTCCGGGTGGAGACAGAGTATCAGGAAGCAAAAGAAAGCAAATACCGAAAGAACAGTGATATCAGGATTCTACAGGAAGCAGAGCATATCATTGAAATGTCTGCTCTTGGCAGAGGAAAAGAAGAGGAGATACCGGTACAGGAAGAACCTGTGAAGAAAGAAGAGAAAAAACAGACTGTTTCCGGTAAAAAGAAGGCAGAAGAAAAATCCTTTAAAACGGAAAAAGGAAAAGCAAAGAATGACAGGAACTTTTCCTCTGATTTCAAACGCAGCGTAAAACGTTCCGATAATCCGGATGTACTTTACGGACGAGATTTTGAGGACGAGGCGATTCCGCTGGAAAGCATCCAGTCTGAGATGGGAGAGGTTTGTATCCGTGGTCAGATCATGACTCTGGAAAAAAGAGAAATCCGTAATGAAAAGACCATTATTATATTTTCTATCACGGATTTCACGGATTCCATTACAGTAAAGATGTTTGCCAGAAATGACCAGGTAGCAGAAATTACAGAAGGTGTGAAAGAGAAAGCCTTTGTAAAACTAAAAGGTGTTACTACCATTGACCGTTATGACAGCGAACTGACCATTGGTTCTGTTGTGGGAATCAAAAAAATCTCAGAATTTAGAAATACCAGGTTTGATAATGCACCAGAGAAGCGTGTGGAACTTCACTGCCACACCAAAATGAGCGACATGGATGGTGTGTCCGATGCAAAGGCACTGATCAAACGGGCCTATGAATGGGGACACAAGGCCATTGCCATCACAGACCACGGGGTTGCGCAGTCCTTCCCGGAAGCAAATCACTGCTTTGATGCCTGGGGAGGTGTTGTGCCTCAGGATGCAGATTTTAAGGTCATCTACGGAGTGGAGGCTTATCTGGTAGATGACTTAAAAGGAATTGTGCAGAACAGCAAAGGCCAGAGCCTCCATGATGCTTTCGTTGTTTTTGATATCGAGACCACAGGTTTTTCTGCTATGAAAGACAAAATCATTGAAATTGGTGCTGTAAAAGTGGTAGATGGAAAGATTACAGAGCGTTTTTCTGAGTTTGTAAATCCACAGATCCCTATTCCGTTCCGGATTGAGCAGCTTACCAGCATCAACGATAACATGGTAAAAGATGCTCCTACCATTGATGTGATTCTGCCTCAGTTTGAGGAGTTCTGCCGTGGATGTGTCATGGTAGCCCACAATGCAGAGTTTGATATGAGCTTTATCCAGAAAAATTATGCGGATATTGGGATTCAGAGAGAAGATACCATAGTAGATACGGTTGGTATGGCACGTTTTCTGCTGCCCCAGTTAAACCGTTTTAAGCTGGATACAGTAGCCAAGGCAGTAGGTGTTTCCCTGGAGCACCACCACAGGGCCGTGGATGATGCTGCCTGTACGGCAGAAATCTTTGAAAAGTTTATTCCCATGTGCGAGGAACGGGATATCATGGACTTGGATGATTTGAATAAAAAGGGAGCTGTGTCAGTAGAATCGGTACAGAAGATGCCCACATACCATGCCATTATCCTGGCTAAAAATGATGTGGGAAGAGTCAATCTGTATCACCTGATTTCAGATTCCCACCTGATTTATTATCACAGAAGACCCAGGATTCCAAAAAGTCTGTACCTGAAATACCAGGAGGGGCTGATGATCGGCTCTGCCTGTGAGGCAGGGGAGCTGTATCAGGCAATCTTAAACGGAAGGCCGGAGGCAGAGATTGCCCGGCTGGTAAACTTCTATGATTATCTGGAAGTTCAGCCCCTTGGAAACAATGCTTTTATGATACGAAATGAAGACCGGTCTGATATTAATTCAGAAGAAGACCTGCAGGAAATAAACCGTAAAATTATAAAACTGGGAGAAGCCTTTAATAAGCCGGTGGTGGCTACCTGCGATGTGCATTTTCTGGACCCAGAAGATGAGGTGTACCGTAGGATTATTATGGCTGGAAAAGGCTTTGATGATGCAGATGACCAGGCACCGCTATATCTGCGTACAACAGAGGAAATGCTGGAGGAATTTGCTTATTTAGGAAGAGAAAAAGCAGAGGAAATTGTCATTGAAAATCCGAATAAGATTGCAGATATGGTAGAAAAAATTTCACCTATTCATAAAGGAAAATGTCCTCCTGTCATCGAAAATTCAGATGCCATGTTAAGAGAAATCTGCTACAACCGTGCACATGAAATTTATGGAGAAGAGCTTCCTAAAATGGTAGAAGAACGTCTGGAAAGAGAATTAAATTCCATTATTTCCAATGGCTATGCGGTTATGTATATGATTGCTCAGAAACTGGTGTGGAAGAGCAACAGTGACGGTTACCTGGTAGGTTCCAGAGGTTCTGTAGGTTCTTCCTTTGCTGCTACGATGTCGGGAATTACGGAAGTAAATCCTTTAAGTCCTCATTATTATTGTGCAAAATGTCATTATGCGGATTTTGATTCCCCGGAAGTCCGGGAGTATTCAGGAAGAGCCGGATGTGATATGCCGGATAAAAACTGTCCGGTGTGCGGAGAGCCACTTGTAAAAGAAGGATTTGACATTCCCTTTGAGACTTTCCTAGGATTTAAGGGAGATAAGGAGCCGGATATTGACCTGAACTTTTCCGGGGATTATCAGGGAAAAGCACACCGCTATGTAGAGGTTATTTTCGGTGCAGGACAGACCTTTAAGGCAGGAACCATTGGTACGCTGGCTGAAAAAACAGCCTTTGGGTATGTGAAAAATTATTACGAGGAGCGGGGCCAGCGGAAACGAAACTGCGAGATTAACCGCATTGTCCAGGGATGTACCGGAGTTCGGAGAACCACAGGACAGCATCCGGGAGGTATCATTGTACTTCCTATTGGATGGGATATTGAAGAGTTTACCCCAGTACAGCATCCTGCAAATGATATGAACAGTGACATTATCACCACACATTTTGATTATCATTCCATTGACTCCAACCTGTTGAAGTTGGATATCCTGGGACACGATGATCCTACTATGATTCGTATGCTGGAGGACTTGACAGGGATCAATGCCAAGGAAATTCCACTGGATTCCAAGGAAGTTATGTCTTTGTTTAAGGGCACAGAGGCACTGGGGCTGACACCGGCGGATATCAGAGGCTGTCCTCTGGGATGCCTGGGGATTCCGGAATTCGGAACAGAGTTTGCCATGCAGATGTTAATTGACGCCAATCCTACGTCTTTTTCGGATTTGGTGCGTATTTCCGGTCTGTCCCATGGTACAGATGTATGGCTTGGAAATGCTCAGGATTTGATTAAATCAGGGACAGCGACCATTACCACCTGTATCTGTACCCGTGATGATATTATGATCTATCTGATCAATAAAGGTCTGGAGCATGGACAGGCATTTACCATTATGGAGAGTGTCCGTAAGGGAAAAGGACTGAAGCCGGAGTGGGAAGAAGAAATGAAAAAGCATAATGTACCGGACTGGTATATTGGCTCCTGTAAGAAGATTAAATATATGTTCCCAAAAGCCCATGCAGCGGCTTATGTTATGATGGGATGGAGAATTGCCTACTGTAAGATTTTCTATCCACTTGCTTATTATGCAGCGTATTTTAGTATCCGTGCCACTGCTTTTTCTTATGAACTTATGTGCCAGGGAAAAGAAAAACTGGAATATTTCATGGATGATTATGAGAAAAGAAAAGATACGCTCAGCAAAAAAGAGCAGGATACCTATAAGGATATGAAGATTGTACAGGAGATGTATGCAAGAGGATTTGAGTTTGTGCCCATTGATATTTATAAGGCAAATGCCCATACCTTCCAGATTATAGACGGAAAACTGATGCCGGCACTGGATACCATTGAAGGCCTTGGAGACCGTGCAGCAGATGCTGTAGTGGCAGCTGCAGAAGAAGGAGAATTTCTCTCTTTAGATGACTTCAGAAACAGGACAAAAGTTACGGTTTCCACCATTGATCTGATGAATGATCTGGGGCTTTTTGGAAAACTTCCACAGTCAAATCAGATGTCTTTGTTTGATTTTCAGTAAAGTTTTTTGCCTTTTTTTGAAAAAATTTATTGCAAGAAAGCATAATTCGCTATATGATGTAATGGAAAAAAGAAAGAAGAGGAAAGGTGAAATTATGCAGGAATACAAACCATTTAAAGAAGGTAAAGTGCGTCAAATTTTTGATATTGGTGACCAGCTTGTAATGTATGCGACAGACAGAATATCCGCATTTGATTACATCCTGAAGAATAAGATTACAGACAAAGGTGCGGTTCTCACCAAAATGTCCAAGTTCTGGTTTGATTTTACAAAAGATATTGTTCCCAATCATATGATTTCCACAGACACGGAGGATATGCCGGAATATTTCAGACAGCCGGAATTTCAGAATCATGTGATGCTTTGTAAAAAGCTGGAAATGCTGCCTGTAGAATGTATTGTCAGAGGTTATATTTCAGGGAGTGGCTGGGCAAGTTACCAGGAAAATGGTACAGTATGCGGTATTTCCCTGCCGGAAGGCTTACAGGAATCCGATAAGTTGCCGGAACCTATTTATACACCATCCACAAAGGCAGAAATCGGTGATCATGATGAAAATGTTTCTTTTGAGGCAACGGTGAAAACTCTCGAAAAAGCATATCCGGGAAAAGGAAGGGAGTATGCAGAGAAACTGCGTGATTATACCATTGCACTTTACAAGAAATGTGCAGAATATGCATTGACCAAAAATATCATTATTGCGGATACCAAGTTTGAGTTTGGCCTGGATGAGAATGGGGAAGTGGTACTTGGTGATGAGATGCTCACACCGGACAGCTCCAGATTCTGGCCTCTTGACGGCTATAAGCCGGGACAGGGACAGCCTTCTTTTGATAAACAGTATGTGCGGGACTGGTTAAAAGCAAACCCGGACAGTGATTTCCTGTTGCCGGATGAAGTAGTAGAAAAGACGGTGGACAAGTACAAAGAAGCTTATGAACTGCTTTCCGGGGAGAAATTTTAGGAAGAATTCTCTATATTTATTAAGTATGAGCGGCTGGCTGATGTGGCCAGCCGTTGCTTTTTTACAACCCCAATTCTTTTAAAGCTTCCATCAGCTCGTCATTTTTCTCCGGGCTCATGATACAGAAACGGATAAAGGAATTATCCAGAAACGGGAAGGTAGAGCAGTCCCGGATCATCAGGCCCTTTCTAATGCAATGATCAAATACCATTTCAGAAGTCACATCTTCTCTCAAAATCTTCACCAAAAGAAAATTAGAACAGGAAGGATATACTTTTACGTGCTCCCAGGTACTCATCAGTTCATACAGGCGGTTCCGCTCACTGGTAATCAGAGCTCTTGTTTTTTCGATATATTCTTTATCTGAGAACATGATACATCCTGCGATTTCCGCCAGGCTGTTGATGGTCCAAGGATTCTTCTTGGTATTAATATATTTTAGCAGGTCAGGATTTCCGGTTACGGCATATCCGAGACGGAGACCGGGAGCTGCAAAGAACTTAGAAATTCCTCTCAGTACAATGAGGTTATTGTAATTATTAGTAAGAGGAATGGAGGAAATCTTGCTTCCAGCATCTGTAAATTCTTCATAGGTCTCATCTACCATAACAGAAATACCAAACTGCATGGCACGGTCCAGGATTTTCCGCATGTCTTTTCTTGTAATGGCTGTGGAAGTCGGATTGTTCGGATTACACAGTACCAGAAGATCCAGGCTGTCATTGAGCCGGCTGCAGAAATCTTCCACATTTATCTGGAATAAATCTTCTTCTTTTAAAGGATAATAAAGAGTCTGTCCTCCCTGCAGGGCAATCTCACGTTCATATTCTGAATAGGTAGGGCCTAAGATCAGGGCTTTCTGGGGCTGGGTAGTCTGAATAAACAGGGAAATCAGCTCAGTAGAACCATTTCCTACAATGATATTATCAAATTCAGCACCGGTATAGTCGCAGATACTCTTGCGAAGCTTTGTGTAGTCACGGTCAGGATAAGTAGAAATAGCATCTACATGCTTGGAAAGAGTATCCCTGAGCATGGGAGAGATGCCAAGAGGATTGACGTTTGCAGAGAAACTGGTAATGTCCTCTTTTTTGATATGATAGATTTCTTCAATTTTTTCCAGGTCACTGCCATGGAAATGGTCTTTATGTTTCAGCATGGGAACGCCTCGCTTTCATGTTTATTGTACGTTGCACAGCAGACTGTTGTAGTGTATAATCCATAGTAGCAGATTGTGGTCAAGGATTCAATATGGAATTCATAGTTACGATACGAGACAGGGTAAGGGTGATAAATTGAAAACAAGAATGGAACAACTGATAAATGGAAGATTTGAGTATGATGTACCTGGACTGAAAGTGTCTGCAGGAGAAATCGTACTGGATACCCTGCCAGAGGAAAAGCTTAGGGGAGAGCTGGAATTCTGGGCAGAAGATCATAGAAGAATTAAGGGAATGGCTTATTCCACTCACAGAAGATTTCTTTTAGGAAAAGAGAAATTTTCAGGAGAAACAGTACGGCTTCCCTATGGAATAGACGCAGAAGGCCTGGAAGGTCAGGATATCATTGAAGGAGAGATTGTATTAAGCACCAGTATAGGAGAATACAGGGTGCCTTTTTCAATTACTGTTAAGAAACCAGAGGTGCGTACTTCCCAGGGGGCAGTGCGGACACTAGAAGAGTTTGTAAATCTTGCAAAAGATGATTTCAGAGAGGCATATCAGTTATTTGCAGATGCCTCTTTTGCACAATTATTGAAAGACAGGGAAGAATTGCTGCCTTATTATGAATCTATGTCAAAAGCTCCTGTTCCCTATCAGAATCTGGAAGAATTTCTCATAGGAGCAGGGCTGAAAAAGCCAGTATCCCTAAGTCTGGAAAAGGAGACCCTGGAGCTTTATGAGGTGCAGAGTTCCTTGAAAGATACTCTCCGGATCAGGCGGAGCGGATGGGGATTTCTCCGTGCAGAGATTGAGACAGAGGGAGAGTTCCTGGAGGTGGAGAAAACATCTATCCAAGATGGGCATTTTATTGGCAGTGTCTATGATCTGGAATATATCATCCGCAGGGAATACCTGGGAAGAGGAAGAAATTTAGGCAGAATCCGGATAAAAACCGTATATGAGACTATAACCTATGAAATTACAGCATCGAAAAGCAGCCGTATTCAGGTCAATGTCACTGCATACGAGAAGAAAAAACGTCTGGGTGCAGCGAAGGAGCTTCTGAATCTACATCTTGGACGTATTGAGCCGGAGGCATGGAGCTGCCACATGCAGGACTTGCTGGGAGAATTAAAGGAAAATGGCTATTATTCTACGGAATGCCAGTTATTTGAATCCTATGTCTATCTGATAAAAGGAGAGAAAGAGGAAGCAAGGAGACTTTTGGATGCACTGGAAAATAACCAGAAAGTGCATCAGGAAGAAGAATTGGAAGGTGCCTTTTTATATCTTAATGAGTATTCCCAAAGGAGCACCCAGTCAAGAGAAAATACCATTTCCAGACTCTACCAGCTCTATCAGCGGCGGGTGGACAGTGAACTGCTGTTATATATGATTTTCCAGATGGATGGCGAAGCACTGAGAACTCAGGCAAGGAAAATGTTCCTTCTGGAAGAACAGTACCGCACAGGATGCCGTAGTCCGTTTTTGTATCTTATGGCATGCAAATTAGGTGCGGAAGACGGCTCTGTATTCCGCAAAATGAATGCGTTTACAGTGCAGGTATTTTTATTTGCAGAAAAGTATGGCATTCTCACAGAAGAGATGGCCTTTCGGGCAGTGGACCTGGCAGGACAGATGAAAGGATTTTCACAAAAAGTGTACGAAATTCTGGAAACAGCCTACGAACTTTATCCTTCCTCACAGGCAGTCAAAGGAATCTGCCAGCTTATCATGAAAGGGGAACCCAGGAAGCAGGAATATTTCAGGTGGTATGAGCTGGCCGTGCTGTCAGAACTGAAAATCACAGGACTGTATGAATATTATATTGAGACCATGAGCAGGAATTACCAGAAGGTTCTGCCAAAGGTAATCCGTCTGTATTTTGGATATAATAATACGCTAAGTGATAAGAAAAAAGCATTTGTGTACAGCAATGTAATTCGCAACAAAGACATTGATCCTGACACCTATCAGGCATACCGGAAAAAAATGGAAGTCTTTGCCTGTGAGAAAATAAAAGAAGGAAGGATGAATGAGGATTTCGCTGTGGTTTACCAGGAGTTTTGCGTGGACTCTCAGGACGAGAATGTACGGGCAGCTCTTGCAAGGGTTTTATTCACACAGAGGATTTATTGTGATGACCCTAAGATTAGAAGGGTGATTGTCCGTCATGCATCCATGAAAAAAGAGCAGGTTTATGTCTGTGCAGACAAGACAGCCTATATCTCTCTTTATACAAAAGACGCAGCCGTGCTTTTTGAAGACAGCTGTCAGAGGCGGTATGTGGCAACGGTGGATTATAATATTCATCCGCTTCTGGACGTAGAGGAGCTTTCCGGTAAATTATGCAAAGATGGTAGAAAGTATCCAGGAATGCTGCTTCATGTCTGCGGGGAACTGAAGCATGAAAATCCAGTGAATGAGCAGAATATAGAAAATTTCCAGGCTGTGCTGGAACAGGAAGATTTTACGGATTCCTACAGGCAGGAAATCAGGAAACGTCTTTTGCTGTATTATGAATCACAGATGGATAACAGAAACCTGCGGGAATCTCTGAAAAACATGGATTTCAGAGAATTTGCAAGAGTGAACAAACGTCTTCTGATCACCATTCTTGTGAAACAGGATATGTTTCTTGGGGCTTATGATCTGGTATGCGAATATGGTTATGAAAACATTGATATCCCGGTTTTGCTCCGGCTTTGCAGCCAGATGATTTTAAACCTGGAATTTGAATACGAAGAAGAAATGCTTCTTCTTGCATCCTATATTGTAAGGGAAGGCGTGTATGATGAAATCCTTCTCCGGTATCTAGTGAAACATTTTGAAGGCCCGGTAGATGAGATGGTATGGCTATGGGAACGTGCCATGGGCTTTGCGGTGGATTGTTATGGGCTGGAAGAAAAGATTCTTTTATACAGCATGTTCACCCGATATGCACATCCCCAGGGGTTGAAGGTTCTTCAGGAATATATCAGCCAGGGGGGAAGAGAGCAGGTACTTCTTGCCTATCTTACCTTTGAATCTTATGAGTATTTTGTGGGAGAAGCCCAAAAGGACAAATTTTTGTTTGAGGCTCTGGAGAAAGTTCTGGAGCATGATTGGGAGTGCGATATTATTTGCAGGCTTGCGCTTTTGAAGCATGATACAGAAGAAAACAACTGGGATGACAGAAAGATGAAACAGGCAGGCAAAATTTTGGAGGAATGTGAAGAAGAGCGGCTGAAATTTGCCTTTTTCCAGAAACTTCCGGAAGAACTGCTTCAGATATACCAGATGGATGATAAACTGTTTGCAGAGTGTAAAGCAAAACCAGGTGCAAAAGTAACCATTCATTATCAGATAGAGCGGGAACATGTGCTGTCTGAGGAAAAGACAGAGCCCATGAAAGAACGGTATCAGGGGATTTATAATAAGGATTTTGTACTGTTTTATGGGGAAAAGCTCATGGTGTATTTTGTCATAGAGCAGGAAAGCAGCAGGGAAATAACAGAAAAACAGATACTTACAGTAGATAAGTCTGGTTTTACCGGAAGAAGTAAGTACCAGATGTTAAATGCCATGCTTCAGATGAAAGAAAGAGGACAGACAGAGGATTTGTGCCGTATGGAAGAAGAGTATCTGAGACAGGAGCAGCAGATTGGGCAACTGTTCCCACTGATAGATTAAAGGAGGGAAAATGGAATGAATGAGACTCGGAATATTATCGTAGGTTTGGAAATTGGAAAACTCCAGTCCCAGATCTGCTATTATGACAGGAAAGAAAAAGAACCCATTTCCATTTCCGTGAAGACAGGGAGCAATCAGTATCTGTTCCCAACCATGCTGTCTAAGAAAAAAGGAGAAGAAATCTGGCATTTCGGAATGGAGGCCCAGTATTTTTCAAAAAACGAAGGCGAAATTTCTGTGAATGGGCTTTTGGGATTGTTTGGAAGCCAGGAAGAAATTGAAATCGATGGTATGAAGAGAAGACCAGAGGAGCTTCTGGAACATTATCTAAAGGGATGTATTTCTTTGCTGGGGACAGCAGAGCCGGCAAGACAGATCAAGGCTGTGATGATCACAGTGCCAAAGCTTACCAAGGCAATGGTAAAGGCTTTTTATGAGGCAGCAGCAAAGATGGGGTTTGACAGAAAACAGATCTTTCTCCAGGATTATGACGAAAGTTTTTATTATTATGTGATGAATCACAGAAGAGATAACTGGAACAGGAAAACAGGATGGTTTCTTTTTGAGGAAAACCAGGTTTCTTTTGCAAGTTTGTCCATTGACAGCCAGAGAAGACCAATCGTAGCCTACATTGAGCATGGTGTTACGGCAGAGCTTCCACAAGATCCGGTGGAAAGAGATGATCATTTCTACCGTCTGATTGCCAGATCCTGTGGAACAGAGCCATATTCCGGCATTTATATCGTAGGGGATGGATTTGACCAGGAATGGGCTGTCCGCTCCACACCTTATTTGTGCAAAAACCAGCGGCATGTATATTATGGGAACAATCTTTATGTGAAAGGTGCTTGTTACGGTGCCAGAGAAAAATGCGATGAGGGCAATTTGAAGGGGTATTTATATTTAAGCCCTTCCCTGGTTCGAAATCATGTGGCAATGGAGATGATGGTCAATGGCTCCCCGAAGACTTACGTTCTGGCAGAAGCAGGAAAAAACTGGTATGAAATCCATACAGAGCTGGAACTGATTTTAGATGACAGGGATGACCTGGAATTTATTGTAACGCCCATGGATGGCGGAAACAGAACCAGATGCAGCATGAAACTGGATGGGCTGCCCAAACGTCCCAATAAGACGACAAGGCTTCGGGTGACAGTATCGTATGAGTCAGAGGAACTTTGTGTCATCCGGGCAGAAGACCTTGGTTTTGGGGAAATGTTCCCTTCAGAAGGGAAGGTCTGGACAGAGAAAGTATCGTGGTAAGGAGGTCATATAAAGATGAGCGGCTATATTTTATGCCAGTTAAAAAGGGCAGATATGCCTTATTATATTGAAAATATCAGTACCAATATTTACAGCATGGAAGAGCTCTGCTATTACTTTTACCATAATATTTATTTGCTGGATGAAACCATCTTAAATGAGCATTTATGTGACTGGCTCAGAAAAGAGCTGGGACTGGAAAAGCTTTACAAACGTCTATATAAAATATTAGAAGATGGTGCAGGAACTTCAGAATTTATTTTAACCGTGTTTAAAGAAATCAATTATCTTACTCACAATGAATTTAAGAAGTTAAATGAACAGTTAAACCTTCTGGAGCTTCAGCCGGCTGTATTAAGGGAAAAGAAAAAAGGGGATTATCTGGCAGAAAATAAGATGTATGTCAATGCTATCCGTATCTACGAAAATGCCCTGCAAAAAGAAGATAAAGAAGGACTTGGAGATCAGTTCGGCGGAGGGATTTATCATAACATGGGATGTGCGTATCTGCATTTGTTCCAATTTGCAGATGCAGCAGAATGTTTCAAAAGAGCCTATCAGCTTCTGCATACGAAACAGGTGCTGCAGCATTACCTTCTGACTTCCTATCTGGAGAATCCGGAAGGATTTCCAGCAGTGTGCATGGAAATGGGGATTGATGGCAGACAGGAGCAAGAACTGACAGATATGCTCCTAGAAGCAGGAAAGAATGTTCAGCCTGTTTCCGGTGAACGGGCTGAGCAGATTTTGAACCGATTTATCCGGGATTACCATAGAAGCACGGGATTTTAGCTTGTTTTTTCATAAATGATGGTATATAATCCAGATGTGTTATACCGAATCAATAGAATAGAGAGGTAAATAAGATGAGTACAGACAGATATGTAAGCCCTTTATCTGAACGCTATGCAAGCAGGGAAATGCAGTATATCTTTTCTCCTGATATGAAATTCCGTACCTGGAGAAAACTGTGGATTGCCCTTGCAGAGACAGAGAAGGAGCTGGGACTGAATATTACCCAGGAACAGATTGATGAACTGAAAGCAAATGCGGACAACATTAATTATGATGTAGCCAGAGAGAGAGAAAAAAAGGTACGTCATGATGTGATGTCTCATGTTTATGCCTATGGTGTACAGTGCCCAAAAGCAAAGGGAATCATCCATCTGGGTGCTACAAGTTGTTATGTGGGTGACAATACCGATATTATTGTGATGACGGAAGCCTTGAAGCTGGTCCGCAAAAAGCTGGTAAATGTTCTTGCAGAACTGGCAAAATTTGCAGATGAGCATAAAGCCCAGCCTACCCTTGCATTTACTCATTTCCAGCCGGCCCAGCCTACGACTGTAGGAAAGAGAGCAACCCTGTGGATGCAGGAATTTATGCTGGATTTAGAGGATCTGGAGTATGTACTCAGTACCATGAAATTATTGGGCTCTAAGGGTACTACTGGTACACAGGCAAGCTTTTTAGAACTGTTTGACGGAGATCAGGAGACTATTGATAAGATTGACCCTATGATTGCGAAGAAAATGGGATTTCAGGAGTGCTATCCTGTATCAGGGCAGACCTATTCCAGAAAAGTAGATACAAGAGTGATGAATGTACTGGCAGGAATTGCTGCAAGTGCCCACAAGTTCTCCAATGATATCCGCCTTCTGCAGCATTTAAAAGAAGTGGAAGAACCATTTGAAAAGAATCAGATTGGATCTTCTGCTATGGCTTATAAGAGGAATCCTATGAGAAGTGAGAGAATTGCTTCCTTGTCCAGATTTGTAATGGTAGATGCTTTAAATCCGGCCATTACTTCTGCCACACAGTGGTTTGAGAGAACACTGGATGATTCTGCAAATAAGCGTCTGTCCATACCGGAGGGATTCCTGGCAGTAGACGGTATCCTGGATCTGTGCCTAAATGTGGTTGACGGATTAGTTGTATATCCAAAGGTGATTGAGAAACGCCTGAGAAGTGAACTTCCGTTTATGGCAACAGAAAATATCATGATGGATGCAGTAAAGGCAGGCGGAGACCGTCAGGAGCTGCATGAAAGAATCCGTGAGCTGTCCATGGAGGCAGGAAGAAATGTGAAGGAAGAAGGAAAAGAAAATAATCTTCTGGAGCTGATTGCAGCAGACCCGGCCTTTAATATGACATTGGAAGAACTGCAGAAAACCATGGATCCTGCAAAATACACAGGAAGAGCTGCCATTCAGGTTGAAAACTTCCTGAAAAATGTGGTAAATCCAGTGCTGGAAGTAAACAGAGAGTTGCTGGGTATGACAGCAGAAATTAACGTATAAACAGGTGTGCAGCCTGGCACATCTTATCAGGGCGGAGAATGCCGCCCTTTTTGTTGTATTCAGGCAGAGAAAGAAGAGAAAAGGAGAGGTTTTGTATGAACCAGGAGAAAAAAGGAAGAGCCATAGCACTGCTTCCTATTGGAGTGTTTTTAGTGATTTTTATTGGTGCGGGAGTCTTGTTCCATGACTTTTATACCATGCCTGCGATTGTAGGCTTTCTCATTGCATTGATCGTAGCCTTTTTACAGAATAAGCGGCTCCGCTTTGCAGACAAGCTGACCATCGTATCAAAAGGAATCGGGGAAGAGAATATTGTGACCATGTGCCTGATCTTTCTGGCAGCAGGTGCATTTTCCGGAACCATTCAGGCAGCAGGCGGGGTAGAGAGTACCGTTAATCTTGGACTTTCTATTATGCCGTCTTCCATTGCTGTAGTAGGACTTTTTGTTATCGGATGCTTCATTTCTGTTTCTATGGGAACATCGGTTGGAACTATCACTGCCATGACACCGATTGGTGTGGGAATTGCAGAGAAAACAGGGATTGCCATGCCAATCTGTGTAGGTGCAGTTGTCTGTGGTGCCATGTTTGGAGATAACTTGTCCATGATTTCTGATACAACTATCGCAGCCGTAAGAACCCAGGGCTGTGAGATGAAAGATAAGTTTAAAGAGAACTTTTTGATCGTTCTTCCAGCAGCGATTATTACTGCGGTTCTGTTTTTCTTCATGGCAAGAGGAAATGCAGGAGATATCCAGGGAAATCTGGAATATGATATCATCAAGGTGATACCGTATCTGGTTGTTCTGATCGGTGCACTGATTGGTATTAATGTATTTGTGATTCTCATTGCAGGAACGGTACTGGCAGCAATTGTAGGTGTTGGAACAGGAGCTTTTGCTATTGGTGAATTATTCCAGAAAATGGGTGCAGGAGTTACCAGTATGTATGATATTACCGTTATTTCCATTATTGTGGCTGCAATCGTGGCTCTTGTAAAGGAATACGGCGGTATTGAGTTTATTCTTAAACTGATTAAAAAGAATATCAACGGTCCAAAAGGCGGGGAATTTGGTATCTCTGTACTGGCTCTTTTAGTAGACTGCTGTACTGCCAACAATACAGTAGCCATTGTTATGGCTGGTCCGATCGCAAAAGAAATCAGTGATGAGTTTGGCGTTTCTGCAAAGAGAAGTGCATCTCTTCTTGATATTTTTGCATCTGTGGGACAGGGAATGATTCCTTACGGTGCCCAGCTTCTCACAGCAGCAAGTCTTTCCGCACTGTCACCGGTACAGATTATGCCGTATCTGTTTTATCCGATGCTTATGGGTGTAAGTGCAGTGCTGTTTATTCTGTTTAGAAGAAGACAGGCATAGTGGGAAAAATTTCTTAAAAAAATTCTTTATTTCTGTATTGAATTGTAGTATTATACTTTAGTCAAAGAAAACCAGTGCAGGAATACAGGAGGAATAAAAGATGGTAAAAGCAGTTGTAGGAGCAAACTGGGGAGATGAAGGAAAAGGCAAGATTACAGATATGCTGGCTCAGGAAGCAGATATTGTAGTACGTTTCCAGGGTGGTGCAAATGCAGGACATACAATCGTAAACAAATACGGTAAATTTGCACTCCATTCCCTTCCTTCCGGTGTATTTAATGAGAATACCACCAGCATCATCGGCAATGGTGTGGCATTGAACATTCCGGTTTTGATGAATGAGATTCAGTCCATTGTGGAAAAAGGTGTTCCTATGCCGGATATCAAAGTATCCGACCGGGCACAGATTGTAATGTCTTACCATATTAAATTTGATGAGTACGAAGAAGAACGTCTGGCAGGAAAATCTTTCGGCTCTACAAAATCAGGAATTGCACCATTTTATTCTGATAAATTTGCAAAAATAGGTTTTCAGGTAAGTGAGCTTTTCCAGGAGGAAGAAGCACTGCTTGAAAAAGCAGAAAACATCTGTGAAAAGAAGAATATTCTGCTGGAACATTTATACCACAAACCATTATTAAAGGCAGAAGATATCGTGAAAGAGCTGAAACAGTACAGGGAAATCATAGCACCTTATGTATGTGATGTTTCTACTCTGTTGTGGAATGCATTGAAAGAAGGAAAAGAAATCCTTCTGGAAGGACAGCTTGGTTCCTTAAAAGACCCGGATCACGGAATTTATCCTATGGTGACTTCGTCTTCCACACTGGCTGCCTATGGTGCCGTGGGAGCAGGAATTCCTCCTTATGAGATTAAAAAGATTATTACTGTATGTAAGGCTTATTCCAGTGCCGTGGGAGCAGGTGCCTTTGTATCTGAAATTTTCGGAGAAGAGGCAGATGAATTAAGACGCAGAGGCGGTGACGGCGGAGAGTATGGTGCCACAACAGGACGTCCAAGACGTATGGGATGGTTTGACTGTGTAGCTTCTAAGTATGGCTGCCGTGTTCAGGGAACTACAGATGTGGTATTTACGGTATTGGATGTTCTTGGTTATTTGGATGAAATCCCTGTTTGTGTAGCATATGAGATTGACGGGGAGATCACCACAGAATTTCCGACTACTTCTTTACTGGAAAAAGCAAAACCAGTCTTTGAGGTATTGCCGGGATGGAAGAGTGATATCAGAGGTATCCGTAAATACGAAGAACTGCCCGAAAATTGCCGCAGGTATATTGAGTTTGTAGAAGAAAAACTGGGATTTCCGATTACCATGGTATCAAATGGTCCTGGAAGAGAGGACATTATTTACAGATAAAGAAAAGATGAAAATATTAAAAATGCTGTATGAATCCTTAATAAAGATTCATACAGCATTTTTGTGATGGTGATTATTTTGCGTAGTTGTCAAAATATCCCTGGATATAAATGATAGGAGTACCTTTATCTCCGGAGCCGGAAGTCAGGTCAGCCAAAGAACCAAGAAGGTCTGTAAGACGTCTTGGTGTGGTACCCTGCGTAACCATGGTTCCCTTTAAGCTTGCAGCTTTTTCGTCTTTTTCTGTAATGTATTCTTTGATTGCTTCTTTCAGCTCTTCACCGGAAAGATCTGCAAAATCATTATCAGCAAGGTATTTTAATTTCACTTCGTTTGGAGTTCCCTCAAGACCCTTGGTGTATGCAGGAGAAACAACCGGGTCAGCCAGTTCCCAGATTTTTCCTACTGGGTCTTTGAAAGCACCATCACCGTAGATCATAACTTCTACATTTTTTCCGGTTTTTTCAACCATAGCAGTGTGGATTGAAGAAACTACTTCATCACATTTGATTGGGAAGAGTTTTACAGTATCCTCTGTAGCTTTGTTTGATCCCAGAAGTCCGTAAGCATCATTATATCCGCTTCCATTAATGCTGTGATTCATAATATCGTCAAGAGCATATACTTTTTCTGCTCCGTTGGCAGATAAGATACGTTTGGTTCTCTGACGGGTGTGGATGTCACAGGTAAGTACACTCTTTGTATAGGACAGGATTGCTTTTGGATTGTTTGCAAAGATGATTTCTACCTCTGCACCAGCTTCCTGAATCAGTTGTTTGTAATATTCCACATAATCTACACCAGTAAATACGTGTTTTTCGTAACCAAACAGCTCTCTGTATTTCTCTTCAGTGAGAACATCAGACCATGGGTTTACACCCTTTTCATCCATGATATCTAAATCAATCAGATGATTTCCTACTTCGTCAGAAGGATAGCTTAACATCAGGACAATTTTCTTACATCCTTTTGCAATTCCTTTGAGACAGATAGAGAAACGGTTACGGCTTAAAATTGGGAAGAGAACGCCTACAGTATCATCCCCGAATTTTTCTTTTACATCTGCTGCAATAGCATCTACGCTTGCATAATTTCCCTGTGCTCTTGCCACAACAGCCTCTGTTACGGCAATGACATCTTTATCACGAATTTCGAATTTTTCACTTTCTGCTGCTTTTAATACACAGTCTACTACGATTTCCGCAAGATTATCTCCTTCACGGATAATCGGTGCCCGCACACCTCTGGATACGGTTCCAACCATACGATTTACAGATTCCATTTTATGTGCCCTCCATTGATTTCAATCAGATTTTGAAGCGGAACATATTCCGCCTCTTATATAATACGTTGAAATTCCCGGCTATGCAAGACAAAAAGAAAATTTTGTGTAAAAAACCATGAATTTTTCCTGGAAATGGTCTGATTTTGTCAAGATATATCCCCCTACAGGGCTTGTGGGCTTTGAAAAACTCTGCTAAACTTACTGCGGTAGGGTAAAATAGTGGGGAAGTCTGCTTTTTTACCGGAGGTTATAGAAAAGGAACGTTTAAATACATGAAAGACAATAGAGAATTTTGCCTGGGGAACTTTACCGTAGAACCAGGAAAGAAAAAAAGTGGATTTTTGATGATTGGAGGAGGAGAATTTCAACTTCCGGCAACCATCCTGCATGGAGAACAGCCGGGAAAAACAGTTCTCATCACAGCAGGGATTCATGCAGAAGAGTATGTAGGCATTCAGTCTGCCCTGGAATTGTCAGAGATGCTGAAGGTTCAGAAAATTGCAGGTACGGTTGTGATTGTAAAGGTTGTGAACCGCAAGGCATTTGAAGTGCGAAGCGGAAGTGAAAGTCACGAAGACGGGAAGAACCTGAACCGGGTATTTCCGGGGGACAGGGAAGGAACCTGGTCTGAAAGACTGGCCTATGCTATAGAGAAAGAACTTTTAAGTATTGCAGATTATTATATTGATCTTCACAGCGGGGACAGTTATGAGCAGCTGACTCCTTATGTGTATTATGCAGGAGCAGCAGCCAAAGAGGTGGTGGAACAGTCAAGAGAAATGGCACAGCAGGCAGATGTGCCCTACATGGTAGGGTCAAATGTAGCCATGGGAGGCTGTTATAATTATGCGGCATCCTTAGGGATACCAAGCATTCTCCTGGAGCGTGGACAGATGGGAGGATGGACCAAGGAGGAAAGTCACTCTACCAGAAGAGATGTGCGCAATATTCTCTGCCATCTTGGGATTTATCAGGGAGAAAAGGATTACCGCAATTATTATCCCCTGGAGGTCAAAGATCTATGTTATCAGGCAGCCAATGAACAGGGACTTTGGTATCCCTGCAAGAAGCCGGGTGATATGATCCAGCAGGGAGATATCCTGGGTGTGATCAAAGATTATGAAGGAAAGATTCTGGAAGTGTGTAAGGCTGAGTATGGCGGTGTGATTCTGTATCAGACAGGAAGCCTTCAGGTACAGGAATCAGGCTCAGTAATTGCATACGGAAGGATATCCAGAGAGTCTGATAGCAGGAAGGAACGGATTGCAGGCTACTGGAGCAAAAGAAGTGACAGTTTTCAGGCTCAGAGAAGAGCAGAGCTTCACAGTTCCATGGCTGACCGGTGGCTTTTGGAAATACAGAAATATCTGCCGCAGCGAAAACTGAAGATTTTAGATGTGGGATGCGGTTCCGGATTTTTTACCATTTTGCTGGGAAAACAGGGGCACGAGGTGCTTGGCACAGACCTCACCCCGGATATGATAGAAAAATCAAGAGAACTGGCAAAGGAAGAAGGGGTAGACTGTAAATTTGAGATTATGGATGCAGAAAATCTGGACTTTCCGGATGAGACCTTTGATGTGGTGATTTCCAGAAATCTGACCTGGACACTTCCAGATGCAGGACATGCTTATGAAGAGTGGTGCAGGGTACTGAAAAAGGGCGGAATCCTTCTGAATTTTGATGCGAATTACGGCTCCAGCAATTTCGCTGACACTTCTCATCTTCCGGAAAATCATACCCACAATCAAGTGGGAATGGATATGATGCAGGAATGCGAAGAGATTAAAAAACAGCTTCCCATAAGCAGCTACATCCGGCCTGCATGGGATGTTGAAACATTAGGAAATCTTGGGATTTTGGAACTGTCCCTGGATTTAGGGGTAGGGAAAAGGATTTATATTGAAAAAGATGAATTTTATAATCCAGTGCCTATTTTTACCCTGTGTGGAAAAAAGGAAGAGTAAAAAATGAAAAAATACGTGGCGAAACGACTGTTGCAGCTCCTTCCTATTCTGCTGGTCATTACTTTTTTGTCTTTTGGCATGATGCGTCTGGCAGGCAGTGATGCGGTGCTGCAAAAAATGGAAAATACAGGGATGGTGGTCTCACAGGAGGTTCTGGAAAAAGCCAGGGCAGAGCTGGGGCTTAATAAGCCGTTTCTGACCCAATACTTTGTATGGCTGGGAAATCTGCTTAGAGGAGATATGGGAACCAGTTATATTTCCGGCAAGGAGGTGTTTCCTGCCTTTGTCTCAAAACTTCCGGCAACGCTGCTGCTGTCAGGGGTATCTCTGCTTCTGACCGTGATGATTTCTATTCCTCTTGGAATCCTGGCGGCTGTGAAACAGAATCGTTTTACAGATTATCTCATCCGTGTGGCAAGCTTTCTGGGAAACAGTATGCCCAACTTTTTTGTGGCACTTCTGTTAATGTATTTTCTGGCGATCAGGCTAAAATGGTTTCCTGTGATTGCGAATGGTGTGACTATAAAAAATGTGGCTTTGCCGGCTTTTACTCTGGCAATCGCCATGTCAGCGAAATATCTCCGCCAGGTCCGTGCAGCAGTTCTGGATGAATTAAGCAAAGATTATGTCACTGGTGCACAGGCAAGAGGGATTAAATTTTCCGTTACTTTGTGGAAAAGTGTGCTGCGTTCCTGCCTTGTGACCATACTGACCTTGCTTACGCTTTCCGCAGGAAGCCTTCTTGGAGGAACTGCGATTGTAGAATCTATTTTTATGTGGGATGGTGTGGGAAAGCTTGCAGTAGATGCCATTAACATGCGGGATTATCCCATGATTCAGGCCTATGTCATGTGGATGGCTGTGATCTATGTCTGTGTAAATCTGATTACAGATCTTTCTTACCGGATGTTAGACCCGAGAATCAGGCTGGGAGGTGAGGAAGCATGAGCCGGAATATTAAAAAAAGACTGATTTTTTTCCTGGTGTTGGCGTCTGCACTGCTTCTGGTGGCCGTGTTTGCAGAATGGCTGTGTCCTTATGATCCAAATGCACAGGATATGGCATTATCCTTGCAGCCACCGGGAAAAGAACATCTTGCAGGGACAGACCGGTTTGGAAGAGATTTGTTTTCCAGAATTTTAGTGGGGCTTAGAACCAGCGTTCTGGCTACATTGTCGCTGGTAGCAATCATCACAGCCGTGGGAACGGTTCTGGGGGTTCTGTGCGGATATTATGGAGGAATCCTGGATTCTGTTGTAATGCGGATTTCTGATATTTGTCTGGCTTTTCCAGGGCTTGTTTTTGCACTTGCTATAGCAGCATTGTTAAATGGGGGGCTTCATAATGCGGTACTTGCCTTGGCTGTCATTAGCTGGCCCAAATATGCCAGAATTGCCAGAAGCCAGACTCTGGCACAGAAAAACACCGATTATATAGCGGCAGCAAAGCTGGCAGGAAATACATCCTGGCAGATTATTTTAAGACATATTCTTCCAAACAGTGCAGGAGCGATTCTGGTGACAGCTATGCTGGATATCGGAACCATGATGATGGAACTGGCGGGACTGTCGTTTCTGGGACTTGGAGCACAGCCTCCTACCGCAGAGCTTGGAAATATGATGAGCGGAGGGAGAAGTATGATTCAAACCTATCCCTGGGTCATTCTTGGACCGGGACTTGCACTTTTTCTTGTGGTAGTTATATTTAATCTGCTGGGAGATACGGTGAGGGATTATCTGGATCCAAGAAACAGCGGAAGATAGAAAAAAACACAACAGCTAAAAAGCAGAAGGGAAAATAAGAATGAGGAACATAAAAAAAGCAGCAGCATTCTTCATGGCAGTCTGCCTTGGAACAGGACTTCTGGCAGGATGCGGTTCAGAAAAAAGCACCGCCAATACAGAAGGGGTTTCAGAAGCAAAAGAAAAGAAAACATTTGTCTTTGGAGATACTACTTTTAATCCGGAAAACGAAGAGCCGGATGTAAATCCTCACAACCAGTACGCAGGATGGGCCTGCATCCGTTACGGAGTGGGGGAAACACTTTTCAAATATTCTGATTCCATGGAGATTCAGCCCTGGCTGGCAAAAGAGTACGAAAACCTGGATGAACTGACCTGGAAGATTACTCTTCAGGATGGGATCAAATTCTCCAGCGGCAGAGAACTGACAGGAGAGGCTGTAAAAGAATGTCTGGAGCATCTGGTAGAAGTTCATGAGCGTGCCAAAGGCGATTTGATGATTGACACTATTACAGCAGAAGGACAGACGGTCACAATCAAGACTACAGAGCCGAAACCAACACTTTTGAATTATTTAAGTGACCCTTACGGATGCATGATTGATATGGAAGCAGGAATCACAGAGGATGGGATCGTATCAGGAACAGGACCGTATATTGCCAAATCTCTGGTATCCGGGGAGCAGTTAAAACTGGTGAAAAATCAGGAATACTGGGATGGAGAGCCGGGATTTGATGAAATCATAGTTCGTACAATTTCAGATGGTGATACCCTGACCATGGCATTGCAGTCAGGAGAACTTGACGGTGCTTACGGTATGCCATATGCCAGCTATCCGTTATTTGAAAATGAGAATTATACCTTTTCCAGTTGTGCTACCAGCAGAACCTTTTTTGCACATATGAATTTTGAAAGTCCTGTGATTCAGGATCAAGCGGTTCGAAAAGCCATTGCCATGGGAATCGATAAAGAAGGCTTCGTAAACACCCTGTTAGGTGGAAATGGATATCCTGCTGTGGGAGCATATCCGGACAGTTTTTCCTTTGGCGGCGATACCGTTACTACAGAATCTTATGACCCGGAAGTGGCAAAAAAAGTTCTGGAAGAAGCAGGATGGATAGATTCTGACGGAGACGGAATCAGGGAGAAAGCAGGACAGAAGCTGAAAATCCGCTGGCTTACCTATCCAAGCCGTCAGGAGCTTCCGCTTCTTGCAGAATTTGCACAGGCAACCTTAAAAGAAATCGGTATGGAAGTTCAGATAAACAGTACGGCTGATCATAATAGCATCCGTACAGATCCTTCCGCCTGGGATGTTTATGCCAGTGCCATGGTGACTGCACCGACCGGAGACCCGGAATACTTCTTTACCACCCACTGTCTGGACAGCTCCGCTGTTAATAACGGGCAGTATCACAGTGATAAGCTGGAGCAGCTGGAAGCAGAGATGGGGAAAACCTTTGACCCGGACAAAAGAGGAGAGTTAGCGGTTCAGATGCAGCAGACCATTCTGGATGACAATGCCTTTGTATTTTGTTCTCATTTAAAAATGAGCATGATCAGCAAAGCAACTGTAACAGGACTTGTGGCACACCCTTGTGATTTTTATGAGATTACAGCGGACTTGGCTCCTGTAAAGTGAGATGGTGTAGGATAGAGGAGAAATGTGTGTGAAAGAAGTGTTAAGCTATCAGTCTGTGGAAATTTGTTTTAATGGACAGCGGGTAGTTCATGATGTGAATTTCACCCTACATCCAGGGGAAATCCTGGGAATCGTAGGGGAATCCGGAAGCGGAAAAAGTACGATATTAAAAGCAGCCATGGGGCTTCTGGGAAATAGTGGAAGGGTGACAAAAGGAAATCTTTGTTTTCAGGGAAAAAGCCTTTTGGATTTGTCAGAAAAAGAATTTCGTAAGATACGTGGAGAACAGATAGGGATGATTTTTCAGGATGCAGGAGCATCCCTGTGCCCGATTCGAAAGATTGGTTCTCAGATGTATGAAAGTATCACTGCTCATAAAAAGATGACCAGGGAAGAAGCAAAAGAAAAGGCACTGAACTTGCTGGAAAAGCTGAATTTTCAGGATGTGGAGCGGATTTGGAACAGTTATCCTTTTGAACTGTCAGGGGGAATGAATCAGAGAGTGGGAATTGCCATTGCTATGCTGATGGAGCCTTCTGTCCTGCTGGCAGATGAACCCACCAGTGCACTGGATGTGGCTGTGCAGCGTCAGGTAGTGCAGGAAATGCTTTCTCTTAGAGAAATGTTTGGCACGGCAATGCTCCTGGTGACCCATGATATCGGGGTGGCATCAGCTATGGCAGATACGATGCTGGTATTAAAAGACGGAGCAGTCATGGAATACGGGGATACCAGACAAGTGCTGGAAGCACCGGAAAATGAATATACCAGGAAATTGCTGGCCGCAGTGCCGAGATTACGGAGGATATAAATGAATCCAGTTTTAGAAGTGAGAGATATCACAAAAACCTTTGTCACAGAAGGAAAGTCTGATTTTACGGCAGTCAGCCATGTCAGTTTTCAGCTTTATCCTGGTGAGATTCTTGGAATCGTAGGAGAATCAGGAAGTGGGAAAAGTACCCTTGCCAGAATCATCGCCAGATTGACAGATGCCACAGAAGGAAGAATCCTTCTGGGAAACCAGGATATTACCAGAGCAAAAGGAGAAGCATTAAGAGCGGCTTACCGGGAAATTCAGATGGTTTTTCAAAATCCGGTATCTTCCTTTGATCCCAGAAAGACCCTGGGAAACGGAATTGGGGAGAGCCTTAGAAATCATGGCGTCTCAAAAGCAGAGACAAAGGAAAGAGTCCTGGAACTTTTAGAGCAGTGTGGACTACCAAAAGAGTTTTATGGGCGTTATCCCCATGAAGTCAGCGGAGGACAGTGTCAGAGAGCAGCCATTGCCAGAGCCCTGGCTGTGAAACCGAAGATAGTAATCTGCGATGAAGCTACCAGTGCCCTGGATGTGACGGTGCAGCAGCAGATTATGGAGTTACTGAAAAACTTAAAAAAAGAGAGAAATCTTTCGTACCTTTTTATCTGTCATAATCTGGCATTGGTGCAGATGTTTTGTGATCGGGTACTGGTGATGAAAGATGGAAAAATCGTGGAAGAAGGAACACCGGATGAAGTGATCCTGAATCCAGAACATACATATACAAAAGCTTTGGTAGAGGCTGTTTTTTAAGATGCTAACCGGGGCATGGGGTTATAGAGGAATAAGAATCCTCTGGAAAAGAGACGCATTGCTTTATTGTGTCTCTTTTTTGGGTGTAAAATAAAGAGATAAAATTTCAACCCCTAGGGGGGCTTGGAAAAAGTTTTTCTTATGATATGATAATTGAGGTTTTGAAAGAAACAAAAAGTAAAAAGGGTAAAGGAAAGAAAACATATGAAAAAGAAAGCAATTCTGATGTTACTGGCTGCAACAGTGGTTATGAATACAATGGCGGGATGTACACCTTCCGAACAGCCTTCAAAAGCAGAAAATGTGCAGGAAGAACAAAAAGAAGCTGATACAGAGGCAGTCACAGTCACCAGTGTATTTGGCGAAGATGAAGTAGAGATTACATATCCAAAGGTACCGGAAAGAGTAGTAAGCTTGGCCGGTTTTGCTACAGAAATGATGCTAGCCTTAGGACTGGAAGATCATATTGTCGGATATGCATGGCAGGATAATGAGGTGCTTCCTTACTATCAGGAAGCATTTGAAAAACTGGAGCCTCTATGTGCACCTGCCATGGATCCTGGAGAAGAGAAAGTGTTAGCAGCAGAGCCGGATTTGGTGTTGTCCTGGGCATCCTGGTCAGATGAAGATTATTTCAATTATAAAAATTTAGAAAAAAATGATATTCAGACCTATGGTTTTCATACAGAACGCTGGTCAGGAGGACATCTTGACGATGTCTATACAGATTTTCTTAATTTAGGAAAAATATTCCATGTGGAAGAGAAAGCAGAGACACTTGTAAACGAAATGAAAACCAATATCGAGGAAACTGCAAAAAAAGTAGAAGAGAAAGAAAAAGTATCGGTGTTTGTTTGCGATGCGTCTTCAAATGAAGAGGCATGTATGACAGTAGGAGGTGGCTTGCCACAGGAGCTTCTGGAAAAAGCAGGAGGAAAAAATGTAGTCACAGATGTGGATTCTAACTGGGAAAGAGGATATAGCTGGGAAAAAATTATAGCAGCAGATCCGGAATGGATTGTTATTGATTACTATGCAAGTGCAGAGGAAGCAGATGTAGTATTAGAGCTTCTGAAGTCACATCCTCAGCTTAGCAAAATGCAGGCAGTGGAGAAAGATCAGATTGTGTTGGTTGGATTAACGGATATTTCCTGTAGTGAAAGAATTGATGAAACTGTTGCTCTTCTCGCAAAAGAATTTCATGATGTAGAATAATGCGGGAGGTTGTCATGCTGAAACATATCAAAAAAAGCACTTTTTTATTGATTTGTCTCGGAATGTTTGTTGTACTTTTAGGAGCTATGGTTTTGGGAATTAATCTGGGCGCAGTAGAACTGCGTCCAGATTGGATTTCTAAGATTATTGTCAATAACATTACAGGAAGAGAAGTATTTTTACAAGAATGGGGAAAATCAGCTCAGAGTATTGTATGGGGAATGCGTTTCCCTAAAGTGATTGTTTGTGCCTGCGTAGGAGCTGGATTAACGCTGACAGGTATTTTGATGCAGGCTATGACGAGAAATTCCTTGGCAGATCCTTATATTCTTGGAATTTCTTCCGGAGCGTCCACAGGTGCCACGGCCATTCTTTTAATGGCAGGGGCGTTCCCTATATTTCAGAATATAACAGTGGGAGCAGGAGCTTTTGCAGGTGCCATGCTGTCTTCTGTTATTGTTATGATATTAGGGGGTGCGTCAGGCAGATTTAGCCCTGGGAAATTGGTATTATCCGGAACGGCTGTTTCTGCAATTTTCCATGCTGTTACGAATCTGCTGATTTTTTTAAGTCCAGATAAAAGAAAAGTGAGTTCGGCACTGTTCTGGATGGAAGGATCCTTTTCCAGTGCTGAGTGGAAAGATGTACTTCCGGCGATACTTACGCTGGCTGCAATTTTTTGTGTGGCAATGCTCTTAAACAGGAGCCTGGATACTTTATTGTTAGGAGAAGACATTGCCATTACAGTGGGAGTCAACGTCCATTTGATGAAATTGATTATTGTAGTATCTTCGTCCCTGATTACCGGTATCATGGTTTCCATGAGTGGATGTATTGGATTTGTCGGACTGATTGTACCTCATATAGCAAGAACGATGATAGGAACTGTCCACAGAAGAATGATTCCATTTGCGATGCTTCTGGGGGCCATTTTTATGGTGCTGGCAGATATGTTTGCACGAATTATTGTGGCACCTTCAGAACTACCGATTGGAGTTGTCACAGCACTTCTTGGTGCTCCATTTTTCCTGGCTATGTTAAGAAAAAGTGGATACTCTTTTAGTAAGTAGGAGCAGAAATATGAATCAGATATTAAGTGTAAAAAATCTAAGTTTTTCGGTAAAGGACAGAGAACTCATTCATAAGATATCGTTTGATATTCCCAGAGGGAGTTTTGTAGGATTGATTGGTCCAAACGGATGTGGAAAATCTACGCTTTTGAAGACCATTTACCGTGTGAATCAGGCATCTTCAGGGGCGGTCTATCTCAATGGGGAGGATATTCAAAAAATGTCCAGTAAAGCAGTAGCCAGACAGATGGCAGTAGTTACACAGGAAAACGACATTCAATTTGATTTTTCAGTGATGGAAATGATGATGATTGGTCGTTATGCCCATAGAGGAATGCTTCAGAATAGAGATGCTGACGATGAAAAAATATGTAGGGACGCATTGAAGTTGGTAGGTATGGAAGAATTCGAACAGAGAAGTTTTCTGACTTTGTCAGGAGGCGAAAAACAGAGAGTTTTTATTGCCAGTGCCTTTTCCAGAAAACCACAGATAATTGTATTGGATGAGCCGACAAACCACCTTGATGTGGGGTATCAGTTTCAGATTATGGATTTAATGAAAGCACAGAAGGAAAGTACCGTCTTTTCTTCTATTCATGATATGAATATTGCCATGCAGTATTGTGATTATATTCTTGCTTTGAAAAATGGAGAAATCGTATCCTCTGGAACACCGGAAAAAGTATTAACAGAAGCATTGTTAAGAGATTTATTTTCTGTTAGAACAGAGATGATAAAGATGGACAATGGACGTAGTCATATACGGTATCTAGGTGCGGTTCACGTATGAAAAATTTTTGAAATTTTATCCCCCGGGGCGGCTTGTAGGATGCTTTTGGATGATGTAAGATACAGATATCGTTAAGAAATTAATAACGAGAATTCACTACATGATGCAACAGGTATGCTGTGAACCCTCCGCAAATTTATACAGCATGCAAAAGTTTATGAATCCTAACAAAGAAGGAAATATGGTAATGGCAGACCATATTTCCTTTCTTGTCTGCTATGAGATTTCATAAACTGGGAAAGGAAAATAAGGATGAATGTAAATATTGTGTTATTTGATGATTTTGAAACCATGGATGCTTTGGGCCCGGTGGAACTTTTTGGAAAGCTTCCCCAGCATTTTCATGTGCGGTATCTTTCTGTTTCCGGTGACTTGATCAACAGCGTACATGGACTAAAGATATGGACTGACTTTCTGGTGCCGGAAGAAATCGACGGAATACTGCTGATTCCAGGAGGAAAAGGTGCCAGACGGCTTTTGTGGAAGGACGAAAGATGCCTTAATATCATTAAGAAAGCGGCTGAGAATGCAGATTACTGTGTGATGATCGGGAATGGTTCTGCTCTTTTGGCACAAACGGGAATGCTTTATCACAGAAGGATTGCAGACTTTCCTATGGATGCAAACTGGAATAGAATGTTTACAGCAGGAATCGAGAGAATCCAAGGGGTAAAAACTGTGATTGACGGAAAGCTGTATTCCTGTGGCAGCACCATGACAGGCCTGGATACTGCACTTTGGGCAATTTCTGATATTTTAGATATAGCAGAAGCTGAAAAAGCGGCACAGGCCATTGGATATGAATGGAGTGAAGATGCGGATGAAGACGTCTACAGCTAAAGAGGATAAGCAGTATGACAAGGCAATGGTGAACCGGATTGCACGGGCAACAGGGCATTTGAAGACTGTGCGGAACATGGTAGAAGAAGGCCGGGATTGTAGTGAGATTCTGGTTCAGCTGGCAGCAGTGAAATCTGCCATTAACGGAGCAGGAAAAGAGATGCTGAAGCATTATATAGAAACCTGTCTGGAGGAGGAATTAGAGAAGCAGGATGGAAAAGGCCTGGAAAAACTGAACAAAAGCATTGACAGCTTTATGAAATAATAAAGAGGACAATGCTTTTGTTCTTTTTATTTAGATAGAGCCGATAAATTCCTGGATATAAAACAGTGCGGCACCGATGGCTGGTGTGTACTGTCCGTGAATGCCTATCAAAAGGTTTTCTTTTTGAAATTCAAATGGTGAGGATGCACTGATACGCTGTGCCAGATATTCAAGGTCTTCTGCTGTAATATATGGAGCAAGATATCCGCTTAAAATGATAGGTGCATCAATGACCATATTCAAGTTTTTCATTGCAAAAGCAAGGTGATTCAGATAATCCTCCCAAATAGGTAGAAATTGAGGTGTCTGTTCTTCTCTCAGCATCCGGAAAAAGTCTTTGATCGTTGTGCCGGATGCTTTTTCTAATGCATTGGCAGAACAATAGGTTTCCAGACAGCCACGGTTTCCACAGTAGCAGAGAGGTCCGTCTGAATCAATGCACATATGTTCCAGAGTTCCCCCATGCATAAAATTTCCCTGATGAATCTTGTGGTTGGTGATAAGAGCACCTCCGAGATTCCGGTTTAGCAGGAAAATCACAGCATCATCAATATTCGGATGATTCCAAAGTTCCAGTGCAGCAGCAGATTTAGAGTCATGCTCCATATGACAGGGATAAGGAAGATATTTTGAAAAATCTTCAAGGCACATTCCTGTATTATCCATAATTGTTCCGTAAGTCACATAAGTATTATCAGGGGAAGTGATTCCCTGAGTGGCAATAGAGATTCCCAGTATTTTATCTTCGTAATGGTTCAGAGCAATCAGTTTCTTGATTTCTCCGGCAACTTCCTCATAGTAGGAAAGAGTGTTGGAGTAGGGGAGCTGGATGGTATCTGAAAAAACGGTATTTCCATACAAATCCACAACTGTGATGTGGAACATATTCTTTAAAATTCCGATTCCAATGGCAAGTTTAAATGTTTCTACAATGCGGATGGCCTGTGCCTTCCGCCCTCCAGTGGAAGCAAAATATCCATTTCTTTCAATGATCCCTTCATTTTCTAAAAGTGTTAGATTCTGGCTGACCGTAGACAGCCCCATTTGCAGTTCCTGAACAATCTGTTGTTTGGAGGTTACTTTTTTCTGATAGATATATTGGTAAACCTTTGATTTGTTGATTTGTTTTAAATTCATGGTGGTGAGACCTTTATCATTCATAGCAAAATCTCCTGAGTTATAACTTTGTCATAGGATTAAGGACCCAAATTTCTCACACTGTCTGGCAATTTTAGCAGTCAGACTATAAATAGGCTGAATTCTGTAATCTCCCCGTTCCAACCTACTTTTTTATGGTTCAAATAGGTGTGATTTCAGAATAAAAAAAAACCACTTATTCGTGCCTAGGAAATATAGGATAAAAATCACAAAACAATATTTTCAAAGACATGAATCCAATTTTGATGTGGGAAGTTTGAGTTAAGAATTAATGATATTTTATAATAGAAAAGGATAAGATGCAACTTGGTATAGGAATATAGCAAAAATACCTAAAATAAAGACAAAATATTGTGGCTTTTGTCAATGGATTATTTATGGTATGAGTTATATATTTAACTTATGGTTGAAACATAAGCGTAAGTCGCAGATAAAATGGAGGGTGGATATGAAATTAACAAGAAATGGAATCAAAGCACAGGAAGCATGGGAAAAAGCAGGAATCAGACTTCCGGGATATGACGTGGAAAAGGTATCAGAAAAAGCAAAAGAAGCACCGGCCTGGGTGCATTTCGGAATCGGAAATATTTTCCGTATTTTTATTGGTGGTATTGCAGACGGGTTATTAGAAACAGGGGATTTAGACAGGGGCATCACCTGTGTAGAAACCTTTGATTATGATGTGGTAGATAAGATTTATACACCTTTTGATAATCTGGGACTGAGTGTGCTCCTTCACGGTGACGGAACAAGAGAATATAAGGTGCTTGCTCCTTTTGCAGAAGCAGTGAAAGCAATGTCATCCGATGAGACACAGTGGAACAGGCTGCAAGAAATCTTCACCAGCCCATCCTTACAGATGGTATCCTTCACCATCACAGAAAAAGGGTATGCATTGCAGAAAGCAGATGGCTCCTGGTTTCCATTTGTAGAGGCTGATATCAAGAATGGCCCGGCACAGTCCGTAGGTGCCATGGCTGTTGTGACAGCAATGCTTTATGAGCGGTATCAGGCAGGGAAATACCCACTGGCTCTGGTATCTATGGATAACTGCTCACAGAACGGTGCAAAGCTGAGAGAATCCGTGATGACCATGGCAGAAGAGTGGAAAAAGGCAGGATTTGTGGAGCAGGGCTTTGTGGACTATGTAAGTGATGAATCGGTAGTGTCCTTTCCATGGACCATGATTGACAAGATTACACCAAGACCCAGTGAGCAGATTGCAAAGGATCTGGAAGATTTAGGGGTAGAGAATATGCAGCCTGTAATTACAGGAAAAAGAACCTATATCGCACCATTTGTAAATGCTGAGAAACCCCAGTATCTTGTGATTGAAGACAGCTTCCCTAATGGACGTCCGGCATTGGAAAAAGGATTTGGCGTCTACATGGCTGACCGTGAGACCGTGAATCTGTCAGAGCGGATGAAGGTAACCGTTTGCTTAAATCCCGTGCACTCTGCAACAGGACCACTTGGAGTTGCACTGGGATACGATTTGTTCGCACACATGCTTAACACAGACGAAGATATGATGAAAATGGCACGTATGGTTGCTTATGATGAAGGGCTTCCAGTTGTACCAAATCCGGGCATTCTTTCCCCTCAGGAATTTGTGGATGAGCTTTTCAATGACCGGTTCCCAAATGAATACCTGGGAGATACCAATCTCCGCCTGGCCGTGGATGTTTCCCAAATGGTTGGAATCCGTTTTGGGGAAACCATCAAAGCCTATGTGGCAAAATATGGGGATGCATCCAGACTGACAGCAATCCCTCTTGGAATTGCCGGATGGCTTAGATATATGCTTGCAGTAGATGATGCGGGAAACAAATATGAACTGGCTCCGGATCCAATGAATGAAGAAATCACAGAGCAGTTAAAAGATATTGTGGTAGGAAAACCAGAAACCTTCAAAGAGCATTTGAAACCAATCCTCTCCAATGAGCGTATTTTCTTTGTAGATATCTACACAACAGGACTGGGAGAGAAGATTGAAAACATGTTCCGGGAAATGCTGGAAGGTCCTGGAGCAATCAAAGCAACTGTACACAAATATATAGGGAAAGTCTGATATGCTCTCATGTATCAAAAAATATACAAAATTATTTACAAATTTCAAGTGTTAGCAGTGATTCTTAACAAAATAATATAAGAAATACAAAATAGTGTTGTTAAAATATTATCAATATGGTATAGTTACAAAGTAAATCGGAAAAGTCACAAGATACAGAATTATAAGTGATTTCTTAGTAGTCAATATGATATCACAAATTTCAAATATTTTTGTGACAAAACCGATTATATTTTTTTAGATTGCATTGTTAAAAATTAAACAATTCCATGCTGAATTTGGAAAAACAGAAAGGAGTACCATATGAGCAGTAAAATTACGATTATCGGTGCAGGAAGTGTTGGGGCGACTATTGCATATAACTTATCCAATGAAGAGATTGCTTCGGAGATTGTTTTAATTGATATCAACGAAGAAAAAGTAGAGGGAGAAGTTCTGGATATTGCCCAGGGAACTTGTTTCCGTGATCCAATCTCCATTGTTGCAGGGACTTATGAAGATGCAAAGGATTCAGATATTGTCATCATTACTTCTGGAATTGCCCGTAAGCCGGGACAGACCCGTATCGAACTGGCACAGACCAATGTTAATATCTTAAAATCCATTACTCCTCAGATTGTAAAAGCAGCTCCGGATGCACTTTATATTATCGTAAGTAATCCGGTAGATGTTATGACCTATGTATTTACAAAGATTTCAGGACTTCCTGAAAATCAGATCATTGGTTCCGGTACGATTCTTGACTCTGCCCGTCTTCGCTGCGGACTTTCAGAACATTTTAAGGTTGCTCAGAAAAACATTCATGCTTATGTATTTGGTGAGCATGGAGACAGCTCCTTTATTCCGTGGACAGGTGCTTATATTTCCGGTGTCAGTGTGGATGAATATTATCAGTTAGCAAAATCACTGGGAAAAGATGTGGAAGAGCTTGATAAAGATAAGATGCTGGAATATGTCCAGAAATCCGGCGGAAAAATCATTGCAAAAAAAGGTGCAACCTTCTATGCAGTGTCCAGGGCAGTATGTAAACTCTGTAACATCCTTCTGTCTGCTTCCGATTCCATTACAACAGTATCTTCCATGATGCATGGGGAATACGGAATCGAAGATGTATGCTTTAGTACACTTACTTTGGTAGGTCCAAACGGGGTACAGGGAAAAGTGCCTATGCGGATGAATAAAGCAGAAATCGAACTTCTGAAAAAGAGTGCAGATGCATTGAAGGCAGTCATAGCACAGATTGATTTGAATTAGAAAGGATAACGGAAAAATGAAATACAGTTATTATCCGGGCTGTACCCTCAGGACAAAAGCCAGGGAACTGGACAAGTATGCAAGGGAGAGTGCCAAGGTACTGGGGTTTGAACTGGAAGAAGTAGAAGACTGGCAGTGCTGCGGAGGAGTATATCCCCTGGGAACCGATGAGATTGCAACAAAGCTTTCCTCCATCCGTACCTTAAATGCTGCCAAAGAAAAAAAACAGGATCTTGTGACCATCTGTTCTGCCTGTCATCATGTGATTAAACGTGTCAACGATGATATGAAGAATGTAGAGGATATACGTACAAAAGCCAATAACTATATGAAGCTGGAAGAACCCTATGAAGGAGAAACCACAGTTCTTCATTACTTAGAGGTATTAAGAGACAGAGTTGGATTTGACAAAGTAAAAGAAAAAGTGGTTCATCCTCTTACCGGGAAGAAAATAGGTGCTTATTATGGCTGCCTGCTGTTAAGACCTGGAAAGATTATGGCTTTTGATAATCCGGAAAACCCAGCCATTATGGAAGACTTTATCCGTGCATTAGGTGCAGAACCTGTAATCTATCCGTACCGGAATGAATGCTGCGGCGGATATATTTCTCTGAAAGAAAAAGAGATGGCACAGAATATGTGTGAAAAAATCATGGACAGTGCATCAGGATTTGGTGCAGATATGCTGATCACAGCCTGTCCATTGTGCAAATATAACTTGTGTAAAAATGGAACAGACAGCGTTCCGGTCTATTATTTTACAGAGCTTCTGGCAGAAGCCCTTGGTGTGAAAGAGAAAAAGGAGGAGGACTGAACATGGAGCGATATATGAGCGGAAAAGATGCGGCAGAACGCATCAAAGAAATTTCCGGAACCAATCCTTTAAAATGCATGAAATGTGGAAAATGTTCTGCAACCTGTCCTTCTTTTGCTGAAATGGATATCAAACCCCATCAGTTTGTATCTTATGTTGTCAACGAAGATATAGAAGCACTTGTAAATTCCAAATCTCTCTGGAAATGCCTCTCTTGTTTTGCATGTGTGGAGCGGTGTCCAAGAGATGTAAAACCAGGAAAAATCATTGATGCTGCCAGACAGCTTGTGGTTCGTAAAAAAGGCGGGGATTATCTCTCACCTGATGAAATCCCGGAACTTCTTGATCCGGAGCTTCCTCAGCAGTTACTGGTAAGTGCATTCAGAAGATACAGGAGGTAAGCAAAGTGCAGAGAATCGGTGTGTTTGTCTGCCACTGCGGAAGTAATATTGCCGCTACGGTAGATGTGAAAAAAGTAGTAGAAATGGCTGCAAAAGAACCTGGAGTTGTCCATGCAGAAGATTACCAGTATATGTGTTCTGAGGCGGGGCAGGCGAAAATCCAGGAAGCCATCAAAGAAAAAAATTTAACAGGAATCGTAGTGTGTTCCTGTTCTCCCCGTATGCATGAGGCTACCTTTAGAAAAGCAGCGGAACGTGCAGGGCTGAACCCTTATATGGTGGAAATCGCCAACATCCGTGAGCACTGCTCCTGGATTCATAAGGATATGGAAGAGGCTACAGAAAAGGCAGTTATCCTTGCAAGAGCAGCCATTGCCAAGGTACATCTGAACAGCCCGCTGAAACCGGGAGAGAGCCGTGTGACCAAGAGGGCACTGATCATTGGCGGAGGTATCGCAGGAATCCAGACAGCTCTTGATATTGCAGATGCAGGATACGAAGTAGATATTGTGGAAAAAACACCAAGCATTGGCGGAAGAATGTCACAGCTTGACAAGACCTTTCCTACCTTAGACTGTTCTGCATGTATTCTAACTCCTAAGATGGTGGAAGCCGCTTCCCACGAAAAAATCACTATTTATACATACAGCGAAGTGGAAAAAGTCAACGGTTTTGTGGGCAATTTCTCAGTAGATATTAAGAAAAAAGCAAGAAGTGTAGACATTGATAAATGTACAGGCTGCGGTCTTTGCCAGGAAAAATGTCCTTCCAAGAAGATTCCAAGTGAATTTAACAGAGGACTCAGCAACAGAACTGCTATCTATACACCATTTGCCCAGGCAATCCCAAATGTGCCGGTGATTGACCGTGAGAATTGTATGAAATTCAAAACCGGAAAATGCGGCATCTGTTCTAAAGTATGTCAGGCAGGAGCCATTGATTATACCCAGAAGGATGAAATTATCACCAGAAATTACGGAGCCATTGTGGTTGCAACCGGTTTTGATACCATCAAGCTGGATCAGTATGATGAATATGCATATAACCAGAGCAAAGACGTGATCACATCTCTGGAACTGGAGCGTATCATGAATGCGGCAGGTCCAACAAAAGGCCATCTGGAGCGTCTCTCTGACGGAAAAGCACCGAAGGAAATGGTCTTTATCCAATGCGTGGGAAGCCGTTGTGCAGACGACAGAGGAAAGCCATATTGTTCCAAAATCTGCTGTATGTACACTGCAAAACATGCCATGCTGATTCGTGATAAATACCCGGATGTGAATGTAACGGTATTCTACATTGATGTGCGTACACCTGGTAAAAATTTTGATGAATTTTACAGGCGGGCAGTGGAGCAGTACGGAGTCAATTATATTAAAGGCCAGGTGGGCAAGGTAATTCCGCAGCCAAACGGAAAGCTGCTGGTACAGGGCTCTGACCTTCTGGATAATAAGCAGATTCTGAAAGAAGCAGATATGGTGGTGCTGGCAACTGCCATTGAACCAAATCCAGATGTGCGTAAGATTGCAACCATGCTCACAGCGAGCATTGATACCAACAACTTCCTTACGGAAGCTCATGCAAAACTCCGCCCAGTGGAATCACCAACAGCCGGCATTTTCCTCTCAGGCGTATGCCAGGGACCAAAGGATATCCCGGAGACCGTAGCACAGGCAGGTGCGGCAGCCGTGAAGGCCATCGGGCTTCTTGCAAAGGATAAGCTGATGACCAATCCATGTACAGCAAAATCAGATGAACTTCTCTGCAATGGCTGTTCTGCATGTGCGAATGTCTGTCCGTATGGTGCGATTTCTTATGAGGAAAAAGAAGTAAACGATCACGGTATCCGTGAAACCAGAAGAATTGCAGTGGTCAATACAGCACTTTGTCAGGGATGTGGTGCATGTACGGTTACCTGTCCATCCGGTGCAATGGATCTGCAGGGCTTCTCAAACAGACAGATTTTAGCGGAGGTAGATGCAATATGCCGATAGAAAATAAGGAAGAATTCAAACCGAAAATTGTAGCGTTCTGCTGTAACTGGTGCAGCTATGCAGGAGCGGATCTTGCAGGAAGCAGCCGTCTTTCCTATCCGGCTGATGTAAAGATCATCCGTGTTCCCTGCTCCTGCCGTGTAAATCCCATGTTTATTTTGAGAGCCTTTGAAAAAGGAGCAGACGGTGTGATCATGTGCGGCTGCCACCCGGGAGATTGTCATTACAGCACAGGAAATTATTATGCCAGAAGACGAATGGCACTTCTGTTTTCCATGCTGGACTATATCGGTGTGGAGAATGGCAGAACCAGAGTAGAATGGGTTTCTGCTGCAGAAGGTGTAAAATTCTCCCAGACCATGAATGAATTTGTGGAAAAAATTCACTCTCTGGGAAGAAATGTAAGATTGGAGGATTTAAGATGCAGGAATTAGTGAACCGTGCAAAAGAATTGCTGGCTGATAAGACTGTAGCCCGTGTTCTTGGATGGAAAGCAGGAGACTTGCCTTATAATCCGGAACCGGCTTACTTTGAAACAGAAGAGTCTCTGAAGGATTTCGTTTACAACGGATTCTGTGGGGCAAATTTGAGCAAATACATGATCGAGGCTTCCAAAATGGAAGGAAAAACTCTGGTATGCCTGAAGCCTTGCGATACATACAGCTTTAATCAATTATTGAAAGAGCACCGCATAGACCGGGAAAAAGCCTATATCATCGGTGTGGGATGCAAAGGAAAACTTGATATCGAAAAAATCCGCCAGCAGGGAATCAAAGGAATTGAGCAGATCTCCGGAGCAGAAATGGAAGATGACGCAAGCATGCTTACAATACAGACTCTTTACGGAGAGAAGAGCTGTGCTTATCAGGATGCTATGCTGGAAAGATGTCATGTCTGCAAAGGAAAAGAACATAAAATCTATGACGAACTGATTGGTGAGTCAAAAGATACGAAAGATGCGGAACGTTTCGCAGAGGTAGAAAAGATTGAAGCCATGAGTCCGGAAGAAAAATTTGCTTTTTTCCAGAAAGAATTAAGCAAATGTATCCGCTGCAATGCCTGCCGGAACGTGTGCCCTGCATGCAGCTGCCGGAAATGTGTCTTTGACAGCAACAAATTCGACAGTGCCCAGAAAGTAAATGTGGATTCCTTTGAAGAAAAAATGTTTCATATTATCCGTGCTTTCCATGTGGCAGGAAGATGTACAGACTGTGGGGAATGCAGCAGAGTCTGTCCTCAGGGGATTCCGCTTCATCTGTTTAACCGCAAGTTTATCAAAGATATTAACGAATTTTATGGTGAGTATCAGGCAGGGGAAGACTGCGAGTCAAAAGGACCTCTTACGGATTTCACCTTTGATGATATTGAGCCAGGTGCAGCGGCAGAAAGGGGATAATGTATGTTTAAAATAAAAGCAGAAAATCTGCCGGCATTATTCCGTACCATTGCCGCAGAACAAGAATTATATTTGCCGGTAAAAGCCGGGGGACAGGTAAATTTTGCAGCCTGGAGTGAAGAGGCAGAGGTTTCTCTTGAAACCTTAAAAACAGTGAAATCACCGAAAGATGCCTTCTTTCCACAAAGTGAAAACCTTTATACCTGTGTAAGAGATGGCAAAAAAATCACCATCGAGCCGGAAGCCTTAAAAGAGCAGAATTTTGTTGTATTCGGAATGAAAGCCTGCGATGTGCAGGGGGTCAAAGTCCTTGATAGGGTATTTTTAAGTGACCCTGTGGACAGTTTTTATGCGGCCAGAAGGGAGCATGGAACCATTGTAGCCCTTGCCTGCCATGAGCCGGAGGAAAGCTGTTTTTGTAAGGTATTTGGCATTGACTGTGCAGAGCCGGCAGCAGATGTGGCTGCCTGGATGATCCAAGGAGAGTTATATTGGAAGCCATTGACGGAAAAAGGAGAAACACTTACAGAACAAATAAAAGAAGTTCTTACAGATGCGGAGGAACAGCAGGTAGAAGAAGAAAAGAAAGCGATTCGCGCAATTGTGGAAAAACTTCCGTATTCTAACCTTTCCCTGAAAGGATGGGGAGAAAAGGACTATATGGAGCGTTTCAATTCTCCTGTGTGGGAAGAACTGTATAAGCCATGTCTGGCATGCGGAACCTGCACCTTTGTGTGCCCGACCTGCCAGTGCTATGACATTAAAGATTACGATACAGGACATGGAGTACAGCGCTACCGCTGCTGGGATTCCTGCATGTACTCAGATTTTACCATGATGGCTCACGGAAATAACCGTACCAGCCAGATGCAGCGGTTCCGTCAGAGATTTATGCATAAACTGGTGTATTATCCACTGAATAATGATGGCCTATTTTCCTGTGTGGGATGCGGCAGATGTGTGGAAAAATGCCCGTCTTCTTTAAATATTGTAAAAGTGATCAAAGCATTTGAGAAACAGGGAGGTGAAGCATAATGCATGAATGTACCTGTCATAAAAATTATACCCTGGATACCCTGATTCCAAAGGTAGGGGTTATCACAGATATCCGTGAAGAAACACCAGATGTAAAAACCTTCCGTGTCAATGCACCGGAGGGAGGAAAACTGTTTGAACATATGCCGGGACAATGTGCTATGCTGTGTGCTCCTGGTGTCAGTGAAGGAATGTTTTCTATTACATCTTCTCCAACAAATAAAGAATATCAGGAATTCAGCATCAAGAAATGTGGTGCTCTTACGGATTATCTTCACAGCCTGGAAGTAGGAGATGAGATTACAGTCCGTGGACCTTATGGAAATCATTTTCCAGTGGAAGATAAGCTGAAAGGCAAAAATCTTCTGTTTATTGCCGGTGGTATCGGCCTGGCACCTTTAAGATCCGTCATCAATTACGTGCTGGATAACCGGGAAGACTATGGAACTGTGGATATTCTCTATGGCTCACGTTCCGCAGATGACCTTGTCCAATTGAAGGAAATTCAGGATGTGTGGATGAAAACAGAAGGCGTCAATGTGTATCTGACCATTGACCGTGAGCAGGAAGGATGGGACGGCCATGTGGGATTTGTTCCGTCTTATCTGAAAGAAATCGGCTTTGATACCAATAAGACTGCTCTTGTCTGCGGGCCGCCGATCATGATCAAGTTTGTGCTTGCCGGACTGGAAGAAATGGGATTTTCCAGAGAACAGGTTTATACCACCCTGGAGCTTCGTATGAAATGCGGTGTGGGAAAATGTGGCCGCTGTAACATTGGTTCCAAGTATGTCTGCAAAGACGGGCCGGTGTTCCGGTGTGATGAGATCGACGAGCTGCCTAACGAGTACTAAGAAAGGAAGACACCAAAATGGAAAATATGGTTAATGTATATTTTTTCGGTAAAAAATACAGCGTACCGGCAGAGCTTACTATTATGACAGCCATGGAATATGCAGGATACACCCTGAAAAGAGGATGTGGCTGCCGCCATGGGTTCTGCGGTGCCTGTGCTACCATTTACAGAATCAAGGGACAGAATGAATTAAAGACCTGTCTTGCCTGTCAGACACAGGTGCAGGAAGGAATGTATGTGGCAAGCATTCCGTTTTTCCCAACAGACAAAAGAACTTATGATATCAATGAAATCAAACCAAACCAGCAGGTGATGATGGAGCTTTATCCGGAAATCTACAGCTGTATCGGCTGTAATGCCTGCACAAATGCCTGCACCCAGGATTTGAATGTTATGCAGTATATCGCATATGCTCAGCGTGGAGAACTGGAAAAATGTGCAGAAGAATCCTTTGACTGTGTAGGCTGCGGCTGCTGTTCTGTTAGATGCCCGGCTGGAATTTCCCATCCGATGGTAGGACTTCTTGCAAGACGCCTGACCGGAAAATACCTGGCTCCTAAGGCAGAGCATCTGGAAAAACGTGTAGAAGAGATCAACAGTGGTGCATATGACGAACTGATTGAGCAGATCATGCAGAAACCAATCACAGAAATGCAGGAACTTTACAATAACAGAGACATTGAGAAATAAGGAGGGCACTATGTATAAACCATATCCGGAAAATATGATGGAATCCATTAAAAAGGTGGAATCTACAAGGGCAGAGCGTATGGCAACAGAGCCAAGACGCCTGACTGCTGATGAGAAAGATGCACTCCTAAAAGAATTTCATCCAGATTATAACCCTGATGCATTTGCAGAAATCAAGGTGGGTCCAAATAAAGGAGAAAGAGCACCACGTGAGCTGGCTCATATGCTCCACTCTACAAGCCGTATCCAGAATGAGGAGATTGACCTTACCAAGATTGACTATGATGTGGATGTCCTGGTAATCGGCGGAGGCGGTGCAGGCTCTTCCTGTGCCATTGAAGCACACAATGCAGGTGCAGATGTTATGATCGTCACCAAACTGCGCATCGGTGACGCAAATACCATGATGGCGGAAGGCGGCATTCAGGCAGCTGATAAGGAAAACGATTCTCCGGTACAGCATTATCTGGATTGTTTCGGCGGCGGACATTTTGCAGGAAGACCGGAGCTGGTAAAACGTCTGGTCATGGAAGCACCGGATGCCATTAAATGGCTGAATGAGCTGGGTGTTGAATTTGATAAAGAAGAAGATGGAGAGATGATTACCACACACGGCGGTGGTACCTCCAGAAAGAGAATGCATGCTGCAAAGGATTATTCCGGGGCAGAAATCATGCGTACCGTCCGTGATGAAGTGATCAACCTTGGAATTCCGGTGGTGGAATTTACTTCCGCAGTGGAACTTCTGAAGGATGAAAAAGGACAGGTAGCAGGTGCAGTGCTTCAGAACATGGAGACCGGAGATTATCTGGTAGCAAGAGCCAAAACCGTTGTCATTGCGACTGGCGGTGCAGGAAGAATGCATTACCAGGGATTCCCAACTTCTAATCATTATGGGGCGACCGCAGACGGGCTGATTCTTGGATATCGTGCAGGAGCACCTCTTCTGTACCAGGATTCCATCCAGTACCATCCAACAGGAGCCGTATATCCTGCTCAGATTCTGGGTGCACTGGTTACCGAAAAAGTCCGCTCCGTGGGAGCACAGCTTGTAAATGCAGAAGGTGAGGCATATATCCACCCACTGGAGACCCGTGATGTCAATGCATCCGGTGTTATCCGTGAATGCCGGGAAGGCAGAGGCGTGGATGTGCCGGGAGGCCTGAAAGGCGTATGGCTGGACACTCCTATGATCGAGATGCTGGGAGGAGAAGGAACTATTGAAAAGCGTATTCCTGCTATGTTCCGTATGTATATGAATTACGGCATTGATATGAGAAAAGTTCCTATTTTAATCTACCCAACTCTGCATTATCAGAACGGAGGACTGGAGATCAACGGAGATGGCTTTACCAAGACCATTCCGAATCTTCTGGTAGCAGGAGAAGCTGTGGGAGGAATCCATGGCAGAAACCGACTTATGGGAAATTCTCTTCTTGATATCATTGTATTTGGCCGCAATGCAGGTAAGGCTGCAGCAGCAAAAGCAAAAGAGACAGAGATTGGAACCATGAACCTTGACCATATTTATGAGTATGCAGAAGAGTTAAAGAAAGCAGATGCAGATGAGCATGATATTTCTCCACTGCTTTTCCCAAACTATGCACGCCATGAACGGTAATTCAGGAGGAGACCAATGCGGGAAATAGAAGTAAGCAGACTGACCGATGTTATCCAGCGGCTCTGCATAGAAGCCAATGAGCACCTTCCGGAAGATGTGAAATGTGCCATCAGACATTGCCGTGCCTGTGAAGATGGGGAAATTGCAAAAGGTGTTCTGGATAATATTATCGAAAATTTTGAGATTGCAGATCAGGAACAGGTACCAATTTGTCAGGATACCGGTATGGCCTGTGTTTTCCTGGAAGTTGGACAGGAGGTTCATTTTACAGGAGGAGATTACACAGAGGCTATCCATGAAGGTGTCCGCCGTGGATATGACAAGGGATATTTGAGAAAATCTGTTGTAAAAGACCCGGTCCGCCGTGGAAATACGGGAGATAATACACCAGCTATGATCTATACAGAAATCGTACCTGGAGACAAGGTAAAGATTACTGTAGGGCCAAAAGGCTTTGGAAGCGAAAATATGAGCCAGATCCGTATGTTCAAACCATCCGCAGGCCTGCAGGGAATCAAAGATTTTATTTTAGAAGCAGTGGAAACAGCAGGACCAAACCCTTGTCCGCCTATGGTGGTGGGAGTAGGAATCGGCGGTACCTTTGACAAATGTGCACTGCTGGCAAAAAAAGCACTGATGCGTTCTTTGGATTCTGAAAATCCAGATCCGTTCTATGCAGATCTGGAAAAAGAAATGCTGGAAAAAATCAACCAGCTTGGTATCGGACCCCAGGGATTCGGCGGAAAGACAACCGCAATCGGATTAAACATTGAAACGATGCCAACCCATATTGCCGGTATGCCCTGTGCAATAAATATCAACTGTCATGTGACCCGCCATAAAACGGAGGTGATATAAAATGGAAAAACGCCGTATTACACTTCCACTGACAGAGGAACTGGCTGGTACTCTTCATGCAGGTGACCAGGTGTTAGTGACAGGAACCATCTACACCTCCAGAGATGCCGGACATAAAAGAATGTGTGAAGCACTGGAAAGAGGGGAAGAGATTCCTTTTGACCCTAAAGATGCCACCATCTATTATGTGGGACCTACCCCTGCAAAACCAGGTTCTGTGATCGGCTCTGCAGGGCCTACAACAAGTGGCAGGATGGACGCCTATGCCCCTACCATGATGTCTGTGGGAGCAAGAGGAATGATTGGAAAAGGTGCCCGTCTGCCGGAAGTGGTGGAAGCTATGAAGCAGTATCAGGGTGTATATTTCGGTGCAATCGGAGGTGCCGGTGCACTTCTTGCAAAATGCATCAAAAAGGCAGAACTGATTGCCTATGAAGATTTAGGAGCAGAAGCACTTCGGAAATTATATGTGGAAGATATGCCTCTGGTGGTGATTATTGACAGCAAAGGAAATAATCTTTACGAAAGCGGCAGAGCAGCCTATCTTGCAGGAAAAGAAAACGCATAAAAAGACAGAAGGGGGAGCAAGTTTTCTATGGGTTTAAAAGCGACTGCAGAT